>AFSR01002842.1_pt1 | contig 19422 bp, 17 predicted proteins | sample 296848 | NCBI WGS metagenome assembly AFSR01 (sample SAMN02954305, study PRJNA68063) | hot springs metagenome | biome: terrestrial; feature: Mushroom and Octopus hot springs; material: microbial mat core samples; isolation source: Yellowstone National Park Mushroom and Octopus hot springs ...
CAAAAACTCGATGTCCGCCTTGCGCACGGTGTTCGTGATGACCGTCTTGTCGGGGATGCGGTCGGGCATGTAGCGGCGGATATAGTGCCAGTCGCCTGCAATCACATCCGCCTCGTGGAACAGCCGTTCGGCGCGGGGCGTGCGCTTCTCCTGCTTCTCGCCTGTGGGGTAGAACCACTGGAACGGCAGGCGCGTGATCATCGGCAACAGCAGCCTGCCCAAAGCCTCAACTGTGCGATAGGAACGAATCGGTATCGGCAGCCCGACGGCGAACACCAAGTCGCCGTAAATCACGCGCCGCGCCAGCTGCGCCAGCTCCTGCGCCATGCCGAACCGATCCACCGCCGCGACCAGCAGCACCGTGCTGCGGGCGAAGTCCACCACCCCATGCGCTTGAATCCAGCGCAGCGCCTCGCGCTCCAGCGTGTTTTTCAGCCCGCTGCCGTCCACCACAGGCGTCTTCGTGGCGACCGAGACCAGCCGCTGAATCGAGCGGAAGGTGTAGCGGCGGTCGCCCACCCAGATATACAAGTCCGCGCCGCCGATCCCAAGCGCGTCCACCTTGCCGTCCAGCGCGGCGAACAGCTGCTGGAAGCGTCCCAAGTCGCCGTCTGTGCCGACGCGCTCGATCAGGAACGGCTCCCCTGCAATCACGACCTCGCTGCGCTTATCGCGTGTCGACGAGCCGAGGCTGACCGAGACGATGTGTTTCACCGATAGCTCTGGAACAGCTCGCTGACCGATTCGTCGTGGTGGATGCGCTTAATCGCCTCAGCGAGCAGGGGTGCGACCGACAGGCGCACGAGTTTGTCGAACTGCTTGTGCGGCGGTACGGGGATGGTGTCGGTGCAGATGACCTTCTCGATGGGCGACTCGGCAAGTCGCTGCGGCGCGCTGCCCGAAAAGACGGGGTGCGTGCAGGCAGCGATTACGCTGGTCGCGCCGCGCCGAAGCAACGCCTCCGCGCCTTGCACCACCGAGCCGCCCGTGTCGATCATGTCGTCAATCATAATCGCGATACGCCCCTGCACATCGCCGATGATTTCCATCACCTCTACCTTGTTCGGTTCGGGGCGTCGCTTGGCGATGATGGCAATTGGGGCGTCGAGCGCTTCCGCAAGCGAGCGGGCGCGCGGCACGCCTGCCACATCGGGCGAGACGACCACAATATGCTGTTCGTGATAGCCCTGCGATTTGAGGTACTCCGCGATAATCGGTCCCGCGTACAGATGATCGACGGGGATGTCGAAAAAGCCCTGAATCTGCTCGGCGTGCAGGTCGACGGCGATGACGCGCGTCGCGCCTGCTTCGGTGATCAGGTCTGCCACCAGTCGCGCCGTGATGGGTTCACGCGGCTTGATTTTCTTGTCCTGTCGCGCGTAGCCGTAGTAGGGGATGACCGCCGTGATGCGTCGCGCGGACGCCCGCCGAAACGCATCCAGCAGCACCAGCAGCTCCATCAGGTTGTCGTTCACGGGCGCGCAGGTCGGCTGCACGACAAACACATCCATCCCGCGCGCGCTCTCCAGCACCTGCACGCGCACCTCGCCGTCCGCAAAGCGCGTGCAAATCATCTGCCCTAACGGTCGCCCTAAGTAGCTCGCAATCCTCTCCGCCAGCTCGGGATTGGCGTTGCCGCCAAATAACAGAATCTCTTGCCCGTTGCTCATCATGGCTCATTGCCTCCCGCGCCATGTTTAGATTCGCGCCGTTTGCGCACCCATCCTGCCTTAATTGTCTGATAACTGCGGGCGATTGCCAGCGATTCGGGGGGCACATCGTCGGTGATGGGGCTGCCTGCCGCGATGTATGCCCCGTCGCCGATGGTCACGGGCGCAATCAGCGTCGCGTGCGAGCCGACGAACACGCCGTCGCCAATCACCGTGCGGTGCTTGCGCTCGCCGTCGTAGTTGCAGGTAATCGTGCCCGCGCCGATGTTGGTGCGCTTACCAATCGTCGCGTCGCCCAAGTAGGTCAGGTGCAACACCTTCGTACCCTCGCCGATTTCCACATTCTTAATTTCCACGAAGTCGCCCACGCGCACGCCCGCATGCAGCACAGTGCCAGGACGAATGTGCGCAAACGGACCCACCGAAACCTCCGCGTCTATCCGCGCCTGGATGATATGCGAGCGGAACAGATAACACCCGTCGCCGACCGTGCAGTCCTGCAGGTACAGGTCGGGTCCGAGCGTGCAGTTCGCGCCGATGATGGTATCGCCGCGCAGGTGCGTGTTCGGCTCGATTACTGTGTCGCGTCCGACGCGCACCGTCGGCTCGATGTAGGTCGTCGCGGGGTCGATAACCGTGACGCCCTCCAAGCAGAGTTGCTTGAGAAGGCGCATGCGCAGCGCGTGTCCGACCTGCGCGAGTTCCCAGCGGGTGTTGACGCCCAGCAGCAGCGTCGGGTCAGGCGACTGCCAGGCGACCACGCGCGCGCCGCTTGCCGCCAAGACGCCAATCGTGTCGGTCAGGTAGTATTCGCCCTGCGCGTTCTGGTTGCTCAGGCGCGGCAGCGCGTCGCGCAGCGCGTCCGCACGGAAGCAGTAGAACGAAGTGCAAACCTCGCGAATCGCCTTCTGGTCGGGCGCGGCGTCTTTCTCTTCCACGATGCCGACGACATTGCCTGCTGCGTCGCGCAGGATGCGCCCGTAGCCTGTAGGATCATCCAACACAGCGGTCGCCAGCACGCATGCGGCGTCGGTCCGCAGGGCGGTCTCGTGCAGGGCGCGGAACACTTCGGGGGTGACCAACGGCGAGTCGCCAGCGGCAATCAGCACATGGGTCGCTTCGGCGGGCAGGTACGGGACGGCTTGCATGACGGCGTGCCCTGTGCCGAGTTGCTCCGCTTGCAAGGCGTAGCGGTACTGCTCGCCCAGCGCGCGCTGCACTTCGTCTGCGCCGTGCCCGACCACCACGATAATCGGCGCGACGCCCGCCGCCTCCAGCGCGTGCAGCACATAGCGGGTCAGCGGCTGACCCAGCAGCGGCGTAATCGCCTTCGGGCGATCTGACTTCATGCGGGTGCCTTTGCCCGCCGCCATCACGATTGCCGTAGCATCAACAGATTGCCTCCCGAACCGCGCAGGGGAATTATACCCATGCGTTAGCGGGGGCGCGGGACACAGGCTCACAACGCGGGCAACTCCATGTCGCTGCTGTGTCCAGGAAACATCTTGGCGGTGGGGTCGATGATGCTCTTGGCGTGGTTGACAGCAGTGCAGACCTCGCCGACGCCCGTCGCGATGAGTTTCAGCTTGCCCGCGTGCGTACACACATCGCCCGCCGCGTAGACGCCAGGCAGGTTCGTCTGCATGTATTCGTCCACCACGATTTGGTTGCCCTGCAGCTCCAGCCCCCAGTTTTTGATGGGACCCAGCGTCGCCACGAAGCCGAGGTTCAGGATCACGGCGTCGACGGGCAGCTCGAGTTCGTCTTGGGTCTTGTTGTGGAAGACGACGGCGCGCTCGACGGTTCCGTTCCCGCACACGCGGCGCAGTTCGTAGGGGGTGAGGATGTTCACGGGGGATTGGCGCAGCTCCTGCACGCTCTGTTCGTGGGCGCGGAACTCGTCGCGGCGGTGGATGAGGGTGACCGCCTGCGCGATCGGGTAGAGGTTCAGCGCCCAGTCTACTGCCGAGTCGCCCCCGCCGACAATCAGCAGCCGCTTGCCCGCAAACACAGACTTCTCGCGCACGCCGTAGTAGACGCCGTTGCCTTCGAACTCGGCGACGCCCTCGGCGTTCAGTTTGCGCGGGGAGAACGCGCCCGCCCCTGCACAGATGACCACCGTGCGCGTGTGGTGCACCTGCCCCGTATGCGTGGCAATTGCCCAGCCGTCGTCGGTGCGGGTGAGCGTCTCGGCGCGCTCTTCAAGGCACACCGTCGGCTTGAAACGCATCGCCTGCCGAATCATCTCATGCGCGAGGTCTTTCGCCAGCACTTCGGGGAAGCCTGGCATATCGTACACATACTTTTCGGGATACAGTGCGGTGAGTTGCCCGCCCAGTTCGGGCAGGCTGTCGATGATTTTTGTGCGCATCCCGCGCAGCCCCGCATAAAACGCGCCGAACAAGCCCACAGGACCGCCGCCAATAATCGTGATGTCGTACAGGTCGGAGTGCATACGCCCCAATTCTACCCGAATTCGGGGCAAATTAGGACTTAAGTCCCTAACATTTCGCAGGGGCGTCGGTGTATTATAACAGCGAGTGTTGGAGAGCAGGCAAGCACTGGGACGCTGTGCTTCGATGGGATTGCCGCGCTGTGGGAGACGAAGAGCGAGTCAAGACGCTTTACACAACACGCACAGGGCAAAGTCCCTGCCGTGCCTGCCAACCCGGGAAGGTTGACCAGCCCTTCCCGGGATTTTTTTGCATCTGGATTCGGGTACGCTGTAGTGTATGCGTGTGTCGCATTGTACCGCATGTGAGCGAGGCAGTCTGCGAAATTGTGCCCGCGTTCGAACAGTCGTGGGACTGGACGATTCCAGGGCTGTTATACGCTCGCCTGATGCACGAGTTTCCGAAGCGGCGCGAGCAGCGGCTTGGTAAGGGTGAGCCTGTACGCATCGTGTTTTTGCGGGAAGACGAGCGCGTCCTGATTCAGGTTGGCGTGAATGCGCTTACGATAACTCATGGAGCGCCCTACTCTGGGTGGGAGTTTTTCCGTGCGGCGATTGAACGCGCGCTCACGGCGTACCTGCAGGCGGCGTCCGCCGCGCCCATTCACTCAGTATCGCTGCGGTATGTATATCACCTCCCAGCGCCGTCACCTGCACCGTTGCGCATAGAAGGCTTTCAGGACTTACCTACACAGTTTACGCGCGCGCCGCAACACTGGTCGCATCAGCTGACAATCCCATACGCCGACACCGCTGAAATCCTGACAATTCAGTCGGAGACCGCTGCGAAGTCTAATGGGAGTGAGCCACGCACCCAGTTGACCGTCACCCTCACGCGCGAGTTGGGAGCTGCCTCGCGTGAAACCTGCCTGCAGTGGTTGAATCGTGCGCACGCGACTGTCGCCGCGTTTGGAGAGGTTTCTATGAAAGCCCCCGCTCGCATCCGACGGGCGCCCTTCGTGCTGGATAGGCAAGCGTTTCCCACAGGTACAGCCGACGAATTCAGCTTGCCGCTGCCCACACAAATCCATGCAACCGCACGCCTTCACAAGGTTGTCCACGCGCCCTTCCAGTTCATCGACGATATAGAACTGCCCGATGATTAAGTATCCTTGGTACGAAGTCGTAGAGGGCGAGGATTTGGAGCAAGGGGACATCCTTTTTCAGTGCCCTGTGCTGAAACCCGCGCCAGAGTGGATGATAGACGATTTTCAACAGGGCGAAATACCCACCCTTATCGAGATAGTAGATGCCGTTGTCATGACGCAGTCCTGCGACTTAGCAAACGAGAAGGTCACAGAGGTCTTGCTCTGTGGGCACTGGGATCTACAGCAAGCGACAGCGTACGATCGGACGCTTGCGGACAAGGGAAAGCGCAGGCAAATCCTGAATGGACAGGTCTATCGGTACACCTTTTTGGCGGACTCGCAGCACCCTGAGCGACCGATGGGCGTGCGGATTGTGGACTTCGGCTATGTGTTTACGCTGCCTAAGTTGATAGTACGACAGTTGGCGCGTATGCAGGGCAAACGCTTGCGTCTCTGTCCACCCTATCGCGAGCATCTGGCGCAGGCGTTCGCTCGGTTCTTCATGCGTGTCGGTCTACCCCAACAGGTTCAGTTGCCCGAGCCGTAGTCTCACAGCATCTGATGCTCAGGCGCGCTGAAGACGATTTGGAGTGCGCCTTGCACGGTTTGGCGGTCGCGTTGGCGCAGGGCGTTTACGCCCCCACGCTTTTGCAGGTACTCCAGCAGGCTGGCGCGGGTTTTGGGCTGCAGCGCGACATCGAGCGTCTGCTCCAGTCGCTGGGCGAACTCCTCCAGCGTGCGTGGGGCGGGCAGCCCGACCAGCTCGTTCAGCGTCGCGAAGCCCAGCGCGCCCCGCTGCGGCAGCAGAAACTCCGCGAAGCGCATCCGCTCCAACATCGTGGTGGAGGTAATCCACGCCTTGCCCCACTCCCAGCCCGCGACATCGGGCGGGTAGAGCAGCACCTGCCCGATTCGGCGCGTCCACTGGGTCGCCAGGCGCAGGTAGGCTGCCAGCAGTCGCTGCCCCGCGCCGTCGCTGAGGTTGACCGCCCGCAGCCGCTCGCCAACGCCCACCTGCCGCAGCGCACCCACTACGAACTCCACAGGGCTTTTCACGCGCTTGCGCCAGTTGAGACGGCTCCAGAACGCAGGCGTCAGCAGCAGCCGTCGCATTAGCGCGCGGATACTGTAGCCCGACTCGCGGAACACCTTCGCCAAGTCTTGCACGGTGCGCTCGTCGGGCGGCTCGGTGTCGTTGATGAAGTGCTGGTAGAACTTGCGGGCGATGTGGAGCGCGGTAGCGGGATGCTCGACTGCCATCTCGATGATGTCTTCACCTGTGAACGCGCCGCGCTTGCCGAAGACCTCCTTCTCGCCCGCGTCGTGCTGATTACGGTTGAACACGAAGCTGGCGGTCACGCGGCTGAACGACCAGCCCGTGAACGCGCGCGCCGCCTCCTGGATGTCGCGCTCCGTGTAGTGTCCAATCCCCATCGTGAACAGTTCGAACAGCTCGCGGGCGAAGTTCTCGTTCGGCTTGCCCTTCACATTCCGCACCCCGTCGAGCCACACCAGCATCGCGGGGTCTTTGGCGACCTCCAGCACGAGCGTCTTGAAGTTGTCCAGCCCCAGCCGCTGAAATCGCTGAATCTGGATGAGCATCAGCCTGCCCGCTTGCACTTTGGAGGCAGAAGTCGCGAAGTGGTTGTGCCAAAACAGCGCCATGCGTTCCTGAATCGGCTGCTGCGAGACGAGCATGCGGTAGAGCCACCACGCGCTGACCGCCTGCGGCTGCAGGTTGTTCTGCTCGCCCTGCAGGAGGCGCAGTACCGCCTCGTCGTCGATACTGTGGTCGTAGGGGCTTTCCAGCAGCCTATCGACTGCGCCTTCGATGCCCAGCGCAATCAGCGGTTCAATCTCGCTTGGGCGTGCGCTGAAGCCCGTGCGCCGCCTCAGATGCGCCAGTCGCTCCGTCAAACTCGATTGCATCGTCTCGTCGTCCCGCATACCATGACGATTATGGGCGTCGGTGTGTTCATTCTGCAACGGTCTACACGGGGCGTCGCGCGCGGGTTTCGCGAAGGGGTATAATACGCCCAAGCAGCAGGAGGAGAGACAGCCTTGAACAAACAGTTTATTTATCTGGGTATTGTTGTGTTGCTCGCGGCGCTGGCGGGCTACCTGTTCGCCACGCTACCCATTCGCCGCGGGCTGGATGTGCAGGGCGGGTTGCGCATGACCCTGCGCGCCGAAATCGAGAAACTTTCGCCAGAGGAACGCAAACTGTGGACGCCTGAGCGCATGCGCACGGTGATCGACATCCTGAGCCGCCGCATCGACTCGCTGGGCGTGATTGAACCCACGATTTATCAGAAGGGCGATACGGAGATTGTTATCGAGCTGCCAGGCTTTACGGACGAGCAGGAGGCGCGCGACCTATTGCAGACCACCGCGCGCCTGGAGTTCCGCTACCTCAAAGATGTACGCACGGATAAGCAACCGACGGGGCGTTACCAGCTATCGTCGACAAGCAAGGCGACGACGAAGTGGTCAGATTCCGCGACTTGACCAGCCCCGACGGGAAGGTTATCGAGCCAGGCACACCCGAATATCAGAAAATCATCGAGTCTTCGCCGCTCATCGTCACGGGCGACGAGCTGGAGCGCGCCGAAGTGGTGAGCCAAGCGTTCTCGCCAGAAGTGCGGCTTATCTTCAATCGCGAGGGTCACGATAAGTTCGCGCGCGCGTCTTCGCTCTACCTCAAGAGTATATTATAGCTCTGCTAGACAACAAGATTATCTCCGCGCCTGTCGATACGTCGCCGAACCTGCGCGATCCTGTGATTCGAGGCAACTTCACCCTGAAGGAGGCGACGCGCTCCGCGACTTGCTGAACGCAGGCGCGCTGCCTGTGAGCCTCTCGCTGGAATCGATTACTCGCGTGGAGGCGATACTTGGCGCGCAGGCGTGGGAACGGATCATTCAGGCGGGCATCGCGGGCTTCATCGCCGTCGCCGCGTTTATGGTGCTCTATTACCTGCTGCCAGGCGTCATCTCGGTGATTGCGCTGGGGCTGTATGTGCTGTTTGCGACGGCGATATTCAAGTCGCTGGGCGTGACCTTCTCGCTGCCCGCGATTGCAGGCATTATCCTGTCCATCGGCATGGCGATCGACGCGAACATCCTCATCTTCGAGCGACTGAAGGAGGAGTTGCGTCTGGGCAAGACGCTGTTGGCAGGGTTGGACGCCGCCTTCAAGCGAGCGTTCCCCGCAATCTTCGACTCGAACCTCAGTACGATTCTCATCTGTCTCATCCTCTATTCGTTCGGCACGGGACCCGTGCAGGGCTTTGCGACGACGCTGGGCACGGGCGTGGCGATCAGCTTTTTCACGGCGATTTTCTGCACGCGCGCGATGCTCTACACCCTGGTCGGGCTGGGCGTGCATCCGAGCGAGCGACTGTTCGGGCTACGCCGCCAGCTGGGGCAGGAGGTCGGCGAGCAGCTCGGCGCGGCGAAAGACCGCTTCGATTTTGTCAACAAGCGCGGGCTGTATTACGCCATCAGTGGCGTCGCCATCCTGATTGGGCTGGTGTTCTGGTTCGGGCTGGGCGGGCTGAAGCCGGGCATCGACTTCGCAGGCGGTAGCGAGCTGGTGCTGCAGCGACCCGTCCCAGGCGCGACGCAGCCGAAGACTGAACAACCACCCGCACAGAGCGAGCAAGTGCAGCAGCAGCCGCCCGCCGCAACGCAGGACACCCAGACCCAACAACCGCCCGCACAGGGCGAGCAGGCGCAGCAGCAGCCGCCCGCCGCAACGCAGGGCAACCAGCAACAGCAGCCACCCGCCCCGCCCGCCGCGCTCCCCGAACCCATCAACGCGAACTTGGCGCAGGTGCTGAGCCTGCTGCGTCAGGCGGGCTTCGAGAAGGTCGGCGCGCTGTTCGGCGAGGGCAACCGCCAGCTGATCGTGCATGTCGCCGACGCCGACGCCGATAGCCAGCAGAAAATCGTCGACGCGCTCAAGCCGCTGGGCGAGCTGCAAGTGGTCAGTTTCGCCAGCATCAGCCCGCGCGTGCGCGAGGAGACCGTGCGACGAGCCGTCACGGCGGTTATCGTCGCGCTGATTGCCATCCTGCTCTATATCGCCATCCGCTTCTCTATCGAGGGCGGCTGGAGCGGGTTCAAGTTCGGGATTGCGGCGACGATCGCGCTGGCGCACGATGTGCTGATTATGGTCGGCGGCGCGGCGATTCTGGGCTACCTGCTCGGCTGGGAGATTAACGCGCTGTTTATCACCGCGCTGCTGACGCTGGTCGGCTTCTCGATCAACGACACCATCGTCGTGTACGACCGCGTGCGCGAGAACCTGCGCCAGCGGGCGCGCGGCGAGACCTTCGCGACCATCGTGAACCGCAGCCTGAACCAGACGCTGGCGCGTTCCATCAACACCAGCCTAACCCTGCTGCTGGTGCTGGTCGCGCTGGTGGTGTGGGGCGCAGTGACGCAAGACTTGCGCTTCTTCTATGTCGCGATGCTGATTGGCGTGATTGCGGGAACCTACTCGTCGATTTTCATCGCGAGCCAGATTATGGTGGGCTGGCAGGACGCCCGCGAGAAGTTGCACCAGCGTCAAGTGGAGGCGGCGAAGGCGACGGCGGTCGCGCCCAAGCCCAGCGGCGCGTCCACGCCGACTGCTGCGCCCACCGCCAGCAGTGCTGACGACGCCCCGCGCAAAAAGCATCACGCGCCGCATGTCGGCAAGCGCAAGCGACGCTACTGATGCCCATCCAGCGGATTACGCCCGAAGCCGATGAGCGGGTCAAACGCCGCGCGTTGCTGGCGGTCTTTATCACGATTTTCGTCAGCCTCATCGGCTTCGGGATTGTGATTCCGCTGCTGCCGTTCTACGCGAAGCGGTTCCAAGCCAGCGAGCTGCAGATTGGGCTGCTGTTTGCATCGTTCTCGGTTGCGCAGCTGTTTGCATCGCCGATTCTGGGCGACTGGTCGGATCGGTGGGGTCGGCGTCCCGTGTTGATTCTGAGCCTGCTGGGTTCGGCGGCGAGTTTCGTGATGCTCGCGCTTGCGCCGAACCTGTTTTGGCTGTTTGTGTCGCGCCTGCTGGACGGCTTCACGGGGGGCAACATCACGACGGCGCGGGCGTATATTGCCGACATCAGCCCGCCGGAGCGACGGGCGCGCAACTTTGGGCTGATTGGCGCGGCGTTCGGGCTGGGCTTCATTTTGGGACCTGCGTTGGGGGGCGGGCTGGCGTCGTTCGGGCTGGCGGTTCCCGCGTGGGCGGCGGCGGCGATCTCGCTGCTGGCGGCGGCGTATGCGTTCGTTGCGCTGCCCGAAACGGCGCACCTTGTGCCTGCGAAGCGCCCCTCGCCGTGGCGCGAGATGCCTACTACGCTCACGCGCAGCCCCGCTGCACGCCTGCTGTGGATGAACTTCATCCTGTGGCTCGGTTTCTCGATCTACCAGACGACCTTCCCGCTGTTTGTGGCGATGCGTTTCGGGCTTGGACCGCGCGAGATCGGCTACATACTGGCGGTGGTGGGGCTGGTGGGCGCACTCTCGCAGGTCGCGCTGGTCGGGCGCGTGGTGCATGCGCTGGGCGAGCAGCGCACGCTGCTGGTCGGGCTGCTGCTGAACATCGTTGGGCTATCAGGCGCGGCGTTCACGCACGCGCTGCCGATGTTCTACCTGTTGGTGGGCATCGCGTCGGTTGGGGGCGCGCTCGCGCTGCCCAGCGTCGTGAGCCTGATTAGCCGCTCGGCGACCGACGCGGAGCAGGGACGCATTCAGGGCGTGTCGGGGTCGCTGGAGAGCCTCGCACGCATCCTCGCGCCGATTGGCGGCAACGGCGCACTCAAGTATAGCGACGCGCTGCCCTACGCAGCGGCAGCGGGGCTGCTGGTAATCGGCGCGCTGCTCGCGCTGGGCGTGCGTCCCGCTCAGAAGCCGTCGCCGCCAACGACCGATTAGACGCAACCGCCGCTGGCACGACCTGCCCAACCCCTTGAATTGCGCCTCCACGAACGGGTATACTTACAAACCGCGCGGGGATCGTAGCTCAGTTGGTCAGAGCGCCTGACTGTGGCTCAGGAGGTCGTGGGTTCAAGTCCCATCGGTCCCCCCAAACGGGCCGTTAGCTCAGTTGGTAGAGCAGCTGACTCTTAATCAGCGGGTCGCAGGTTCGAGTCCTGCACGGCCCACCAAAATCGTATTAAGCGATGCTTCGCAGGGTACACTTACGCCGTGAGAATCGAGACCATCATCCCGATCGAGTCGCTCACGCCGCGCCAGATAGTGGCGGAGCTGGATAAGTATATCGTCGGACAAGCCAAAGCCAAGCGCGCCGTCGCGATTGCCCTGCGCAACCGCTACCGCCGTCAGCAACTCTCGCCCGAGCTGCGCGACGAAATCTTGCCCAAAAATATCCTGATGATTGGTCCCACAGGCGTCGGCAAGACCGAAATCGCGCGTCGGCTGGCGATGCTGGTGCGCGCGCCGTTCATCAAGGTGGAGGCGACCAAGTTCACCGAAGTCGGCTATGTCGGGCGCGATGTCGATTCGATGGTGCGTGATTTGACCAGCATCGCCGTGCGCATGGTGGAGCAGGAGAAGATTCAAGAGGTGCGCCCGAAAGCGCAGCGCCGCGCCTATGAACGGCTGGCGACCCTCCTGCTGGACAAGACCGAGCGCCCCAAGCGCGGACGCCGACGCGAAGTCACCCCGCTGGAGATGCTGTTCCAAATCCTGCACCAAGACGACGACGAGGAGGACGAGGCGCCCGCCGTCGAGGAGACCCCAGGCGAGAAAGCCGACCGCCGCACCCGACGACGCCAAATCATGGAGCAACTCAAATCGGGCGCACGCGACAAAGAGACCATCGAAATCGAAGTGGAAGAGAGCCTCACCCCGTTCGTGCAGGTCTTCTCGCCGCAGGGCATCGAGGAGATGGGGCTCGACGCCGACCTGTTGCCGCCGTTCGGACCGCGCAGCCGCAGCAGGCGCGTGGTCACCATCGCCGAAGCTATCGACATCTACACGCAGCAGGAAGCCCGTAAAATGATCGACCGCTCCGCCGTTGTCAGCGAAGCCGTCCAGCGCGTGGAGCAGACGGGCATTATCTTCCTCGACGAAATCGACAAAATCGCAGGCTCAGGGCGCGCCGTGGGTCCCGATGTGAGCCGCGAAGGCGTGCAACGCGACCTGCTCCCGATCATCGAAGGCTCCACCGTCACCACCAAGTTCGGTCCCGTGCGCACGGATCATATCCTGTTTATCGCGGCGGGCGCGTTCCACACCGCCAAGCCGTCGGATCTCATCCCTGAGCTGCAGGGGCGACTGCCCATTCGTGTGGAGCTGGAGCCGCTGGGCGCGGAGGACTTCCGCCGTATCCTAACCGAACCCAAAAACGCGCTCACCAAGCAGTACCAGCAACTGATGGCGACCGAGGGCGTGCAACTGGAGTTCACCGACGACGCCGTCGAAGAAATCGCGCGCATCGCAGGCGAGGTGAACGCCCGCACGGAGAACATCGGCGCACGACGCCTGCACACAGTCATGGAACGGCTGATGGAAGACCTCTCGTTCGACGCGCCCGACCACGCAGGCGAGCGCATCGTCATCGACCGCGCCTATGTGCAAGCCAAACTCGCCGATGTGGTGAAAGACACCGACCTGAGCCGATATATCCTGTAGGCGACAGGGGGGAACTTTCGACGCCGAGATGGGATACAATTACCTATGGAGGACAGCAGAGCGTGAGAGCGAAATGGCTTCGCGGGGGGATTAGCCTGCTGGCATTGGCGTTGGTGTTCGCCAGCGGCTGGTTGACCCGAAATCTCTTGGCGAACCGCTCGGTGCAGAGCGGCGCAGTGGTGGTGCAGCGCGACTTTGCGCCCGCGCTGGCAGACGCCCGTACCCCTGCATCGAATCTGGATGTCTCGGAGCCGTCGATGGTGACGCTGTACGACCGCGTGTTCCGCCTCGTGCGCGACGAGTATGTCGAGCCTGTGCCGACGGACAAAATGACGCACGGCTCGCTGGAGGCGATGCTCGCCGCGCTGGACGACCCGCGCTCGCAGTTCCTGCGCCCTGAGCAGCGCGAGCAGTTCGCCCGCGCCCTCAACGGCGAGATTCAGGGCATCGGCGCGGTGCTGACGGTGGTGAAACGCAAGACCACCCTGCGCGTCGGCGACGAGACCGCCCCGCTGGAGCAGAACCTGCTGCAGGTGGTCGCCGTCGCGCCCAACTCGCCCGCCGAAAAAGCGGGACTGAAATCAGGCGACTTCATCGACGCCATCGCCGGGCAGTGGGTCATCTCCGAAGACCCGTTCGCCGAGATTGCCCAGCTGCAGCGCATGCACAGCCCGCGCGAGCAGATTCGCCAAGCGAGCGAACGCGCCCGCAAGCGACTGGAAAGCAGCATCTCGCTCAGCGAAGCCATTCGCCGCCTGAGCCAGACCCCAACAGATGCTAAAGACGCTAAGCCCCTCAAACTGACGGTCAAGCGCGCGGGGCAGACGCTGGAGGTGGAGGTTGCCCGCACGACCACGCGCGTGCGCCCGCTGGAGTATCGCCTGCTGAACGGACGCTGGGGCTACCTGCGCCCGAATCTGCTGAACGCCGCCGCCAGCCGCGAGTTCGCCAACGCGCTGCGCACCCTCAAGCAAGGCGGCGCGAAAGGCTTGGTGATCGACCTGCGCGGGGTCGCCGTTGGACAGCAGGAGCCTGCGCTGCAGATGCTGAGCCTCATCGCCACAAAGCGACAGGTCGCACAGGTCGAGTACCGCGCGGGCAACCGCTACAAGGTGCGCCCGCTGAACCTGCCCAAGCCGCCCCAGCCCGCCAACCTGCCCGTCGCTGTGCTAACGGATCGCGGCACCTACAATGTCGCGGAGCTGACCGCGCTGGCAATCCGACAGACGGCGAACGCTCGAATCTTCGGGATGCCGACCTTCGGGGACGCCTCGCAGACGAATCTGTACCAACTCAAGGATGGGTCGGGCTTCACGCTGACCGTCGGACGCTACATGGGGCTGGACGGCGCGAAGTTCCATCAGAAGGGCATCCAGCCCGATGTGCGCGTCGCTGCCGAGCCGCGCATGCGCGGGCAACTGGGCGGCGACCCCGCGCTGGAACGCGCTATTAGCTGGCTGCAATCGCAGGAGAAACGGTCATGAGAGAACGCGGACGCGCTTGGGTCTACACACTGCTGTTGATGCCGCTACTGTTTGTGGGCGGGTTCGTGGTGTCGGAAGCGTATGCGGTGCTGACCCACAGTTCGCCGTCGCTGCTGCGCGACTCGCTGCGCAACCTCACCCGTCGCGAGACGCTGGAGCCGACGGACGCTTTCCGCAGCGCGCTCGCCGAAGTGGAAGCGCACTTCTACGGCAAGCCGCCCGCCATCGATAAGCTGACCTACACCAGCATCGACGGGATGCTCGGCGCACTGGAAGACCCCTACACGCGCTTTATGGATCCCGACGCCTTCCGCCGCATGCAGGAGGACACCACAGGCAGCTTCACGGGCATCGGCGCGCTGCTGGAAGACGCCCCTGGCGGCGCGCGCATCGTGCGCCCCCTGCCCAACAGCCCCGCCCAAAAAGCGGGACTGCAGCCTGGCGACATCATCATCGCCGTGGACGGCAAGAGCCTTGAGCGCGTCGCCCTCGACGAAGCCGTGCGCATGATTCGCGGACCGCGCTTCACAGAGGTCAAACTCACCATCCGCCGCGGCGAGCAAGAGCCGTTCACCGTGACCCTCAAGCGCGACCTGGTGGAAAGCCCCACCGTCGATGTCTACTTGGAAGACGACGCGAACAAAATCTACCGCATCTGGCTGCAGAACTTCAGCGAGAAAGCCCCCATGCTGCTCGATCGCGCTCTGCGCCAGATTAAGCAGGAAGGCGGACGCGCAATCATCTTAGACCTGCGGGCGAACCCTGGCGGGCTGCTCGATTCGTCAATCGAGGTCGCCAGCCGATTCATTCCGGGGGATAAGGTCGTCGTGAGCGTCGTCGGTAGGCAGGGACTGCTGGATCGGAAAAGCACCCTGCGCGGGCGGTACGCGAACTTGGATGTGCCGATGGTCGTGCTGATGAACGGCGGCAGCGCGAGCGCGTCGGAGATCGTCGCAGGCGCGCTGCGCGACCACAAAGTCGCCCCCCTCATCGGCGAGGACTCGTTCGGCAAAGGGCTGGTGCAGACCGTCATCCCGACCTCGCAGAACACCGCCGTCGCCATCACCACCGCCAAGTACCTCACGCCGAACGGCACCGACCTGAACGCGAAAATCGTGGACGGCAAGCGCGTTGGGGGTCTCAAGCCCGACATCGAGGTCAAAAACCCCGAAGACTGGCGCATGACCGAAGAGGACAAGGCGCGCGATAAGCAACTCCAGAAGGCGTTGGAAGTGCTGCGCGAGAAACTCAACGCCTCGCAGGAGGGCAACGGCATCCTGCGGGCGCAGGGCGAAGCGGAGGTGAACCGATGATTCTGTTTATGGGCGCAGACCACGCGGGCTACTCCCTCAAGGAGTACCTGAAGAGCCACCTGACCCAGCAGGGCTATGACATCGTCGATGTGGGCGTCTACTCGGAGGAGCCTGCCGACTACCCCGATGTGGCGCATACGCTGACGGCGCGGCTGATGAGCGAGACGCGCCCCGCGCTGGGCATCCTCATCTGTGGCACGGGCATCGGCATGAGCATCGCGGCGAACAAGCGTCCGGGCATCCGCGCAGCGAACGCCAGCGAACCCGTCTCCGCCGCGCTGGCCCGTGAACACAACAACGCGAACATCATCTGCTTGGGCGCGCGCGTGGTCGGTCCCGAACTCGCCCGCGCGACGGTGGAAGCGTTCCTGCGCACGGGCTTCAGCCCCGAAGACCGCCACCACCGCCGCGTGCAGAAACTCGAACTCGCAGGAGGTGAAACGCAATCCCGCACCGACTGACCGAAATCGGGCAAGCCGAGCGCGCCATCTTGGTCTTCTGCCGTGCCGACGCGCACGAGGAAGCCTACTGGAGCGACGAGATGCGCGCCTTAGCGCACTCCGCAGGTGTCCGAATCGTCGCAGAGGCGCGCCAGAAACGACAACTCCCCGATGTCGCCACCTATATCGGCAAGGGCAAGGCAGAAACGCTGTTCCAACTCGCCCGCGAACACGAGGCGGATGTCATCCTGTTCGATGTGGAACTCAACCCTGTGCAGCAGCGCAACTTGGAACAGATGACCCAGACGCGCGTGATTGACCGCACGCAGCTGATTCTGGACATCTTTGCACAGCGAGCGCGCTCGCGTGAGGGCGCGCTGCAGGTGGAACTCGCGCAGCTGCTGTACCTGATGCCGCGCCTGTCGGGCAAGGGCGTCGCCCTGTCGCGCTTGGGCGGGGGCATCGGCACGCGCGGTCCGGGCGAGACGAAGCTGGAGATCGACAAGCGGCGCATCCGCGAGCGCGTCGCGCACCTGCGCCACGAAATCGAAGAACTCCGCCGCCAGCGCGTCCACCAGCGCAGTTCACGGCGCAAGCTGCCCTTCCCCAGCGGCGCCATCGTCGGCTACACCAACGCGGGCAAGTCCACCCTGCTGAATGTGCTGTCGGGCGCGCAGACCTATGTGGACAACCGCGTGTTCGCCACGCTGGATCCCACCACGCGCCGAGTCGTGCTGCCCGATGGCTGGTCGGTGCTGCTGACCGACACCGTCGGCTTCGTGGAGAACCTGCCCCCGATGCTGCTCGAAGCCTTCTACGCGACGCTGGAGGAGGTGCGCGAGGCGGACTTCCTGATGCATGTCATCGACATCTCCAGCCCACACTGGGAACTGCAACGCGACGCTGTCGAGACAACGCTGGTGGAGCTGCAGGCAGACCAGAAGCCGACGATTACCGTGTTTAACAAGGCGGATTGCGTCCGCGATACCGCGCTGCTGCGCCAGCTGGTCGCCGAGACGCCCAACGCGGTCTACATCTCCGCCCGCTTCGCGCAGGGCATCCCGCACCTGATGGATCGCATCGTGGCGACCGTGCAGGGGATGCTGGTCAGCGTCGATGTGTGGCTGCCGTATGAGGCGACCGCGCTGCTTGCCGAGTGCTACGAGTTCGGGCGCGTGCTGTCGGTGGACTACCACGAAGAGGGCATTCACCTGCGGGCGCAGGTCATCCCGTCGGTCGCCGCGCGCCTGCGCGAAAGCCAGAAGTAGTGGGGTAGAATTGCGCTATGCTGTATAGCGACGCAGGAGGCTTGGCTTGATGGTTCGGGTACGCTACGCGCCCAGCCCGACAGGGATGCCCCATGTGGGCAACATTCGCACCGCGCTGTTCAACTGGGTCTTCGCCCGCCGTCACGGGGGACAATTCATCGTGCGCATCGAGGACACCGACCGCGCCCGATTCGTGGAGGGTTCCGAGCAGGCGATTCTACAGTCGCTGCGCTGGCTGGGGCTGGACTGGGACGAGGGCCCCGAAGTCGGCGGTCCGCACGCGCCCTACTACCAGTCGCAACGGCTGGAGATTTACCAGCGCATCGCGCACCAGCTGGTGGAGGAGGGCAAGGCGTACAAGTGCTTCTGCACGCCCGAAGAGCTGGAGCAGATGCGGGCGCAGCAGCGGGCGCAAGGGGCTGCCGCCACGATGTACGACCGCCGCTGCCGTAAACTCACCCCCGCCGAAGTCAAGGCGCGCGAGGACGCAGGGCTGCCCTATGTCATCCGCTTCAAAATGCCGCTGGAGGGCACGGCGGAGTACGACGACCTGATTCACGGGCGCACCGTGTTCCAAAACAAACTCACCGACGACTTCGTGATGCTGAAATCGGACGGCTTCCCGACCTATCACCTCGCGAATGTGGTGGACGACCACCTGATGGAGGTCACCCATGTGCTGCGCGGGGACGAGTGGGTCTCCAGCATGCCGCGCCACCTGAACCTTTACAAGGCGTTGGGCTGGGAGCCGCCGCAGTTCGCGCACCTGCCCCTGCTGCTGGGACTCGACAAGCAGAAACTCTCCAAGCGGCACGGCGCAGTGGAGTTCACCGAGTTCATCCGACAGGGCTACCTGCCCGAAGCGATGTTCAACTTTCTGGCGATTTGCGGCTGGAACCCCGGCGACGACCGCGAGATTCTCAGCCGCGAGGAGATTATCCAGCTGTTCTCCATCGAGCGCATCTCGGACAACCCGTTCGTGTTCGACCACGATAAACTGCTGTGGATGAACGGCTACTACCTGCGCCACTTGCCGAAAGAGCGGCTGGTGGAGTTGTGTCTGCCGTACCTTCAGGAGGCAGGATTAGTGCCCCAGACGCTGGACGAGGCGACGCGCGCGTATGTGGAGCGCGTCGTACCGCTGGAGCAGGAGAAGATGAAGCTGCTCAGCGACGCGCCGCGCCTGCTGGACTTCTTCTTCACGGACGACTACCCCATCGACGAGGCGGCAGTGCGCAAATGGTACGGCGAGCCGCACATCCCGCAGATGCTGGAGGAGCTGATCCGCCGCTACGAGGCGCTGGAGCCGTTCACCGCACCCGAAATCGAGCGCGTCACACGCGAGGTGATTGCGTGGCTGGGCGTCAAGGGCGGCGAGGTTATCCACCCCACGCGCGTCGCGCTCAGCGGACGCACCACAGGACCAAGCCTGTTCGAGATGATCGAGGCGTTGGGCAAGCCGCGCGTGCTGCAACGCCTGCGCAACGCGCAGAGGTGGGTGTTTGGGCGGTAATGGAGGCTCTGCGCCAGCTGTGGGGCTACCCGCTGTTTCGGGTCGGCGAAGGTACGCTATCCATTGCCTACCCACACCCATGCCTGTACGCAGGGAACGGAAACACCACCTTTACAGATCCATTTAGCACAGCTTGAGTGCATTATTGAGGTCTTTCCAAAATCTGTCAAAGTAGGAGTCTCTTTTGCTGACTATGTAGGGATCCAGCACGGCAGCGATTTCAGCGCCGTATTCCGCACCGCCCAGCACAGGTTCCAGACCCGCTGCTCGAAGGGCGTCCCTGAGCGCGTTTTTGTACAGACTCTTTTGGCACTTGTGGTGCGGTAGCTGTGGCGTTGCATTAGATACCACTTGCGGAAGCGCGTTCGGGTCCTCCAAGTACCAACGCTCAATGTGCGGGTCGGGGACACCGATTACATAATACGGCGCTTGCCCCTGAATGAGCTGTTCTGCTTGGTTGTATCTCTGTTGGGGAGCACAATCCCCATCAATCACCACCACCAGAATGTCGGGCAGGGAGGTTCCGTGCTTCAAGTCGCGTA
>AFSR01001019.1_pt1 | contig 19306 bp, 19 predicted proteins | sample 296848 | NCBI WGS metagenome assembly AFSR01 (sample SAMN02954305, study PRJNA68063) | hot springs metagenome | biome: terrestrial; feature: Mushroom and Octopus hot springs; material: microbial mat core samples; isolation source: Yellowstone National Park Mushroom and Octopus hot springs ...
GCCCCCACTTTTTGGCATTCAGGGGAAAATGGCCCACCAGTCTTCGCAAAACGAAGGTTTGCCATGGGTGTCACAAAGCGAATACTTCGGGTGGCTGACCCCACCTTCCGGTTCGCCGGCAAACGTTGGGACGATTTCCCGTGACCAGGTTTCGCCCCCCAGAAGCTGGGCCTGCTCAACGACGAAAACCAGCTTCAGCGCCGTGTCTGGATACTTCTTTCGGAAAGGCTCAAGCGGCAGTCCGTAGTCAGACGTTCCGAGAAAGTTGACAAAGTCCTCAAGGCGTGACTTCTCCCGCAGCGATTCAACGATGCCGACCGGCAGCCGGCGGGCCGTTACGCGCCCTTCTTCCAGCAGCCTGTCCGTCTTGAGGTCAAAGAGCAGCTATTTGAGTTGCAGGGCTGAAACTACTTCCCGGTGCGGTTGTGGGTTACAAGGAAAGCTGCTGCATAGGGTTGAGCCATCTGTGCCACACCCCAGACGCGAACGGCTGCCTGACCACTACCGGTCAAGATATCCGGCACAGGCGTGACCGAGCCGGTTTGTGAGGGTGTAGCACTACCGGTACGTCCACCCTCCTGTGCGCCGACGGGCATCGTCACCATCAGGGAAAATGCCAACCACACCACAAGACTGAACAAGCGAATGGTTGTTTCCTCCTTGGAGGATATGCGGGCAAGATGCCATCACAATTGTCGTTCTTTCAAGTATCAAGGTTGGAGCTGGCGAGAAACTCCTTGGCAAAGGCGCGAATGGCGGCAATGCCAGCGGCGCCGGCCTGCCGTACGTGGGCTGCCTGGTCAGGGCCAATCCCGCCCAGTGCAAAGAGTGGCAGGGAAGTCGTCCGCGCCAGTTCGGCAAAAGCTTCCAGCCCAAGGACCGGTTTGTCTCCCGACGGAAAAACGGGGCCGCACACGGCAAAATCGGCAAAGCCTTCTGCTTCAGCAATTTCACGGCGGTTGTGGGTTGAGACAGCAATAAGAAAACCGGATGGAACGCACTGCCGGACAATCTTTGCCGGTAACGACCGTGTGGTGAGATGAACACCATGAGCTCGGGCAGCTAGGGCGACATCAAAGCGGTCATTGACCAGTAGTCTGGTTCGGGTTCCGGCAAGAACAGCGGTCATGGCTGCTGCCACTTCCGTAAGCTGGCGCGCTGACCAGTCCTTTTCGCGCAACTGGAGGTAGTTTATGCCTTTCTTGGCAGCGAATTGGGCCAGCGCTACCAGACGCCGTATGGCTGTGGCCTCGGTGTAGGGTTCGCCTTCCCGGAACAGCCGGCGACGGTCAGTAATAAGGTAGCATTGCATAGGCTATCGGCAGGGTGCGTACGCGCTTGCGACGGAAATTTGGCCTACTTCTGCGTGACAGGTTTTTTATGATGCCGGCAGAAGCCACAATCTGTGCCGGGCGGGCTTTGTTTTGCCCGGCTTGTGGTAGACCTTAGTTGTTTAGGACTATAGTTGCCATGCCGAAGATTTACGACATTGAGTACACACCCAATCCAGCAGCCCGAAAAATCGTACTCAAAGAGCCCATCACGGCGCCGGGCGTTTCGCTCAGTTTTTCCAATCTTCATGATGCTTCTGGCCATCCCTTAGCCGAGGCATTGTTATCCATTCCACACGTAAAGAGTGTCTTTATGATGGACCGCTTCATCACCATCACCAAAGACAATGAGGTGGAATGGGATGAGTTGTTACGTCAGGTAGCAGTTCCCATTCGCGCGGCTGAGCCGGTAAGTGCAAGCGCTCCGGCCGCCCCGAGCATCAAGCGTGGGGAAAATCCTGACCTTGATCGGATCAATGAGATTTTGGATGCCCGGGTGCGCCCTGGTCTGGCTGGCGATGGCGGTGGGCTGGAAGTCATCAGTTATGAGAACAACACCCTTGCCGTACGGTATCAGGGAGCCTGTGGAAGCTGTCCCAGCTCGATTTCTGGGACGCTCTACGGCATTCAGAGCATCCTGCGGGACGAATTCAACCCGGAGATAAAGGTCATCGCGGTTTGATGACGTCGTTTGCCGTTTCGGCGCGGCCGGCGCGCTATTGCCTGGCGGTAGGTTTGGACGATGGAGTTAGCCTCAGCGTAGGCGGTCTAGTGCCTGGCAGATCAGGCGGGTGCGCTCGGCCGAGACACTGCCGCGCACAATCGTGGAAATGCGTCCCTGGCGGTCAAGAACAACGATGTTACAAACGTCGCGTTGGCAGTGATACATGTCGGCAACTGTGCCATCCCAGTCCAGAAGCACACGTTTCGGAGCGCGGCTTCGTAACTGGCTTCGGATGATGGGTCGAATCGGCGCCGGCACGCCGCGCAGAATGGCAATGCCCTGAATCTCGATGCTGTCGCCATAGCGTTGGTAGAGCTCGCGCACCCAGGGTTCGATTTGTTCTGAACCGCTACGGTCGCCGAGCATAAGCACCAAGGGCTTGTCCGTTGGGAAGGCAATTGTGTGGGGGCGGTTATACTGGTCAGTAAGGGTAAAAGAGCGTGATCGGCCGCCGATGAGAGTATCGGTTTCAGGAACGCTAGCGTGGGATGTCAGACTCGGTATGAACGTAAGGAGGGCTATGCACAAAAACCAAACCACTGCCTTGCGAACCATTCGGCATCACACCTCCTGGATGTCTGGAAATCGTGCCTGCTTGGAGGGGTAGGTTGCCTCGGGGGGACAAAAACATAGCGAAAGCTGATCTTCGGATAGTGAACGTAAAATTACGAAGCAAGGTTTTTGACAAACGTTGCCTGGTGGCAACACACCTTGGCCAGGAAATGCCTATCACGCCCTGTGTCCGGTATATTCGGGCATGAGGTCGGGGGCGATGGAGAGAATGTCGCGCAACATAGCCGCTGCCGTTCCAAGGGGGCCGTCTTCGAGACTAAAGGCGGTGGTCCTTCCAAAGATGTCACTATGGTAGACGATCCCGGCTTCCTGCTTTCCTAGGCGGGCCAAGGGGTGATGAGCTGGAACAGCCGTTGGGCGGACGCTCAAAGTATAGCGGCCATCTGTTTCACGTTCGGCTCGAGCTAGGAGAATGAGGTTGCCCCCATCCCGCCGTGCCTGCTGGATGTCGGCCGGGGTAACGCGCGTGATGCCTTCCACGGCGATGTCGGAAAGGCGCGTGGGTTGGCGCAGGACGGCATTAGCTAGGATGAGCAACTTGTTAGCGGTGTCCCAGCCTTCGACATCAAGGGTGGGATCAGGTTCGGCAATACCGATGCGTTGGGCTTCGGCTAAAGCTTCGGCGTAGGTTTTTCCTTCTCCCATCAGCGTCAGCATAAGTTGGGTTGTGCCGTTGAGGACAGCTTCAAGCCGGGTGATGTTGCTGCCGGCTAGGTCGCGCCAGCCAATGTTGACGCTAGGGAGTGCCCCAGCTACAGCGCCGCTAAAACGCAGCCGTGGCAAGCGGCGGTTGCCTGACCAGTCGCTAAGTCGGGCCAGCTCATCGAAGGCGACAACGAGTGCGCCTTTGCTCGCCATGACGACGTGCATCCCGCGTTGGAGGGCAGCGCGCACCAGATCGAGACCTGGTTGTCCAGTCCTGATGTCGGTTGGGGTAGCTTCCAGTAGCATGTCGGCGGGCAGTTGCCGGACGGCGGTCAGCGCATCCGTAACGTGGAGATTGCCGCCGGCCAGCGTAACGACGCCCTGGCGACGGCGCTTGGCTTCCACAATAGCTGTGGGGTCAAGCCCCTGTTCGCAAACAAGGCAGCCTGAAGTATCGGCCGCAGCGATGAACTGAAGAGCCAAGCCGTAGCGTTCGCGCAGAAGCGCCGTGCGGCTGGGAAGCATTTCCAGAAAGGTACGCCCGATGTTGCCCAACCCGGTCAGGATGCAGCGCAGGGTTTGTGTTTCCATAGGCAAGGTAAGACAGGGAAGGTGAGGTGCGGCCTGGTTTGTATCCGTTGAATTGACGTTGGCGCAAGAGTTTGTTAGGGTTCTGTCCTCACGGTCAACGGGCGGTTAGTCTCAGTTGGTAGAGCACTCGTTTCACACGCGAGGGGTCACAGGTTCGAGTCCTGTACCGCCCACTCCAGCTTTCCTGCACAGCCAGCGGATTCAGTCCTTCCCACCGGGCCAGGCTGTGCTCGGAACGTAGGGGGCTGTTGAAAGCCAGCCAGAATCAGTCATCAGTCTGCGCGCGGAGACGCGGAGGCACATCCTGCCTATGCGTTTTGACACGATGGCGCTCCGATGTGCTCTCTTTTGAGCAGTTCTGATTGCCAAGCGCTGCCAATGGTATGGGATTACGGAGAGGTAAAACCCGTTCAGCGAAGCGCGAGGCAGTTGTGCTTGAGGTTCTTGTTCACCTCAGCAACATTCCGTCGGGGGAAGGGGGTAGTGATGGCTAGGGATGTGCAGAGCTTGCTTCGTCAGTTGGAGGGGGTTGCGGAAGAGATACGGCGTCGCTACCGGGCCGAGATAGTGGGTATCTTCGGCTCTTATGTGCGCGGAGAGCAGCGCGAGACCAGCGACCTAGATGTGCTGGTCAGGTTTACTGCTATCAAGAATGTGCGCAAAAGTGCGCACAGTTCTCTTCCTGCCCCGACGTGTTTTGTTGACCATCGTCGTATCTGACAGGCGTGACTTCCCCGACTACGGCGGGGGCCATCCCCGCCGCAGCGCCGCCATTACTGGTCGGACTCGCCACGGGTAGGGCAGTTACGGTTGCCAGCCGTTTCAGGTTCAGCTTCAGGTTCAGCGCCGCGAGACAGCGGTTGCTGTCCGTTCGGGCCACCGGAATCAGCCTTCCTTCGCGTTCCCAACGCTGCAACGTCTTGACCGAGACACCAAGGAGTTTTGCCGCCTTGCCTGTGCTTATAGTGCTTTCCACAAGCATTATTATCCACTATCGCGTACTATACGGCAAGCTAGAGTCCAACTCCAGGAGCTACCCTCTTTGACCTGGTCGGCTTGGCCGACTTCCTTGAAGAAAGGCTGGGCATCCGCGTGGATATCGTTCCGGTGGACACTCTCCGGGAAGAAATCCGCGATCGGGTTCTGCAAGAGGCCGTGTACTTATAAGAAACCCCACCCTCTACCTGAAGGACATCCTGGAGGCTATGAAGGCCATAGAGCGATTCACAGAAGGCATAGACGTTGAGACCTTTTGCCGGGATGACATGCGCTCCAGCGCCGTCATACGAAAGTTTGAAATCATTGGCGAGGCCGCAAAGCATATTCCCGACCCCATCAAACACCAATACCCCGACATTCCCTGGAAAGCCATGGCTGGATTCCGGGATCGGCTCATTCACTTTTACTTTGGCATCAAGAATGATCTGTTCTGGGAAACGATTCACAGGGAATTGCCCAGGCTCAAGCCCAGGCTGAAGCAAATTCTAGAACAATTGCAAGGGCTATGAGATTTCTGCATGTTCAGCAAGGCTTTGCTACTGCCCTTCCATACCCGGATAACTTCTTTGATGTGTGCTGACCGACCCACCCTATTACGACAATTTGCTCTATGGCGACCTCTCGGACTTTTTCTACGTCCGGCTCAAGCGTGTGATGCTGCAAAGCTGCTTCAGAAGCCCGAATTTCTGCTGGCCGATGACCCCAGCGCAGGGAACATGACGGGCCTGCTGCCCAAAGAGCTGAAGTATCGCGGGCTGGTACAACGCACGCTGATCGTCATGCCGGGCCATCTCGAAGACCAGTGGCGGCGGGAGATGAAAGAACGCTTTCATGAAACTTTCACCGTGGTTGATCGCAGCGTCATAAATGCCTCTTGGGGCCGCAACATCTGGGAGGAAAGTAAATGAAAAATCTTGAGCGGCTTATACAGATTCTCCGGCAGCACAAAGGAGAGTTGGCGCAAAGCTACGGGGTTCGGGAACTTGCCATTTTCGGCTCCCATGTGCGGGGAGAGGCGACGGCAGAAAGCGACTTGGACATCCTGGTGGAGTTTGACGATCCCCCCGGCTTCTTTCGGTTTCTTCAACTGGAGCAGTACCTAAGCGATCTCTTGGGCGTGCGAGTGGAGTTGGTGACACGCCAGGCCCTCAAACCCCACATCGGCAAGTACATCCTCCAGGAGGCGTTGCCAATATGAGCCGAACCTTGAAGGACTATCTGGAGGACATGTGGAAGGCGGCCGAAGAGACTTTGGAGTTTGTGGAGGGGATGAGGCTCGAAGAATTCATCCATGATCGGAAGACCGCCAATGCGGTGATTTGTTTGCTGGAGGTCATGGGCGAGGCAGCAAAGAAGATACTGGAAGATACCCGGAGCAAGTATCCCGAAGTTCCCTGGAAGGAAATTGCAGGGATACGCGATAAACTCATTCACGAATATCACGGTGTTGACTTGCAGATTATCTGGAAAACAGTTTCTCAGGATATTCCGCCTTTGCTTCCGGTACTGGAGCGGTTAGCCAGAGAGACCTTGCAGTGAGAGTTCTTCGACGAGGTTCAGCCAGCGAGGAAGAGCATAGTGAAAGTTTTGAGCATCCCACAGGTTCACCGAGGATCAGCGACGCAACTTCCCTGTCCCGACAACTCTTTCAACGCTGTGCTGACTGACCCGCCGTACTACGGCAACGTGAACCTACGCTGACCTCTCTGACTTGGTTCTACGTCTGGCTCAAGCGTAGTCTTGGTCAACAGGCCGCCTGTATTCGCCGGCGAGGATTTGAACCGTTTAGCCGGAAGCAGATATGCCGTACGTAGCAAACACGGGTACACCTGCAACGCTGAGATAGCTAGGTTTTATCGGTGTTTGCCCCTTTCAAGCCAGGTATCTGTCTGCCAGATTGATTTAGAGCAAGCCTGGTGGGCAAAGTACAAGCGATTTAGGTTGACCTGCCTTGCAGCGTGTCTCCAACTTTCGGACGTGCTTTGTGCGCTGCAAGATTGAAGATAAAAACCTGACCTGCGAACCCGAACCATTCCCCTGAAGGAGTCACAGAGCAGATGGGCGACAGTGCGCTGAAAGTTGGTGCTTTACTTGAAGGGGATTTTTGGCCTGAGCCGTTGCGCCTGCTCACGCACGAGCAGCTTGGAAGCCATATCAAGATTAAAGCCGTTGGTACGAAGACCAGGCAGTTTTACTCGTGTATCCTCAGTGCGTCTGACCTGGCGCATGTAAGTGCAACGACCGGGACAGGGCGCGACTTTGGTGGACGCGGCGAAGCCTTCTTCCTCGCCATGGAAGCGCACCGTATCCGTTATGCGCAGCAGTTTGACCCACTGCTTGCGGTCAATGTCTCGCAGGTCGATCCGCTGCCACATCAGATCGAGGCTGTTTACCACTACATTCTGCCCAACCCGCGCATCCGCTTTCTGCTGGCCGATGACCCTGGTGCGGGGAAGACGATCATGACCGGCCTGCTGCTCAAGGAGCTGAAGTATCGCGGGCTGGTGCAGCGTACGCTGATTGTTGTGCCGGGCCACCTCAAAGACCAGTGGCGGCGGGAGATGAAAGAACGCTTTGGCGAAACCTTCACCGTGGTTGACCGCAGCGTCATGGATGCCTCCTGGGGCCGCAACATCTGGCAGGAGAACGCCCAGATTGTCACCTCGATGGACTTGCAACAGACGATGTGCTGCGAGCTGGGCGAGCGCACTGGACTGTGTGTGACGAGCCACAAATGCGCTACCGCTATGGCGAAAAGACAACCGTACAGGCGCTATCGCTGGGTGACTCTCTCGCGCAAGCACTTTTGCTGTTTCTGACCGCCACTCCCCATCGCGGCGACCCGGAGAACTTTCACCTTTTTCTGGAGCTTCTCCAGCCCGGGTTCTTCGCCAATCCCGAGCAGCTCCGCGAAGCGGTGCAGAACGCCGACAATCCGCTCTTCCTGCGCCGCCTGAAGGAAGACCTGAAAGACTTTGAGGGGCGACTCCTCTTCCCGCCGCGCCGGGTGGCCACAAAGACTTATCAGCTCAACGACCAGGAAAAACGCCTCTACAACGCCGTCACCGAATATGTGGAGAAGTCTTACAACAAAGCCCTGGTTGCGGATAAGCGGAACGTGGCCTTTGCCCTGCTGATCCTGCAGCGACGATTGGCCTCCAGCGTTCGGGCCGTGCGCCGCTCGCTTGAACGCCGCCGGGAGCGGCTGGAAGAACTTCTCCGGCTGGGCAGTTGGCTCGCCGAACGCGGCACGGTGGATGAGGACATGCTGGAAGATGTTCCCGAAGCCGAGCGCCTCAGGCACGAAGAAGAGCTGCTGGAACGACTCACCGCCGCCGAAACTCGCGAGGAGTTGCAAGCCGAAATCGCCACCCTGGACGATCTCATCCGCCTGGCCCGCGAAGCCGAACGGTACGAGATAGAAACCAAGCTCAACGAGCTGCGGAACGTCATGGAAGCCGAGCACATCCGGCAAACGGGCGAGAAGCTTCTGATCTTCACCGAATCGCGGGAGACGCTGGAATATCTCAAGGAGAAACTCACCGACTGGGGCTATACCGTCGTCGCCCTGCATGGCGGCCTGAACCTGGAAGCGCGCATTCGCACCGAGCATGAGTTCCGTGAGCAGGCACAGGTGATGGTCTCCACCGAGGCAGGCGGAGAGGGCATCAACCTGCAATTCTGCTCCCTGATGGTCAACTACGACATCCCCTGGAATCCTAACCGTCTCGAACAGCGCATGGGGCGCATCCACCGCTATGGTCAGCAAAAAGAGGTGCATATCTACAACCTGGTCGCCGCCGATACCCGCGAAGGCAAGGTGCTGACGGCGCTCTTCCACAAGCTTGAGCAGGTTCAGACCGCACTGGGAAGTGACCGCGTTTTTGATGTCATCGGCGAAGTCATCCCGGGCCGCAGCCTCAAGGAGCTCATCGTCGAAGCCATTACCAACCGGCGCACGCTGGAGGACATCATTGCCGAGATCGAAGCCCTGCCCGACCAGGAGGCCGTGGACCGAGCCCGGGAAAGCCGCCCTGGAAGGTTTGGCGACACGCCACATTGACCTGCAGCGCGTCCTGGGCGAGGATCGGCGCGCCCGTGAAAACCGCCTGGTGCCGGAATACATCGAACGTTTCTTCGAGCGCGCCTGCCATTTTCTCAACATCCACCTCGAACGCCGCCGCGATGGCCTGTGGCGCCTGCCCAACGTGCCTTACGAAATTCACCACGTCTCACAGGAATTCAAGGATCGTTTCGGCGAGGTCTTCCGGAAGTACGGCAAACTGGCCTTCGACAAACAGACGGCTCGTCGTCAGGAGGCAGAATTTGTTGCGCCCGGTCACCCCCTGCTCGAAGCGCTGCTGGACCGCCTGCTGAGCGGGTGCGCCGAAGATGTGCGCCGTGGGGCCGTCTTTGCTGACCCAGATGGACGGATGGACGGCTGGCTTTTCTTCCTGGAGGGGGAAATCTGCGATGGCGCCAATCAGGTAGCCGGAAAGCGCATCTTTGTCATCTACCATCCCATCCAGGGAGCATTGACCTCTGTCCATCCCTCCATTCTCTGGGATTTGAAACCCGCGCAGCTCCCATCGGAGATAGGGACCATCCCGGACGAAAACGAGGCCTTGGCCTTCGCCACTGAAAAGGTCCTGGAATCCTATCGCGCGGAACTGCTCGAAGAGCGTCAGCGCCGTGCGGCTATCAAACGCAAATACGGGCTGCGTTCGCTGGAGCAGATGATTGTGGAATCCGACGCAAAACTGATTGACTACGAGACCCGCCGCGCAAAGGGCGACAACCTTCCCGACATGGAAGTGCTCAACGAACAGCGGCGAAGGGAAGAACTGGAGGGACGTAAACGGGCGCTTGAAGAAGCCATCCGCCGCGAAACCAGCCTGCTGCCCTCAACCCCAAAGGTGTTGGGTGTGGCGCGGGTTATCCCCCAACCGGCGGCCAATGGAGCCATGCGGTCTGATGCGCAGATTGAAGCCATCGGTATGCAGGTGGCCATGGCGTACGAACGGGAGCACGGGCGTGTGCCGGAAGATGTCTCAACGCAAAATCTTGGCTATGACATCCGCTCAAGGACGCTACCTACGGAAGAGAAACAGGCGGAAAGTGTGCGCTACATTGAGGTCAAAGCCCGCGCCACGACCGGCGCCATCGTGCTCACCCCCAACGAATGGCTGATGGCGCAGCGTCTGGGTAACGACTACTGGCTCTACGTTGTCGAGCATGCGGCAAGCCAGCCACGGCTCCACACCATCCAGAACCCCGCTGCTAGACTGCAACCCGAAGAGCAGGCCGAAATCGTGCGGTACGTGGTGAAAAACTGGCAGGAGGCAAGCGATGAAGACCGATGAGCTGCCCCAGTCGGTACGCCTGGCCCTGCAGGAACTCAAAGCCGCGCTGATCAATCTCTACGGCGAGCGGTTGGGGGGGCGTCTATCTCTACGGCTCGTACGCGCGCAGCGATTTCACCGAAGATTCAGACATTGATGTGCTCATCGTTCTCAAGGGTGAAGTGAAACCGGGAACCGAGATGACCAGGCTGAGTCCGCTTCTTTCAGAAATATGTCTGCGCCATGGGCTTCTTCTTTCTGTTTTCCCGGTTTCAGCCGAGAAGCACAAAGCGCGTCAGTCACCCTTTATGGTCAATGTCAGAAGGGAACAGATCGGGGTGTAAACAACCCTCGACTAAAGTCGAAGGCTTTATTGTGAGACGCAGCAATTATGGCTGACATCCCCAACATCAGGCGTGTTTACGGCCGCCCTTGGCAGCGGGGCACCACTGCCAATCCAGGCAAGGTTTCGACTGGCGTTGCAGTCGGCGTGCGCCCGGAGACCACACTTGTTGCACACAAAACGATGCTTGATGCGCCGTCCCAGCGCTCCACAGCAAGAGCACGTCTGGCTGGTGTAGGCGGGATCGACGTACTCGACCGCGATCCCTGCCGCCTTGGCCTTGTATTCGACAAAGCTCTGAAGCTGCCGGAATGCCCAGCCGTGCAGTCTCGCCCTCATGCGCTTGCCGGCCTGGATGCGGTCGCGGATGTGGGTGAGGTCCTCCATCACGATCTTGGACGCCCCGAAGCGCAGCGCTTCGGCAACGATCGCTTTGCTCGTTTCGTGGTTGATGTGGGTAATGCGTCGCCGCTCTTTGCCAGAGACCTGCCGCAGCTTCTGTTTGGCGCTTTGGCTGCCGTTGGACTGCAAACGACGACGAAGAGCAAGGTAGCCGTTGCGCTTGTGGCGCAGTTCCCCGCCGCCCCATACCTTGCCCGTGCTGGTGGCAGCGAGATGGTTCTCTCCGACATCCACGCCCATGACGGGGCCGGATGCGATTGGATCCGAATCTTCAGATTCGACGACGAGATTGAAGTACCAGCGCCCCTTGCGACAAACCAACTCGGCCTCTTTGGCCTTGCCCGACGCCAGGATGCGACGCTGGTGCTCGCCCAGCACCAGCGGGACGGCGATGCGGCCAGAAAGGGTGTAAAGGCTCAGGCGCTCCCCATGGATGGCGTAGGTTCGCTTGTCGAAATGGACGCTGGCGCGGTTGAAGTGCACTGCGGGTACGGGGGCGTCCTTCCTGATGCGGCCGAGCTCCTTTTGTGCTTTGTAGGCTTTGCAGACCGAAAAGATGGCGTTGCAGACCATTTGGGCGCCCAGCGGCGTTTCCTTGCGCAGCCGGGCGTAGGCCAGGTGGTGCAGGGCCACGCGGTTCCAGCAGCGATGCTCCACCACCGTCGGCACCAGGCGGTTGCAGGCATCGGCATAAGCCGCTTGCAGCGCCGCCAAGGCCGCTGCCTGGTCGGGGCCAACATTCAGGCGAATCGAGGCCGTGCGCAGCATGGGTTATCGCCGCTTGGTGACGTGTTCGGATCGTTCGATATAGCGCCGGATCGTCTCGGCGCTGACGTTGCCGGCTGTGCCGACAGAGGGCGACCAGGGATTTCCGCCCCACAGTCGGCTCTTGAGCCGGGGATGCCGCTGAAACAGCTTGCGCGCCGTTGTTCCTTTCAGGATTTTTACGGCATCGGCCACAGCCATGGCAGGCGGAATGCTGACGAACAGGTGGATGTGGTCGGGCTGAATCTCTTTGGAGATCACCGGCCAGCCACGCTCCGCACAAATCGCATCCAGCATCACCGCCATTTCCTCTGCCGCCGGCCCTGTCAGTACATCTCGCCGATACTTCGGACACCAAACCACATGGTATGCGGTTTGATAGACGCAGTTCCTGTTGCTGGCGATGTCAACCATAGGCTGTATTACACACCACAGGGTGCGCACCGCGCAAGCGCCATTCCTCCCGCGACTAAAGTCGCAGGTTTCCTGGCGGAGGTTCTATGAAATGGAATTCCAGCCCGCTATCCAGAAAGCACGGCAATTCCTGAAGTCCGCAAAGCTCCTCAAGGATGTGCGGGGTTATGACTCATCGGCCTCAAGGTTGTACTATGCCATGTTTTATTGTGCGGAAGCTCTTCTGTTCTCCAAAGGCTTGACCTTTTCAAATCACCAGGCTGTCATTTCTGCCTTTGGTCAACATTTTGCTAAAACCAACGAAATGCCTGTCGAGATGCACCGCTAGTTGATTGATGCCTTCGAGAAATGCCAGGCGGGTGACTATGAAACCATTAGTGGACTGGAAGAAGAAGATATAGAGGGTTCTACAACCCCATGCGGAGCAATTTGTGTTGTGGACCGAAGAATATCTCAGGCATCGATGTCTGCTGTGAATAACCAGCGTTTGATCGAAGTGGATTTCCCTCTACGCCGGGTCTCCGAGGCATCGGTACACGAGAAAACCATCCGCCACGGGCATATCTCCACGCTCCACATCTGGTGGGCGCGGCGTCCGCTGGCGGCCTCGCGTGCAACGGCGCTGGCAGCGCTTCTGCCCGATGAATCGGGACAGCGCGAGGAACTGCTGGCACTTGTGCGCGACATTGCGCCGTGGGAGGTGGTCTCGAACGGCAACGCCCCGCAGATCGGAAAAGCCCGCGAGCGTATCCGCGAGGCCTTCGGCGGACGCGCCCCGCGCGTGCTGGACTGTTTTGCTGGCGGGGGATCCATCCCTCTGGAAGCCCTACGCCTAGGCTGTGAAACCTACGCGCTGGACTACAACCCTGTGGCCGTGCTCCTCAACAAGGCCGTACTCGAATTCCCGCAGATGTTCGGTGATGCAGGCCGTGTCCCGCATGTGCCTCTTCCACCTCGAACGAAACGTTCCAACACGGACCGGCTGGAAGGCCTGACGCTCTCCCCACAGGGGGCGGAAAACCCGCTTCTCGCAGCCGTCTCCGCCTGGGGGCAGTGGGTGCTCGAAGAAGCCCGCAGGGAACTCGAACAGTTTTATCCCCGCGATCCAGACGGCAGCATTCCTGTCGGTTACATCTGGGCGCGGACACTGCCCTGCCAGAATCCGGCCTGCGGCGCCGAAATCCCCCTCATGCGTCAGACCTGGCTGGCCAAAAAAGAAAATCGCAAAATCGCCCTCAAGCTCATCCCGAATCGGGAAGCGCAGCGCGTGGATGTCAAAATCGTCGGAGCAAACGGAGAGCCTATAGACTTTAGCCCCGAAGAAGGCACCGTCTCCCGCGCCCACGTGCGCTGCCCGCTCTGCGGCGGAACGATAGACGACAAGACGACCCGCAAACTTTTCCGCGAGGGCAAATCGGGCCAGCGCCTGATGGCCGTCGTGCTCCACCACCAGAAGCGTACCGGCAAGACCTATCGCCTGCCGACCGAGCGCGACCTCGCAGCCTACCGCGCCGCCGAAACCGCACTGGAACAGAAACGCGCCCGCCTCCGCGAAGAATGGGGCATCGAACCCGTGCCGGATGAGCCGTTGCCGCCGCTGGAAACGCTCGGCTTCCGCGTCCAACGCTACGGTCTGACGCGCTGGGGCGACCTTTTCAACACCCGGCAGAAACTGGCGCTGATCACCTTCGCCGACAAAGTCCGCCAAGCCCACGCCCACCTGCTCGCCCAAGGCGCCGAGCCGGAGTTCGCCAAGGCGGTGGCGACGTATCTGGCGCTGGTTATATCAAGGATGATCGATTTTGAGAGCACAATTTGCCGCTGGCATCCTCAATGGGAATTCATCCCGAATACTTTCGCCCGTCAGGCCCTCCCAATGGCTTGGGATTATGCAGAATTGGTGCCGCTCTCGCCAATTTTGACGGGCACGTTTGAGAGCATGTTTGGACAAATCCTGGACGTCCTCGCCGACCTCACCCGCATCCCGCCTGCGAATCCCCAACCTGTAACCCCCGCCGTCGTCCACGGCACTGCCACCGCTCTCCCCTGGCCCGAGAACTTCTTCGACGCCGTGCTGACCGACCCCCCGTATTACGACAACGTGCCCTACAGCGATCTGTCGGACTTTTTCTACGTCTGGCTCAAGCGCACCATTGGCGACCTTTACCCTGACCTTTTCGCCACGCCGCTTACACCCAAATCCGAAGAGATGGTGGCCGATGCCAGCAAAGCGGGCGGCATGGAGAACGCCATGCGGCGGTTCGAGCAGATGCTCACCCAGGCTTTTAGCGAAATCCGCCGCGTGCTCAAACCTGATGGTGTGGCTGTTATCGTTTTTGCCCACAAGACCACGGCGGCATGGGAAACCGTCATCAACGCCCTGCTGGATGCCGGCCTGTATATGACCGCTTCCTGGCCGATTCACACCGAGATGCAGGCGCGGTTGCGCGCGCAGGAATCGGCGGCGCTGGCGTCCTCCATCTACATGGTCTGTCGCAAACGTACTACCGACCAGACGGGCGAATTCGGCAAAGTCCGCCGTGAGATCGAGGAGCGGATCGGCCGCCGGCTGGCGCAGTTCTGGGATGCGGGAATTCGCGGAGCGGACTTCTTTATGAGCGCCATCGGCCCGGCCGTTGAGGTCTTCGGCAAGTATCAGCGCGTGGAAAAGCTCTCCGGCGAGCTGGTCACGGTGGCCGAGTTGCTGGAATATGTCCGCAAAGTGGTGAGCGAGTTTGCCCTGAAGCGCATCCTGCAATCGGCGCAACTGGGCGGTCTGGACGCTCCGACCCGCTTTTACCTGCTGTATCGCTGGACGTACAACCATGCCCGCGTCCCTTTTGACGAGGTACGCAAGCTGGCCCAGGGCATCGGCGTGGAACTTGCCACGCTCTGGGGCGAGGGCGGGCTGGTGGAGAAGCAGAAAGAATACATCCGCCTCCCGCTGCCGCTGGAACGCGCCCGCAGCCGGAACTTTGCCGGCAAAACAAGATTCGACACCCTGATTGACGCCCTGCACTACGCGGTCTGGTTGTGGGAGCAGAATGAGCCGAAGAGGCTGAAGGAACACCTGGGGCTGACGTACGGTGACAACGAAGTCTTCTGGCAGGTGGCGCAGGCGATTGCCGAGGTCTTGCCCGATGGCGACAAGGAAAAGCAACTTCTGCAGGGCCTGCTCTACGGGCGGAAAAGCTACCAGAAACGGGGACGTATCAGGCAGGTCTGTTTACCTCCTGAAGCGTCATGAAACTGTGGCATCAAGTTGCCGTTTCTTACGGGGACATCCCGCAGGGGCCGGTTTGACAGATGGGAATGACATTGCCTGCAAATCACAAGAAGGAGCTTCTTGACCAGGTAGTGGCCGCCTTGCGGACGGCGCTCGGAGACCGTCTGGTGGCTGTTGTTCTCTTCGGCTCTCGGGCGCGCGGGGAGGCACGGGAGGACAGCGACTGGGACGTGCTGGTGATTGCCGAGGCGTTGCCCGATGACCCGCTGGAACGAGGGCGTTTTCTCAGGCAGTTTCTCCCCATACGGTGCCGGCTTGGCGTATCCTTCCTTGCCAGGACGCCGCAAGAGTTTGAGGCTCACGTTTCTTCCCTGTATCTGGACATTGCCGTTGATGGTCAAATCCTTGACGACCCCAAAGGCTATGCAGCAAAGCGCCTGGCTACTTTGCAGCGATTGATCGAGGAGGCCGGGCTTTTCAGAGAAAGAACTCCGGCAGGCGACCTTTGGCGTTGGAAGGTTCCACCTCGCGGCCGTTGGATGATGTCGTGGGAAAAAATAGGTGAAGCATGAGCAATCCCGAAGTCCAGTACCGACTGAAATTGGCCCAGGGCTTTCTGGAGGAAGCGCGCCACGACCTGCAGCTCGGACGCTGGCGCTCCTGTGCCGATAACAGTCAACTTGCGGCCGAGAATGCTGCAAAAGCCCTGCTGGCGCTCATAGGTCCTGTTGGTCGTACCCACAACCCTGGGGAAATGTTACTCAAGGCGCTGGAGGAGGGTTGCTTCCCTTGGACAACAGGGGACAGAGTACGGCAGGTGGCCGAGTGTGTTGGGTCCCGACGTGCATTTTGAAAGCGACTATGGCGACGAAGCGCGTTGGCGAACGCCATGGGAGCTTTTTGACCAGGCAAAAGCCTCCACACTTCTGGAACTGGCTGAAAAAGCCGTCAACTTGACCCAGGAAATCATCGCGCGGGAAGGAAAACAGTAAACAACCCTCGACTAAAGTCGAAGGCTTTATTGTGAGACGCAGCAATTATGGCTGACATCCCCAACATCAGGCGTGTTTACGGCCGCCCTTGGCAGCGGGGCACCACTGCCAATCCAGGCAAGGTTTCGACTGGCGTTGCAGTCGGCGTGCGCCCGGAGACCACACTTGTTGCACACAAAACGATGCTTGATGCGCCGTCCCAGCGCTCCACAGCAAGAGCACGTCTGGCTGGTGTAGGCGGGATCGACGTACTCGACCGCGATCCCTGCCGCCTTGGCCTTGTATTCGACAAAGCTCTGAAGCTGCCGGAATGCCCAGCCGTGCAGTCTCGCCCTCATGCGCTTGCCGGCCTGGATGCGGTCGCGGATGTGGGTGAGGTCCTCCATCACGATCTTGGACGCCCCGAAGCGCAGCGCTTCGGCAACGATCGCTTTGCTCGTTTCGTGGTTGATGTGGGTAATGCGTCGCCGCTCTTTGCCAGAGACCTGCCGCAGCTTCTGTTTGGCGCTTTGGCTGCCGTTGGACTGCAAACGACGACGAAGAGCAAGGTAGCCGTTGCGCTTGTGGCGCAGTTCCCCGCCGCCCCATACCTTGCCCGTGCTGGTGGCAGCGAGATGGTTCTCTCCGACATCCACGCCCATGACGGGGCCGGATGCGATTGGATCCGAATCTTCAGATTCGACGACGAGATTGAAGTACCAGCGCCCCTTGCGACAAACCAACTCGGCCTCTTTGGCCTTGCCCGACGCCAGGATGCGACGCTGGTGCTCGCCCAGCACCATCGGGACGGCGATGCGGCCAGAAAGGGTGTAAAGGCTCAGGCGCTCCCCATGGATGGCGTAGGTTCGCTTGTCGAAATGGACGCTGGCGCGGTTGAAGTGCACTGCGGGTACGGGGGCGTCCTTCCTGATGCGGCCGAGCTCCTTTTGTGCTTTGTAGGCTTTGCAGACCGAGAAGATGGCGTTGCAGACCATTTGGGCGCCCAGCGGCGTTTCCTTGCGCAGCCGGGCGTAGGCCAGGTGGTGCAGGGCCACGCGGTTCCAGCAGCGATGCTCCACCACCGTCGGCACCAGGCGGTTGCAGGCATCGGCATAAGCCGCTTGCAGCGCCGCCAAGGCCGCTGCCTGGTCGGGGCCAACATTCAGGCGAATCGAGGCCGTGCGCAGCATGGGTTATCGCCGCTTGGTGACGTGTTCGGATCGTTCGATACAGCGCTGGATCGTCCCGGCGCTGACGTTGCCGGCTGTGCCGACAGAGGGCGACCAGAGATTTCCGCCCCACAGTCGGCTCTTGAGCCAGGGATGCCGCTGAAACAGCTTGCGCGCCGTTGTTCCTTTCAGGATTTTTACGGCATCGGCCACAGCCATGGCAGGCGGAATGCTGACGAACAGGTGGATGTGGTCGGGCTGAATCTCTTTGGAGATCACCGGCCAGCCACGCTCCGCACAAATCGCATCCAGCATCACCGCCATTTCCTCTGCCGCCGGCCCTGTCAGTACATCTCGCCGATCCTTCGGACACCAAACCACATGGTATGCGGTTTGATAGACGCAGTTCCTGTTGCTGGCGATGTCAACCATAGGCTGTATTACACACCACAGGGTGCGCACCGCGCAAGCGCCATTCCTCCCGCGACTAAAGTCGCAGGTTTCCTGGCGGAGGTTCTATGAAGCCGTGGCATGAAATCGCCGTCCCGCACCCGGACATCCGGGCGGGCAAGTTTGACGAATCCGTTTTTGCGGCCGATCTCTCCGATGTTGTTGCCGGCCGCGGCCCGCTGGAATACGGCGATGCGGAGACCTTCTTCCGCAAAACCTATCCGACGCAGGGCCTGGTGAACCTGCTCGCCGTGATTGCCTCACGCCTGTCCGGTCAGAAAGCCGGCAATGCGGTCATTCAAATCCAGACGCCCTTTGGTGGCGGCAAGACCCACAGCCTGATTGCGTTGTATCACCTCTTTACCAATTCCCAGGCAGGCCGCCCCGCCGGGCCGGTCTCGCAGGTACTGGAGAAGGCGCAACTGGATAGTGTCCCTGCCGTCCGGGTGGTGACCTTTACCGGCACGGCGGCCGACCCGCTGGGCCGGACGCCGTGGGGGGAGATTGCCGAACAGTTGGGCCACTACACCCTGCTTGCCGAGCATGACCGGAAGCGGCGCGCGCCGGGCAAGGACCTGCTCCACAAGGTCCTTGCCGACAAGCCCACCCTGCTCCTGATGGACGAAGTGGCCGAGTATGTCGTGAAAGCCAAGGATTTCCGGGAGCAGATTGTGGCCTTTTTTCAGGAGCTGACCGAAGCGGTGAAGGTGCTGCCCCGGTGTGCGCTGGTGGTCACGCTTCCTTCCAGTGCGCCTTACGGCGAAGATGGGGAGCGGGTGCTGCATCAGTTACAGCAGGTCTTCGGGCGGGTGGAAGCCATCTACACGCCGGTCGAAGGCGAAGAAATGTATGAGATCATCCGCTGCAGGTTGTTTGAGTGGGCCCACGAACCTTCCGACGAAGCGCGCAAGGTCGCCAATGGCTACTGGGAGATGTATCAGCGGCTTGGCGATGAAGTGCCACGCGAAGTGCGCGAGCCTTCCTATCGCGACAAACTGCGCAAGGCGTACCCGTTCCACCCGGAGCTGATTGACCTTCTGTTTGAGCGGTGGAGTACATATTCCACGTTTCAACGCACGCGCGGCGTGCTGCGGCTGCTGGCGGAGGTGGTGGCCGACCTCTACCAACGCCAGCACCCGGCGCCGCTCATTCAGCCGGCGCACCTCAACCTTGCCAATGCCACGGTGCGGCGGGAGCTGGTCAAGCACATTGGGAATGAGTACGAGGGCGTTATCGCAGCAGACATCGCCGGCGGCAATGCCAAAGCCCAGAAGATCGATCGTGAGGTAGGCTCCGAATACACCCGCTTCGGGATTGCCAGCGGATTGGCGACCGCCATCTTTTTTGGCTCCTTTAGCGGA
>AFSR01000287.1_pt1 | contig 19154 bp, 10 predicted proteins | sample 296848 | NCBI WGS metagenome assembly AFSR01 (sample SAMN02954305, study PRJNA68063) | hot springs metagenome | biome: terrestrial; feature: Mushroom and Octopus hot springs; material: microbial mat core samples; isolation source: Yellowstone National Park Mushroom and Octopus hot springs ...
GCTCAATCTTCATAACAAGAAGAGAGCGAAGACGACATATCCGCCTTCGCTCGCAGAGTAGCAGGGTGAGATTCTTCCGGCTATGCACCGAATGTCGATGTGGGAAACCATTCCGCCGCTGGTTCGACCGTATCCGCCGGGCGTGGACCGGTATCTGTCCATCCTTCCTGATTTTCCAGGGTCATCACTGCCTTGACCTCCATATCATGGGTGCAGAGGATCTGGCAGGAGAGGCGGTACTCGCCGAGGAGTCCGCGCTCTTTGAGTTTCTCGTACTCGGCAGCAGTCATCGTATCGGGTTCACCGGAGATGAACGTCACCCGGCATGTCGTGCAGCGCGCCTTACCGCCGCACCGATGACCAATGTGGATGCCCATGTCCTCGATAGCGTTGACCAATCGCTTGTCTGCGCTCCATTCAGCCGTTTTGCCTGCAACTGTCAGTCTGGGCATACGCTCGTGCTCCTCTGTGCTGTTTCAGTATGACGCAATCAATCATTGTACACTACGTTTACGAATGGCTGCTAGCATCAGACGTATCCCGGCTACAAGACTGATCGTTCCGGTGAGTACGACTATGCCGCCCATCGCCAGCATCTGGTTGACGGTGAGTTCGGATCGCGGCAGATACCAAAGCCAGTGGTCGACCAGATGCTGGTTCGGCGGATCATAGTACCAGGCCCAGCGCGGACGTGGAAGCGTCGGCAGCGGTGCCACAGCCGTATCGACAAGTGTAAGTGCGGCGCCATCACCAGACTGTCCACGCAATGCGACGATTGCCGGACCCAGGGGATCATTGCGGTCACTGAAGCCTGTCTCAAAAGGATTCCACGTTTGCGCAACAATCTCCAGACGGGTACGACCAGGCGGTATGAGCCAGTGGTAGGTTCGCTGCTGACCGGTTGGCAACAACCCCTGATCACGTTCGTTTAACCGAAGGCGCAATTGACTGGACGGCGCTTTGTCGGGTCGTCGGTCATCGAGAACCAGCGTGATTCGCGTTTCACGACGTACCACGCAGGATACCTTCCCGCTCGATCCGGTGCGTCGCGGCAGCGCCTGGTTATCGGTGGACTCACTCGCATACAAACCGTCGCCCAGCCGACAGAAGGGTGGTAGCACGCTATAACGCGCCCATCGTTCGATCAACAGGCGCCAGTGCCCGACCAGTGGGGAGCCAGAGAAAGTATAGACACTGGTGTGGAAGGGGGTAGAAACTGCATATGTGTCGAAGTTGAGCAGAACGCCGCCAAGATTGCCGATGAATCCCGCACCACCCAGCACGAGCGCAGGAATCAATCGACGCAGCCTCAGGCGTTGCATAGGTGTCAAGATGCCAAGACCGGCAGCCAGAACCGTAACCGGCGCCACGACCGGCAGCAGGAAGCGTGGTCCCCAGACGCCGCCGCCGGGCCACTGACCCCAGCGCGCGTAGAGCAGCAGGTGCGACAGGAAGAGCGCCGCTATCACCAGAACCGTGGTTCGTTCACCACGCCGCCAGAGAGCGAAACCGCCGGGAAAAGCCAGCAGGAGAGGCGGGGCGTACAGGAACACGCTTTTGCCCGGACTGAGGAGCAACCCAAACAGACCTTCAGCAAGCGGCGTCGTGAACTGAAACGCTTCGCTTCCATAACCGGACGCAAGCAGCGTTCCGAAGCGCGACAGATTGTACCATCCGGCAAGTGCAAAACCGGGAAGCAAACCGGCGATCCAGATAATCAAGCCGCTCACGTTTGATGACGCGATGCAGGATTTTCCTCTGCGAACGCCGCGCCTCTGCGGTGACCTACCCTTTTTGCAGTGGGCTCATGTTTTGCTGACCAGGTTTTCAGCGTTTCCCAAAGCACGTACAGACCGATGACCGGGAGCGCGATAGCGGCAGCAATCCGGGTTGCTGGCAGCAATCCCGCCAGAAGCCCTGATACGAACAGCGTCTTTTGCTGCGCGCCGGGGGAATTGACGCGAAAGGCGCTCCAGGCGCGTTCGGTTGCGCCAAGGATCAAGAGGGCGGCCAGCGGCTCAGAAAAGAACGTTCGGGCATACGTCCAGGCGAATGTCGCCAGACCGTAGAGGAGCGCCAGCATCAGCGCCCATTCGTCGGTTGCACCGAGCCGCTGAGTCCATTCAACCAGAATGGCGCATGTGGCTGCCGTCAGCAGGCTGTTGAGCATCATCACCGCGAAGCGAGACGCATAGTCAGCTTGCAGACCGGACGGTGCGATCAGCGTACCCAAGAAATGGAGCGGGATTGCCAGCAGGGAAGGAAGGACGCCGTAGGGTGAATAGACTCTGCCGTCGTGTCCTGAACGCAGCGCAGATACCGGCGCACCATCTTCGACGACAACTGCCACATCACCGCGTTCGATCAGTCCGCGGGTAACAGCAAGCATCGTTTCTTCGTCGGACGAGTAGGTATGCCCGCTCATCGTGAGCAGGTAAAAACCACTCAGGATCAGAAAAACAGCCATCGGTAGACGCATCGCCCGAGTCTGCTCCGCAAAAACTCACCGTCGAGACGCCCGGGCGTGCACGGTTTCCATCAATCGTTCACTGTGTCCGCTGCGGCTCTGTGGTGAAGTGACCCTTTCGCTCTGAATTGCATCACGGATATTGAGACCGTGTGGTGTCATTTTATACGGTATTCTGTTAAGACCTGGCAACCCGACGATAAACAGGCGCTTCGTTGCATCCACGCCCTTCTTGTGAATGGTATACTATGCAGCGTTGTGTGAAGAAGCGTTCAACGTTCTGAAAGGAACGCCATGCTGCGAGGTTTCCGAGTTTTCGTCCTGCTCGCACTCGTGACCGTTGTCAGCGCGTGCGGCAGATATGATTTCCGGGGCGTCACGCTCGACCCGCCGAAAGAAGCGCCTGATTTTACCCTGACCGACTTTGACGGCAAGCCGTTTCGCCTGAGCGAACACCGCGGCAAAATTGTCATTCTCTTCTTTGGGTTCACTAACTGCCCTGATATGTGCCCGGCTGCCCTTTCCGATATGGCGGCAGCACGCCGCAAACTCGGCGCCGATGCAGAAAAGGTGCAGGGTGTCTTTGTTTCGCTTGACCCGGACCGCGATACGCCGGAACGCCTGAAACGGTATGTAACCGCTTTCGATCCGACGTTTATCGGATTGCGTGGCAGTGAGTCGGAACTCAGCCCGGTGATGCAGGATTATGGCGTGACCTCGATCCGCCGCGAACTGCCCGGCTCGGCGCTCAAGTACACCATTGATCACTCAACCTTCATCTATGTAATTGATGCTGCCGGGCGCTGGCGATTACTGTTTACCCATGGCATGCCAGTTGATGATATTGTCAGCGACCTGCGCTACCTAGTGCGGCAGGGAGGCGCCTGAGCAATGTGGTCGGCGCATCGTACAGCGTTGCTGATCCTGGCGCTCCTCGCGGTCGGCATCGCAGGCACGGGCGTCTGGTACGAGTATCAGCGTCGCAATGCTGAACGTTATCTGGTGTTCACCGTGCCTCCGGGCAGCGTGGCGCGCCTGGCGTCTGGTGAGCAACTCGACATTCTGCCGCAGACAATCGAACTGTCGCTCCGGGGGAAGGATACGCTCGTCATTCGCAACGAGGATGTGCAGCCGATCCAGGTGGGACCGTTCAAAATCGATCCTGGTCAGCAGTTCGAGCAGCGCTACTATAATCCTGGAGTCTACGAACTGATCTGTACGCTGCATCAGTCGCAGCGTCTCCGCATCGTTGTGTCACGGGAATAAGTCAGGAGACGACGTGGACGACAATCTCTACCGCCAGCGTGCGGCAGAACACGCACTTGGGTATGTCGAGAGTGGAATGACGATCGGGTTGGGAACCGGCTCGACTGCCACATTCATGCTGCACGGGCTTGCAGCGCGTCTGGCTGATGGTCGCCTGCAACGGGTCACCGGCGTGCCGACATCGGAAGTGACGGCGGCGCTGGCGCGCGAACTCGGCATCCCGCTGACAACGCTGGATCGTCAGCCGCACCTCGATCTGGCGCTGGATGGCGCTGATGAGATCGATCCGCAACTGCGGTTGATCAAGGGATTGGGTGGAGCGATGCTGCGCGAGAAAATTGTGGCGGCTTCCGCAGCGCGCTTCGTGGTGATGGCGGCTGTCAGTAAATGTGTCGAACGTCTGGGAGAGCGCTCGCCGCTCCCTGTTGAAGTCGTTGCGTTTGGGTTGCCGCTCTGTGTGCGTCGCCTGAGGGCGCTCGGCGGCGCGCCGGCGCTGCGCCGCGACCGCACTGGCGCGCCGTTTGTGACCGATGAGGGGAACCTGATCCTCGACTGCAATTTTGGCATTATTGCCGATCCGGAAGCGCTCGCGGCGTCGATCTGCGCTATTCCGGGCGTCGTGGCGCACGGGTTGTTTCTCGGTATGGCGTCACTGGCAGTGATCGCCGGTCCCGATGGGATTGTGGAGTTGCACACTCCATCGGCGCGCCAATAAAATGGTCTTTGAGTAATTATTCCGCCATAGCCCGCGCAGGCGGGCTTTGCCCTGCATAGCCGAGGGCTTATGGTCTTTGAGTAAATAATCCGCTACAGCCCGCGCAGGCGGGCTTCGCCCTGGCTAGCCGAGGGCTTCAGCCCCACGGCTAGCGCAGGATAGCGGATTTAATGCTCAATCTCCATCAGCCCCACGGTTCGTTCGGTAGAGCGGATTTAATGCTCAATCGCCATGAGCCCCACGGCTAGCGCGGGATAGCGGATTTATAGCAGTTCTCAGATACGTTGACCCCTGTCCGGGTCTGCCGTGGCGCGTGAGACGCCCGCTTCGCTGCGCTCCTCATCTCCGCGCCTCCGCGCCTCCGCGTGAGCCGGTCTGATGCACATCGGTCGCCGCGTGAGGCGCGAGATGCCGTGCATCCATCAAGGTCAAGGTCCGTTTTCAGGGTTCTCCGTGCTCCCGGCGTCTCAGCGGTGCGTTTTTCAGTGAAGTCAAACGTTCAATCTTCGCAATAGCAGACGTCCGTGGTGGGCAAAGGCACTGCCTTCACCCACCTCACCCTATTCCACTTCCGCAAGCACCATTCCAAGAGCAACGCTCTGCCCGGCGGCGACGTTGACCTGTGTCACGCGACCAGACCGTGGAGCGCGAATTTCGTTCTCCATCTTCATCGCTTCCAACACCAGCAACGGTTGCCCGACCTCGACCGGTTCGCCAGGGCTGACGAGGACGCGGGTGATCAGGCCAGGGATGGGCGCTTTGATCCGCCCATCGCCACTTGCCGGGCGCGCAATCGTGGATTCCAGATCGCGTACTTCAACCTGATGCAAACCGAAGCGCGAGCGGATCCAGCGCAGATTGGGATCGATAACCAGTTCGTAGGGGCGCCCTTCCACGATGAGCCAGTCGAGGAGTTCGGAACTGCCCGTATCGTGCACCAGTACATTGACGGTCTGCCCGTCGACCTGCACCGTCATCTCGCCGGTTGTGCGGGGCAACGGCGGCGTTTCGACGGTGAAGGTTCGTCCATCGATGGTAATGCTCAGTTTGCTCATCGTCTTTCCCCCTATTGCGGCAATCTGCGCGAATCACGGTGCCATCCAGAACCGGCGCGGTTGGGGAGAGCGCCAGCGGTGTCACTCCTCCGGCGGAGGTACGCCAGTGCAGCTGCAACTGCCAGATCGCGGAGGTGATCATCGGGAACCTCAGCGCCCGGCAGGGGTTGCCGGTTGAATTCCGAGTCATACGTTCCAGCGGTAAATTCGGGTGTGTCCAGGATGCGCTGGACCAGCGGCAGGTTCGTTTGCACGCCGCTGATCGCAAAATCGGCGACTGCGCGGCGCAACCGTTGCAGCGCCCCTGCGCGCGTATCGTCCCAGGCGATAACCTTCGCCAGCAGCGGGTCGTAGCGCACCGGAACATCGCAACCACCGTAGGCGTAGGTATCAACGCGCACGCCCGGTCCGCCCGGAAAGCGAAACCGGCGCAGGCGCCCAGGGCTGGGCAGGTAATCGTTCCAGGGATCCTCTGCATTAATGCGCGCCTGGATGGCGCATCCGCGCAGAGCGACATCGTCCTGCGAAAAGCCAGGCGGTTCGCCCGCAGCGATCCGAATCTGCGTGCGTACCAGGTCGATACCGGTACGCATTTCGGTGACTGGATGCTCGACCTGAATCCGCGTTTTGACTTCGGTGAAGTAGACATGTCCCTGCGCATCGAGGACGAATTCGATTGTGCAGATGTTGGAGCATCCCAGCAGACGCCCGATCGCAAGCGCCTGCCGCCACAGGTCTTCGCGCTGTGCATCGGTCAGGTATGGCGCTGGCGACTCTGCCACGACCTTGTGATGGTTGTGCTGGATCGTGCCATCGCGTTCGCCCAGATGCACCAGATTGCCGTAGCGGTCGCCGACGATCTGGACTTCCAGATAGCGCGCCGGGAGAAACGCTTCTTCCAGATAGAGCCGGTCGTCACCGGATGCAGTCAGCGCCGCTGAATGCGCATGCTGCGCGATGCTCTCCAGGTGTGTTGGCTCACGCACCAGGCGCGTGCCGTGACCGTGCCCGCCACTGTACGACTTGAGCACCAGCGGGTAGCCGAGTCGCCCGGCAGCGGCACGCAGCGCCTCCCACTCAGAAGCGCGGTATGCCTGCGGTGAATGGCGTGGCACAGCGAAACCGGCAGCGCGCACGGTTTCGAGCGTGGCGATCTTATCGCGCACACGCGCGAGTGCTGTGCTGGACGGACCGATGAACGCAATCCCGGCTTCCTCGCATGCGCGCGCAAACTCATCGTGCTCGGCAAGAAAGCCGTAGCCGGGATGAATGGCGTCCGCGCCGCAGTCGCGCGCGATCTGAACCAGCGCCGGGGCATCGTGATAGATCGCGCCCGAACTCAGACGCACGCACGCATCAGCCAGGCGCACGTGGAGCGAACTGAGGTCGGTGTCGTCATAGAGTGCGACCGTTCGAATGCCCATGTCGCGGCAGGTGCGTATGATGCGAACGGCAATTTCGCCACGGTTGGCAACCAGAAGAGTACGAAACATGATGATACCTCTCAGGACGGCGAGATTCCGTGCTTCCGCGGCACATGCCGCTCACGCTTCGACAGGGTGACTTCCAGCGCCTTGATCAGCACCCGCCGCGAATCACGCGGCTCGATGACATCGTCGATCAACCCGCGCGCGGCGGCGACATATGGGTTGTTGAAGCGCTCCTGGTACTCTTCGACCAGTTCTCGCCGCTTTGCCTCCGGGTCGGGCGCACTCTTGACTTCGTTGCGGTACAGGATGTTGACCGCTCCCGCCGCGCCCATCACCGCAAGTTCAGCGTTGGGCCAGGCGTACAACAGGTCGCCGCGCAACCCTTTGCTGCTCATCACGCAGTAGGCGCCGCCGTAACTCTTGCGCAGAATGATCATCAGTTTGGGAACGACCGCTTCGGAATAGGCGTAGATCATCCGCGCGCCGTTGCGGATGATGCCGCCGTATTCCTGATTGGTGCCGGGCAGAAAGCCGGGAACATCCTGCAAGGTGATGATCGGGACGTTGTATGTATCGCAGATGCGAATAAAGTGCGCCGCCTTGATCGACGCTTTGATGTCGATGCAACCGGCGAGCACCATTGGTTGGTTGGCGACGATTCCGACGACATAGCCGTTGAGTCGACCGAATCCGACGACCATATTCTGCGCCCAGAGGGCGTGCACCTCGAAGAAGCGTCCATCATCGAGAATGCTGCTGATCACCTTGCGGACATCGTAAGGTTTGGAGGGATCGACCGGAACGATCTCTTCCAGTTCCGGGCAGCGTCGCTCCGGGTCGTCCACCGGGCGCACATACGGCGGGTCGTCCTGATTGTTGAGCGGCAGGTAACTGAGCAGTTCGCGCGCCATCGCCAGGCATTCCTGATCGTCGCGCGCCAGGAAATGGCTGACGCCGCTCTCCTCAGCGTGCACCCGCCCGCCGCCGAGTTGCTCTTGCGTGACATCTTCCTGCATCACTGCCCGCACGACCTCAGGACCGGTGATGAACATGTAGGCGTTTTCGGTCATGAAAATGAAATCGGTCAGCGCCGGTGAATAAACCGCGCCGCCAGCGCACGGTCCCATGATCAGCGAAAGTTGCGGAATGACGCCCGACGCTTCACAGTTTGCGTCGAAGATGCGCGCATACCCGCCAAGGCTATCGACACCCTCCTGGATCCGCGCTCCGCCGGAGTCGTTGATGGCGATGAAAGGGCAGCCGTACTTCAATGCCATGTGCATCGCCTTGACGATCTTGTTGGCGTGCATTTCGCCAAGCGATCCGCCCATTACCGATGCGTCCTGCGCCGCCACGAATGCGCGACGCCCATTGATCAATCCGAAGCCGGTCACAACACCATCGCCGTAGCGGGAACGCTTCCCGCCAGGGTACACGTCGTAGCGCGGAAGCACGAGCGTGTCGATCTCCTCGAACGTGCCCGGGTCGAAGAGCAGGTCGATCCGCTCACGCGCCGTCAGACGCCCTTTCTTGTGTTGCGCTTCAACGTCCTGCGCCGTTCCGCGAGCAATCGCCTTGCGCTGGCGCAGTTTCTCGATGTATTCCTGCATACTCGTCATGGTGAAACTCCATCTCCAATCCGTTGCACTTCTGCAATCGGAACGGCGGCGTGGGTCGCCTGTTCGCTGTCTGCGGTCGCCAGGGTGAGCACAAACCTGCCGATCTGTCGCCACCAACCACAGCGAACGGTTGCGTTCAGTTCAGGGGAGCATATCACCGTCACCGGCGACCATCCGTCTGCCACAGGCTCTTCGGGCAGACAGATAATGCAGCGCGTGTCCACCGTCAACCCGCGACGGATCGACTTGAGAGCGGCTTCCTTGGCGCTCCAGATCGCCGTCGTCAGCAAGGGTTGCGCCGATGGCGGCGCCCGGTGCACCCGCTCGATCTCTACGTCAGTGAAAAAATCACTCACGAATGCGGGATTGCGCTGCTCAATATATTCGATGTCGGCGCCTGGACGGCGCCCTGGAACGTCTGTCAGCGCACAAAAAGCATACCCGTGACTGTGGCTGATCGAGATCGCCAGCCGATTGATGAAGGCATATCCGTTTCGACTGTGCAGACGGGGTGCGCCGTCTGGATCAGTTGTGATCACGATGTCGCTCAGTGCGGGTCGCCGTCCGGTGATCGACTCAATATACTGTGCTGTCAGACGCTTCGCCGTCCAGCGTCCCAGCAACCAGTCGCGGCGGCGCTTGTCGCGTTTCAGCGACTGGAAGCGCACCTGTTCGCCCATACTGAGCATCCCTTCCGGGACTTCAGCGCGGGCGAGCGCAGGATGATCGGCGAGCGTCTGGATCAGCCAGTGCATCATGGAGTAGACCTGTGAGGCAGGGCGTCAGGACTGGCGGAGAGCATACCCGACGCCCCGCATACGGTGAGATTACACATTCACCTCGCCCGGCAATCGCACCGTGCGATAGCCGCGCAGTTCGACATACACGTTGCCGTCGGTATCGACCACGTGCGCGTCATACGATGATCCGTTATTGATGGCGGTGACGAGTGCGTAGAGGCGTCGCCCTTCCGCACTCTCCGGCTGCCGGTAGATAGTGACGCTCCCGATGGCAGCCGGTAGCGCCATTGCCCGATGCGTCACCATTTCCCACATGCCAGCCGTCTGGAAGCAGAGTTCGATCAACCGCGGCGCAACCAGCATGGGCGTCTCCGGCACGCTGTTCGGCGGTAATCCGTCGGTCATCAACGCCACTGCCTGATCGCCCATCACGCCGACACGCTCCATCACCTGGTACGCCGGACCGTGGAAGTAGACCCGGTAGATGCGTTCACGGTCGATGTCGAGCGCTTCGGCAGACGGCGGCGTGAAGTTGATCGTCCGCTCCTCAACCGGCGCCGTTGTAAGGTATACCTCACCGACGAAGTGAGTATCGAAGCGCGGTGGCATATCGGGGCGCGGTTGCACCATGCCGCGCAACGTCGTCTTCGCTACCAGCGTTCCGTGACCCGTGGGATGGATCGTCGCGCTCATGTAGAGTGTGCGCGGTTGACTGCGGTGGAACTTGAACGGGCTGCTGAACTGCTCGGTGATCGAGGCGACGCGGAAACCCGGCGTGAGAAGGGTGGCCAGTTCAGCAAATGCTTCGGTTCCCATCACGCCCGGTAGCACCGGCACCCCGTCGATCTGATGATCGTAGAGGAACGGTTGCTCCTTCGGATCAAGGGTCGTCTCCACCTCGATACCGCCGTACAGTTTGAAGGCTTTGACTGACCCGATCATCAGGCGACCGCCGGTATCGACCTTTGACAGGTCAAGGCCGCCGGTCTCGTCGAACTCCGCCCCCAGGATGCCGAGTCGCTGCCCGACGACGATTTCGCCACGGAAGGCGCTCTGCGTCAGTTCGCGGCGAATCGTCGGGATACCGGCTTCCGGCGGCAGCATGTCGATGCCGGCCATTTCCATGATCTTCGGAATGGACCCGCGGGTTGCCATCCCGATGCCGCCCCACGCAGTCCAGTCGATGGCGATGCCGCGCGTCTCCGGTCGCCACGAGCGCATACTGCTCGTCACCTTGCAGAGCAGGTCGTTGGCGGATGAGTAGTCGGACTGACCGCTGTTGCCGAAGCGACCGGCGACCGAACTGAACACCACCGCCGCGCCAATCGGCATACCTTTCGCCGCATTCAGGATGCTGAAGTAGCCGTCCGCCTTGATGTCGAACACCAGGTCGAACTCCTTCGGCTCCTTGTCTGGCAGCGCCTTGGAGATCTCAATCCCGCCGGCGTGCAGCAGGACATCGATCCGCCCATAGCGCTCGCGCACATCGGCGATGACCGCAGCAACGCCAGGACCGTCGAGCAGGTTGACGCTGAAGTAGTGCGCCGTACCGCCTGCAGCCTGGACTGCCTCGATAGCGCGCAATGCCGCCTCTTCACGCTCGATCGCCAGGATCTTGCGATCGATCATGACCGGTGTCGGTCGCTCGCCAGCGGCGCGGAAGTCGTCGATCAACTTGCGCTTGAGCGCCTCTTTGTCCTGGCGGAACAGCGCAATGTTGGGATCGTCCGGGTCTGGCTTCGGCGTCAGATCGAGCAGGTAGAAAACACCGCCCGACGCCGCTGCCAGGTCGGCAGTGATAGCCGATGTGATGCCGCCGGCCGCGCCGGTGACAACGAAAACGGTATCTTTGCCGAGATACATCCCTGGTGTGCCATCGACTGCCGGGCGCTCCTCGAAGGTGACCGTGTAGCGCAAACCGTCACGGTAGCCAACTTCGACAACACCGGGATCGAAGAGGGTCTCGGCGATCAGCAGGTCTGCCGGTTCCGCTGTCTTGCGTCCCGGTTCGAAGTCAACCGCTTTGACCAGAATGTTCTGCCGTTCGCGCTTGTATGACTTGGTGCATCCGACGACGGCGCCGCCGAGAGGTGCGCTGGCGCCCTCCGGTCCGTAGCCGTGCAGACCGCCGAGCCGCGTTGCCGAAACCAGGAATGTGCCGGGTCCGACAAGCGTGTCATACAGCGTTCGCAGGGTCAGGTAGAGGTTCTTGACACGCACCCGGTTATGCTCGCGCCACGTCGCCAGGTCCATGTCTTCAATTGCCGGTTCGACATCGAGCGCTGGCAGCCAGTAGACGCCGTGGATCGGTCCTTCTGCCAGCCAGCCTTTGAGTTGCTGTTCGAGCGCTTCGGCGGATGGTGGTTCGTCGAACACCAGCGTGCCGACGCCGCGCTTCTCCAGCCGGTTGAGCAACGCCTTGCCGACGCCGCCACGATCCATCATCACGACGACGCGTGTGTTGCCGTCGAGTACGACGCCGGTTGGCTTGCACAGTTCGATAGGCGGGCGCAGCGCCGGGACGACGACGCGGCGCGGAACCATATCGGCGTTCTCGACCGGAACGAGCGTCACGGCTGGTCGGGCTGCGGGTGCGGGAGCGGTCGGTGCGGAAGGATCAGCCACCGGTGCAACCGGTGTCGCTGACGCCTCTCCCGTCGGCTTGAGGTCGGGGCGGCGCTCGTAGACGAAGTTGATGACGTGGCGCAGGGTCGGATAGTCGCGCAGTTTCAGGTCCTCGACGCGCTCGATGCCGAACGCTTCGCGGATGGCGGCGAACGTCTCCGCCTGCTTGACGGTATCAACCCCCAGGTCAGCTTCCAGGTCAAGGTCGAGTTCGAGCATCTCCGGCGGGTAGCCGGTCTTCTCCGCCACGACTGCCAGCACCTTCGCAGTGACCGGGTCTGCCGCAACCGTTGTTGCTGTTGCAGGGGCAGGCGTTGCCGCAGCAACCGCTACAGGCGGGGCCGCCGGTTCAGGCGTTGGCGCGGCGGTCGGCTTGAGGTCGGGGCGGCGCTCGTAGACGAAGTTGATGACGTGGCGCAGGGTCGGATAGTCGCGCAGTTTCAGGTCCTCGACGCGCTCGATGCCGAACGCTTCGCGGATGGCGGCGAAGGTTTCCGCCTGCTTGACGGTATCAACCCCCAGGTCAGCTTCCAGGTCGAGATCGAGTTCGAGCATCTCCGGCGGGTAGCCGGTTTTCTCCGCCACGACTGCCAGCACCTTCGCAGTGACCGGGTCTGCCGCAACCGTTGTTGCTGTTGCAGGGGCAGGCGTTGCCGCAGCAACCGCTACAGGCGGGGCCGCCGGTTCAGGCGTCGGCGCGGCCGTCGGCTTGAGGTCGGGTCGGCGCTCGTAGACGAAGTTGATGACGTGGCGCAGGGTCGGATAGTCGCGCAGTTTCAGGTTCTCGATCCGCTCGATGCCGAACGCTTCGCGGATGGCGGCGAAGGTTTCCGCCTGCTTGACGGTATCAACCCCCAGGTCAGCTTCCAGGTCAAGGTCGAGGTCGAGCATCTCCGGCGGATAGCCGGTCTTCTCCGCCACGACCGCCAGCACACGCTCGGTGACCGGGTCGGCGGCTGGCGCCGGTGCTGCCGCAGGCGCGGCTGGCGCTGCCACAGGTGCAGCGGCAGCCATTGCCATTGCGGGCGCAGGAGCGGGCGCTGCCGACGGCTTGAGGTCCGGTCGGCGCTCGTAGACGAAGTCGATGACGTGGCGCAGGGTCGGATAGTCGCGCAGTTTCAGGTTCTCGATCCGCTCGATGCCGAACGCTTCGCGGATGGCGGCGAACGTCTCCGCCTGCTTGACGGTATCAACCCCCAGGTCAGCTTCCAGGTCAAGGTCGAGGTCGAGCATCTCCGGCGGGTAGCCAGTCTTCTCCGCTACAACTGCCAGCACCTTTGCGGCGACCGGATCGACTGCCGGTGCTGCTGCCGGTGCGGGCGCCGATGTCGGAGCGGGGGCAACTGCAGGCGCTGGTGCAGGTGGTGCAGCCACCGCAGGTGCGGCGACAGTTGGCGCGGATGGTTTGAGTTCCGGTTTCTGCTTGTAGACGAAGCCAACCACATCGCGCAGGGTCGGGAAGTCGCGCAGTCGCAGATTTTCGACCTGCGGAATGCCGAATGCTTCACGCACTGCAACGAACGTTTCCGCCTGCTTGACGGTATCGACCCCCAGGTCAGCCTCCAGGTCGAGGTCGAGGTCGAGCATCTCCGGCGGGTAGCCGGTCTTCTCGGCCACGATTTGCAGCACTTTTGCCGTCACCCCATCCACCTCGGGTGCGGCGACAGCCGGTGCAGGCGCAACTGGTGCAGGCGCAACTGGCGCGGGTGCAGGCGCAACCGGCGCAGGCGCCGGTGCAACTGGCGGTGCAACGACCGGCTCGGGAGCCGGGGGTGGTGGTGCGACTGGTGCCGTCTCAACCGGTTTGCCATTGATTGGCGCGGGAGCAACCGGTGCAGGCGGCTCAACCGGCTTTGGCGGAGGAGGTGGCGCGACCGGCGTGGGTTGAGGCGCGGGCGCGTACTGGATCGTGGCCGGCGCAACGGTCACACTGTCACCCGGTGCAGCAGCGCGCAGGGTCGGACCCGTACCAGGTTGCCACGTACTGGGCGCGGGGCGGCGCGCTGGCGCACCTTGCGCCTTGATGCGCAACACACGTTTCACCACTTCCGTTTCAGCGTGATCATACCCGCTCACCTGGTCGAGCCAGTAATCGTAGCGCGCGCGGTTATCAATCCGATCAACGCTTCCGGGGACGCGGCGCAGCAACGTCATCGCAATCTGCGAGCCAAAGCCGGCCGCCAGGTGCAACGCATACTGGACCGGGTAGCGTCCGCCACGGCTCAGGTTGAGCGTGCCCAGATCGGGATCGACCTCCTTATAGTTCGGAACCGGAGGCACAATGCCGTGTTCAAGGATCTTGACAGCGATGACATCTTCAATGCCGACCCCCATCGGGTGCCCGGTAAAGCCTTTGGTATTGGCGACGATCACCTGATTCGCCGCTTCGCCGAAGGTCTTGCGGAGTGCGACCACTTCTGCCGATGCGCTGCCGCCACGCGCCGGGGTGAACGTCTCGTGCGAGACGAAGACCAGGTGCGGCGCAATCGTTCGGCGGTCGATGCCAAAGCGACGTTCGGCAGCGGTCATCAGGCTATTCATCACACCGGAAATGTGCTCAACATCGAGGCGTGTGCCGTGGAAGGCGCTATTCGCCGCTTCCGTGCTGAGCACCTCAACGATGCCGCGCATACCACGTTCGCGCACCGCATCTTCGCTTTCGACCACCAGCGCGCATGCGCCCATCCCCAGGATCATGCCATGACGCCGACGGTCGAAGGGGATCGCCGCCTCTTCGACGCGGTCATCGGTTGCAGCTGCGCCGGTTGCCAGGAAACCTGCGCCGATCCATCCCAGCAGATGGTCGCTGGTGACATTATCGGCGGCAATCACAAGGACGCGTCGGCAGCGACCGGTGCGAATCCAGTCTTCCGCAATTGCGATTGCCTGGGTGGTAGCAGCGCAGGCTGCATTGACGTGCGTGTTGGGACCACGTGCGCCGATGTATTCGGCGAACTGGCTATGTCCCATCGCCAGAATGCGGAACAGGAACCGCCGGTCGAAGACATACGGCTCACGTTCCAGCAGGCTGCGCAGTTCACCGATGCGCCGAACGATTTCGCTCAGTGTTGCGGGGTCGGTCGTTGTCTGGCGGAGCGCCTCCAGCATCTCCAGTTGTTCACGACGGTGTTCGTAGGTGTAGTACCGTTCAAACTCTTCCGCGACCCGGTCCAGACCTGGAAACGCCGAGGCGAAGATCACGCCGGTTTCATCACGCAGGGCTTCGGGCAACATCCAGCGATCCGGCAGGTCTTTCCCGGTGGTCGTTCGGCGGTAGGTCTGCACCAGTGGAATGCCCGCTTCGCGCAGTGCATCAAGACCGGCGGCCATCGCCAGTTGGGTCGTCGAGTCGAGCGCCTCGACAAGTTTGGCAGGCACGCCATACTCTTCACTGAGATTGAACGGTCCGGGGCGTCCGGCAAGGCGAATAACCTCGTCGGGTTCAGTCAGCGTCTCAAAACTGCCGCTCCCGTCTTCGCTCTTGACGACGCGCGTGATATTATGCGCCAGCATCTGGCGGCGGAAGCGCTCCGGGATCAGGTCGATGAACTGCTCGCCGTGCAGGATGCGCAACGCATTCTGCTCATCCATCACCGGTTTCTCGGCGCCGGGCAACCCCAAACCCGTACCTGAAATAACGACCGAACCGGTTGGTGGCAAATTGCGGTCGTACACCGGCGCGCCGGGTGTTGCGGGGTGCACGGCTTGCGCGCCCTGGAGCGCCTGGACGAGAAGTTTCCCCAGCGTATCGATCGGTATGCCATTGACCATGTTTGCCTCTTCGATGGTTGATCGCGCCGGTGCGCTGACGACGGCCGTTGCGCTGGCAACCGGCGCGGGTGTTGGCGCCGGTGCACTGACAACCGGCGCGGATGCGGACGCTGATGCGCTGACGACCGGTGCGGATGCACTGGCAACCGATGGTGCAGCAGACGCAACCGTCGCAGCGACCGTAGCGCTGCTCTGTGCCGCGCCATCCTGGCGGGTGGTGATTGTCTCATCGACGAGACCATATCCCGCTGCATAGAGACCGCAGAGCGCCTGATTAAAACTCTGAAGCGTCCCGGTCTTCGGATGGTTGGTAAACAGCGACACCACATCGGGCTTGTTGCCCAGCACATCATCAACGAACCCTTTGAGCGCCTTCTTGGGTCCGACTTCGACGAAGCAGCGCACCCCTTCGCGGTAGAGGGTTTCAAGCCCTTTGACCCACTGAACCGGTGATGCAATCTGCTTTTCGAGAATATCCTTGATCTCTTCGACCGTGGTTGGATAGAGTTCACCGGTCACATTCGCAACCAGCGGGATGCGAGGCGGGGTGATATGGAAGCGGTCGAGCTGTTTCCGCAGCGGACCAGACGCCGGTGCGACGATGCGGGTATGGAAGGCGTGGCTGACTGGAATGCGCTGCGCCTGATACCCTTTCTGTGTGAAGACCTCAATGGCTCGCTCGACGGCTTTGCTGGCGCCGCCGATCACCACCTGGTTGTACGAGTTGATATTGGCGGGAATGACATACCCATCAATTTCGTTGAGGGTGCTCAACACCACATCGAGCGGACCCATCACCGCCGCCATCCAGCCATTATCATCGACCTTCACCTTGCTCATCTCGGCGCCGCGCGCCGCCGACGCCTCCAGCGCCTCGGCGAACGGCATGACGCCAGCCGCATTCAGTGCGGCATACTCGCCAAGCGAGTGCCCCATCACCATATCCGGCTCGAAGCCGTATTCCTTGAGCAGGCGGCAGAGCGCGGCGTCGAGCATCAGCATCGCCGGTTGCGTAATCGCCGTCTGCATCAGGTCGTACTCCGCCTTCTTGAGCGCGTCGGGGTCATTTGCATCAACATAAATGTAACTGGTGAGCGGTTTGCCCAGGATCGGCGTCATCACCGCATCACCCTCTTTGATCACCTCAGCGAACGCCGGCTCACTGAGGAGTTCTCGCCCCATGTTGACATACTGGCTGCCCTGACCGGGGAAGAGGAAGGCGATCTTGCCGGGTTTGGGACCGCTGCCGCGGAAGACGCCCTGCGCCTGCAATGACTTCCATGCCGCAGGACTATCGAAACCGGCCGCTTTTTGCGCCTTTTTCAGGCGATCAAGCAGTTCGTCATGGTTGCCGAAGTCGATCACCACACGTTCCGGCTGTGCCAGTTCGTTCGGGTCGGGCGGCGCAACCGGCGGCGTCCAACCACCCTCGACTTTCTGGTAGATCGCATCGATCTTGTCCTTCAGCGCTTTTGGCGTTGGCGCCCCGATCGCCAGAATGCCGCGCAGTGGCATCTTGGCAGAGCGCAGTTTTGGTCCAGTGGGGGGTGGGGCGCTGGCGGTCACCGTGGACGATGCGACGCCCATCGCTGCTGTCGTGCTGCTAGTCGTACCGGTTTGGGGAACGGCGGCGCTGGCGTAGACCTTTGGCTCGGTGCGGATCATTCCCGGAATATACTCCTCGAGGACGACGTGGAAGTTCGTGCCGCCGAAGCCATAGGCGCTGACGCCGGCACGTCGCGGCGTGTTGCCGCGGCGTTCCCACTCGTGCGCTTCAGTGAGCAGGTAGAACGGTGTCGCGTTGAAGTTGATATTCGGGTTCGGCTTTTCGCAGTTCAGGGTTGGCGGCAGAATCTTGTGATAGATTGCCATCACCGCCTTCAGCAATCCCGCCGCGCCTGCCCCTGCCTTGAGGTGACCGATATTGCTCTTCACCGAACCAAGCCCAATGCTACCGCGCTCCGCTCGACCGAAGCAGGACGACAGACTTTCAATCTCCACGACATCGCCAACGCGCGTGCTGGTGCCGTGCGCCTCAACCAGCGTCGCCGTCGCCGGGTCAAGCCCTGCATCCTGCCAGGCGCGCTCGACGGCGAGAATCTGCCCGATCGGGTTTGGCGCGGTGATCCCTTTCCCCTTGCCGTCGGACGAACCGCCAACGCCGCGGATGACGGCGTAGATCCGGTCACCGTCACGTTCGGCGTCGGCGAGCCGTTTGAGCAGGAAGGCGGCGGAACCTTCGCCCATCACAAAGCCATCAGCGCCATCGCCGAACGGTCGTGTGCCGGTGGCGGAGAGCGCGCCGATCTTGCAGAACTTCACAAATGTGCTGGCGCCCATATTGCGATCCACGCCGCCGGTCAACACTACGTCGCACTGATGATGGATGAGTTGTTCGCACGCTGCATCGACTGCCGCAAGCGTTGAGGCGCAGGCGGCATCGGTAATGAAGTTCGGACCGCGCAGGTTCAGCACATTCGCCACGCGCCCCGAAACGATATTCGGCAGTTCGCCGGGCATCGTATCCTCGGTCACCGGCGGGAGACTGCGGTCGAGTTCTGCGTGCCACTGGGCAATCAGCGCCTGCTGCACGTCTCGCGGCAGGCGACGCCAGGCTTCGGTGCGTTCGAGCAGATGGACATAGTCGGGGAACACAATGCGCTGGTGCGTAATATAGTGCAACTCACCCCCCATTGCCGTTCCCAGAATGACGCCGGTGCGATCGGTATCGAGCGGACGTTCGGGATAGCCATAGTCGGCAAGCGCTTCGGCGGCGATTGTAACCGCCCACTGCTGCCCTTCGTCCATCGCAGCGGCAACGCGTGGCGGTATCTTGAAGCGTTTCCAGTCGAAGGTGAACCCGCGCACCCAACCGCCGATCTTCGAGTAGGTCTTATCCGGAGCGGCAGGATCGGGATCGTAGTAATCCGCGATGCTCCAGCGCTCCGGCGGCGTTTCGGTAATGCTATAGCGCTTGTTCAGGATATTGTTCCAGAAGGCAGACGCATTGGGGGCATCGGGAAGGATAGCGCCCACCCCGACAATCGCAATCGCCCGTTCTGCTGAGTCACTCATCGTCGTCTCCCTTTCAGGTTGCCGGGAATGCCTCGACCAGTTTCGCCGCAACAAAGTCCATATCTGCGATCTGCCCCGCCTGCGCTGCAAAGATGGCAGGCAGGTTGAGCGTATTTGCCAGGTTCGGATCGGTCTGACCGGCGCCGATCAGCCAGGCAAGACCATCGGTGACCACCTTATACGCTGCCATACGCGCAAAAATGCGGGCAAGCGCCTGTTCAGTCGGCGTATCGAGACCGGAGGCAACTGTCGGTTTGCTGGTCACGCGCTCACTGAAGATTGCCGCAGTTTCTGCCCAGGCGATCAGTTCACCAAGGCGGAACAGGATATGCTGATTGCGCGTCAGGCGGTCAATACGGGCGCGTTCGAGGATATTCGCCAGCGCATGCAT
>AFSR01000379.1_pt1 | contig 19036 bp, 8 predicted proteins | sample 296848 | NCBI WGS metagenome assembly AFSR01 (sample SAMN02954305, study PRJNA68063) | hot springs metagenome | biome: terrestrial; feature: Mushroom and Octopus hot springs; material: microbial mat core samples; isolation source: Yellowstone National Park Mushroom and Octopus hot springs ...
CGGCGTGCGCTTCCGTGGGCGCGCATCCGGGGTGTCACCCATCCACCCTACGATGTGTTCAGTCGCACACCGCTACCGCGCGTCGAGGCGCGCGCCCGCCTCGGGCTGGATCCGGATGAACCGGTGCTGCTCTTCTTTGGCTTCGTGCGACGCTACAAAGGGTTGCGTCACCTGATCCAGGCGCTGCCGCTGATACGACAGCATGTTCCGGTGCGTTTGCTGGTCGTTGGCGAGTTCTGGGAAGATGACCGCCCCTACCGCGAACTGGTGCGGAACCTGAATCTTGGTGATGTGGTGCATTTCCACAGCGAATATGTCCCCAACGAGCAGATTGCAGTCTACTTCTCCGCCTGCGATGCGGTAGTGTTGCCCTATCTAGAAGCGACCCAGAGCGGCGTGGCGCAACTGGCGATCGGGTTCGAGAAGCCGATGATCGCCACCTCTGTCGGCGGTATGCCCGAAACGATTCATAACGGTGAAACCGGGTTGATCGTGCCTCCCGGTGACAGTGCAGCGCTGGCGGATGCAGTGGTGCGCTTTTTTCGCAATGGACTGGCTGAGCCGTTCACCCGGAATATCCGCACGGTGCGCGAGCGCGACTCCTGGCTGCCGCTGGTGCATCTGATCGAGGAACTGGCAGAACCGGCGAGTGCGCCGCAAACTGAACAACCTGCGCCGCAAACAGCGTCGCCAAGAGTGCTGTAGGACATTCTTCCACATGCTGCTCGCTCGTGATCTGCAGGACAAGCCAATGACAACCAGTCGTTTCACCATTATTGCGGCTTCCGCCGTCGCCCTGATCATTCTTGCGCTTCTCGCATCGGGGCTGACGTATCCTGTCCAACCGATCACCCCCGCCGGTCTCGCCGAAGCGGACGGCTTCTGGTCGCTTGAGTTCAACAACGAGCGATCCTATCGCTGGACAAACGGGCATGCGCGCTTCCATCTTCCGGGTTTTGAAACCGCTTCGTCACTTTATGTGACGCTGACCCTTACTGCCCCCCAGTATCCCGGTGCGCGTCCCGTTGCAGCCCGGCTCCAGGTTGACGACTCGGCGCCTTTCCACTTCACCGTCGCGCCGGAGTGGCGCCGCTATCACATCCTCGCTGCGGTAACCGCACCACGCTGGCGCACGCCAGTGGTGCAACTTACCACCGCTACCTGGACGCCTGGCGTCCACGACCGCAGACAACTGGGGATTGCAGTAAGTGAAGGCGCCGTGCAGCGTCTTGGTTCTCCGCGCCTTCTTGCTGCCGTTGAGCGCGGATTGTTCCTGGCGGCGCTTGTTGCGCTGTTCTCGGTCATCGTGCGTCGTCCGCAACCCTACGGCGGGATGCTTGCGGCGATTGCGGTCGTTGCGCTGGGGATGCTCGGCGCGTGGACGCCTGCGCGTCTCGTGCAGATGCTGCCGACGAACTGGTCGCTGGCGGGCGAGATGCTCGCAGCCGCAGCCGCAGTGGAAGCGGTGCGTTTGAGGCGACGGATGCCCCCCTATCTCCTGCCGGTCGTTGCCGTAACAGTCGCCGGAACCGGCACCCTGCTGGTTGCCGCGCCGGGATGGGTCATTGCCGGCGCCGTCTTCCTCATCTGCGGCGCGTGGTTATCCGCGCTCGCGCCCGGTCGCTCGTCCGGCGTTCGTCCGGCAGCGCCATCGTCCATACCTTCCCCCAATCCCTGGCAGCACGTCGCTCTTGGGAGCATCGTCACCATTGCGCTTGTGAGCATACTTGTCCCCGGAATAGCAGATACAGAGAGCCGCTATCATGTCGATGAGAGCTACTGGGTTTCAGTGAGTGTCCAGGCATTCCGCACTGCATTTATCGAGCGCGATCTGGATCATCCATTCTGGTTCGATTATGCCTCGCTCCACATTTTGCGACATCCGCAGATCAGCAAATATATCATCGGCGCCGGAGCATACCTGGCCGGGTATCACGATGTGCCGATGCTGCTGTATAACTTCAGGCAAGACCTGGCGTGGAACAAGGCGCACGGACGGGTCTTGCCGCCGGAGATTATCGGCGCAGCGCGCTTCTCCGTTGCGCTCACCGGCGCGCTGTGCGGGGCGTTCCTCTACTGGCTCGGCGTCCAGGTCGCCGGACCTGTCACCGGCATCCTCGCCGTCGTTTTGTTTATTGCAACGCCGGTTGTATGGGATTACGCCCGCTTCGCTATGCTGGACATCCCTGCGCTGATGTTCGGACTGCTTGCGCTGAATCTGGGTATCCGCGCGGTGATCGCTCTGCGCACGGGGTCCGCCAACGCTGGCGCGTGGATTGCAGCCTGCGGCGCCGCCTGCGGCGCTGCCGTCGGCGCCAAACTGAATGCGTTGCTTATCCCCGGCATCTGCGTGCTTGCGATTGGTTTGACCGGCGTTGCGCACCAGCACCAATCTGACAGGTACACATTGATCTCAGGCGTTGTGTCACTTCTCCTCTGGACGTGGGTGGTTTTCTTCTTATCCAATCCTGGGCTTTACTCTCATCCTGTCGCTGGCATACAGCATATGCTTGACATGAGCAGAATAGTGGCCTCAGGCGAGTTCGCTCCGCTCCCGACGCTGGCATCGCGCATCAGCGCAGTCTGGACAAGTCTCGGCGATGGTGGATATATCGGCAGCGGCGGCTTGCCTGGCAGTCGGCTCTGGCTGATCATTGGCGCTATCTCCCTGACTCGCGCGTTGCTGCAACGGCAACCGGGAGCACACCTTTCGGCGCTGTCGGTCATAGCGCTTTGGGGAGGCGTCAGTTTTGTGGGCATCACGCTCTGGATTTCTCAGAATGCAGATCGCTACTACCTGCCATTAGCGCCGATCGTCGCATTGCTTCAGGCATATGGCATCATTGAAATCATCAATGTTTATCGGGGTAGTCTGCTTTCTATTTATTCCAAAATCGGTTTCTCTCTAGGAATTGTGTTACTTTCTGTTGCGATGAATTATTATGATACAACTCACCATTTTTATCCTGCTTCTCATCTTCCTTCTCAAATATGGCAAGTCAGCGGTCTCAGCAGAGAAATCACCGATGATACGAAAGAATCCGGTTTCTTGAGTTACGGTCCGTATGTCACTTTACCGCCAGGCGGCTATGTTGCCATATTTGAATACAAGAGTGACACACGTTCTGAAACAAGCATTGGATTTGTTGATGTTACCGCCGACAAGGGAAGGACGGTGATTACTCAGCAAGAGGTGTATGGAACGAACGGGTCTCCGAGTTATATTGAAATTTCATTCAGCCTTCAAGAGAGACAGGAGATTGAAGTCAGGTTTTGGTATAACGGAAATGGAACAGGGTCTACTTCTCTGCGAAGCCTTACCATTCGTCCCAGATAGACGTCGTCAGGGTTGCTGCTGCTCACGGTGCCGAATACATCGAACGCGCGTCGTGCCGCGCTCCAGGACGCTGCGAAAGTACGTTGCTGCTGCTCACAGCGCTGAACGCATCGAACGCCCCTGCGTCGGTTTGGCGTGTCGCTGATTGTTGCAGCGACCAAATAGTATGGCATGCGTATTGTCTTTCTCTGCACCTCGAGTCTTGATTATCCGTCGCCGCGCGGACGCTGGCTGCCACTGGCGCGCTATCTGGCGCGGGCGGGGCATGAGCCGCATCTGCTGATGCTGCATCCAACCTTCGACCGGTTGCGCAGACGGCGCTTCGTGATCGAGGGGGTGCATTGTGCGTATGTCGGTCAGATGCATGTGTATGGTTTGCCCGGTGAGCGACGGCATTTCAGTGCATCAGAACTGGCTGCCGTCTCTCTGCGCGGGGCGCTGGCGCTGGCGCTGGCAACGGTCCGATTGCGCCCCGACGTTATCCACGTTGCGAAGCCGCAGCCGATCAATGGGCTTGCCGGGGTGCTGGCGGCGCAAAGCGGGGGTGCACTGTATGTTGATTGCGATGACTACGAAGCCGAGGCGAATCGTTTCGGCAGCGCATGGCAGCAACGAGTAGTAGCGTGGTGGGAAGATCAGTTGCCGCGCATGGCGCGCGGGGTGAGTGTCAATACCCGCTTCCTCTATAACCGCCTGCATCGTCTGGGCATCCCTGAACAACGGCTACGCTACGTTCCAAATGGAGTAGACATAGAACGCTGCGAGCCGCATGATGCACGCCGGGTCAGAGCGTTGCGCGCTGCGCTTGGACTGACCGACAACCCGACGGCAGTCTATCTTGGGGCGATCAGCTCTGTCGCGCACGGTGTGCATCTGCTGATCGATGCCTGGACGCTCCTCCGCGAACGGATGCCGTCTGCTCGCCTGGTGATCATCGGCGATGGCGATGATCGTCCGGCATTGATGACCTATGCCCGGATGCGTGGTTTGCAGCAGACGGTCATCTGGGCAGGTCGTGTCCCTGCTGAAGCTGCTCCGGCGTGGCTGGCAGTCGGCGACTGCTCGGTCGATCCGGTGGACGATACCCCTGCCGCAGCAGCGCGTTCGCCGCTCAAGATTGTCGAGAGCATGGCGGCAGGCGTGCCGGTCGTAACCGGTGATGTCGGCGACCGGCGCGATATGCTTGGATGCGATGCCGGGTTGATCGTCTCCCCTGGCGACCCGCACACACTGGCGGACGGAATTGAGACGCTGCTGAGCGACCCCGCGCAACGCGCCTGTCTGGCGCGAGGGGCGCGTGCACGGGCGGAGAGGTACCGCTGGGATCGTCTTGTGGGGGTCTGGCAAACCCTCTACGAGATCAGTGCATAACAGGAGCGGGGTGTGCTATACTGCGACGGAGACGGTGCCTGTTGATGCATGTGCTGGTTCGCGTCGCCGCTCGTCGCTGAGGAGTGCGTGTGCGTTTTCTGCGACAGGTCGGTTTGATCTGGACTGCCGCCCTGCTGGTCGTTGTTCTGGCGTCTCTGGCGCTGCCTGGAGCGCGCTTTCTTCTTCTCCCCTCGCTCTCCGACACGCCTGTGGTTGTGGCGGTCTCGCCGCCTGATGGGGCGCGTGATGTTTCGCCGCGCGCAGCGTTGACCATTCAATTCAACACTCCGATGAATCCGCCCGGCGTCGAACGCGCGTTGCGCATCGAACCCGAGAGCGACGTTGTCTACGACTGGGATGATTCGCGCACAACGCTGACCGTCACACCAACGAAGACGCTTCAGGCAGGCATGCGTTATCAGGTCAGCATCGATGACACGGCGCTGAGCCGGTTCTTCCGCCCGCTGGAGGAACCGTTCGTTTTCACATTCGAAACAGCGCCGCCGCCAGCGGTGACGTCCCTGTGGCCCCGTGATGGCAGCGTTGAGGTTTCTGTCGATACGCTCATCAGTGTACGGTTCAGCCGAGCCATTGTTCCTCCTGACCGGCTTGCCGTTCCTGAATTGTTACCTGCGTTCCGCACCGATCCGCCGGTTGCCGGGAGTGTTGTCTGGATCGATCCCGCCACGCTTCTCTTTCGCCCGGATCAACCGCTTCGTCCCGGTGTTCGTTATACCTGCTCGCTATCGCCTAATCTGACCGATCAGAGCGGTACGCCGCTCGGTCGCGTCTATTCCTGGTCGTTCACCACGCTGGCGCCAACAGTGCTCAATGTGTCGCCGGCACCAAATGCGCGTCAGGTCGCGCTCCGCGAGCCGCTGCGCATCGTTTTCTCGCAGCCGGTTGATCGGCAGGCGCTCGAAGGGGCGCTGTCGGTGTCGCCACCGATGCCTGGCACTTTTGATGATGCCGTTTTGTCCGACGGAACGCAGGTTGTCACGTACACCCCGACTGCTGAATGGCAGGCTGGCGTTGTGTATACGATTGCCCTTCCAGAAAAGACGGCGGATGGACATCCGCTCCTGGTAAAGCCGTTTCGATGGAGTTTTATGACGGCGCCAAAGCCAGCGCTGATCGGACGGTTCCCCGGTGAAGGGCAACTGCTTCCGCCGGGAGGCAGTGTGCGGTTGATCTTCAGCACCCCAATCGATGCTGGCGTCCTGCGCGACAATCTGCGCGTCGAACCGCCGGTTGCAAATCTGCGGGTCGTCACGAACGACGGTGAAGCGCGCATTGATGCGCAACTTCAGGCTGCCACCCTGTATACGATAACAATACCGGCTTCGCTTTCAGATCGCGCCGGTGTTACGCTGGGGCGTGACTATCAGGTTCGCTTTTTTACCGCACCGGCTGCACCATCGCTCACGCTGCCGGAAGCGAATGGTCGCGTTATACGGTCGCTCCCTGATCGAGCGATTGACCTGCTGACGCGGCGGACGAACCTCTCGGAATTGCGGTTGACGCTCTATCCGCTCGATGAGGCGACGTTGTTGCGTGCGTTGAGTTTCAGCGATGCCGAGTGGACGTCGTTCGAGCCGGCGCGCTATGGTCTGTCACCTTTGCGTTTCTGGACACAGCCGCTGACCGATCCGCTCAATACGGTCGTCGAAGAGCGAGTGACGGTGACCCTCGATGGTGGCGCGCCGCTGCCGCCGGGTTTCTACTTCCTGCGCATACGCTCGCCTGAGCGTGCTGGCGCCGGCGTTCTCCTGGCGGTGTCGCGTGTCACGCTCTCGTTTCAGGTCGTCGGACAGCGCGCCATCGTGTGGGTGACGGACATTGCCAGTACATCGGTCATTTCCGATACGCCGCTGGCGCTCTACCGGCAGGGAACGCTGGTTGCCGTCGGGCGCAGTGATGAGCGTGGGGTGTGGGAAGCCGATCTGTCTGGCAGTCAATCCGCGCGATCTGGTCGTCGTTGCTACCCTTCTGCCCGCCTTCGCCACGCTGGAAGCGCCAGCGCAGCCGGCGCCTGCACCACGCCTGCGGATCATCCTGGCGACTGATCGATCCGTCTACTCTCCGGGCGAATCGGTGGCGATTCGTGGCTTTGTCCGCCAGGAGGGATCACAGACATTCGAGATTCCTGATCCTGGACAGTCGCTGGACCTCAACATCCATGGTCCGTCCGGTTTCCGCCTGCGGAAGCGGATTGTTCCCGATGCCTCAGGAATGATCGACACGACACTAACGCTTCCCGCCAATGCGCCGTCTGGCGTCTATCGTCTCTTCACTCCTCACGATGAGCGTGTGGCGCTCCAATTTGACGTGCATCCGCCTTCGTCGCCATTGCGTGCATCAATCACGCGCATAACGCAGGATCAGGTCGTCGTCTCTGTCCATACACCGGAAGGTCTTCCGATTGCAGGCGCAACGATCACCTGGACAATCGATCCAGAACCGATACTGCTGCCGGTCAGGGATGACTTCGTGTTCAGCCGACCGGAAACGCCGCTTGCATCTCTGTCAGGTGTCGGCGTCACCGATGAACAGGGTATGCTGACACTCCCGCTCCCTTCAGACTGGTATCACGTTCGCATCCAGGCGCAGATTGTCGAAGCTGGCGGACTGGCGGCGACGCTTGATCGAACGATCTATACAGCACCCGCACCGGCAGTCGGTCTGCGGGCTGCAACATCGCTCGTGGGCGCAGGAGGTCAGACAAGCGTCGAGTTGGTGACCCTGGCGGGCGATCAACCGCTTGCCGCGCAGCGCGTACAGATCGATGCAGTGCGGCTCAACGGCGAGGCTGCCAGTGATATGGGCGTGTCGCCATCCGAATGGCAACTCCTGAGTCGTGTGATCACCACCGATAACGATGGACGGGCGACATTCGCTGTGTCGCTTCCTGAACCGGGGGTATACCGGGTTCGCGCAGCGCTGGTCGGCGGCGGTCTGGCGTCTCCGCCGACCGATATTGTTCTGCGTGCGTATCAGCCCGGTTTTACTGCCTGGAACGAACCTCGCACCAGCGTGTCGCTGGTTGCTGATCGCGCGCGGTATCAACCTGGCGATACGGCATTGCTTTTGCCGCTGGCGCCGATCCCGGAAGGTCTGGCATTGCTGACGGTTCAACGGGCGTCAGGGGATGTTGTGACCGAACTTCGCACTGTGCGCGCTGGAGAACCGCTGACGCTCACGTTGACCCCCGCCGATGCGCCGGTTGTCCGGGTTACGTTGACGTCTGGGGTGCAGTCGCCAGCGTATCGGCGGTTACAGGTCGATGTGCCGGTGACTGCGATCACTCCATCGCTCCTGGCGACAGTGACGACCGATGCACAGACGTATGATCCGGGAGCAACCGCAGCGCTGACGATCACCGTTACGGATGCGCGTGGCGCTCCAGTGTCTGCGGATGTGCTGGTGCGAATTACGGCAGGCGATGATGATCGGCAGGAACCCGTCGTCTGGCGCACCGGGCGAACGGATAGCAGTGGTGTGATCCGCTTCGACGTATCGCTGCCCCAGACCTCAGGCACACGTGAGGTGCGGGTATGGGTTGCAGGTGAACGTGGCTTTGGTGTAACCGGCGCTGCGTTGCAGGTAAGGCAACCGATTGTTGCGCAGATTGTTGCGCCACAGTTCGCGCGCGCCGGGGATCGGTTCGTTGTCAGCGTGCGTCTCACCACGCAAGAGGATGTCCCGCGCCAGGCGCGCATTACGATGCGGATGCCAGACGGAACCGCCGTGGTGCAGACACCGCAGTTCCCACAGAAGCGCTGCGTTAGCGACGTTCACGGTGCAGGCGCCGTCATCTGGCGCTGCCATGGCGGTGCAGGCGATTGTCGAGGCCGATGACGCTTTCAGTGAGACACTGCGAACTGATCTGTCTGTGTTACCGCCAGCGACGACGGTGCTCAGCACAGGCAGCGCGCTTGTGACCGAGCGGTTCGAGGCGGCGATACCGGCGCCCCAGGCAAGGTGGGGAAGCCTGGATATCGCCGTTGCGCCCTCCCTGGACGCGCTGGCGCTTGAACAGGCGCGCGCGCTTGCCGCACTGGCGGATCGCCACGCGCTCGACGATGTGGCAATCATCCTGATGGCGGCATCACTGGCGGATGCTCGCCAGGAAACACAGATGGCGGTTGATCATCTGGTAGAATTGCAGGCAGCTGATGGGGGATGGACGTGGAAGCGGCAGGGATCGTCGAGTCCGGTCGTTATCGCAGCAGCGCTTGAGGCGCTCGCGAGGGCGAAGGAGTCTGGTTTTGCCGTTCCGGATACAACACTGGAACGCGCAATCAACCTGGCATCCCGACTGGCGAATGATCCCGTCCTTTCGCTCGAAAAGCGCATCTGCCTGAGTTATGCGCTGACGCAGCTTGACGCTCCTGTCCCGCGCGAATGGGACGAAAACGCTTTGAATGCGTCCGGGCTGGCGTGTCGCCTGTTGATGCTGCCGCCGGATCAGGCGCGCATCGACCCTGCGCTTCCCCGTCTGATCAGTCTGGCGCAACGCACACAGACGGAAGCGTGGTGGACGGCGCCAGACGGCGGCGCATTCCCGCACGATGATGTTGCAACGACTGCAATTGCAGCGCGTGCAGTTCACCACGCATCACCGCGGCATCCGCTGACTGCTGATGCCGCGCGCTGGCTGATCAGCCGTATGACGCCAGCGGGATGGGGCGACGCATATACAACGGCGCGCGTGGTGCAGGCATTGCGCGCGATTGCGCCTGCCAGCACACCGGCGACCGTTGCGATGACGCTCAACGGTGCGCCTGTCGTATCGCCTGCCGCGCCTGACGCTGTGTTACGAATCGTTCCCATTCCTCTCAGCGATCTGCGCCCGGTCAACACGCTCGTTGTGACCAGCGATGGCAACCCGGCGCTCGTTGCCTGGCAGGTGACCTCTGCGGATCCTGCGGCGCTTCCTGCGGAAGGCGTCGGTCTGATCCGCGAGTTTCTCGATCCGCAAACCGGCATTCCGCTGGATCCGGCGCGTCTCCGGGTTGGACAACTGATCAAAGTACGACTGACCTGTGTTGCTCACACCGAGCGACATTTTGTGACACTGCGCGATGCGTTCCCCGCCGGATTCGTGCCGGTCGATGCTGGATCGAGTCCGGTGTTTCGTCAAATCGATCTGTTTTCAGACCGGATCGAACTAGCTGTCGAGGCGCTTGCACCCGGCATCTATCAATACACCTATCTGGTGCGCGCGGTAACGCCGGGATCGTATGCTGTTCCGCCGCCGGAACTGATCCTGCCCGGCGCTCGCGCGCTGACCGGAACCGCCACAACGACCGTCGTGCAAATTGTGGCGCCGTAGCGGACACGTCTCCCCCGCTTCCGTGAATGGTATAATTGGCGCGTTATGCGCTCAACATCACTGTTTCGCATCGGTCATATCCTGCCGGTTCTTGTTATCGTCGCACTGATCGCGCCTGCGGTCACGCCGCCGTCCGAGTCTTCGCTCGCGGTCGCGGAAACGCCGCGTCTGATGTCGAACGACTCTCCCTTCGGGATCAACTCACATCTGGCAACCCGCTACTGGGATCCCGCCTCGATGTCCATCCCGGCAGATGTCGTGGCGCGTCTGGGGGTCGGTTGGGCGCGCGAAGATGTCCACTGGTTTCGCATTCAGCCAACACCCGATGCGCCCTACGACTGGACGTACACCGATGAAGCGGTACGCGCACTCAGTCGGCGCGGCGTGAATATTCTCGGCGTCATCGGGCATCCGCCCGGCTGGGCGACACCATTCCCCGGTGATGCGCCGCACGGCGTTTCGTTCTATGCCCCCGATCCGCAGCGGTTTGCCGCCTTCGCCGCCGCTGTCGCGCAACGGTACCGCAACTACATCTCTCACTGGGAGATCTGGAACGAGCCGGATAATCCGCTCTTCTGGAAACCCGCCCCCGACCCCGCAGCATACGCAACGCTGCTGCGCCTGTCGGCTGCTGCGATCCGCTCGGTCAACCCGCAGGCAACCATCCTGATCGGCGGGGTGTACTCGTTCGAGCCATCCTTTTTGCGTCAGGTAGCGGAAGCCGGCGCCTGGTCGAGTTTTGACATTCTCGCCATTCATCCCTATGTCAGCCCAAGCGCGCCTGAGATCGGGAACCTGATCGCCGGGGTTGAAGCGGCGCGCGCCGTCGCCGAACGGTACGGCGCGCGTCCGATCTGGGTCACCGAGATCGGATGGTCGAGCGGGCGCGGCGACCGCGATCCTGTCGGAGTGGTCAACGAGCAGGATCAGGCGAACTTTCTGGTGCGGGCGACCCTGCTCCTCTGGCGCGCCGGGGTCGAAAAAATCTTCTGGTACACCCTCAAGGATGATCCCGGCAATCCCTATGGACTGGTCGATTTCGGATCTGGCTACTTCGACTACAGCCGCCTGAAGCCGTCGTTTACGGCATACCGGGTCATGACGGAATATCTCGCCGGTGCAGAACTGGTGGTGGTACGCGACCTGTTCGACCGATCATCGGTGATCGATTTCGAGAACTTTGGTTCCTGGCGACGCGGCGATCAAACCTATGGCGACTTCGCGCCGACCGGCGAACGAGTGCGCAGCGGGCGCGGCGCTGCACAACTCCGCTATTTCTTCCCGTCCCGCGCAAATGAGTACGTCGTTTTCCGGCGCGAACGTCCCATACCTGTTCCTGATGGCACATATGCGTTGGGTGTATGGGTCTATGGCGATGGCTCCGGGAACACGCTGAAAGTCTGGATCCGCGATGCTGAGGGAGAAGTGTTGCAGTTTGCCCTGGGCGCGGTCGGACCAGCCGGATGGCGCATTCTGGAAGCGCCGATCAGTGGAACTGTGCCACCCTGGGATCGGATCAGCGGCAATGGCAACGGACGGGTCGACGCTCCGGCGTGACTCGACGCAATCGTGCTTGATGATGCCCCTGATGTGTTCGTCGGCGGCGGAACTATCTACCTGGACGACATGTTCGCCATCAGCGGACCGGAAGCCTACGATGCGCAGTTCCGGCGCGGCGACGTCGCCATCGATGTCTTATGGGCGCCTGCGCCGGTACGCGCCAGCATCAGCACCAGTGCATCCACTGCCACACTGATCACGCGCGACGGCGCCACAGCGACGATTGTCGCCAGCGATGGGCGCCTGGTCATTGATCTTGGTCCGGCGCCGGTGTATGTTATTCACCGGCGCTGAAGGAAGGGCGCCAGGCAGACGTCGCCGCATATTCGCCTTCACCGCCCGGCGCTACTTCCGCAGGCGCGGATCGAGTGCATCGCGCAATCCATCGCCGACGAACGAGAAACTGAGCATGATCAGGGCGATCATCAGCGTGGGCAGCAACCCCATATGCCAGTAGACACGGATATATGCTGAGGAGACGCCGACCATTTTACCAAGGCTCGCAGTCGGTTCATCGATGCCAAGACCGAGGAAACTCAGCCCCGCTTCGGTAAAAATGGCAGTCGGGATGCCCAGGGTTACCGCGATGATGAGCGGGGTAAGCGCGTTGGGGAGCAGATGCCGCCAGGCTATCTGCCACGATGGAACGCCGATAGCGCGTGCGGCTTCGATAAACTCTTTTTCGCGCAGCGAAAAGAGTTGCGCGCGTGTCAGGCGACAGATATCCACCCAGCCGATCAGGGCGATCGCCAGGATGACGTTGAACATACCGCTGCCAAAGATCGAAATCAGGAAAAGGGCGAACAGCAACTGCGGGATAGCGGTGAACAGTTCGACAACCCGCATGACGAAGAAATCGACCCATCCCCCCAGGAATCCCGCGCTCAGCCCCAGTGCAGCCCCAATAACCAGCGCAATCGCCTGCACCGATATGCCAACGATCAGCGAGGTGCGGACGCCGTGGATCAACCGTTTCAGCATATCGCGCCCGACATCGTCAGTCCCCAGGATGTATCCCGCCTCTCCGGGAAACTTGCGCGCATCGATCGGGCGGGCAAAATTGGGTTGCGGCGCCAGAACATCGGCGAACACAGCCAGAAATACCAGGAACCCGACGACGATCAACGCCCCCATCGCCAGTTTGTTCTTCGAGAAGCGAATGGCGGCATCGCGCCAGAGGTTGCTCGGAGGGCGAGCGATGATCGGGTCGACAGCAGTGACAGCATCCTTTGTTGCAATTGCACTCATAGCACTCTCTGACAGCGGTTCGGCACTACGTCAGTTTAACGCGCGGATCGATCATGGTGTACAACAGGTCGGTAAGCAGATAGACAATACCCCACAGGGCTGCGATCAGCAGCGTCAACGCCATGATCATCGGATAATCCCGGTCGAGAACGCTCTCGACGAAGAATTTGCCCAGACCCGGCACGCGAAACATCGTCTCGACGAAGATCGTGCCGGTGATCAGATCGGGAATGCGCGGACCCAGCACGGTAATAATCGGAATGAGCGCATTCTTGACGGCGTGGCGCATCACGACCATCCGCTCAGCCAACCCTTTGGCGCGTGCAGTGCGAATATAATCCGCCGTGAAAACATCGACCAGACTGGCGCGGGTGTAGCGCGTGGCGATCCCCATAGGTCCCAACCCAAGGGCAATCATCGGCATAATGATCTGACGCCAGTCATCGCCCCATCCGCCAATCGGCAGCCATTGAAGTTCGACCGCAAACACCAGGATCAGCCAGAGCGCAATCACAAAATTGGGCACGGTGAGACCAAGGGTTGCAAGGAACGTGGCGACATAATCGACAATCGTATTCTGACGGACGGCAGCGAGAATCCCGATCAGGATGCCGCTCCCAAGCGCCACGATGACGGTGACGCCGCCAAGGGTGATGCTGATGGGCCAGGTGCGCCCGATGACCTGGGCAACGGTTTCGCTTGGGCTTGAGAACGAATAGCCGAAATCGCCGCGTAGCGCATTTGAAATATAGTTAATGTACTGAATATGGAGCGGTTGATCAAGACCGTATTTGCGAAGAATGTTCGCTTTAGCCGCCGGCGGCAGCGGCATATTCGGCTCGTCGAACGGTCCTCCGGGAGTGGAATGCATGAGTAAAAACGCGACGACCGACACGAGGAAGAAGACAAATGCCAGCCCTGCCAGGCGCTTCAGAATGTAGGCAACCATGAGCAACTCCGTAAGAGGTGAGAGGCAGGGAAAGGTTGCATGGCGACGCTCCCCGACCCCTCACCCCCTTTCTGACCCGCTTATCTCGGAGGCGCTTTCCGATACTTCGTGACCTCGTTGCTCATGTACAGGGTTTGCAACGAGTCGCTCATTGATGTGAAGCCGGGCCACTGCAAACCGGAGAAACCGGCGATATTCGGCTCGAAGCACTCACCGACGACATAGGGCTTGTAGATGTCGGCGACGGTACGGTGGTAGATGAAGACCGCTGGCGCTTCTTCGCACAGCAATCGCTCCGCATCCTGGAACACCTTGATGCGATTTGGATCGGTGCTCTCCGACGCCGCCAGCACCATCTCGTCGAATTTCTTGTTGAACCAGTTGTGGCGACCCGTGCTGAGCCAGACGCCGAGCATGTTCGACGGATCGAGGAAGTCGATGCCATACGACACCATGCCGAACTGGATCTGAGTCGGCTTGGCGTTAAGCGCATCCATGAACGTCTTGAAGTCCTTGTTTGAGACCTCGACTTCGATGCCGTACTCCTGGGTGATGGCTGCGGCGATCGCTGCGGCGAGCGCCTGGCGGATCTGCGGCTCATTGCGCAGCCACATGGTCAACTTGGGGAACCCTTTGCCGCCTTCGTAGCCAGCTTCCTTGAGCAGTGCGCGCCCACGTTCAGGGTCGTAGCGCTGAATATCCTTCAACCCCTCCGAGTTCGATGCCGGGAAGCCGGGCATCAGGAAGGAGTATGCCGGGATGCCCTGTGTTGGCGTGATGATCGTCTTGATCAGCGTATCGCGGTCGACGATATGGCTGAACGCCTGGCGCACGCGCACATCGTTGAACGGCGGATTCTGGCAGTCGAAGAAGAGGTAATCGGTGCGGAAGTCGCCAGCGGTCAGACGCACCTGCTTCGAGAGTTCGGGGTCTCTGGCGATGATCTCGTTGTCCGCAGTTTGCAGTTGCTCGCCGGTCACGCGGTCAACTTCGCCCGCCTGGTATCCGGCGAACATGGCTTCGGGACGTGCCGCAATCTGAACGACGCGCTCGATCCGCGGACGATTGGTTCCTTTGTAGGTCGGGTTGATCTCGAACACCACCCGTTCGCGCGGCTTGAACTCTTTCAGAATGTACGGTCCGCACGAAATGGTCTTCTCCGGGTCTGCCGTGTAGAGACCGGAGCCGTACTCTTTCAGTTTCGCGGCGCTGAGCACTTCGCTGTAGACCAGTTTGGCGGGCAGGAAGGGCGCCGGCGTTTCAGTTTCGATCACCAGGGTGTGCTTATCTTTCGCTGTGACGCCAAGCTCTTCCAGCGGCAGTTCGCCAGCAACGCACTTGTCCCAGTTCTTGATCGCTCCCGGCGCACTGTAGTACCAGGCGAAGTCCCAGGCATGCTGCGGGTCGGCAGCGTAGCGGAAGGTTGCCACAAAGTCCTCTGCCGTGACCGGTGTGCCATCGCTCCAGACAAGGTTGGGATCCAGGTTGAACGTCCAGACTTTGCCGGTCTCATCGGACGACCACGAGAGCGCGGCAGCCGGTTGCACCTGGAAGTCCTTGTTCAGGCGCACCAGGGTATCGCCGGTCAGGTTGGTAATGCTGCCGAAGCCTCCCGACTTGTAGATTGTTTCCATCTGGTTGGGGCTGGTGAAGTCGGCGGTAATATCGAAGTAGACGACAAAGGTCTGATGTTCGAGCGGTGCGGCATTCTCCGGCAGGGTAACGCCGAGCGAGTTCGTGACGGCGCCCGCCGGTGCAGCAGTTGGCGCCGGGGCGGCGGTTGGCGGCGGCGTTGGTTGAACCGGCGCAAGGGTTGGCGCCGTCGTTGGCGGGGGAAGCGTTGCTGGCGGTTGGGTTGGTGCGGTTGTGCCGCCGCCGCCGCCACAGGCGGCGAGCGCCGCTGACCCGATGCCGATGGCGGCAGCGCGCAGAAACGTGCGTCGGTTCAGTCGTGCTTTTCTGTCGTGTGTCATGCGCTGGTGTTCCTTTCCGTGTCCTTGTTGAAAGCGGAGAATCTATCACGCACACGCGCTCGCGTGTTGCGTTTCCTCAGTGCGTTGCCCGTGGCATGGCAGCGTTCGTGCATAGGAACAGGTTGGTTCTGCGCAATAGTTATAGATACGGTCAAGCCGCGCCTGTGCAGCGCTGTGGTGGCTTCCTGGACACCCACGGCAGGTTCGCGATGACAATCGTTGTCGGGAATCATTCACCAGAAGCGAAGAGTGAAGAAATCATAACACTACCTGAATCGCTTGTCAATGTTTGGTTAAGTCCGAAACGCTGCGCACGCGCCTGGTTCACCTTTTCCCGATCATTCCCCAATTGTGGTACACTTCCCCCGTCGGATATTATCGGGCATTCTGGCTTCACCGATTGGGAACAGTATGAGCACGCACGGATATTATCGCTGGCCGACCATTCATGACGACACCGTTGTCTTTGTTTGTGAAGATGATCTCTGGTTGGTTGCCGCATCGGGCGGCGTGGCGCGACGGTTGACCGCGAACCCTGGCAGTGTGCAGTCGCCGGCGCTCTCCCCCGATGGTACATTGCTGGCATTTGTCGGACGCGATGAGGGTCCGGGGGAAGTCTTTGTGATGCTGGCAGTGGGCGGTGAAGCGCGTCGGCTGACGTTTCTCGGCGAAACAATGCGCGTATGCGGATGGAGTCGCGATGGGCGCGATATTCTGTTTGCCAGTTCTGCGCATTCACCGTTTTCGCGATCTCCCCTGCTGTACGCTGTCGCTGCCGATGGCGGCGAGCCGCGCCTTCTTCCGACCGGTCCAGCGGTTCACGTGTCGTATGGACCAGACGGCGGCATGGTCATCGGGCGCAATGAGAGCGACCCGGCGCGCTGGAAGCGGTATCGCGGCGGACGCACCGGCGATGTGTGGATCGACCCGGATGGCAGCGGCGAGTGGCGGCGTCTGATCTCGCTCCCCGGCAATATCGCCATTCCGCTGTGGGTTGGCGACCGGATCTATTTTGTGTCCGATCACGAAGGCGTCGGGAATCTCTATTCGTGCCTGCCGACCGGTGAGGATCTTCAGCGGCACACGTGGCACCGCGAATACTATGCGCGTTTTCCGTCCACCGATGGACGGCGGATCGTCTACCATGCTGGCGCGGATCTCTACCTGTTTGATCCGGCAACGAATGGATCGCGCAAGATCGAGATCGAACTGCACAGCCCGCGAACGCAGCGAAAACGTCGTTTTGTCGATCCGGCGCGTTTTCTTCAGAGTGTTGCACTGCATCCAGAGGGACACTCGCTCGTCGCCGTCGTTCGCGGCAAGCCGTTTACATTCGGCAACTGGGAAGGGGCTGTGTTGCAGCACGGCGATCCTGGCGCAGTGCGCTATCGCCTGGCTGACTGGTTGCCCGACGGCAGGCGGATTGTGGTGGTGAGTGATGCCGCCGGCGAAGAGATGCTGGAAGTCCATCCGGTCACATTGAGCAATGGTCAGGTCGCTCCCGGAACGGATGTTGCGGATGCTCAGCCTGGAACAGGATCAGCAACGTCGCTGTTTGAAGAACCGATACGCCTGGACGGACTCGATATCGGTCGTCCTTTGACGCTCGCCGTCTCCCCCAAAGCGCCGCTGGTTGCGATTGCCAATAAGCGCAACGAATTGCTGCTGGTCGATCTGAATGATCGCTCCGTGCGGATGCTTGATCGCAGTCGATATGCCTCTATGCCCGGCATCGCCTGGTCGCCAGATGGACGCTGGCTTGCGTATGGCTTTTGGGAAACGGAGCAGACATCGGTTATTAAACTGTGCGAGATCGCCACCGGGACGATCACCCCGGTCACGCGACCGGTGCTGGTCGATCGATCTCCGGCGTTCGATCCAGAGGGAAAGTATCTCTATTTTATTTCATACCGCGATCTCGATCCGGTGCGTGATGATATTCATTTCGACCTGGGATTTCCCCGCGGTGCGCGTCCATTTCTGGTGACGTTGCGCGCCGATCTGCGTTCGCCGTTTGTGCCGGGTCCGCATCCGCTGGAACGACCGACGCCGAAGCCTGCTTCCAGCGAAGCGCCGTCGGGTCAGGAAGAAGCCACTGCTCCGAAAGAGGCGTCGTCGTCCGAGAAAAGCGTCGTTATTGATCTCGAAGGCATCGCCGACCGGATTGTCGCGTTTCCTGTACCGGTTGGGCGGTACGGGCAGATCGCAGGGATACCGGGAAAGGCGCTCTTTACTGTTTTTCCAATCGAAGGCATGCTGAGTCAGGCGCACATGTCGGGCAATGCGTCGGCGAGTCGCGGGCGTCTCGATGTCTACGATTTCGAGACCCTGAGTAGCGACACGTTGATCGATGGCGTCTCGCGCTTTGCCCTTTCACGCGATGCGAAGACGCTGATCTACCGTTCCGGCAATCGGGTGCGCGTTGTGAGAGCAGGCGAGAAACCGAAGGATAACAGCCCTGAGCCTGGACGGAAGAGCGGATGGATCGATCTCGCGCGCATCAAACTGCTGGTCTCACCGCCGGCGGAGTGGAGGCAGATGTACCGCGAAGCCTGGCGTCTCCAGCGCGATCATTTCTGGACGCCGGATATGTCGGGAGTCAACTGGCTGGCGGTCTATCAGCGCTACCTGCCGTTGCTTGATCGGGTTGCAACGCGCGGCGAATTTTCCGATCTGCTGTGGGAGATGCAGGGCGAACTGGGAACATCGCATGCCTACGAATATGGTGGTGATTACCGTCCTGAGCCGCGCTACAGCCCAGGCAGACTGGGCGCAGATCTGCGCTACGACGCCGAAACCGACAGTTATGTGGTCGAGCGTGTGATCCGGGGTGATGTATGGGACGAGCGCGCCAGTTCGCCGCTGGCGCGGCCAGGGATCAACATCATGCCCGGCGACCGCCTGATCGCAATAGGCGGGCATCGGGTCGGGCGAAACGTATCGCCGCACGAATTGCTGATCAACCAGGCAGGCAGCGATGTGTTATTGACCTTTATGAAGATGGATGGTACACTTCGATCGGTGACCATTAAGGCGCTCTACGACGAGAGTCGCGCGCGCTATCGGGAATGGGTCGAACGGAACCGGCAGATCGTCCACGAAGCCACGCAGGGGCGCGTCGGGTATCTCCACATCCCCGATATGCAGGCACACGGGTATGCCGAGTTCCACCGTGGCTTTCTTGCCGGGGTGGTGTATGAAGGGTTGATCGTCGACCTGCGGTATAATACGGGTGGCTTTGTTTCGCCGTTAATCGTCGAAAA
>AFSR01001389.1_pt1 | contig 18985 bp, 16 predicted proteins | sample 296848 | NCBI WGS metagenome assembly AFSR01 (sample SAMN02954305, study PRJNA68063) | hot springs metagenome | biome: terrestrial; feature: Mushroom and Octopus hot springs; material: microbial mat core samples; isolation source: Yellowstone National Park Mushroom and Octopus hot springs ...
GGTGAGGTCGCTCCAGATCTCGTCGGAGCAGATCAGCACGTTGTGCGAGAGACAAATATCGGCCAAGCGCTGAAGCTCATCGCGCGTCCACTCATGGCCGGTGGGGTTATGCGGATGACAGAAGAGGAATAGCGACGTGCGCGGGCCGATGGCGCGCGCGAACGCCTCATCATCCACTTCGCCGCGCAGGTGTTGGCCTTCGGTCTGCCAGCGCAACGTGACCGTCGTCGCCGTCATCCCTTGATTGGCCGGCACGGAGAAGAACGGTGGATAGATCGGCGCAAGCATCAACGCTGAATCGCCCACTCGCCCAAAAGCGCGGGCGACCAGGTTCATCCCGCTCACCAAGCCGGGCAGGAAGACAATTGCCTCTGGCTGAACCGGCCAGCCATGCCGCCGGGCCAGCCAATCGCAGATCAGTTCAGCCAATTCGTGGGTGGGAAATTCATAACCGAAGAGTCCCAGCGCAACGCGTTCTGCCAGGGCATGACGCACGGGCTGCGGCGAGAGAAAGTCCATGTCGGCAACCCACATCGGCAGCACGTCGTCCGGATAGCGCGTCCATTTAACGCATCCTGGCCGGCGGCGGTCAATAATGCGGTCGAAGTCGAATGCTGAAACTGTCTCCATACCACTGCGATTGTAGTGATTGCCATGCCGCGCCAAAGGTGCAGGCGCGTTCATGATTTGGGGCAAGTATGCTTGGCATAACCAGCATTGAGCGCGCGCAAGGCCATCAGCACCTTGCCTCGCCTTGTCATTCTGAGCGCCGACGAAGAATCTAAGCTCAGGGTGGCCGAGGCCGCAGGCCGGCGGATGCCGCTCAGGATGGCAGCCCCCTTTCATTCCCCTGCGCGCAGGGACGCCCCCTATGGTCCCCCGCACGCGGGGGACGCCCCTGGCCTTTGCCCATCCTTCGAATGTACCCTTATTGCGGCCTTGAGAACGACGCGCAGCATGCTTCACGCAAAGTGCGACAGCAGACCCGTCGCCTCATGCGCCGCAAGCAGGTCATCCACCAACGCCTGAATCTGCTCCAAGTCCAGCTCAGCAGCCGTGTGCGGGTCCAGATAGGCTGCTTGATAGACGTGCTCTCGCTTGCCCGTCAACGCGGCCTCCACAGTCAGCTCTTGCACGTTGATATTGGTGCGCATCAGGGCAGCGAGCTGAACAGGTAGCTTGCCTATTTTGGTGGGCTGTAGGCCATTCTTGTCCACCAGAATAGGCACCTCGACGCAGCAGCCCGGCGGCAAGTTGTCAATCAAGCCATCGTTCGGCACATTGCCGTAGATCACCCTGGGTTGGCCGGTTTCCAGGCTGTGGATGATCAGCGCAGCATATTCGTGGCTTCGGTTGACCTCTGGCATCTCGCCAGCTTCCAGCCGCGCACGCAGCGCCTCCCAGCCGGCGATCTGTGCTTCGCAGCGGCGCAGGTATTCATCCAGCGGGATGTTGTAGCGCGCGATCAGGTCTGGGCGGTCACGCTTGATGAACCAGGGCACATATTCGCTAAAGTGCTCACTGGATTCGGTGACGAAATAGCCGAAGCGCTTGAAGATCTCATAGCGAACCAGGTTCCAGGCCGGCTGACGGCCCTCTTCGAGCACGCGCCGAATGTGCGGATAGAGATCCTCGCCGTCCTGCTCAAACCGCAAGTAGAAGGCCATGTGGTTGATGCCGGCGCAGAGATAGTTGATCTCCTCGATTGGCACGCCGATGTCAGCGGCGAGCTGCTCTGCAGTTCCCTGCACGCTGTGGCATAGCCCAACCGCTTTGATGCGCGACGCTCGGTGGATAGCCCAGCAATTCATCGCCATCGGATTGACGTATTGGAGCAGCACAGCGTGCGGACAGACCGACGCCATCTGCCGGCAGATGTCAAGGAGGACAGGAATGGTGCGCAACGCGCGCATGATGCCCCCTACGCCCAGCGTGTCCGCAATCGTCTGACGCAATCCATACTGCTTGGGAATCTCAAAATCAATCACCGTGCTGGGCCTATAGCCACCGACTTGAAACATGGTGATGACGTAATCTGCGCCATCTAACGCTCGGGTTCGCTCAAGCGTTGCCTCAATAGTTGGATGGGCACCGAGCGCCCTGGCCACCTTTTGCGCGACCACTTCTGATGTCCGCAGGCGTGATTCGTCAATATCGTGGAGGCTGATGTGAGCAGTGGCCAGTTCGGGGAAGCTCAGGATGTCCGTCAGTAGGTTCTTAGCAAAGATAGTGCTGCCGGCGCCAATAAACGCGACCTTGGGCATAACGCTTCTATCTTACAGCGGATGCGGTCACCGATAGGGGCAGGGTACGTTCACGAAGTCTGTTCTGACGCGGGGAACGCAGGAAATCGGCACTCGCCCAAAGGCAGTGTGCCCAATTCGCACGTCGCCTTAATTGGTGGGGAGTGCTCAACTTTGGGGTGACTTGGCTCACCGAGATTTAAACCGCAGAGAGCGCAGAGGATATGTAAAAATCTCTGCGGTGCGTGTATTACCTTCAAGTGGCGCACTCCCGGGCGAACGCCCCTTTAGAAGTTGTGGTATAGTCTCATCTCGCAGACGCAATCAGGAGGCGTGGTGTAGAGGCCTAACACGCTGCCCTGTCAAGGCAGAGAACGCGGGTTCGAATCCCGTCGCTTCCGCAACAAACATGCCGCGTTCGAGCGCGGCATTTTCTTTGCTCGGTGCTCTCGCTGCTCTAGGCCGATGAACCACGTGCAGGTGCACCAAGGCTCGACACTGAGCGTTGAGCGTGTTGCCACCCTGACGGTCGCCTTCGCCCAATCTCTGCCACCGGTGGCGGCGATTGCGCTCTTCCTCGCGTATGCGCTCCGACAACTCCATCTGCCGGGGTTCTATTACGACGAGGCTTTGGACCTTGTGCCGATGTTGGCGCTGCTACAGGGTGAGCAACCAGAGCTGTTGCGAGGGATCGGCATCGGCCCGTATCCGGTCATGTTGCTGGATTACATGGGCAGCCTGGGTGGCTACCTCACCCTCCCCTTCCTGATGGTGTTCGGGCCGGGGTATGTGGCTGCGCGCGCTCAGCCAATCTTCTTCTCGTGCGTCACCATCCTGCTGGCCTGGCTGTTGGCCCGCCGATGGTTTGGCACACCGGTCGCTGTGGTCACGGTCTTGCTATTGGCGACGAATCCTTCGTTTATCTGGTTCAGCCGGCAGGGCATCAGCGTCACCAGCGTGATGACGGTGTTCTCGCTGGGGAGCTTGCTGCTACTCGATGCAGCGCAGGAGCGCCTGTTGGCACAGGGGCGCGCGGCGAAAGCCGTGGCGATGGCTCTGGCCGCCGGCCTGCTGATAGGCCTGGGGTTATGGGCCAAGCTGCTCTTTCTGCGCTGGGTGATTGTCCTGGTGGTGATGGGTGTGGTGCTGAATTGGCCGGCCCATCATGCGCAGGCAGGCTTTAGGGGTGTCCTGGCAGCGCTCGCACTCGGCAGTGTGCTCGGCGCGTTTCCGCTCATCTACTACAACATCGCCGGTTGGTTGCGCGATGGGCAGCCCTGGACGATCACGCTGCTCATCAACTCACTCACCCAGCCCACACAACAATTCGGCGTGGACAACACCGCTTTCTTCGAGAATCTGCGAAAGGCGATTGACGACGTGCGCGTGTTCCTGGATGGCAGCTACTTCTGGTACAACGGCATCCCGTTCAGCAACATCTATGCTGTGCCGGCCTTGGTGGTGAGTGCAGTGCTGGGCAGCGGCCTGGTCCTCCTGTGCGCGGGTGCGCGAGGCGAGGCACGGCGTTTCTTCGCCCTCCTGGCCGGCATCGGCACGCTCACTGTGCTCGGCGCGTTCACCGTGTCTGGCCTGTGGTCCACCCACCAGTTCATCATGCTGCCCTTGCCGCAAATGGTCATCGCCTGCGCAGCCGTTTGGCTGGCCGACCAGCTCGCGTCGCTGTTTCGTCTGCGCTGGGCCGCTTTGCGCACCTTGCTGTTCGCCGGTCTGGTTGGCCTGCTGCTCGCCCTGCCGCTCAGTCGTGACATATGGGTCAACGAACAGCACCATGCCACGCTGCTTCGCACGGGTGGCTCTGGGCGATTCTCCGACGCGATCTACAAACTGGCAGACTGGCTAACGCTCAGCCAGATCGAACAGCCCATTGCGCTGGATTGGGGAATAGAGAAGAACGTGCGCGTGTTGACCGCTAATCGTGTGCGGCCGGTGGAGGTCTTTGGGTATTCGGCAGAGGCGGATGAGGCGTTCCGCCAGCGTGTTCGCGATGCCTTGGCTGACCCAGAGCAATACTACATTGTGTTGTGGGAGCGGTTCGCGGTTTATAATCGCCGTGCAGAATTTACCCAGCTCGCCGAGCAGATGGGCCGGCAGGTCGTGGAGGTCTTCATCGCCCACGAGAGAAGCGGCCTGCCTGTTTATGTCGTTCTGCAAGCCAAATAAGCAAACACAAAACCAAACGGAGTGGAGCAAACGCATGTCTGGACAAAACGGGAGCAGCAACGGAACGGTTGTTGGCAAAGTGATCGCCATTCGCGGCGGCGTGGTTGACGTGCAATTTCCCCCAGAGAGCCTGCCCGAGATTTACGATGCTTTGGAAATTGACCGGCCAAGCGGGCGGCTGGTGTTGGAAGTGCAGCAGCACATCGGGAACGATACGGTGCGCACGGTCGCTATGGATAGCACGGACGGCCTTCGGCGCGGCGAGTTGGTGCGCGCCACGGGCGGCCCGATTCGCGTGCCGGTCGGCGCGGCCACCTTGGGACGCATCTTCAACGTGCTGGGCGACCCAATTGACGGCAGACCGCCCCCCAGACCGACCTGCGCTATCCCATTCATCGCCCAGCGCCTACGTTTGAGGAGCAGAAAGGATCGGTGGAGATGCTGGAGACCGGCATCAAGGTGATTGACTTGATCGCGCCCTTCACCAAGGGCGGCAAGACCGGCATCTTCGGCGGAGCCGGCGTGGGCAAGACCGTCACCATCCAAGAGTTGATCAACTCCATCGCTAAGTTCCACAACGGCTACTCTGTATTCGCGGGGGTGGGCGAGAGAACCCGCGAAGGCACCCAGCTTTACAAAGAGATGCACGAGGCAGGGGTGATTGATTCGCTGGTGATGGTCTTCGGTCAGATGAACGAACCCTCGGGCGTGCGCCTGCGCGTGGCGCTCACCGGCCTAACGATGGCCGAGTATTTCCGCGATGAGGGCCGCGACGTGCTGCTCTTCATTGATAACATCTTCCGCTTCGTGATGAGTGGGTCAGAGGTCTCGGCGTTGCTCGGGCGCATGCCCTCGGCCGTGGGCTATCAGCCAACCCTCGCCACCGAGATGGGCCAATTGCAAGAGCGGATTACCTCGACCAAGCGCGGCTCGATCACCTCCATGCAAGCCGTGTATGTGCCGGCTGACGATTACTCCGACCCCGCGCCGGTGGCCACCTTCGCCCATTTAGACGCGACGGTGACGCTGGAACGCTCAATCGCCGAGAAAGGCATCTATCCCGCCGTGGACCCGCTGGCGAGCACCAGCCGCATCCTGGATCCCAACATCGTTGGGCCGGAGCACTACCGCGTGGCGCGCGAGGTGCAGCGCGTCCTGCAACGCTATAAGGACCTACAAGACATCATCGCCATCCTCGGCGTGGACGAGCTGAGCGAAGACGACAAGCTGCTCGTCTCCCGCGCCCGCAAGATCGAGCGCTTCCTCAGCCAGCCGATGTTCGTCGCCAAAGCGTTCACCGGCCGCGAAGGTCGCTATGTGAAGATCGCCGACACCGTGGACGGCTTCGATCGCATCCTTAAGGGCGAGTTGGATGAAGTGCCGGAGAGCTTCTTCCTGATGAAGGGCAAGATAGACGAGGTGTGGGAAGAATACGAGAAAGCCCGCGCCGAGCAAAAGTAGCGCCATGCCTCTACACCTTGAAATCGTAACCAGCGAGCGCACTGTCTTCAGCGGTGACGTAGACATGGTCACCATCCCGGGCAGCGGGGGCGTGATGGGGGTGTTGCCCCATCATGCTCCCGTGCTCTCCACCCTGCGGCCCGGCGAACTGCGGGTCAAGATCGGCGACGAGACGCACGAATTCGCCATTGGTGGGGGGTTCGTAGACATTCACGACAACCGCGTGATCATCTTGGCCGACAGCGCTGAGCGCGCCGAAGAGATTGACATCGCGCGTGCCGAGGCCTCTCGCGCGCGTGCCGCCGAGCTGCTGAAGAACCCACCATCGAATAAAGAAGACCTGTTTAAGCTGGAAGCTTCGCTGCGTCGGAACACGGTGCGGATCAACGTCGCCATGCGCCGGCGCGCCCAACGAGGCGATTCGAGCAGCTAACGCGCGGCTGAACCCACACCCACGTGAATCCTCTCGCTGCGCAACCTGGTGCTGGGTGTAGCGCGCTGATCTGCGCAAACAATGGGCATTCTGCGGGCTGAAATCGGCGTGGACCTGGGCACGGTAAACGTCCTGATCTACGTGCGCGGCAAGGGGATCGTGATCCAGGAGCCGTCGGTCGTCGCCATCCTCACCCGCGAAGAGCTGGTGGTGGAAGTGGGTGAGGAAGCCCGTCAAATGTATGGGCGCACGCCTGAAGAAATCGAGGTCGCCCGGCCGCTGCGTGAGGGCGTGATCGCCGATTACCAGGTGACGCAGAAGATGCTCCAGCACTTTCTGAACCGCGCGAAGGGGTTCAGCTTGCTCCCACCTAGGGTGGTGATCGGTGTGCCCTATGGGGTCACCAGCGTCGAGCGCCGTGCAGTGCGCGAAGCGGCGCTGGAGGCCGGCGCCGGCGAGGTGTTTTTGATCCGTGAGCCGCTGGCCGCAGCCTATGGCGCCGGACTCCCTGTAGACACCGCCACTGGCAACATGGTGATGGATATCGGCGGCGGCACCGCCGAGGCTGCTGTGGTCTCGATGAACGGCATCGTCGTCGCCAACTCGGTGCGCGTGGGCGGGCTAAAGCTCGACGCAGCGATCCAGAACTTCATCCGGCGCAAATACAACCTCGCCATCGGCGAGCCAACCGCCGAGGAGATCAAGATCAACATCGGCAGCGCCCTGCCGCTCCCCAAGGACGAAGAGATGTATATGGAAGTCCAGGGTCGTGACCAGGTCACCGGCCTGCCGCGCACCATCGAGGTCTCCACAAATGAGATCGTCGAGGCGCTACAAGAGCCGCTGGCCCAGATCACCGCGTGCGTGAAATCGGTCCTTGAGCGCACCCCGCCGGAATTGGCCTCGGACATTATTGACCGCGGCATGGCGATGACCGGTGGCACAGCGCTGCTGCGCAAGCTCGACGAGTTCCTCACCCGCGAGACCGGCGTGCCGGCCTATGTGGCCGACGCGCCAATCGCCTGCGTGGCCCTGGGCACTGGACGGGCGCTTGAGAACATCGAGATTCTCAAACGCACGGAGTTCGCTTGAACTTGAGCGCGGATTCTGTCATCCTGCTCGTCCTGGCTTCTGCCTCTGCGCGTCGGCGCGACCTGCTCAGCCGGCTAGGCGTTGGCTTTCAGGTCTGTCCTGCGGATGTAGATGAATCCCCCTGGCCGGGCGAGACTCCGCTGGAGACGCAGTTGCGCATCACCCGCGACAAGGCCCGCACGGCGCAGACCAGGCTATTCACGGCTTACCCGGCACTTGCCGAGCGTCCTGTCGTCGCCTGCGACACAACGGTGCTGCTGGATGGTGAGATGCTGAATAAGCCAGCCGGCCCAGAGGACGCGCGCCGGATGCTGCGCCGCCTGCGCGGACGCACCCATCAGGTGCAGTCCGTGATCGTCGTGCGCCGTGGCGGGCATGAGACGGCTGAGCCGGTGAGCACGCGCGTGCTAATGCGCGATTACGACGACGAGGAAATCGAAGCCTACATCGCCACCGGCGATCCGTTCGACAAGGCAGGGAGCTACGCCGTACAGCATCCCCTCTTTCGACCGGTGGCCGAGATGCGCGGATGTCCGCTCAACGTCGTGGGCCTGGCGCTCTGCCGGCTGCGGGCCTGCCTGCCGCAGCTCCCTGACCCTTCGCTGGTCTGTCAGTCGTTCAGCGGCCGGCCATGCCCTGCCTATCCTGACGAGCGCCACGTCGTTACCCAGATCAACCCGGCGTTCAACACCTAAATATCGCGCGGGTCATCGGTCATCATCACCAAGCGCGGCTGGAAGCGCGCGACGATTTCCACCAGGTCGCGCTGGGCAGCCATGACCTCGTCAATACGTTTATAAGCCTGTGGCGACTCGTCCAGCCCACCGCCCAATAGCTTTACGCCGCGCTCGCGCAGATAGGCATCGCGCATCTTCTTGGTGATGCTCTTGAATGCCTCATTCCGACTCATCTGCCGCCCAGCACCGTGGGAAGCGCTGTTGAGCGAGGCTGGATTGCCCTTGCCGCGCACCACGTAGCCCACATCGCCCATCGTGCCGGGGATAACGCCCAGCTCGTCCTTCCCCGCTGGCGTCGCGCCCTTGCGATGCACATACACGCGCCGGCCATCCGGCAACGTCTCCTCCCAGGCGAAGTTGTGGTGATTCTCTACGGTGGCCAGCACGTCCAGCCCCGCCGCTTTGGTGATTTGTTGATGGATGATGCGGTGATTGGCCGAGGCAAAGCGACCGGCCAAGTTCATCGCCAGCCAGTATTCCTGTCCAGGCTCGCTGGACATGTCCAGCCAGGCCAAGTGCGCCAGTTCCTTATCCAGTTCAGGATGCAGGCTGTGCGCCAGCTTGCTGTAGTAGTCCGCAATTTGGTAACCCACCCCACGGCTGCCGCTGTGAGAGAGCAGCGCGAGATATTTACCGGGCTGAAGGCCGAGTTTGGGGTCGGTAGTCAGCACCTCTAGCTCGCCAAACTCCACGAAATGGTTGCCGCTGCCGGATGTGCCGAGCTGGGGAATGCCTTTTGTCTCCCTTAGGTGTCTGAGGAGCGGGACGGCCTGCCAATCGGGATCGTCCAAGATCGGATCTTCGCGCGGCGGTTTCCATTCCGCGCCGGCGCCGAAGCGCGTTTGCTCGCGCAGCACCTTCTCAAAGCGGCCCTGTTGTTGGCTCAATAGTTCAGGCGGGGCAGCGAAGATGCTCAGCCGCATGCGGCAGGCGATGTCCACGCCAACCGCGTAGGGGATCACCGCGCCCTCGGTGGCCAGCACGCCGCCAATTGGCAAGCCATAGCCCACGTGGGCATCGGGCATCAACGCGCCGGCCACGCTCACCGGCAGGCGCATGGCGTTATCCATTTGTGCGCGCGAGGCAGCGTCTATGTGCTCCGCGCCGAACACAGCGTACGGAAGCGGCTCGCGCCGCACTTCGCTTGCTCGTTTCATCTAAACACGCTACTTCAAGATGTAATAGGTGCCCTTCTTCTCGCCGATGCGCATTAAGACGCCTTTCTCCACCAGGTCGGCCAGGTCCATGCGTAAGGTCTCGGGCGTCACGTTCGGACAAAGCACCTGAAAATCGCGGTTGGTGATGCGCCCGTGCTCGCGCACATACTGCAGGGCGCGGGCCTGCCGCTCGTTCACGGTTAGGCCGGCGGGCAGCGCGCCAGCTTCTGGCGCGAACAGCGTGATGTTCTGGGTGATGCGGCGTTCGCGCACGTTCGAGAGGATCACCGTGAAGCTATAGGACGTGGCGTTGAACTTAGGGGCTGGATGGCCGGCAGCGACCATCTCTTCGATCATCCGGTCTATGCCCAAACCCAATTCTTCAATGTATCCCCACTGGAATAGCCCTTGCACAATGCGCGGATTGCGCGAGAAGTGCTCCTCGATGATGTTATCCAAAGTGATGTAGCCGGCCAGCCCGCCGGGCGAGATCACCTCCAGCCGATCGGCGTATTTGCGCACCTCAACCCGCCGGCCACGCAGGCGATAGTCACGGTGGCACACCGCGTTCACCAGCGCCTCGCGCACGGCAAACTCCGGATACTCCAAGACCTCGTGGCGCTCCAGCCCTTTTACGATCGCCCCCACGCGCATCTCTTCCAGGACCACTTGCCAAGTGCGCTCGATCACGCGAGCAAGCGGACCGTTGATCTCTTCGCGCCTGCCGTAGCCGGCGCGGCCTTCCTCCGAGCGCGGTTCTACGCCGGGGAACTTGACGAAGACGACCCCGCTTTGGGGCAGAAACGCCTGGGGATTTTTGCCGAAAAGCAAGATGCCGGCAACAGTGGGCTGGCCGCGCACGTCCAGCGCGCCGATCTCTTGGAGCAGCGCGGCTGCGCCGGCTGCGGTGCGCTCGGCGAGATCAATCTTACGGCGCGTGCGCGCCTCGCGCTTGGCGATGTATTCGGCGACCACGTCATCATCGAAGTCTTGCAATGTCGCTGCCGGAACGGTCTCGGCTTCGTAGTCGCCCAGGGATTTGTTTTGGGTGAGGTGACGGATTTCCTCGCCGGTCAAGACGCGGTTCTCGCCCGCGCTGCGCACCAACACGCGACCATCCTTTGTTGAATGCAGGTCCATGCTGCGCGGCACACGCACGACGAGTTTGGGGGCGTGGCCGTCGCTGGAACTCTCCAGCGTCGCCAGCACAGGCGGCGAAGTCAGGTTGGCTGCTTGTTGGAGCGAGGCTTCGATGTCCTCCGGCGTGACATCGAGTGTGGGCCGGCCGCGTTCATCGTAGCCCAGCACGATGGTGCCGCCGTCGCTGTTGGCGAACGCCACCATCACCTCAGCCAGCGCTTGCGGGTCAAGCGTCGGCAGGAAGGCCAGAAAGTGAGAAGAGACGCGAATCCGCTGCGTCATCGGCGCGCTTTAGGCGGATTATCTTACCAAGCAAACGCGCTTGGGCGCAGGGAGTGTGTTCACCAACAGGGGGCAAAAAGTTATCTTCTAGCGATGCAAACTCCCGCAGGCCGCGCAGCCTGCGAGAGGGTAAAGGGGCGCGTCTGTCATGCTGAGCACAGCGAAGCATCTGAAATCCCGCCCAACCAAAACACCGCGAAGCCACCCAACCTCCTGCCTCAGCGACCCCGCAGCGCTTCAGTCCGGCGCGCAGGGGCAGTTCGCGAACCGCCTCTGCTGCGCTGCGGCAGCCTGCAATTGATGCATAGCATGCTCGCCAATCCCCCAAGCACTTATGGGTAATGCTAAGCCACTAAATGGGGTACGGTCCAGGATGCTGGTGACTAAGCGTACGGTCGAAGCGATTCAAAGGCTGGTTGACCGATACGTTCGCTCAGACGGATATCCCGTCAGGTGAATTACCGTCGCAGTCGTCATCCCGTAGCGCATGGCAAGTCTACTCGGTCGAGGCAAACAACGCTGAACGCGCTGTTTTGTCTCGCAGCTTGCCCGCCGAACACGAGGATTTGCCAAGAGCGCTGAGAGCTTCCATTGCTCTTCGTGCACCGCTGGAATGCTCGGCCGTTGTTTAGACGGCGTTGTCCCAGAGTGGAGTTTATGTCACTCCGAATTCGAGCACTCCCCCTTGCATATAGGTGAAACTATAATGTGAGTGATGGCTTTCACCGTCAACGATCTAAATGACTTGCTACGCATTCTGCGTGAGCAGCCGGAGTGGCTGGCCGAAGTGCGGCGCGTTGTGCTCACCGATGAGCTGCTGAAGTTGCCAGACTTGGTGCGTGAATTGGTCGAAGCCCAGCGGCGGACAGACGAACGGCTGGCCGAGTTCCAGCAGCGCATCGAGCGGCAGATGGCCGAGTTTCAGCAGCGCATCGAGCGATCGAGCAGCAGATGGCCGAGTTTCAGCAGCGCATCGAGCGGCAGATGGCCGAGTTTCAGCAGCGCATCGAGCGGCAGATGGCCGAGTTCCAGCAGCGCATCGAGCGGCAGATGGCCGAGTTCCAGCAACGCATCGAGCGACAGATGGCCGAGTTCCAGCAGCGCACCGACCAACGCTTCGCCGAACTGGCCGAAGCCCAGCGACGGACAGATGAGCGGCTGGCCGAGTTCCAGCAGCGCACGGAAGAACAGATCGGCGAGCTGAAAGGCACCCTGCTCGAAATGGACTATCGCGCCAAGGTCGGCGCCATCTTCGGCAGTCGCCTAAAGAAACCAAAGGTAGTGGACGCCGGCGACATGTGGGATGTGCTGAGAGATCGCCTTGATGAGGAGGAAATCCGACAGATCGTCGCTCTAGATTTGATCGTGCGCGGCCGGCTGTTACCCCCACAGGGGGAAGGCGAGTTGTGGCTGGCTGTTGAAGTCTCTTACGTGGTTGATCAAAACGATGTGATGCGCGCGGCGGCGCGTGCGGCGTTACTGCGCAAAGCAGGGCTGCCGGCAATACCCGTCGCAGCCGGCAAACGGCTCACTCAGGGCGCATCAGCGTTAGCGACTGAGTCGCGCGTCGTCTTGGTCCAAGATGGCAGCCTGGTTGGATGGGACGATGCCTTGCAAGACGCCACCGGCGAGCGCCCATCAGCAGCCTGAAACCTATAAGCGACGTGCGCAGGTGTTCTACTCCCGTCGCCCTTTGCGAGTCGGCGAACGGCGCGCTGCGCGCTGCTGATCGAGCTGAGCTTTGATCCACGTTGGCAGCCCATATACCTGAACGAACCCCTGTGCGTCATCGTGTCGGTAGTGTTCGCTGCCGTTCAGAGTGGCCAAGTCGGCGCGATAGAGCGAGTAGGCAGCTTGACGCTGCACCACCTGAACATGCCCCTTGAAGAGTTTGAGGTGCACACTGCCGGTCACGTCGCGCTGGGTAACGGTGATAAACGCCTGGAGCGCGTCGCGCAGCGGGGTAAACCACTGACCGCTATACACCAGGTCAGCATAGCGCAAGGCGACCAGTTGCTTAAAGTGCATCGTCTCGCGGTCCAGAACGAGTTGCTCCAGCGCTTGATGGGCAGCCCGCAGGATCGTCGCAGCAGGCGCTTCCTGTAGCCGGCGCGACTTCATCCCCACCAGCCGATTGACGACAAAATCGGAGCGACCAACCCCGTGCAACGCCCCAATCTCGTTGACGCGCTCAATGAGCGCAGCGCCGCTCAGCGACAGGCCGTTTAAGCGCTTGGGGATGCCATTGACGAATTCTATTTCCAGGTGTTCGGGTTGATCGGGCGCTTCTTCGAGCGCGTTCGTCCAGCGCCACAGCGCCTCCGCCGGCTCATACGCCAAGTCCTCGAGCTCCCCACCCTCCCGACTGCAGTGCCAGAGGTTCTCATCTAGGGTGTAGGCCGCATCACTGCGCAGGTCGAGCGGCACATGCCGTGCACGTGCGTAGGCCAGCAGCTCATCCCGACTGGTGAACTGCCACTCGCGCCACGGCGCGATCACGCGCAGATTGGGGTTCAAGGCCATGTAGGCCAGCTCAAAGCAGACTTGATCGTTGCCCTTGCCTGTAGCGCCGTGCGCCAAAGCATCAGCTCCTCCTGTTTAGCGATCATCACCTGGTGCTTGGCGATAAGTGGCCGAGCGATCGGCGCGCCGAGCAAATCCCCGCCTTCGTAGATGGCACCACTCTGGAGGAGCGGCAGAAGGAACTCGTTGGCGAACTCGTCGCGCAGGTCTTTGACGACGACCTTGGCAGCACCGCTGTGCAGAGCGCGCTGGCAGACGGCGTCGAGGTCTTCACGCTGGCCGATGTTGGCGACAAAGCAGACGACTTCACACTGATACGTCTCGATCAGCCACGGGACGATGACTGCCGAGTCCAACCCGCCACTGTAGGCCAGCACCACCTTAAGCACGCCGCGTCCCGCAGCCGGCGTTGCGCCTGGATGTAGTCGTGTGACAGTTTCCAGCGGGATGAGGTTCTCGCGGCTGACCGCACGACGGGCGAGGCGGCCAGCCTGTACGGCGCGCAGCACGCGCTCGCGGTCTTCTGGTCTGATCTGGAACTCGCTGGCCCGATCGGGCTGTAAGGGCATCATCACAGCCACCTCATCGCAGTTCTCCAGCATCGGACAAGCCACGCAGTCGTTCCAGACTTTCTCCGGGAAGAACTCCTTAGGCACTACGGAGAACCCGCATTTCTCAAAGAAGCCGACCGCTCGCGTGAGGGCGAAGATGGTGCCGAACCGACGGCGACGCGCTTCCTCGACGAGCGCAGCCACCAACCGCCGTCCAACCCCACCGCCCCGCGCGTGCTCATCTACCGCCAGCGAGCGTAGCTCGACCAGCGTGGCGTTCATCGGCACCAGCGAGCCACAGGCGATCACCCGGCCCGGCTGGTCGGCATCGCCATCCTCGGCCACGAGGAAGTCGTCCAGATGAGCGCGGATGTCGGCTTCGTCGCGCGGCAACAGACCGCCTTTGCGGACGTTCTGTGCGATCAGCGCCGCAATTGCGGCGACATCATCCGGGGTCGCTGGCCGAACCGAGACCATGTGCGCCGATGATCATCAACCATCTAGGTCTATCAACAATTCCTCGCCGGCGTCCTTGCCTTTGGCGATGCCTGGTCGGTCATCGCCCTTGAGCAGGCCGAAGGCCTCGCCGCCTTCGATGTTGAGCACGCCAGCTTGGGCATAGACCTGAAGCTTCTCGCGGCTGTCGGCGATATCCAGGTTGCGCATGGTGAGCTGGCCGATGCGGTCGAGCGGGCCAAACTCAGCTTTGCCGCTCTCCATGCTCAACCGCTCAGGGTGATAGGTGAGGTGTGGGCCGGTCGTGTTGAGGATGGTGTAATCGTCCCCGCGGCGCAGCTCCAACGTGACCGTTCCGGTGATGGCTTTACCCACCCAGCGCTGGAGGCTGTCGCGCAGCATCATCGCCTGGGGGTCGAACCAGCGACCAGCGTAGAGCAGCCGACCCAGCCGGCGGCCAAGCGTTCGGTAGTTATCTATGGTGTCCTCGTTGTGAATGGCCGTCACCAACCGCTCATAGGCGATGAACAACAGCGCCATCCCTGGCGCCTCATATACGCCGCGGCTCTTGGCTTCGATGATGCGATTCTCAATCTGATCGCTAAAGCCCAAGCCGTGTCGCCCACCGATCCGATTTGCTTCCATCATCAGCGCCACTGGATCGCGATATTCGCGCCCGTTGATCTCGACCGGCAAGCCCTGATAGAACGTCACCGTCACCACCTCCGGCTCTATAGGCACAGCCGGATCCCAGAAGCGCACGCCCATCATCGGCTCAACAATATGCGCGCTGGTGTCCAGGAACTCCAGGTGCTTGGCTTCATGCGTGCAGCCCAGGATGTTGGCGTCGGTGGAATATGCTTTCTCGGCAGACATCTTGTAATGGAAGCCTCGCTTGGACAGCCACTCGCTCATCTCACGGCGCCCGCCCAGTTCCCGAACAAAGGCTTCGTCCAGCCATGGCTTGTAAATGCGCAGATGAGGGTTGACCAGCAAGCCGTAGCGATAGAAGCGCTCGATGTCGTTGCCTTTGTAGGTGCTCCCATCGCCCCAGATGTTCACGCCGTCTTCCTTCATTGCGTTGACCAGCATCGTGCCGGTCACGGCGCGGCCCAGCGGTGTGGTGTTGAAGTAGAACTTACCGGCGGTGCTGATGTGGAAGGCGCCGCACTGAAGCGCGATCAGCCCTTCCTCCACCAGTTGCCGGCGACAATCCACCAACACGGCCTTCTCAGCGCCGTGTCTGAGCGCGCGCTGGGGGATCTCGTCGTAGTTCGGTTCGTCGGGCTGGCCGAGGTTGGCCGTGTAGGCATAAGGAATGCCACCGTGCTCGCGCATCCAGGTGACGGCTGCGCTGGTGTCCAGCCCACCGCTGAACGCGATGCCGATCTTCTCGCCAACCGGAAGGGATCTCAGAATCCTAGACATAACATTACTCGCTCACCTAGGCGTGTTTTTTATTAGCCGACTCCTTCTGACTATACTCCTCGCGGGCGCGCTTCACACAGCGCTGAATGCTCTGCACCTTGTTAATGACGACGTTGTTCATCGCGATACGTCGTAGGCCTGTCTGGTCCGAAGGAATGCCCGCAGGATATCCGCGCGCTCTCCTCGCTCAGCTTAATGTATGCCGACAGGGCCAACATCTCAAACTCCTGGCGCGCCGGCTCGTCGCTGCAGTAGAGCAACACGCCTGTATGGATGATCTCGTTCTGAAAGACGGTGGAGACGAGCCGCAGGTTGACCAAGTCAACGTCTCTGCGCGCCTGTTTGGCGAGCGCCAGCGCGATGTCGCTCAGGCGCAGGTCACCGGCGGCGCGCGCGATGTCCACCGGCAACAGCACCGCCAGGTCTATGTCGCTCTGTGTATGTTGTTCACCTCGTGCATAGCTGCCGAGCAGATAGATGGCCTGCGCTGAAGGGAAGTCGCGCAGGACGATCTCGACCAGCGTGCGCATCTCGGCGTTCATCGGGCGAATATCGTGCCGGCATGATTGGCGATGCCTTCCAGGTTCGTGATGCGCACGCGGCCCACGCCGGCGCTGAGCGCCTCCAGCGCGGTGCGCACCTTGGGGATCATCCCGCCGGAGATCGTGCCATCGGCGATCAGCGCCTCGGCTTGGGCGGCAGAAAGTTCGGACAGAAGCTCCCCGCCGCGATCCAGCACGCCGGGCACGTTGGTGACGAAGGTGAGCAGGGCCGCGTTCATCGCAGCGGCAACTGCGCCAGCGATGTGGTCGGCGTTGACGTTGTAAATCTCGCCATCCTCGCCCAGCGACATCGGCGCGATCACCGGCAGCCAGCCCTGAGCCAGACAAGCGCGCAGCAGCTCAGCCCGTACGTGGGTCGGCCTACCGACGAAGCCCAGCGTCGGGTTTAAACGTTCGGCGCGGATTAAACCGGCATCTAGACCACTCAAGCCAATGGCATCCACACCGTGCATTATCAGGGCGGCCACCAATTGTTTGTTGGTCAGGCCGCTCAGCGCCATGAGCGCGGCATCGCGCGTCCGCGCGTCGGTCACCCGCAGCCCATCCTGAAAGCGAGTCTCGATCTGTAAGGCGCTCAATAGCGCAGTCAGCGCCTTGCCGCCGCCGTGGACGAGGACGAGTTTTGTCCCGCGCTGGGCCAGGCCGGCCAAGGTAGCGACGAGCTGCGCCAGGAAGCTCGAATCATCCAGCTCGTTGCCGCCGACCTTGATCACCTGAAGGTCACTCATCACCGTAACCCCTCCGTCTCGTCCAGGCCGAACATCACGTTCATATTCTGGATGGCTTGTCCGCTTGCGCCCTTCACCAGGTTATCAATGCAGCAAACGATCTGGACGCGATCGGGCAGATCGGCTACAGGATGGACCGAGATCACAGCGTAGTTGGTGTGTGCAGCGTGAGCGATCGTCGCGATTTGACCAGCGGGCAGGATGCGCACGAACGGCTCGTCTGCGTAGCGACGATTGAACAGGGTGAGCACGTCTTCGCGCAGCGCGTTGATCCTAAGGTAAATCATGCTTAGGATGCCGCGCGAGATGGGCAATAGATGCGGCGAGAAGATAAGGCGGATCGGTTCGGGAGAGACGCCTGGTCGGAGTGCGTTGAGCATCTGTTCGATCTCCGGCAGGTGGCGATGCGCGCGACCGATGCTATAGGGCGCCAGCGATTCGTTGACCTCGACGAAGTGGGTGGTCAAAGAAGGCTTGCGGCCGGCGCCGCTCACCCCGCTTTTGCTGTCGGCGATCACGAGTGGGTCGGCGAGCGCGCCTGCTTCGATCAACGGCAATAGGCCCAGGATGATGCTGGTGGGGTAGCAGCCGGGGTTTGCGACCAGTTGCGCTTGGGCGATCTCACGCCGATGGACTTCCGGCAGGCCATAGACAGCGAGCGGCAACAGGTCGGGATAAGGATGCGGGTGGCCATACCAGTGGGCATAAGTTGCTGCGTCGCGCAGCCGAAAATCCGCCGAGAGGTCTATCACCCGCCGGCCGGCGTCGAGGGCGCGCTTGCACAGCGCAGCGCTGGCGCCGTGGGGCAGGCAGCTAAACACGACATCTGCCTTATGCAGCGGCGCATCCTCCGCGCTGACGAGAGGGATATCGAAGGGACAAGCCAAGACCTCGCTCAACTGCGCACCGGCGTGGCTCTCTGAATGGGCGAAGGCAATGCGTGCGTGAGAATGCCGGCCCAGCAGCTTGACCAGCTCGACACCGGTGTAGCCAGTTGCCCCGAAGATGCCCACGTTGATGATCATGGTTGACAAAAACAAAAGCCCCCAACACCACGTGTGTCAGGGGCTACGTCCGCGGGTTGCTTAGCGCTCCTCACGCCGGGAGAGACCTGCCCGACACACCGCCGGTTGAGGGCGCACGACGAACGCGAAAGGTCATAGTGACGAGGACAATTCTAACAGTATTCGGTGGATGCATTCATGATAGGGCATCGCATTGGGCGGGCGATGGCATTGCCGTCGCTCACCCAGAGGTGATGAGCCTATAATCTCCGTGCCGTGGTGAACAGGGCGCGATTAATGCCTTTACTCGCGCTCGCGTGTCTTTACGTTGGCATCATCGCTCCCCCTCCCTTCCTCGCACAGCCGACGCATCGGCTCGAGGCAGCAGTAAGCCTGGCAGTTGAGGCCGGCTTTAATGCCTACGTCAAAGAGAACGCCTGGATCCCGCTGCATATCAGCCTCACCAACGCCAGCGACCTGATGGAAGGGGAGGTTGAAGTAGTCAACAGGGCACTGGCGCTCACCGAACGCTTTGCACAGCCCGTCCTGCTGGGCCGCAACGCACGTCGCCAGATGACCCTCTACGTATCGCCGGCCAGCGATTCACTGGAGGTGCGCTTGGTGTCAGCCGGCCGAGTCCTCGCCAGCGCTACCCCCACCGTTCGTCAGCTGACGGCCACCGATCGGTTGGTGTTGGTCATCAGCGATCCGCCAGACGCCTATAACGTCATTGGCGATGTGCGTGCGCCCAGCGGAGCCGGTAGCACGTTGGCCACGCTTCGGCTGGAGCAATTGCCCGATCGCGTCGCTGCGCTTGGGTCAGCCGACGCGATCGTGTTCTCAAACGTGGACACCGCCCTGCTCACGCAGGCGCAGCGGGATGCGCTGTATCAGTGGGTAATCGGCGGCGGCCATTTGATCTTGGCTGGTGGGCCGGGCGCCGCGCGCGTCCTAGCCGGCCTTGGGGAACTCGCGCCTGGTCGCGCAGCGCCTGTGCTCACCAACG
>AFSR01000678.1_pt1 | contig 18893 bp, 17 predicted proteins | sample 296848 | NCBI WGS metagenome assembly AFSR01 (sample SAMN02954305, study PRJNA68063) | hot springs metagenome | biome: terrestrial; feature: Mushroom and Octopus hot springs; material: microbial mat core samples; isolation source: Yellowstone National Park Mushroom and Octopus hot springs ...
CAACGCTCAACGCTCAACGCTCAACGCTCATCCACCAACGTTCAACGTTCAACGCTCAACGTTCAACGTTCAACGTTCAACGTTCAACCTTCAACGTTCAACCTTCAACGCTCAACGTTCAACGCTCAACGTTCAACGTTCAACCTTCAACGTTCAACCTTCAACGCTCAACGCTCAACTCCCGCCAGAACTCCAACACGGCGCCATCGTCAGTCTGAGTGGCAACGCGTTCGACCTCGTAGGTATGCACTCGTCCGCCGGCATCGGGCAACGCCACCTCGGCGCGCCCCTCGTCATCCTGGCTGATACGCTGCATGCCGTGCAGGCGGAGTCGCTGACGCAGTTCCGCATACGACCGGCCGACGAGTTCGCGCGGATGTACGCCGACGATGCGATCCGAGAAGAAACGGTTGACGGCGAGCACCATATCATCAGCGTCGAGCAGTAGCACGCCCTCTGGCAGGTGATCGAACACAACGCGCAGCAGATCACGACTGTTTTGCACCTGACGGGCGCGTTCGGCGAGCAGGCTCTCAAGCAGGCGCGCATCGCGCCGCAGCGCTTCCGCCTGACGCATCCCGGCGCAGATTGCGCCCAGCGTCCCGGCATAGATCGTCAGGTTTGCCCACATTTCCGCCGACAGCGCCGGTTCTTCCGGCGCAGCGCGGTACAGCACCGCCGTTCCCACGTCCTGCCCCATGCGGGAGAGCGGCAGCGCAATGCATGACGGGTAGGCGCCAGCTTTGCCGGGCGCGCTGATCAGCGATCCGGCATCGAGCGCGCGCCGCGCAAGTTCGCCAATATGTTCGAGCGCAAGCGGGTCGAGCAGCGGCGCCGTATCTGGCGTCACCACCGTGAGCATGCCGTTGTCATCAAGCAGGAACAGCACCCCGCCGTCCATGCCAAAAATATCGGCGCTCTGTTGATGCACCAGCGCTGCCAGATCTTCATACGAATGCTGCACGGCGAGGAACTGTCCAATGGCTTGCAATGCCCCAACCGCACCGGACGGCGCCGGTTCCAACGACTCTTGCAAAGCGACCGAGAGACGTGAGAGGGTGACGGCGCTCCCCTGAAGTTGTTCATTGGCGTGGTGCAGACGTGCAACCAGTTCAAGCGCATCGGCGCTGGAAAGTTTACTCAGATCGACGAGATCCATCCCGTGCCTCCTTGCATACGTTGGATCCGAAAGACCGGCGCATAGTTGCATTGTAACATGGCTGAGGCGCGGCAGGATGCGGATCACTTAACGTTTCTCTTACACCTTAATTGGGTTGACATAAATAAACCCCCGACGAAGACTATACCCACACCCCGCTTCCTCATCCTGCCTCAGACCGGCAAGACCAGAATACTGCCCTGCTTCACCGTGCGCCAGTTGCGTCAATCCGGGTTGATCGGTCTGTGGAAAGACCGGAGTGACATTGGAGTTTTCGACCCCATCCAAAAGGTTCAACCTTGCTTTGCCGGGGGCGTTGCTGAACGAGGCGCCGGGCGGGCGTTCCGCCGGGGGAGGGGCTGGCGATTGGACATCGCGCCGTGCGGGCGTTCCGCCGGGCGTCCACCTTCGTGGACGCTGCTCCGTCCGCTGCGGCACATGGAGGACACCATGCGACGCAACAAACTCGCTCTCTTCCTACACCTGGTCTGGGCGACGTGGGATCGCCTCCCGCTCATCACGCCGGACATCGAGCGACGTCTGTACCGCAACATCGAGAGCGAGGCCCGGAAACAGGGTTGCACCGTTCTCGCGCTCAACGGTACGGAGGACCATGTACACTTGTTGGTGATCTTCCCAACCACCATCACCATCGCCGATGTGCTCAAACACGTCAAAGGCGTGTCATCGCGTTTCGTCAATGAGACGTTGCGGCCGCCAGCGCAATTCAAGTGGCAAGGCAGTTACGGCGCGTTCACTGTCAGCCGCTGGGACGTTGCCAGGATCAAGGAGTACATCAAACGCCAGAAAGAGCACCATCGGAGCGGTGAACTTGTGCCAGAGTTTGAAGAAACCTTCGAGGAAATAAACAGTGATGAGTAGGACGCTTCCGCGCCCGCGCCAGCGGGCGCGCGGTCGGAGGCCCGCCAGGGGCGATGTCAATCGCTGGTGCGTGAAGTGATGAAGGAGGACTCGCCCCGCCAGCGGGCGCGCGGTCGGAGGCCCGCCAGGGGCGATTTCAATCGCTGGTGCGTGAGGCGGTGAAGGAGGATCGCCCGCGCCAGCGGGCGAGCGGTCGGAGGCCCGCCAGGGGCGATTTCAATCGCTGGTGCGTGAGGAATTGAATGAGGACTTCCTCTTTTCGAGCGCCTTGCGTTGCCGCCCAATGATTGTGGCGGGAGATGATCCTATCTGATAAAACAACATCACATCGCTTATGTTGTTTTAGAGGTCGGGCAGGGTTCCCGGTGCGGGTGTGCACGCTGGTGCGCCTGCACTTGTCGTCCCACGCACATCTGCAACGTGCAACCTGCAACGTGCAACGGTCGTCCCACGCGCAACGTGCAACCTGCAACCTTCATCCCCCTGCGCCTCGCGCCTCGCGCCAGACAGTAGCAGGTTGTAAACCCTGCGTCGCCATTTGTTTCCGCCTTGGGATGCGTCGCCGTGCTACCCTGACAGGGAATGCGGTCGTTGGCGCCATCACGTCGGGCATGGCGCTGCGAGGAGGACAGACGGTATGAAGAAGATCCTTATCATTCATCTCGGCGAAGGCGAAATGCTCTTGCCGGTCACCTTTTTAGACCAGGATGTCGAGGTGCGCCGCATCGGCTGCGGTGGTGACGTAGCGCGCGCCCGGGCGTTGATCGCCGAATATGACGGCGCTGTTGATGCGATTGGGCTGGAAGGCATGCCAGCGGTGTTGCGTCTGGGGAGCGCGCAGGTGCAGCATGCCATTGGCGCGGAACTGCCCGCCGTCGCACGGGTGACCCCAGTTGTGGACGGCAGCGGCGTGCGCCCCGAACTTGAACGCTGGGGCGTCATCCTTGCCGAGCGCGCGCATCCGCTGATCTTCAACCACAAACGTGTACTCTTTGTCCCAGGCGTTAATCACGAAGGGCTGGCTCAGGCGCTGACGCGGCGCAGTTCGGCAATACGCTTTGCCGACCCGCAACTGTTCTTTGGTCTGCCCGATGCACCCGGAGTCGGTAGTGTGCAAACCCTCGACCAGGCAGCCGCGCCGACCCTGGAGGCGCTCAAAGAGGCATCATTCGAGACAATTGCTGGCATTACCGGTGCACCACGCCATCAGGGCAGTTTTGTCTGGGCAGACATTCTGGCTGGCAACATCGCTGCCATTCGCCGGTTTGCGCCTGAACGGCTGGACAAGAAAATGGTGATCGTCGAATCGGCAAGCGACGAGGACATCGCCGACCTGCGTGCACGCGGCGTCGAAACCCTGATCACGTTGATGCCGTCGCTTCAGGGCAAAGGGGAAATTGCACGCTATCCGGCAGCCACAATCGAAGCGCTGCTCGTCGCGCTTCGCCCCGATCCGCGGACGCCGCTCACCGAGGATACTTACCTCGACCTGCTGGCGAATCTCGATTGGGCGCCAGCTGTTGTGACTCTGCAACCGGAGGCGGCTGGCGTCAATAAGTTCGCCTTCGTCATCCATCCGTTGAGCGTCAAGTTCATCCACGACTATCCTCCGTTCTACTGGACGCGCTATGTTCCGGATACGATCGTCGAAGCAGCGGCAGCGTATGTGCCACCGATCTATGTCGGGAAGATCACCGGCGGACGTTCGCCGACGACCGGGCAGCGCATCGAGGGGTATCTGATCTCGCTTGGCGCAACGCCGCGTCAGATGATGAAGCACAGCCCGCGCTTCACCTACAATCTGCTCAATCAGGCGGCGCACCTCGCCGAACGCCTCGGCGCGCGCATCATGGGGCTGGGCGCCTTTACCAGCGTCGTCGGAGATGCGGGCATTACCGTTGCCAACGAAGCGGATATCGCCATCACCAGCGGCAACAGTCTGACCGTCGCTGCGACCCTGGAGACCGCCAAGATTGCGGCGCGCATGATGGGATATCGCGATCTGAGTCGTGGGCGGATTATGGTGATCGGCGCCACCGGTTCGATCGGTTCTGCCTGTGCGCGACTGGCAGCGCAGGCGACGAAGGATGTCGTGCTGGTCTCGATTGAGCCGGAGAAACTGATCGACCTGAAACGCCTGATCGAGCGCGAAACACCAGGGGCGCGGGTGGTGATTGCGACCCATGCCAACGATCTGGCGGGCGAGTGCGACCTGATCATCACGGCGACCTCCGCCTTCGGTCAGCGCGTCCTTGATGTGACGGAGTGCAAGCCGGGCGCCATCATCTGCGATGTGGCGCGCCCGCCGGACATCAACCCGGCGGAAGCGGCGCTGCGCCCTGATGTACTGGTGATCGAGAGCGGCGAGGTGCTGATCCCCGGTGACGTTGAAATCGGGTATGATATTGGCCTGCCGCCCAAGACAGTCTACGCCTGTCTGGCGGAAACGTCGCTGCTGGCGATGGAAGGGCGTTTCGAGGATTACACGCTGGGGCGCAATATCTCGCCCGAGCAGGTGAAAGAGATCTATCGGCTCTTCCGCAAGCATGGCTACCGCCTGGCGCCGCTGCGTTCGTTCGAGGAATATATCACCGAAGAGCAGATCATGCACAAGCGCAGACTGGCAGAGGAGTTGCGCGCCGATCCAGAACTGTTTGCACGGCGGAAGGCAGAAGCGAAGGAACGCCTGAAGTCGATCCCGGAGATGGCAAAAGGTGTGCGCGCAGCACGACGCAGCAAACACTCCGCAGCGTGGGGCTGGGCTGGAGTCGGCGCAGTCGCGCTGAGCCTGATCGCGCTGCGACGCCAGGGACGGATGCAGTAACTGTATGCAACCATTGATTCGCATGGCAATTGGTGTGGCGCTGGTGCTTGGCAGCGCTGCTGCTGGCGGCAAATACGCTCGGCAATCGCTCCGATCCGCCTGCAAGCGGACCGGTAGCTGGCGACCCTGAGCGTGGGCGGATCGTCTTTGAGCGCGCCGGATGCAGCGCCTGCCATGCACCCACGACCGAATTTCGCGTCGGGACCGGCATGGCGGGCGTGTTGCAACCGGAAGGTCCGGTCTATCCGCCGGGAGTGGACTACCGCGGCGCGCTCCCCAACGGCGCGCCGCGCACCGAGGAGAACGTCGCCGCCTTTATCCGCACGACCAATCAGGGGCAGATCGGACTGATGCCAGGGCGCGCCCTGAACGATCAGCAGATGGCCGATCTCCTTGCGTATTTGCGAACGCTGAGAAGGTAAGGTACAACATCGACGTCACCCTAAAACGCACCTCAGAGACCTAAGCGTGCAGAGACTTGATCGCATCGCTCGCCACGTCCGCTTTGCGAGAGATCGATCATGGTGCTGAGACCACACTGATCAATCTAGCACTGACGCGCCTGCGCATGATCTGCTCCTCTATCTGAAGCGAATCCGGCGGCATCATGTGATCGCCGACGCCGCCGATCAGCAGCGCCGGTTGCGGTGCGCTCCGCAGCGCATCGAACACCTGCGGGTCGCCGACACTGGCGACCGCCATCAGATGCGCCCGCAGGTCCATCTTCATCAGATCAACGATCCCCTCCTGGAGCATCCACTTTTCGCGCAGACCGTTTGCGATAAACCTGGCTGCCATCAACTGCGGCAGCGGCGGAATGCAGAGCAGCGCCGTTGCAAACGGTCGCCAGAGTTCGACCCACGGTGCGATCAGGTTGAGCCACGGGTACCCTACGCGGAGCGACAGATCGAGCGGCGCGCGCGCCAGCGCGAAGATCAGGCGCTCGATCTCGTTTCCTATTGCCCCCAGGGACGTCATCACCAACCGTTTCACTCGGAGCGGTTGGGCGGCTGCCAGTGACACCGCTACTGCTGCGCCATACGAGTGACCATTAATGTCGAACGTCGTCAGCCCAAGCGCATCGGCGAACTCGGTCACGACCTGCGCCTGCCGTGCGACCGTCGCAGGTTCGGGAAGCGCAGGCGAGTCGCCGAACCCCGGCAGATCCGGCGCGTAGACCCGAAAATCCGACGACAGGTCAGCGAGCGTGGTGAGCCAGTAGCGTGACGATGCCGCCCAACCGTGCAACAGGACCAGCGGCGGACCGTGCCCGGCGGCGCGGTATGCCAGCGGACCGTGTGACAGTTCAACGACCTGGGGTGCGCCAAGCAATTCGCGCAAGAGCGTTGCGGGTTGCGGTGCAGATGCCTGGTCGTGGATCGAGAGGCGCAGCCCCTGACCACGCCGCAGTGTTGGGTCTCCTGATTCGGAGGTCGGCGCATCGTCGTGTGACGATGTGACCGAGAGGCGCAGCCCCTTGCCGCGCCGGATGGGAGTCGGGTTGTCTGAAGGAGATTCGGCGCTCATGGTCACCTCAGTGGGTCAATCGCGACTCAAGTTCGTCCGCCAGTGCGCGGTATGCCTGCGCGCCGGCGCTGCCGGGCGCATAGCGATGGATCGGCATGCCCGCAGTTGGCGCTTCGGCAAGTTTGATATTCATCGGAATAACGGTGTGAAACACCAGTGACCCATACCGTTCGCGCACCTGACGTTCGATCTCGTGACTCAAACCGGTGCGGCGATCAGCAAGGGTGCAGAGAATGCCGCCGATGGCAAGGTCTGGATTGATCTCGCGCACCAGGTCGATGGTTTGCTCAAGTTGCGGCATCGCCTTGAGCGCATAGGCGTGAAGTTGCAACGGCACCAGCACACGGTGCGCTGCCGCAAGCGCATTCAGCGAGAACAATCCGAGCGAAGGCGGCGGGTCGATCAGAATGTAATCGTAGGTCTCGTGCGCGGCGCGCAGCGCCTTGCGCAGCAGCAGTTCCCGCCCGACCCGTCCCGCCAGTTCGAGTTCCGCGCCCGCCAGCAGCAGCGATGAGGGAATAAGATCAACGCCCTCATCAACGCGGATCGTTGCGAATGCGCTGCCCCGCTCCGGGTTGAGCAGCACTTCGTAGACGCTGTACTCCAGTTGCGATGGATCGACCCCGAACCCCTGCGTCAGGTTCGCCTGGGGATCGATGTCGATCAGCAAGACGCGCCTCCCGCGCGCGGCAAGCGCCGTTCCCAGACTCAACGCAGTGGTGGTTTTACCGACCCCACCCTTCTGCATTGCCAGTGCGATCACGCGGCTCATACATTCTTCCTGGGCGTGGGAGAACCCGATGCGGCGCCGGGCATTCCAATCGCCATTATACCAGGTTTATAGCGCACTGCGTCAGGCGCCTGGTCGTTCCAGGGTAAAGACCTCGCCAAGACAGGCATACTCATCGCCGCTCAACCGCGCCACCGGTCGCAACCGCAGCGGATCGACCGACCCATCCGGGCGCAACAGGTCACGGCGGATATGGAAACGCACCACCCGCCCGATGATCATCGTGTAACTGCTGCCCTCGACCGGCACAATCTGCGTGACCTTGACCTCCATCGCCACCGGCGCCGCTGCAACGCGCGGCGGGCGCACATCGACCGACGGCGCCGCCGCGAGACCGGCGCGCTCGAACTCATTATCGCCGTAGGACCAGTCGCCCGATGTGATATTCATCTGCGGCGCCAGGTTCTCATCGACAATGTTCAGCACCATTTCGCCGGTTTCGCTGGCATTGCGCAGCGTGTCCTTGATCGCACCGGCGCGGCGACTGACGGAGATCATCACGAACGGCATGGGACCGCCAACGGCATTGAAGAACGAAAAGGGCGCCAGATTGACCGAACCGTCGGCGCCAATTGTTGATGCCCAACCGATGGGGCGCGGCACGACACTGCTCACCAGCAGGTGATAGGCATCGCGCGGCGCCATGGTTTCAGGAACGAACGAAACAAAATCCATAGCGTTGTCGGGTATCGATACTGTTGCTTCTCTTGCAGTGATTATACCAGGAACAGATCCGCTCGCTCTCGCTTTGCTCGCCTTTCTCCGCGACGCCGCCACGCGCCGCTGCATTGGCGCATATGATACAATCGTAGACGTGGGACGGCATCTCTGACACAGCGGTCGAACAGGAAACCCATGCAACCGCGGATCTATGTCGGACACACGCCGGACACGACGGATGAGCGGATTCTTCTGCGTGAACGGGCGCTGATGCTGGCGAATGCCGTTCGCCGTTCACCGACGGAAGGCATATGCGCCATCGCATTCAATGTGACGGTCGGAACAGAGTCGCCGCTGACAGGGATTGACCTGATCGTCATGCGGACGACAGCGGTGATTGTCGGGGCGCTGCGTACCTTTGCCGGTCCCATCGACGCACCGCCAGGCGGAGTCTGGCGTGATCGCGCCAGCGGACAGCCGATCCTGGAAGCGGATGGGTCCCACCCGCTGCACCGCATCCGTGTGCAGCGCGACGCGGTGCAGCTAAGCCTCAACGCTGCCGCAGCGCGCCTCGGTCTTGATTCCGCCGATCCACGTCCGTTCAGGCGCGTGATCGGCGCAATTGTCGGCGTGCCGGCGATACCCGCCGATTCGCGCATCTCACTCGATGTCGATGATCACCGTGATCATCTGAAGGTGTGCAGTTTCGAAGAACTGCCGGGCGTTGCGGCGCTGGCGCATAGTGGCTTGGTTATGTCAACTGAGATCATCCACACGATCCTCGCTGATCTGTTCGGCTGTCGGTTGTGGTACGACGATGGACGGTTGCTGTTCGAACTTGCGCCGCCACGGTTCCAACTCCGCATCACGGCACCCGGTCGTGCGCCGGTGACGGCGCCGCTGTACGAAGGCGAAACGGTCGTGGGGCGACGACAATCGGCGCAGGGGATCGAACGACGCATCACGCTCTCCAACGATGAACTGGTGTCGAGTGATCATCTGCACATTGTGTGTCATGCTGATCCAGCAAGCGTGATGATCCGCGACACGAGCAAAAATGGCGTCTGGGTCACGCCGCCGGACGGACCAATCGAACACATTCGTCACGCAGAGCGCACCATTCCGGTCGGCACGCGCCTGCGATTGGGGATGACCGACATTATTCTGGAGCACGTATGAGCAAACGTTTCTGGTTGCTGAAAACCGAGCCGGACTGCTACGCCTGGAGCGATCTGGAACGCGACGGTCGCACGGTATGGGACGGCGTAGCCAACAATGTGGCGCTCAAATACCTGCGGGAGATGCAACCGGGAGACGAGGCGCTGATCTATCATACCGGCGACGAGCGATGCGCCGTCGGGCGGGCTGAGGTGATCAGTGCGCCCTACCCCGATCCGCAGCACAACGACCCGCGCATGGTGGTGGTTGATATTCGCCCGCTGGCGCCGCTGCCGCGCCCGGTTTCCCTGACGGCGATCAAAGCCGACCCGGCGTTCGCCGACTTTGCGCTCGTGCGTCAGTCACGTCTGTCGGTTGTGCCGGTGACCGAAGCGCACTGGCGGCGATTACTGGCGATGGCGGGGATGGAAAGCGATGCCGGTTGATCACCCCTGTTCCACAGACAGTCCTACCCGCCCGGCAAGCGAGGTAAACGTGGCGCGCGCCGCCTCCGACGTGAAACCCCAGGCGAGCAGAGTGAAGTAGTTCGACATCCAATCGCTGCCAAAGGTGGGGTTCTGGATGTACAACTCGTTATATCCGGTCCATCCCCAGAGCGTAATCAGGATGAGGAACTGCGCCAGGCGGAAACCGTAGAGGCGGATGCGCGCCCAGGGCAGGCGCCCCGACCACCCGGCAGCAGCTTCACGGTGCGCCGTCTGTTCCGGGTGCGGCATTGTGAACGTCAGACGCGGGAATTGCGGCGCGATCGCTTCGAACACCGCCGCAGCCATTGCCGCCTGACCCGCCTGCCCGCCGAGAAGCGCGGACTCAGGCGCACCTTTGGGCAGGTGCGCTTTCAAGCGCTGATTGAGATCGGACAGCGCCTGATCAATCTCATTGTAGTTGGGGCGGTTATCCGCAGCCTCCGGCAACAGAGTTTCGATACGACGCGCCAACTGATCGATCTGCGCCTGGTAGGCGCTCTTCTCTGCTGGAATCAGCGCAGTCGCGTCCAGGATCGTTTGCAGGTTCTTGCAGCGCGTGTCGAGGTGCAGAAAGTCGTTGATCTGCGCAATAACGCCGTTCAGGCTCTCCTGAATACTGTTCAGATCGGTGGTTGATGGCGCCGACTCCTCAATCTCGCGCAGACGACGGTGGATTGCGACCGCATAAGCGGGTCTTCCCTGCACATCGGGTTGCAGCAGCGTGCGTGCACGATCAAGTTGCTCGTGCAGCAGACGCCACGGTTCCAGCCAGCCGAGCCAGCGGGTCAGCAACTGTTCCGCCCGATTATACGCCTGAAGCGCATCGTCGAGTTTGCCGGCGCGCAGCCAGGCTTCTGCCAGGTTCAATTCCTGGCGCAGCGTGCGACGCACCGAATCGGGCAACCCGGACGTCGCCATGACCCGCGCCGCCAGACGCTCGATCCGTACCGCCAGATCGTCACGCTGCCGCCCGCCTCCCAGATAGGTCGAAATCAACGCGGCGACCGCCACACCGGCGATCAGGGTCAGGAACGGGGGCCAGGGCGGATCTTTGATCGTCACCGTCACCGGGATTTGCAGCGACGCCGGGATGCCGCCAGCATCATAGTTCACCCAGATCGTGCCGTTGTACGCCCCGCTGCGCGCCTGGGCAAACGAAATCGTCACCGTCAGCGTCAACGGCTTCCCTGCTTCGACCCGTTGCGGCGGCGGTGCAACGCTCAGCAGACCGGTGAGGGTTGCGGCATTATCGGTGCGCACAAAATCGGAAACCAGCACCTCAACGCCTGAAACCGGAGTCGATGCACTGATGAACAGCACCCGCTCCTGCGGCGGATCGCCCAGCGTTCCGGCAACCGTCAGGGAGGGCGGATTGCTTGAAGCCGTCTGTGCAAGGGTATCAACCGGTGCGATAAACTCGAACGCCACGACAGCAATACCTATCAGGAGTGGCGCCATCGCCATCGTGCGCGTCCATCGTGAGCGCTGAAAAGCAGTCATACAGGCTGGTCTCCGGTGATCGGCGGCATCGTCGTTCGCAGTATACACGAATTCGCCAGGCTGGCGTACTCTACCCGCGCGATCGTTCGAGGGCGAAGGCAATCGCCTGTTGCAGGGTGCTACAGGTCACAATATCATGCATATCGATACCGATATGCACCAGCGTTTGCGCAATTTCGGGGCGAATGCCGCTCAGCACCACCAGAGCGCCGAGCAGCCGCGCCGCGTGCGCCGCGTGGAGCAGCGCGCCAGCGACCTGTGTATCCATCACCCGGACGCCGGTAATGTCGAGGATGGCCAGTGATGCCCGGTATTCGCCGATGCCCTGGAGCAGCGTTTCCATGATCTGCTGGGCGCGGGCGCTATCAACGGCGCCAATGATTGGCATCACGACAATGTCGGACGAGATCGGCAGGAGCGGGGTGGACAATTCACGCAGCGCTGCCCATTGCGCCTCGATCACCTGTTCCTGAATCTCATGCTCGCGTAGCGCGCGTTCGATCCGCTTCCGCTCAGAAATATCACGCATGATGCCGGTGACGTAGACCAGGTTCTCGTCGGCATCATGGTGCGCCAGCATCACCTGTGACACCGGAATTTCCTCGCCGCGCGCATTGAGCATGGCAACATCGCCGCTCCAATACCCGTTGCGATCGGCAGTGGGAATGGCTTCCTCATAGACGATCTTCGCCGCCCATGCCGGATGGAAATCGGCAATCCGCATGCCATCGAGGTCTGTATCGGACGCCAGACCGCGCAGGCGGCGCCCGGCTTTATTCATATACACCACCCGTCCCTGGGCGTCAGCCATGCCGATAACATCGGGAGTATTCTCCAGGATCTCCATCAGACGCGCCGTTTCCTGCTCCGCCCGCTTGCGTTCGGTCATGTCCTGAATGGCGCCGATCAGACCGATGACAGCGCCGGTTGCATCGTAGATCGGCGCTTTGGAAAACTGAACGAAACGGCTCTCGCCGCTGGCGGTGACAACTTCCGCTTCGTAGACCTGCGTCGCCCGACGGTGCATAAGGTTCAGGTCGGCCTGATGGTAGACCTCCGCCAGGTGCGGCGGCGCCACATCATAGGCGGTTCTGCCAATGATCGTGGAGCGGTCGCGGCCCAGGAACGCGGCGAACGCCGCATTGCACCACACATAGCGTCCTTCGGCGTCTTTGTAAAAAACCGGCACCGTCAACGCATCGAGGACGTGATGGATATCAACGCTCGATACCGGCAGATCGGGGGACGCCTCATACTGCGCCAGACGTTCTTCCAGCGCCGCGACGCGCTGACGCAGACGCACCAGTTCGGCTTCCGTCTCGTGGTTGGTCGTCGTGAGTGACATGGAAAGCCACCTTGCTATGTTTACTCAGATGCTTAAAGGCAGACCACGCCTTGCTTCTCATAGTGTAGCGCGTATTTCTCGAAAGATTACCGGTTATCGATTACAGATGCATAACCTTTTCGCAACGATTTTGCAATTCGGAAGCGACCTGTTGCCAGTGCGAAGCGATGCTCTCATTGACGGTCGAGCAGCGGGATTGTACAATTGACCCGGAAAGAGCACATGAAGCGGAGGTACGGCGGTCGCTATGAATATGGGAAAGCATCATCCTGTGAAGCGAGAGGGGAGGTGTGATGAAATTAGACCGTATAACAATTAATCCGGCGCGTATGAATGGTCAACCATCGATTCGCGATTTGCGACTGACAGTGCGCCGTGTTATTGAATTGCTGGCGCTTTACCCTGACCGTGATGACCTGCGCCGGGAATATCCTGAACTTGAAGACGAAGATATTCGACAAGCCCTGCTCTACGCTGCCGCCTGTCTTGATGATCGGATCGTCGAGTTGCCGGTAACGTATGAAACTGCTGCTTGACCAGGGTCTGCCGCGCACAGCAGCAGAACTGCTCCGCACCGCTGGTGTTGATGCTATTCACGTCGGTGAAATCGGATATGCCACAGCCGGAGATGCAACCATCTTGCAGATTGCTCAGGATGAGCAGCGTGTTGTCGTCACCCTTGATGCCGATTTCCACCAACTTCTTGCTCTCTCGGGAGCCACTGCGCCGTCGGTTATTCGCATCGAATCGAAGGCTTGCGGGCAGCAGCGATTGTCAGTCTATTACAGGCGGTACTGACACAATGTCAATCGGATCTGGCGCATGGTGCCGTGGTAACCGTTCAGGAGCAGCGGCTGCGGATTCGTCGGCTTCCATTGCTGCACACTGATGCTTGACGCCGCTGAAACTCAGCGGTATAATGATACAAAGTCATGCGATGAGGCTCGCAGAATGCCGCGCGTCGGCTGATAGTCTCTACGGAAAACGACCGTCACGGTCTGCCGTAGAGGTTTTTTGTTTGAAGAGGAGAAGCGCCTGTGAGGCTGGCGGGGAGACGTATCGTGGTGAACGGCGCTTTCTTGAACATCATCGCCATTGCTGTGGGAGCAGCCATCGGCGCCAATCTGCGCTACAGTCTGTCGATCTGGGCGGCGCAGCGTTGGGGTGCGTCGTTTCCGTATGGTACACTGATCGTCAACGTTATTGGAAGTTTTGCCATCGGCGTGGTGCTGGTGCTGGCGACAACACGCCTGAGCCTGAGCGATCCGGCGCGACTGCTGATCGTCACCGGCTTGCTTGGCGGCTTCACGACGTTCTCCAGTCTGAGTTTCGAGACCTATACGCTGATCACGAGCGGCAGCTGGCTGGCAGCCGGACTGTATGTGCTCAGCAGTTTCGGTCTGGGGATTGCAGGCGTTTTTCTGGGCGCGGGTGTCGCGCGGGTACTGCCGTAGGCAAGGAGGATCAACGTGGATCTGAGCGGCAATGCACAACAAGTCTGGATTTTTCTGGGGGAAAGCGATCAGTGGCACGGGCGCCCGCTCTCGCTCGCACTGCTCGAACTTCTCAAGCGCAACGGGATTGCCGGCGGCACTGTGTTGCGCGGCATCGCCGGGTATGGCGCACATAGTTTCATCCATACCGCATCGCTCGTTGAACTGAGCAGCGACCTGCCGATCGTGGTAACATTCGTGGATCGAGCCGACCGTATCGCGCGGGTCATGCCCGACATCCTGGAGATGGTGCGTGAAGGGTTGATCACAACGACGCCGGTTGAGGTGATCAAATACACCTCGCGCGCGATCGGTCCGTTCCCGGCGCACCTCACCGTCGCCGATGTGATGACCCGTCAGGTCGTCAGTGTGCGTCCCGATACGCCGGTTGCCGAGATTGTCGCATTGTTGATCGACCGCGCGCTGCGCTCGGCGCCGGTTGTCGATGCGGAGAACCGCGTAATCGGCATTATTACCGACGGCGACCTGCTCACCCGCGGCGCCACGGAATTGCCGCTGGCATTGCAGCGCGAACTGTCGCTGGCGGAACGCGCAGCGACAATCGAAACCCTTGCCGCGCACCCGCACACCGCCGCCGATCTGATGACCCCCAATCCGGTCACGTTACCGGAGACCACGCCGCTGGCGGAGGCGGCGGCGGTCATGGCGGATCGCGGCTTGAAACGCATTCCGGTCGTTGATGCGCAGCAACGTCTGGTCGGCATGGTCAGCCGTTCTGATCTCCTTGCCACCGTCGCAGAAGGGTTGCGCCAGCGTCCCGCCACACCCATCAGGCAGCCAGATGGCGCCCCCAAAACGGTTGGTGAGATCATGATCACCGATGTTCCGACTGTCCAACCCGACACTCCGCTCGCAGAGACGCTTGATCGCCTGCTGGAAACCGACAAGCGACGCGTGATCGTCGTTGATGGTGAGCGACGAGTCGTCGGCATTATCACCGATGGCGATGTCATGCGGCGCGCTGCAAAACGGGTGCGTCCCGGCGCATTACGCGCCCTGGCGGCGTGGTTTGGCGGCGGCGCCCGCCCGCCCGGGCTCGAAGTCGCTGCTGAGGGACGCACCGCCGCCGATGTGATGACCTCCCCGGTGGTGACGCTGCCGACCAATGCGCCGATTGCCGATGCTGTGCGCCTGATGATGGCGCATAAGATCAAGCGAATCCCGATCATCGATGCTGACGGGCGGTTGGTCGGGATGGTCGGGCGCGCAGGGGTGCTGGCGGCGTTGAGTCGGGGATAGCGGCTTCGATAATGCCCCACATCCCCCTAACCTGTGTTACACTATTACATTGTTCCACACCAACCCTACACCCACATATTACTCCTGTCGTCTTATCTTATGTAGAGCGTGAGGCCGTACCGTGACCGACACAAAAATTATCTATTCCATGATTCGGGTCGGGAAGATTGTGCCACCAAACCGGCAGGTACTGAAGGATATTTCGCTCTCGTACTTCTACGGCGCCAAAATCGGCGTGATTGGACTCAACGGCGCCGGCAAATCGACCCTGTTGCGCATCATGGCAGGCGTTGACCGCGATTTCTTTGGTGAAACGGTCATCGCACCGGGGTACACTGTCGGTTTTCTGGAACAGGAACCGCGTCTCGACGACTCGCTCACCGTCCGGCAGACGGTCGAGCAGGGGGTGCAACCGATCGTCGATCTCTTGCGACGCTACGACGAGGTGAACGAACGGTTCGGCGATCCGGACGCCGATATGGACGCGCTGATTGCCGAGCAGGCAGCGTTGCAGGAACAACTGGATCATCTCGACGCCTGGGATCTCGACAGTCGGCTGGAACTGGCGATGGATGCCTTGCGCTGCCCGCCGGGTGACACGCCGGTTGCTGTGCTGTCGGGCGGGGAGCGCCGACGGGTGGCGCTCTGCCGTTTGTTGCTCCAGAAACCGGACATCCTGCTCCTCGACGAGCCGACCAACCATCTCGACGCCGAATCGGTCGCCTGGCTCGAACGTCACCTGCAAGCATACCCTGGCACGGTGATCTGCGTCACCCATGATCGCCGGTTTCTCAACAATGTGGCTGAATGGATCCTGGAACTGGACCGCGGCATGGGCATCCCCTGGCGCGGCAACTACTCATCGTGGCTGGTTCAGAAGCAGCAGCAGATCGCGGCTGCCGAGAAAGCCGAGAATCTGCGGCAGAAAACGCTGGCGCGCGAACTGGAGTGGATCAATGCAGCGCCCCGCGCACGTCAGGCAAAGAGCAAAGCGCGCATTGCCGCCTATGAACAACTCCTCAGTCAGAGCGCCGAGCGCGCCGAGCGCGACCTGGAAATCTATATCCCTCCCGGTCCGCGCCTCGGTGACCTTGTCATTCGCGCCGAGCATGTGACGAAGGCGTATGGCGACAAACTTCTGTACGATGACCTGACATTTGATGTGCCGCCTGGCGCGATCATCGGCATCATCGGTCCGAATGGCGCCGGCAAAACCACCCTGTTCCGCATGATCACCGGGCAGGAGCAGCCTGACAGCGGCACGTTGATTGTTGGTCCGTCGGTGAAGTTAGGGTATGTCGATCAGAGTCGCGACTCGCTGAACCCGGATCGCACGGTGTGGGAAGAGATCTCCGGCGGCGATGAGGTGATCATGCTTGGCAACCGCCAGGTCAACTCGCGTTCGTATGTGGCGCGCTTCAACTTCACCGGCGCCGATCAGCAGAAGAAGGTGGGAACCCTTTCCGGCGGCGAACGCAACCGGGTGCACCTGGCGAAAGTGCTTCGTTCAGGCGCGAATGTGCTATTACTCGATGAGCCAACCAACGATCTCGATGTCCACACCCTGCGCGCGCTCGAAGACGCCCTCATCAATTTCGCCGGATGCGCGCTGATCATTTCCCATGATCGCTGGTTCCTTGATCGGGTTGCGACCCATATCCTGGCATTCGAGAATGAATCGAGCGTTGTCTGGTTTCCCGGCACGTACAGCGAATACGAGGAGGACCGCCGACGTCGCCTTGGCAAGGCAGCCGATCAGCCGCACCGCACCGTGTACCGCCGTCTGACACGGGGATGAAACGGGGCATCGTTACTGTTCCTTCTCCATGTGTTGCTCAACTATTACTGCCCCGGTTCGCCGGTTAAGGTACAGTTGCGTCGAGCCGTATCGTGATGTGTTTCACGAGATGTCAAGAGGAGGTAGTTGCCCATGGAGACATCAGTCGTAGAGGCGCCAGCGTATGTGAAGAATGAAAAACTGATCCGCTGGGTCCAGGAGATGGTCGATCTGTGCAAACCGGATCGCGTTCACTGGTGTGACGGCTCAAAGGCGGAGTATGACGCGCTGTGTGAACAACTCGTCCAGTCAGGGACATTCATCCGCTTGAATCAGGAGAAGTGGCCCGGCTGCTTCCTGGCGCGTTCTGATCCGAGCGACGTCGCGCGTGTCGAAGATCGCACCTTCATCTGTAGCGTCAGTCGTGGCGATGCCGGACCAACCAACAACTGGATGTCGCCCAGGGAGATGAAGGAGACGCTCATCCCGCTGTTCGACGGTTCGATGCGCGGACGCACGATGTATGTCATTCCCTTCTGCATGGGACCGATCGGGTCGCCGCTTGCCCAGATCGGCGTCCAGCTCACCGACTCGGCGTATGTTGTCGTGAATATGTGGATCATGACACGGATCGGGCAAAAAGTGATTGAGGCGCTGGGCGACAACGACTTTGTTCCCTGTCTGCACTCGGTTGGCGCGCCGCTTGCACCCGGACAGAAGGATGTTCCCTGGCCCTGCAATCCGACGGTCAAGTATATCGTCCACTTCCCGGAAGAGCGCATGATCTGGTCGTATGGCAGCGGGTATGGCGGCAACGCTTTGCTAGGCAAGAAATGTCTAGCATTGCGCATCGCATCAGTCATCGCTCGTGACGAAGGATGGCTGGCGGAGCACATGCTCATCCTGGGGGTCAAGGATCCAAAAGGACGCAAAACTTACGTCGCGGCTGCCTTCCCCAGCGCCTGCGGCAAGACCAACTTTGCCATGCTCATCCCGCCCAAACCCTTCACAGAAGAGGGATGGGAAGTAACGACGGTTGGTGACGACATCGCCTGGATCAAACCCGGTCCTGATGGGCGATTGTACGCGATCAACCCGGAGAGCGGCTACTTCGGCGTCGCACCCGGCACGTCGTATGAAACGAACCCGAACGCAATGGCGGCGCTGTCGCGCAACACCATTTTCACCAATGTTGCGCTGACGCCCGATGGCGGCGTCTGGTGGGAAGGAATGACCAAAGAGCCGCCGCCGGAAGCGATCGACTGGCAGGGGAAGCACTGGACGCCCGATTCGGGCAGGAAAGCCGCACACCCGAATGCACGCTTCACTGCCCCGGCGGCGCAGAACCCGGCAATCGATCCCGATTGGGACAACCCAAATGGCGTTCCCATTCGCGCATTCATTTTCGGCGGTCGCCGCAGCACCGTCGTGCCGCTGGTCTACCAGTCGTTCAACTGGACGTTTGGCGTCTACCTGGCGGCCACTATGGGATCGGAGATGACGGCTGCCGCCTTTGGCAAGATTGGTGAAGTGCGCCGCGATCCGATGGCGATGCTCCCATTCTGCGGCTATCACATGGGGGACTACTTCAATCACTGGTTGCAGTTCGGTCGTACCATTCCCAACCCGCCACGCATCTTCAGCGTCAACTGGTTCCGCAAAGATGCCGAGGGGAATTTCCTCTGGCCCGGCTTCGGCGAGAATATGCGTGTTCTCAAGTGGATCGTCGAGCGTGCCAATGGTCGTGCCGTCGGCATCGAAAGCCCGATCGGCTGGATGCCGCGCTACGACGATATCGACTGGCGCGGGCTGGAAGATTTCAGCGAAGAGAAGTTCACCGAACTGATGGCGGTCGATCGCGAGCATTGGACCCATGAAATCCTGCTGCACGAGGAGTTGTTCCTGAAACTCTATGATCGTCTGCCCAAGGAATTTCGTTCCGTCCGCGATCTGCTCCTTTCGGCGCTCTGGCGCTCGCCCGAACACTGGGATTTGCTCGACAGCGGGCACTGATGCCCTCTGAAGGCGCG
>AFSR01000295.1_pt1 | contig 18877 bp, 17 predicted proteins | sample 296848 | NCBI WGS metagenome assembly AFSR01 (sample SAMN02954305, study PRJNA68063) | hot springs metagenome | biome: terrestrial; feature: Mushroom and Octopus hot springs; material: microbial mat core samples; isolation source: Yellowstone National Park Mushroom and Octopus hot springs ...
ATTTACTGCCGACGATAGGTGTGCGCGCCTGTATTATAGCCTGTCGCTGATCGCCGGGTAGCGCGATTCGTTCCCAAAACTCTCTACAACCTTGCAATTCTTCTGGATCGAATGGGTTTACCGAGAATTCATTCGTTTCCAGCCAATCAGCGACTGGTTTAGTCCGAACGATGTTCTTTGAAGGTGGAGTGAACAACAGCCATTCGTAGGTCAGGGGTAGTTGATCGACTAGGCGTCGGCGGACGCGCGGATCGGTAACCGCCAGGTCGCTTACTTCACGCATGCCGGGGACATCGCCGGGCGAGCTAATTACCTGTACAAGGTATTTTCTTCCTTCCTGATCTTCAGGAAGGGACGCTAGCATCTCCATCACTGCGACTGCAAGCTCAACTGCGACTGTAAGTTCATGGGTTTCCTTGAAACGATCCAGAAGTTTCGCACACATACGGAGCGAGGTTTCTGTGCTCTGTCGATCACGTACTGGCGGCAACGGTTCGGCAACGTCGCGGAAGACCTCTGGATGCGCCAACTTAAGCAGCTCGAATATGCCTTTCAATCGTCTGTTGTCTCCTGCATGGTGGTACTGGGCGGCCTCACGCAAAAGATGCATGACCCTCTCTTTCATAGCAGTGCTGGTCAACTGTGCACGCTGGTCTTTAAGGGTCCTATCCAGTTCGCTGCGTGCCTGATCCTCCCAGTTTCGGCTCGCTTCATGCTCGAGTGTTTTGGCGGCAAGATGCCATTCGACAAGATCGCGATCAAAGAGATCACGTATTTCGCGAATGCGCTCAGATTGCTGCGCCTGGCGTGTCTGGCGTCGCTCATTGCGCACCTGCCATCCTACGCCGAACACAGCCGATGCGATTGCCAGCCCCACACCTGCGTCGCCGAAGAACCGGTTTCTGAATGCCCGCCAGAGGAAAGCTACCTGTGTTTCATGCGCAATCCTGATCTTTTCCAATGCACTCTGTCCGGTTGTGTCACGTACTGCGACTTCAATTGTGGTTATGTCGCTGGTGTGATCCTCCAGGAAGCGCATACCCAGGCGCTGCGGGATGGTCTCCGTCAGCGTCAATGACGGTACGACCGGTGCGCCGGTCTCATCGGTAAAAACGAGAGTGCTGCTGCTGGAGAGTTCAACCGTGATGGTCAGCGGTGCGGCGCCGGCATCGCGTTTCAGCCAGACAACCAGTTCAGGCGGGGCAGTCGCAACGGCGCCGGCGCGGATCAGGCGCGGATGCCGGACGAAGAGAGTGCGCCCCAGAAGTGGTACAGATGTGGTATGATTTGCCTCGAGCGGAGCGATGTCTTCTTCGATGCGGGCAAGAACGGCATAGAAGACAAGCGAGATCGCAATGCCGAAGAATAGCGCTGGCACGATACGATCTCGCCAGCGTTGCGCTCGTGCGGCATCTGCGCCGTGTTTCACCATTTCCAGGAAGATGTACAGGCAGGCGAACGCCGTGATGAGCACCGGGAGTATCCAGAGTATCGGCAGCACGATCGCACCCCTCCCGTAGATGTACTCTCAAATATGTAATTCTACCATATCGGCGCACAATCCAGCAGGGGCGCAGCAACGCTGCGCCCTGGAAGAACAGGCATGCTTCGTTTGTAGGGTTCTCTGCGCCCTCGGCGTCTCAGCAGTGCGTTTTTGCAGCGAAGTCATGTATTCAAAGACCATACGAGGGAAGACGCACCCGCCGCTACGGCACGGTTCCTTCCAGATGGTAGGTGATGCGTTGATCATCACCAATTGAAATCAGGTGTTTGCGCTTCATACCGATCACAATATCATCAACTTCGAGATCGGTGAGCTGTTTTCGGAACAGTGCGTGGATGTGGTTGCGAAGAGTCGCCACCTTTGCGGGTCTGGTGACGCGGTGCTTCTGGAGATGGACGACAACAAAGGCGATGCGTTCGTTTCTTGAGCGTTGGGAGGGGTTGCTCGCGTTCTGAGACGCCTGGGAAGAACACTCCTGCGCATCTGTATCAACCGGCGCCGGGGGCGCCTGCACCTGCGCACTGTTGCCGTTCATCGCCGGTGCGACAGTTTCTATTGCCATGTCAACGAATGTGGGTGCAGTAGAATGTCCGTTTTCATCCGGTTCATGCGCCGATACCGACGGGAGCGGAGGGGCGAGTTTCTTTTTGATGATCGGTATGTCGGTCACGTCCTCGAAGCGATGCACCTTGACCTGTTTTGCCCGCATATGCTGGATCAGCGGGTCGAAACCGGTATCTTTCGATATAATGTGAAAGTACGCCGCAGAGTCGCGGACTGCCAGCACACCAAGGTAGAAGGCGATGTGGAAATCGAGCGCATTTGAGCCATTTCCGCTCAGTTTGATATAGGTTGCGCGCGATCCCAGGCGCTGCATCGCCGCTGCGAAGTCAACCGGGACTGATTTCTGCGCTGCGCCGACGAAGATGATGACATAGATGTTGGTCTCACTGAGCAGCGGCATGAGGTCGGGCTGGACGTTCTCGTAGTCGATGAGAACATAGTTGCGTTGTGCTGGCATACGTATGTCCTGGCGCTGAGATGCTTCACAAGCTCAGTGTACCAGGTGAGATAACCAATCCATAACCAGATGAGAAACTCACGTGATGAAACCGCTCATTGAAGTTCACGATGTCGTCAAAATCTATCGGATGGGGGATGTAGAGGTGCATGCGCTGCGCGGCGTGTCACTCGCCATCGATGAAGGCGAGATGGTCGCTATCATGGGTCCGTCCGGCAGCGGCAAAAGCACCCTGATGAATATCCTGGGATGTCTCGATCAACCGACGAGCGGAACCTACCTGCTCGACGGTGTTGATGTGGGCAGCCTGAACGATGACGAACTGGCGGCGATCCGCAACCAGAAGATCGGATTTGTCTTCCAGCAGTATATGCTGCTGCCGCGCACCACGGCGTTGCGCAACGTCGAACTGCCGCTGCTCTACAGCTTTGGCAACGGGCTTGATCGCACGGCACGCGCACGTGCGGCGCTTGAAGCGGTCGGTATGGGCGACCGCATGCACCACAAGCCGAATGAACTCTCCGGCGGACAGCAACAGCGGGTTGCGATTGCGCGCGCGCTGGTCAACAATCCACGCATTATTCTGGCGGATGAGCCGACGGGTGCGCTGGACACGAAGACCGGCGAGGAGATCATGGGTATTTTCGAGCGGTTGAACCGCGAGCGTGGCATTACCGTAATCCTGGTGACTCACGAGCATGATGTTGCCCGTCACGCCGAACGGATCATTCATATGCGTGACGGGCAAATCGCCAATGTTACAGCACGCGTGTGATCCCGTCAAACAACGCGCGTTCCTGGTTGGCGGCAGTTATGGCGTCTTCACTTCCCATCACAACGAGCGCAGCGTTTTCGCGCAGCATGTCGAGCACATCGGCAAACGTGCGGAAGTCGGCGGGAGTCGTGCTCAGCACCTCATCGCGCACCTGCTGACGATAGGCGTCATCATCCCCGACGATATGGCGCGCCATCTCGGTAAAACCCCGCGCGTCGGGGAGCTGGTACGCATCGAGTTCGGCGATGACGCCGATGATGGCACGGGTCAACTCCTTCTCGCTCAGTTCGAGCTGGCGCAAAAATTCGGCGGAACGGTCGTAGACTTCGATGGTGCGCAGCAGGTTGGGATCGCGGTACGACGTATAACTGAACATGCCGGATCGCGGGTCGAACGAGCAGAAGCTGCCGTAAGCTCCGCCCTGCTCACGGATCTGTTCCCATAGCCAGGTGGTCATCAGGTAGCGTGTCACCACCAGCGCCGAGCCGTGCAGCCGGTACCCCAGGCGATACAGACTGGCGCCTTTGGCGACGTAGTTGACATTTGCGGGAATGATCAACCCTTCTGATGGTGCGCCAGGCTGCGGGTTCCACGCCGCCAGCGCAGGTTTGCCAGCGGGCAGCCGGTCGAGGAATGCTTCGAGACGGGGACAGAACCGATCCCAACCGGCGGCATCCACAGTCACGTTGACCAGCAGGGCGCTCCGATCAACCAGCAGGGTGCGCATCCGCTCCAGTGCAGTGTATACCGTATCCCATTCCTCATCGATAGCCTGCTCGACGCGGCGCAGGAAGAGGAGGTAGCTGACCCCGCCGATCTGCTCCGCTGCCCAGTCGGCTTCGTTGAACCGTGCACGCAGGCGTGTGTTGACGACCGTGTGACCAGCCGGGATCAGGCTGGCTTCGCGCGACGCACGTTCTTCGCGCACAATCTGGCGAATGCGGTCGCGGTTGTCGAGACGGGCGGAGTGCACAACGTCGTGCAGGATGTCGAGCAGCGCATCGCTTTTCTCCAGAATTGCCTTCCCGCGCAGGAACAGCCAGGCGGCGCCATCACTCTGCCCACGCATCGCGGACGTGAACGTTTGGGGAAAGATGCCGCCGGTATCGCGCCCGATCCGCTGCGTCAACTGGATGATGTCGTCGTGCTGCGTGCCGGTTTCGAGGAGCGCACGCCCGAAAATAGTGACATATGGGAGCAACTCCTGCGGCAGCGTGTGCAGGTTCATGCCAACGTCGATATACACGATCCCGTTGGTAAAAAGGTCGTGCAGCAGCACGCGTGTTGCACCAATGCGCACCTCTTCGGTAGGCGTGGTCTTGATCTTCCGGTCGAGATCGGCAATCGTCAGACTGGGGAGCAACGCAAGCGCCTCCGGCGGATCGGGCGTCTCCTGGATCTGCTTGAGACGCGCAGCGGTTGTGGCGATCTGTTCGATCTGTGCATCATCGAGGGTAGCGCGGATCGCCGCGAGGCGCTCACGCTCGGCAGCGTTCTGGCGATTGGTCAATTCAAGATCAGGCACGAGCACGACTGTTGTGCGGTGCGGATTGCGCAGGAGCCGCTCTTCGATCAGGCGCTCGAAGAAGCGCCCTCCGTTGTGCAGACGCTGCTTGACTGTGCGCAGCGGCGCCTCGAACATCAACGGCGCCAGCGGATCCTCGCCGTAGAGCCAGGTGTCGAGTGCACGGAACAGCACGACCAGACCGCGTGGATACGAACCGGTGTTGTTCTCGCGCAACTGAAACTCGACCGTGTTGACTGCCGCTTCAATTGTTTGCGGATCAATCCCATCGTGCGCCAGGCGTCCGAGCGTATCGATAATCATGTTCTCGACATCGCGCACGTGTTCGCCTTTGACCCCTTTCAGACCCACGGTAAAGAACGTCTGACGCAGGCGGGCAAACCCCGAACCGGTGAGGTTCTCTCCCAGCCCGGAATCGATCAGGGCTTTGCGCAACGGGGAAGCTGGCGTGCCGACCAGCGCATGCTCCAGGATGTCGAGCGCCAGCGCTTCTTCAACATCGGGCGGATCGGGCAGGAGCCAGTTGACCGTCACCATATGTTTGTCGGCGCTGCTCGGACCGGCAGGATATGGAACCTCAAGGCGTTGCGGTTCGCGGAATGGTGGTTGCAGCGGGATCGTCGCGTCGACAGAGATGCGCTCGAAAGGTGCAAGCACGCGCTCCAGCAGGCGCAGGCGTTCTTCCGGATCATCATCGCCGTAGAAGAAGATCAGGGCGTTTGAAGGATGGTAGTAGCGCTCATGAAACGCCCTGAACTGTTCGTAGGTCAGGTTTGGAATAACCGCCGGATCGCCGCCAGAGTCGACGCTGTAGACATGACCGGGGAACAGCGACCGCTGCACTGCAACATAGAGCACCCGGTCGGGCGAAGCATTGGCGCCCTTCATCTCGTTGAAGACCACGCCGCGGTATCCCAACGACCCGTCCTCATTCAGTTCATAACGCCACCCTTCCTGCTGCAACACCTCTGGCGTGATGCGCGGATGAAAGACGGCATCGAGGTAGACATCGATCAGATTGTAGAAATCCTTCGTGTTGGTGGACGCAACCGGATAGACAGTTTTATCCGAAAAGGTGATGGCATTGAGAAACGTTTTGAGCGATCCTTTGAGCAATTCGACGAACGGCTTCTTCAGTGGGTATTTCTCGGAGCCGCACAGGACGCTGTGTTCGAGAATATGCGCCACGCCGGTCGAGTCGGGTGGCGGGGTGCGGAAGGTAATCCCAAAGACCTTATTTTCGTCATCATTGATCAGCGAGAGGAGTTCGGCGCCGGTGGCGACATGGCGATACAGACGCGCCAGGGTGTTCAACTCAGGGATCTGCTGCTCGCGGAGCAGTTCAAAGCCGTGTGTGATGTTCATTGCTGCCTCAATTCATGAATTGTGTTCAGGATTCTCAGAAATTGTACCAGATTTGGGTCAACGGCGAAGGACCGGGAGGCGTCGCATTGCTGAGAACCGAGAACCGAGAACCAAGAACTGAGAACTGAGAACTGAGAACTGAGAACCGAGAACCGGGAACCGAGGAACCGGGAACCAAGAACTGAGAACCGGGAACCGAGAACCGAGAACCGAGAGCCGAGAACAAAGAACTGAGAACCAAGAACCAAGAACCAGGAACCAGGAACCAGGAACCAGGAACCGGGAACCAGGAACCAGGAACCGAGAACCAGGAATCGAGAACTGAGAACCGAGAACTGAAGAACCGTACTCACCTTACAGCATTTCTCAGATATGTTGACCATCGTTCGCGTCCACCGTGTCGCACGAGGTGCGTGGTTCCGGCAGAGTGGAGACCGTATGAAGATTGAGAATTTATAGGTTCTCAGATACGTTGACCCCTGTCTGGGCCTGCCGTGTCGCGCGAGGCGCCCGCTTCCGGCAGAGCGTTCGACCTCCTGTGAGAACTGCGATGTGCCGAAATAATGGAGATTGAGTATTAAATCCGCTATACCGCGCTAGCCGTGGGGCTAATGAAGATTGAGAATTTAATCCGCTATACCGAACTAGCTGTGGGGCTGATGGAGATTGAGAATTTAATCCGCTATACCGAACTAGCCGTGGGGCTAAAGCCCTTGGCTATGGAATGCGAAGCCCGCCTGCGTGGGCTATAGCGGAATAATTACTCAAAGACCATAAGCCCTCGGCTATGCAAGGCGAAGCCCGCCTGCGCGGGCTGTAGCGGATTATTTCTTCAAAGACCATCATTTCGGTCGCTGCAAGGAGTGCGCGATGGTGATTGCGGTCGTCCGAGGAGTGTTCAACCTTGCCCGGCAGGTTCAACCTTTGTGAGAACTGCTATCATTTCATCACCATCCGTGCCGATCCGTCATATCCGTGCCGATCCGTGTTCTATTTCGGCTATATGGTGCGAAGCCCGCCTGCGTGGGCGAGAGCGGAATAATTGCTCAACAACCATATTTGAGATATTCAGGCGCTCAGTCCGAATAAATCGACACAGAGCGGCATCGTGTGGCATCGAGGGTCGGTACAGCATCGTTCTGCGACAGGCGAGCGTATGCGCGCCCATCGATCACTCACGCGCAGCATGCGCCTGTTCCGGCGGGCAGAGGTCGTCGGCATAGGAACAGAACACACAGCAATCGCCCGGCTTGGGGCGCAGCAGCGCGCCACACTGCGGACAGGGATACACAACGACGCACGCATCGTCGGGCATCAGCGCATCGCTGTCATTGTGACAGACTGGACAATGAAGCACAGTTTCATGTTTCATACGTTACCTGCCATAACCTGCTGTTGGCGTCGGTGACCTTTGCGCGAGGATCTGTCCGAGAAGAAAACGGTAGATCCAATCGGCTCTGTCTGGACCGCGAAATTCGAATGCGAACCGACCGAAAGCGGTCAGAATGATAATCTCACCGCTCTGAAAGATCATCCCTTCGTCCGCCACCGCGACTCCGAGGATATTCTGATACGGTAGAGAGACCATCATCCGTTTCTTTGCGATGATCCCCTGATCGTAAAAGATGAGCCGACGATCGGTTATGCCGACGAATCCAGTCCCGATACCTTTGCAGTCGTAGACAGCATACAGCGTCTCTCCTGGAAGCAGATACGCCACAATTTGACGATACTGCGTTTCATTATCATAAACTGGCCACCCTGACGACATAGAACCTCCCGCACTCTTCCTCTGCGCCTGTCGCAGCACCCACGCTTCACGTGAACCCGCTTCGTTGTGCACGACAGCGCAGGTGAGACGCAGGTTAGCCGCCGCATGCGGTTTTTCAGATTATACGGCACATCGAAAAGCGTGTCACTGCCGGGCATGCACTCTACGGCTACGCGATGCTTATGCGCGGCGCTCTCCACGACGCTGCACGTCAGGAAACGTCGCACGATCTGCGGGCAGGTTTCGCTTCTCAATAGTACGCCTGTGAGCAGTTAACCGATTGACCGGGATTCATTCCAGGGTTATAATGCGCAACATAGCAAGCAATCCCCAAAAATGCCCGATGCGCATTCTGATCGTCGATGACAACCGTGATATTCTCGATCTCGTGCAGCGCGTTCTGCTGGCAGAAGGGCACGAGATCATCACTGCTCGCAACGGGGTGGAAGCGCTTCAGCGCGAAGCGGAGTATACGCCGGATCTGATCGTGCTCGACATCAACCTGCCCTTTCTGGATGGATGGGAAGTCTGTCGGCAGATCAAGGCGCGCCGTTCTGTGCCGGTCATTATCCTTTCGGTGCGTGCCGAAGCAGTCGATCTGGAACGCAGTCGCGCCGCTGGCGCCGACGATCATGTCCTCAAACCGTTTGACCTCGATGATCTGGTCAACCGGATTGCCCGCCTGACAAACACGCTTCCGGGATAAAAGCGAAGGCGCCGAAGAGACAGAGCGGATGATAGTCTCTCCGGCGCTGCGGTATGCCTGAACCATCGACCGCGATTCAGGTGCGCCATTTGCGGCAGTGGATGATCGTCCCCTGACCTTCAGCGGATTTGATATCAAATTCATCCATCAGACGCCTGGCGCCGGGCAACCCCATCCCCATGCCGCGCGACGTACTGTAGCCATCCTGCATAACGAGATCGATGTCGGCGATGCCGGGTCCCTGGTCTTCACAAATAATTTCGATGCCTTTGCGCCCGCCGCGCTCGATCTCACGAATCGTCACCGTTCCGGTGCCGGCGTAGAGGAAGATGTTCCGCGCCAGTTCACTGACGGCGGTCGCAATGCGCGCCTGATCGATCGCACCGAAACCGAGCGCCTTCGCAGTATCACGGGCCAGGGTGCGAGCGATCACGATATCGAGGTCGCTACGGATCGGCGCAACCTTAGCCTGTGCCATCGGCGTCCTCCTCAGCCTGTCGGCGGAGCATCGCCAGACCTTTCTCGAGATTGAGCGCGGTCATCACACCGGTCAACTCCAACCCCAGTTCCACCAGCGTGATCGCCACTGCCGGTTGAAGCCCGGTAATGACCACCTTCGTCCCCATCAGGCCGGCCATCGAAGCAATATCACTGATCAGACGCCCGATGAAACTGTCGACAACATCGACAGCGGTGAGATCGACGATCAAGCCGCGCGCTTTGGTGTCGTAGATCTTCTGGAGCAGATCATCTTTGAACTGCACAGCGGAGGCGTCGTGCAACGCCACCTGAATGGAAGCAATAAGCACATCGCCGATCTTGAGAATGGGTATCCTGAGGCTTTCCAACGAGACCTCCTGCACCCTCGTGGGAATATCCCTGAAACCAGGAAGTTGCCAGGGAAGACGGTTGCCAACAATACGACACACGCTGAACGCAATAGACATCGATTGCCATTCATTATGCCCGACTGAACACAATTATAATCCAGGAGCACTCTGCCCGTCTATGCGCTAACAGTCCTGCTGTGTGAATAGGTAATACCTCTCGTCGTATAGTATACTACCGCTGGAAACCGATATATTACCAGAGGTTGCCATGCCAGCCATCACGCGCGATTTTACTGCGACCACGTTTGTTGTTCACGAACGACGCACGCTGCTGTTGTTACATCGCAAACTGAATATGTGGCTGCCACCCGGCGGACACATCGACCCGCACGAATTGCCGGATGAAGCCGCCATCCGCGAAGTGCGCGAAGAAGCCGGGCTTGAGGTGGAACTGCTGACGACCGGCAGCATGCTCGGCAACGTTCGCGTGCTGCCGCAACCGTACTGCATCTTGCTGGAAGATATTGCGCCAGGACATCAGCATATTGATCTGATCTACTTTGCGCGGGTACGTGGAGGTGTGTTGAATCCTTCTGAACGCGAGACGCAGGCGGCGCGCTGGGTGACATGGGAAGAACTGGATGCGCCTGATATTTCTGAAGATATTCGCGAGTTAGGACGTCGTGCCATCGAACTGTGCAGTTGAACTGAGAAAAAACCAATATCCTGCACTGTGCTGCGTCGGTTGTTGTCAGACACCGCGGGACACCCAGAGGAACTCGCCTACCGTTGCTACCTCTCGGTCCTGGCGGGGTTCGGCAAGTATCTGCCGCCCCGCGGTGCAGCGCACATTATAGCGTGTCCGCTGCTGCTGCGCAACTTATGATTTGGTGGATCACCTTCCTTTGCTTGACATCCTGTGCACAGAGTGCTACCATATATTTTGCAGAGGGGCGGTTAGCTCAGTTGGTTAGAGCGCCACGTTGACATCGTGGAGGTCACTGGTTCGAGTCCAGTATCGCCCACCAGCGCCAGAAATGAGAACTGGACATGAGGCAGATCGTCTCACATCCGGTTCTCGTTTCTTTGTTTATAGGGCTGAGACGCAGTTCTCAATGCTCCATGAAACGAATAGTGCGCGTTTTGTTTCTGAGTCTCCTGTTGATTTGCCCTGCGTGCGAGCGTGGGCGCATGTTTCGTTCACGTTTTACGATGAATGTGCGTTGCCCGGTATGCGGCATAGTGTTCGAGCGCGGCGCGGGGGAGTTCAGCGGCGGGATGGCGATCAACACGGTTGCCACCTCTTCGGTGGCGGTGAGCGGCGCTGCATTGGCTTTTTTCACCGATCTGCCGGTGTTGCCGCTGATCCTGGCGCTGACCCTGGTCTCAACGGTTTTTGCACTCTGGTTCTACCGCCACGCCCGTGCGCTGTGGGCGGGCATTCTGTTTCTCACCGGTTCAGTACAGGAAGATTGACAATGACCATCAGTGATGGTCTCCGCGATGTTGTGGTGCGGTTGGTACTTGAGCGCCCGGCAGCGCGGCGATCAATTTCTGCGTGGGCGGATGCGCTTGCTGCGTCTGGCGCGAAACTTAAGGCGCGTATGGCTGCGAGCGCTGATACGCCTGCCAACCGGCGCCAGCTCCGGCACATTATCGGGCTGGAACGATGGGGGCAGCGTCGTATGCGGGTTGCGCTCGGTGAGCCGTTCATCAACGACGAGATGGATGGGTATCAACCGCCAGTGGATCTGAACCTGGCGGAACTGATCGATGTGTTTCTCAATACACGCGACGAAACAGTGCAGATCGCGCGACAGTGCGCCGCCGATCCCCGCGCTGAGACAGCACTCGTCCGGCATAATCAGCTGGGACCGCTTAGCATTCGAGGGTGGCTGCGGTATCTCGATATGCACGCCAGTCTGGAAGCCCGTCGTTTGCGCTGATTGAGCCAACAAAGGCTTCGAGCCAGCGCCAGACTGCCGCCAGCGCCTCGACATCGGCGACCAAGTAGACGATTGCTGGTGCAAGCATTTCGATGGCGGCAAGCGGAGAAGGTTGCTGGACCCAGCGTTGATAGGCTTCCCAGGCTAGTGTCCAATGGTCTGCGCCAGGGGACCAGGTGCATCCAAGCCAGCGCGCAATAGCTTTCAACCCGCCGCCGCGCTGGTCGCTCAGGCGAGGTGTGGGAAGCACGACTCGCATGCCAAGTTCACGCCGGGCATCGACCAGGAGCGGCGCAAGTTTCCGATATACTGACGGTTCGGCGCTCTGTTCGAGCATCAGGCGCTCTGCTTCGCCCCAGTGCGCCAGCCTGCCGCCTCTTTCCTGTACGGCGGCGAGGACGCGCCGCCAGCCCTCCCGAACATCCGGCGCCAGGATGAGCGGCACGCCGTTCAATGCGGTGGAGCGCCCATCCGAGGTTGGATCGACGACGATGATCATGCGGTCGCCCGGCGCGCCTGCCAGACCGAATGCCCACGGTTCACGAGTCAGCGGGTCGCTTTCGATGTCGAGAAAGAAACCGACGTGGGGGAGCTGCGGAGCGCCAGTGCTGGTTGGTTGTGGTTGGTCGCTGAGCAGCGCCTGCGCCTGCAATCGCAGGCGCTCGCCACCATAGGGCAGACGATCCGGCAGCGTTGCAAGAACGCCAGGTTCGAGCGTCACAACCTGTTCTATCCGATGGATGCCGCGCTGACGCAGCGCAATCCCCTGCCGGCGGCTCAATCCGGGAAGGAGTGCGATGTCGCGCGTTTCGCGCGCAGCCGCATCGCACGCCGTTCGCCAGGTGCAGAAAGGGCAATGGTCGTTGTCGAACCAGACAGGCGGGGCTTCTCCGGTTGCGATGATGGCAGCGCGCCAGACCTGAGCAGTGAACAGAGCAAGCGACGCGGATTGGCGTTTAACGAGTGCTGGTCCGTTCCCGCTGGCACCGAGCCAGAGTTCGCCGGGCAGATCGATCGCTTTCCCCTGAGTCTGCCCCACCAACCACCGCCACGCATCGAGCAGCAGTCGATCCCAACGTGTTGGGCGGCTGTGCAATACAATTGCTACCGGGCGGTAGAACCTGCACCGGACGTGGTAGCGGTGCGGATCAGCAGGTCGGGAGCACCGCATAGCGTGTGATTGGCGAGAGGCGCTTCGAGCGCGGCGCTAGCAATCGCTGCCGCACCGCGTTGCATCAACTGGCGGGTCTGGATGACACGCTCAGACCACTCAAGTGCGGACAGGTCTTCAAGATCCGGAATCCCGGCGAGGATGTGCCGTTTGTGCGCAGCACGAAGCGCCATCCGCGCACGCGCATCGGCAGTGGGTGTTACCGGAGGCGGATGAACAGAACGTCGATCAAGCCAGATCCGACGTTCGCAGCGCGCCAGCCATGCCAGATCGTCGGCGTCGAGTGAGGAAGGAGGGAAAGATAGGACTGTTGTGACCGGCTGGGGTTGCTCGTCGGTCATACGCCTCCCTGCGATGTCACCGTCATTTCCCGCAGTTGTGCAACAATACCCGGTAACATCTCCAGAACCGCATCGACATCGGCATCGGTGTTCTCACGCCCAAAAGTGAAACGCACCGCGCCGGGGAGCGCAGCCGCAATTTCCGGCGCACGTTCCGTCCCGGAAGCGCGAGCCAGGGCGATCAACACGTGCGATGGCTCCAGTGATCCACTGGTGCAGGCAGAGCCGCTCGAAGCAGCAATCCCGTGCTGATCGAGCAACAGAAGGATGCTTTCACCCTCGACACCCTCGAACGAAAGACTGGCATTATTGGGCAGTCGTTGGGTCGGATGACCATTGAGACGCGATCCCGGCACACGTTCCAGAATGCCCGCCACCAACCGGTCGCGCAGACGCGCACAGTGGGCGCTGTCGTGCGCGCGGCGTTCTTCCGCCAGGCGCAGCGCCGTCGCCATGCCGACGATGCCGGGCACATTCTCGGTGCCAGCGCGTCGTCGTCGTTCCTGTCCGCCGCCGGTGATCTGCGGCAGGAGCGGTGTGCCCCGGCGAACGTAGAGCGCCCCCACGCCTTTGGGACCGTAGAACTTGTGCGCAGCAATGGTCATAAGATCAACGTTGAGCGCACGCACGTCGAGCGGTAACGCACCGGGCGCCTGGACGGCATCGGTATGGAAAGGAATGCCGCGTTCGCGACAGATGGCGCCCAGTTCCGCAATCGGCTGGATCGTGCCGATTTCGTTGTTGGCGTACATGATCGATACCAGCACCGTGTCCGGACGCAACGCGGCGCGCAGGTCTTCCGGTTGCACCAGACCTTTGTGATCGACAGGCAGGAAGGTCGCTTCGAAGCCAAACGCCTGCAAATGTTCGACGGTATGCAGCACCGCGTGATGCTCAATGGCGCTGGTAATAATGTGCGATCCCCGTCCTGCCTGGCGTTGCGCCAGTGCGACGCCACGAATCGCAAGGTTATCGCTCTCCGAACCACTGCCGGTAAAAATAATCTCACGCGGCGATGCTCCCAGGATCGACGCAATCTGATCACGCGCTTCGTCGAGTGCATGCAGTGCAGCGCGTCCAATGCGATAGATGCTCGATGGATTGCCGAAATGCGTGGTGAAATAGGGGATCATCGCCTCGAGCACCACGGGATCGACCGGCGTCGTTGCCGCGTGATCAAGGTAGATCAATCGGTCAGTCACACACTCCTCGCTTTGTGGAGACATCAGGGCGCTTCCAGACCGTGCGCTTCAAGCAGCGCCTGATCGGCGAGCAGCATAGCAGTGTTGCCATCTGCGACGATACGCCCCTCGTCCATGATAACCATCCGGTCGAACAGTTCGCGCACCATCAGCATATCGTGCGTCGAAACCAGCATCGTCAGCGGCAGGTTGCGCAGCAGGTCGATCAACCCGCGCCGCGCCCGCGGATCGAGACCGGCTGACGGTTCATCGAGCGCCAGAATATCCGGGTTCATTGCCAGGACTGTGGCAATCGCAATGCGCTTCTTTTCGCCCATACTCAAACGATACGGCTGCCGGTCGCGGTACGCCTGCATCCCGACCAGCGCAAGCGCCCGTTCGACCCGCGCGCGCACGTCGTCTGCCGATAGCCCCATATGGAGCGGACCGAACGCGACATCCTCGAAGACAGTTGGTGAGAACAGTTGATCATCGGGATTTTGAAACACGAGACCAACCCGCGCGCGCACCTGCGGCAGGTTGTGCTCATTCACCGGAACCCCACCGATCGCAATATGTCCCTTCCCGCGCAGAATACCGTTGAGGTGTAGCAACAGCGTACTCTTGCCCGCGCCGTTGGGTCCGACCAGCGCCACCTTCTCGCCGCGTGCAACAGAGAGCGTCGCGCCACGGAGCGCGACATGCCCATCGGGATAGGCAAAGTGCAGGTCTTCGATCAGGAGCGCTGGCGGTTCGGCGCCTGGCGACGGTGCAACTGCGATGTCGAGATCACGGAGCAGCATGGACGGATCCTGAACATTAATTGATCGACACTATTGTAGCGTATTCCGTTATCCGCCGGATAGGGTGCTGCGGAGCAGGAACGCCTGCCAGAGCGAGACTGCATCGTAACGCAGCCTCGTCGTTGCACGCCGTGCCGGGTATGCCGGGTCACAGCGCCATTCCCGCCACGTGGATGAGCGCCAGCGCCACGACCGTCCCCGCCAGCGCCCACCAGTCGTGTGCGCGCATCTGATGAGGATTGGCAGTCAGAAAGCGTCCATCGAAGCCACGCGCCAGCATCGCCTGATACACCCGCTCGCTGCGATCATAACTGCGCAGGAACAGTTGCCCGACCATGTTTCCGGTCACCTGCGCGCGCCAGAGCAGCGAACCGCCGCTTCCCACGCTGCGCGCATCGCGAGCGCGCATCAACCGCAGCGCCTCATCGCTCAGGATGGTCAGGTAGCGCACCATAAGACCGATCACCGCAACCAGCAACGGAGGGACGCGCAGGTGGCGCAGCGCATGCAGCAGATCGGGAATAGGGGTGACGGCGGTCAGAACAATTGCCATCTGCACCGACAACCAGCTCCGCGCCAGAATGCTGAAGAAGCGCACCACCCCCGTATCGGTCGCTATCAGCGCGCTGCTGCCGATCTGCCACCCGGCAAGCGGTTGCCCCGGTGTCGTGAACACGACCGTGACGGCGACCAGTGCGAAGGGGAGCGCCACAAACGAGCGCTTAAGCGCAAAGAAGACGCCAATATTCGCCAGCGCGCAAACCAGCGTCACCAGACCAAACGACAGCGCAAACCCAATCCATGCGCCGTCCGGCAGGATGACATTCGAGATGATGAACAGCAGGGTCACGATCACTTTGACCCGCGGCTCAAGGCGGTGGATGCGGCTGGCGCCGTTCTGGTAGCGGTCTGACAGGTGAATGTGTTTCATAAGGGAGAAGCGGGAACCCTGCCTGTATGCAAACCCTGGCGCCGGGCAGGCGGGCAGCCTGGCGAATCTGTCGGAGCGGCTTCTATCGCACGCTATCACTAAACCAATATCGCGGCATCGAGTACACCTTCCAGGTGTTGCTCAAACCCTGTCATGGCATCATAGCCGGCCTGTTACAGCACACCGGCTATCTCGACCGGCAGATTAACGTCAATTCGCACAGAAGTCAAACCGCTTTCGCTTTCACACTGCGGCCAGGACGGTCTGATGGCGCCGGACTCAGCCGCTGCGACGAGCGAGCGAAGCGACCAGGAGAGAAGCCGTCGGCTGGAGCGAGTGGACAGATGCACAATGTCGGGCATCCAGGCTTGAGAATAAGCGGCAGGTATATCTTGTGGAGTAGAAACGGCCCGCCTTGCAGGGCAAAATAGAGCCACGCAGTTGGCGCGACTCCGTGCCAGCGGGTGGTCCACACTCCTCCACCTGCGTACTCATCCAGCGAGCTGCTCAGTGCCCCATTCGGCTCTTGCTGAGCGATCAATTCCCCTAAGAAGCGATTCGCCCCTTCACCGCCTGCAGCAATGTACTGCCCTGTCCCTTCGTTCCAGATTGCCCAGGGACCTCCCTGTCCATCAAATCCGAAGGCCTGGGCGCCCTGAGCAGGCAGAACAAGCGTAGCGCGAGCATAACTCAACGCCCGACGCGCTTTGGCGCTCTCACCGATGCTCCGCAGGAATGCCGCCCCCCAGGTCTGGTTATCCAGAAAGGGCTGCCACCAGTTTCGCCCCCCTTTAAAGCGGCCCATTGCGTCGTCCCAGTAATAGGTGAGGAGACAGTTCCTGATCCGATTCGCCTCGTCCTGATACTCCGGCCCGGCGAATTGGAAAGCCCACCATGCGTCAATAGTCCCTTCCGTATGGTCAATCACCAGACATCCGTCGGCGCCGATCCTCGTCCGCAGATAGTCTGCACCTTTCTGCATTGCCCTGCGCGCATCTGCGAGAGTGCGATTGATCGCTGTCTCTGCACGCTGGTGCACATCTTTTTGCATTGTCGTGCACACATCCGGGCGATCACCACCCAGTGCCAGATAAAGGCTCAACCCATACACGGCCCAGGCGATGTCACCTTCCCACTTATTGGAATCCACAGGGTCAAGGGTCTCACAATTGCGACTCTTGTACCAGCTGCCATCGGCGTTTTGCGTTGAAACCAGCGCACGTGCCAGGGCATCAGCCTCTGCCCGGCGTTTTTCCTTCACAAACACAATCAGTGCCAGCGCCTGATCATACGTATGCGCGACGCATGCTCCCTCTTCCTGCCACGACTTTACCAGACCTGTACGGGTCTGCTGTGTTGCGATCCAGTCAGCCGCTGCGCGCGCAGCGATCTTGTTGGACGTTGCGCGCTCAAAAGCGCTGAGTACAGGTCGTCTGGCTACATTGAATGCACCAAGATTGTCAATGGCCAGGCGGCCACTTCCCCCGCTATCGTTTGCGCCATCTTTGACGACCGAGATGAAAACAGCAACGACTTGCGCAGGATTGAACATTCTGCCCGGCGTCCATCCTTCCAAAAACTGGAACGGAATAATCAGGTGACCCCACCAGCCACGGTGGGTCACGTGATGATAGCCGCGCGCGAATATGTGGTCGCCGGTTGCATCTCGCGTGATCAAACCCACCTCCATCGAATTCGCTGCGTTTGGATCACCACGCCACTCAAAGCGCAGATGGTCATACGATGAGAGGTCAATCGGCGGGTTGAAATCACAGCGTATCTGTGCCCAATTGCGATTACCGGTTCCGAGATCGTAATCCAGTTGGATCGCCGTGTCCGTATACCCGGCAATTCGACGCAGGGCTGCAACGGTAGACTGACGCTCATCTCGGACCGGGTAGCACTGATACGCGCCCTCGAAATTCAGCAGCGTAACCCCATTGCGCAGTTCGAGATCGTTCCACGGATCCGGAGGGTTATCCTGCGCCAGGAGCCAGTAGGAAACCTGTGCGCTCCGTCCAGCTGCCCACGACTCGGAAGCCGTTCCATCATCGTGCAGCCACAATCCCACGTTGTCATCATTCGGATCCGCCGTTGCGTTGATCCAGCCCTGGGGTGTGATCGTGCGGTCGTTCGGAAGTGCGTCCAGCGCGATACGAACATTGGGTGTGTTCCCCTGCCAGCTGACATCATCGGTATGCAGGGCGTCAAGCCATGTCGAGCTGAGTGGGAGAGGGTTGGTGAAAACAAACCTGGAGGGTGCGATGCTGCTGAAGGCAACCTGATGGCGCTCTAAATTGCTGGCCATATAGCGGGCGGCGTCGCTGTCGTGACAGGCGACAAATCCGCCAGCGCACGCGCCGCTCTCGTTGATAAACATAGAAGAGATCTGGACGAGTTTGAAGCCTTGCTTTTCTGTCCGGCGGATCGCGGGGATTGAAACGTTGGTCGTCGCGGTGTATGTCTGCACGACATGCAGGCGTGTCTGATCGTCGCGGGGCGGTGGCATAGTGATGTTGTATGTAATGGTAAAGGCGCCGTTCGTCGCATACGCCTGCATGTGCAGGGATCCGTTCGGTTGAAGCCGCCGGGTGTTGAGGTTCAGGCTTGTGATCTGTGGATTATGATGATAGGTTGAAACATCAGACCAATAGGCTGGTCCAAGCACGAAGGAACTGCCGAACGGGACGGGTGGGGAGGGATCGGCATTCTGCTTCAGGCGCACAAAACCCGAGGCATAGATCGCTGCTACTTGAGGCTTGCCCGGGTAAGTCTGCGATTTGTGATAGATGCGCAAGAGCGCGGCTGAAGAGGAGGTCCCGCCATCGACGGAAACTGTCATCGGGGTTGGTACAGCGGGATCGGATGCACATCGTTCAATGGCCCACGCACCATCCTGGTAGAGGAATGAACACCCATGTTGTGGAGAAACAAGCATAGAGTGTGCAGACGAAACTACAATAGATGGCGACGCGACGACAGGCGAGGATCTCACAAGGGGCGCCGG
>AFSR01000356.1_pt1 | contig 18803 bp, 13 predicted proteins | sample 296848 | NCBI WGS metagenome assembly AFSR01 (sample SAMN02954305, study PRJNA68063) | hot springs metagenome | biome: terrestrial; feature: Mushroom and Octopus hot springs; material: microbial mat core samples; isolation source: Yellowstone National Park Mushroom and Octopus hot springs ...
TCCGTCGGATCATCTCGTTCACCCATAAAATGCCCCGACCGTTGCGGCCGGGGCGAAAAACCTGAAGCAACAGATGCGCCTGATTTACGCTTATAGCATCAGTGTACCATAGAACCGCACCGGTGTCCAGGGTGCTGCTACCTTGGGGCGAAATCAATCGCGCATGCTCTCCAGCGCCAGCGCCACTGCCCCGATTGCCACACTGTCGGCGCCCAACATGGCGGAGACCACCTGCACCGGTCGTTCGACCGCTTTACCGATATAGGTGTGCATCCGTTCCCGGATGGCGTTGATGAACTCCTCGCCCCCGTTGCGCGCCACAACCCCGCCGATGACCACCATCTGCGGGTCGATGAGTGCGACGATCTGAGCGATCCGTACTGCCAGCACGTCAATCGCTTCGGCGACAACCTGACGCCCCACCGGATGATCGCTGAAGATGTCGCTCAACAGGTTTGTGTGGAAGCCGAGTTCTGCCGCGCGACTCAGCAACCCCTTGATCGATACGTGCTCTTCCAGCGTTTTGGGCCGTTCACCGGGACGGGTCGGATCCACCGGACCGATAACCGCATGTCCGATCTCTCCGGCGGTTGTCGTTGCGCCGTGGTACAGGCGCCCGTCGAGCACCAATCCGGCGCCAACACCGGTACTCAGGTGAATATACACCATGTGCTGGGTGTCGCGCCCAACCCCAAATGTGGCTTCCGCCAGAGCGATCAGGTTGGCATCGTTATCGACCACGCACGAGGCGCCAAAAGCGTTTTCGAGCGCTTCACGCAGCGGGTAACGTTCCCAGCCCGGCGCACGCGGGGAGAGCAGAACGATACCCTGCCGCACATCCACCGGTCCGCCGAAACCGGCGCCAACCCGAACCAGGTGTGCGGAGGTGACACCGTGCGCTGCCATCAACTCATTTCCCAGATCGATGGCGCCCCCGACCAGTTCTTGCGGCGATTCGTTTGCCGGCTCGCGATGCATCGCATGAAAGGTGTGCCGGCTGAGATCCACCAGTGCTGCCCGCAATCCGTAGCTGCCGATATCGAAACCGAGGACGCATCCCTGACCGCCGAGCAGACCCCAGCGGTTGTGTGTCAATCGCTCCTGGATGAGCGGCGTCGGATCGAGCATGGCAACCTCCCTGCGATAGCGCAACAGTGCGAGCGAGTGCGGTTTGGAAACGCAATTATAGCACAGTGAACCATGCTGCGTCATATGTCGTATGACCATTCCGCGCCGCTGTCATCCGCGTTGCTGCGGTTCGCTGTCTGGCGCTGCCGCGATCGCGCGCCAAGCCATCCAGCGGCGATCATCATAAGAACGCCGACGCTTATCCTGATGGCGATCAGCGGTGAAGCGGCGATGGGTGCAGATGTTGTCGCACCTGGAGGAGACACCGTTGCCGACGGTGTGGCGGAGAGAGTGGCTGAAGAAGGAAGCAGTGCGCCATATTCCGCCCGTTCTCCCGACACAACGAATGGCGCAGCAGTCGGTAACCCCCCTGGCGCCCAGGCAGGCAGACGGTCGTAGGGGCGACGTGTGACGAGGGGTGCGACGCTCTCCTTTCCATGCCCCGGTTTGCCGGTCGATGGCGAAGCGGTTGTTCTCGAATCAGGCGGAGCAGCGCTGCCCGTTGATGTTACGCGGGTCGGTGACAGGGTACGGGTCGGTGACAGGGTGCGGGTCGGTGACAGGGTGCGGGTCGGTGACAGGGTGCGGGTGGGGGATGAGGTTCGAGTTGGCGATGGCGTGCGCGTCAGGGTTGGCGTCTTCGTCGGGGAGGGTGTGCGCGTTGCTGTCAGTTCGATGCCTGCGGCAGGTTCGCGCGTTGGCGAAGGTGTGCGGGTCGGCGAGGGGGTGCGGGTTGGCGAGGGCATCCGCGTTGGCGAGGGGGTACGGGTTGGCGTTGGTTCGTCAGTGGCGGTCGGCTCGTCGGTCGGCGAAGGGGTGCGGGTCGGCGACGGCGTGCGGGTTGGCGACGGCGTGCGGGTCGGTGAGGGCGTCCGCGTCGGCGTCGGTTCGTCGGTAGCGGTCGGCTCATCGGTCGGCGACGGGGTGCGGGTCGGTGAGGGTGTCCGGGTCGGTGAGGGCGTGCGCGTTGGTGAGGGCGTCCGGGTTGGCGTCGGTTCGTAGGTGGCGGTCGGCTCGTCGGTTGGGGAAGGGGTGCGGGTCGGCGAGGGGGTGCGGGTTGGCGAAGGCGTCCGCGTCGGCGACGGTGTGCGGGTCGCTGTCGGCTCCTCTGTTGCTGTAGGTTCCTCCGTCGGCGAGGGGGTCCGCGTCGGCGTCGGCGTGCGGGTCGGCGAGGGGGTGCGGGTTGGCGTCGGTTCGTCGGTGGCGGTCGGCTCGTCGGTTGGGAAAGGGGTGCGGGTCGGCGAGGGGGTGCGGGTTGGCGTCGGTTCGTCGGTGGCGGTCGGTGACGATGTCTGCGTCACTGCTGGCTCACCTGTCGCGGTCGGTGGATCGGAGGGCGTTGCAGGGAGAGGGGTGTCAGTTCCAATGACGGGCGTTGTTGGTTCCGGCGAGGGAGTATGTTCTGGTGTACTGTCAGGTGCAACAGTCGGCAATGCGGTGTCGGTTGGTGACGGTGAGGGCGTAAGCGACGGCAATCCTGGCGGCATGTTCCATTGACCTGGCGACGGATCGCTTCTGACCCAGACGGCGCCGGCATCCGGGATGCGTGCAAAACTTTTACCAACTGTTGCCGAAGTGTAGGGGGCAACGTCAACAGGGACGCCGGAGGCGTCGAGCAGTGTCACTGCATCCGTGCCGCTATTATTGAGGATGTGGGTCTTCAGTTCGACAACCAGCAGGCTGTATGGCGGAATGATTGTGCCAGATGGAATGATGGTCTGTGGTCCGCCCGGCGTATCATCGTCGATCCTCCAACCGCTCACGTCGAGCGGCGTGTTGCCGCAGTTGACAATCTCGACCCATTCCGGTCCGCTCGCAGGAGCAGGCATGAATTCGTTGATCAGTACCGCCGGATGGTCGGCGGTGTATGCCGGACCGGTAACGAACATCCACAGCATAGCCAGGATTGTTAGAATCAGGAGCGACCGGCGCATAACCCCTCCTGCTGCAAACACAGAACCTGCGTCGATGGTGCCACAGGTGCGCCGTTCACAAAAGATGGACAATTGTCCCTGTCGGGAGTGGCTGTTTGGGGTGCAGGCAACAGTACGGCAATCCCCTGGCGGTGCCGAATCTGTCGACGTAACTTTTTCGAGTGTGGTATCATCATAAGAGCGGCGGCGCAGGGAAGCCGTTCATTCAATTCAAGGAGTCTGCGACATGCACAGCAAAGTCGTCATTATTGGTTCTGGTCCGGCGGGATTGACCGCAGCCCTCTATGCGGCGCGTGCAAATCTCGAGCCGCTGGTGATCCGGGGGTTGCAGCCGGGCGGCTTGATTGCAACGACGAGCGAAGTCGAGAACTATCCCGGCTTCATCGAAGGAATTGGCGGCTTCGAGCTTGCCGATAATATGGAAAAGCAGGCAGCGCGTTTTGGCGCCCGTTATATGGATGCTATCGTTGAACGTGTCGATCTCTCGCAGCGCCCGTTCCGCCTCGTCACCGATAGCGGTGAGGAAGTGACAGCTGATGCACTGATCATTTCAACCGGAGCGTCGCCGCGAAAACTGGGGGTTCCGGGTGAGGAGCGGCTGGCAAACCGCGGCGTGTCGTACTGCGCCACGTGCGATGGCTTCTTCTTCCGTGGAAAGAAGGTGGTGGTGGTCGGCGGCGGCAACAGCGCCCTGGACGAAGGGCTGTTCCTGACGCGCTATGTTTCGGAGTTGAAGATTGTCCATCGGCGCGATGCGTTGCGCGCTGACCCGATCCTTCAGGAACGCGCGTTCTCCAACCCGAAGATTACGTTCGTGTGGAATTCGGTAGTCGAGGAAATCCTGGGGGACGACAAAGTGACGGGTGTGCGGGTGCGCAATCTGAAGACCGGTGAGGTTTCGGTTATCGAGACCGACGGTGTTTTCCCGTACATCGGGCATATTCCAAACACGTCGTTGTTCAAGGGTCAGCTGGAACTTGACGAGAATGGATACATTCTTGCCGATCACCGGACGCGCACCGCGATTCCAGGGGTGTTCGCAGCGGGTGATGTGGTCGATCATATCTACCGCCAGGCGATCACGGCAGCCGGTGAGGGGTGCAAGGCGGCTATGGAAGCGACCTGGTTCCTGAGCGAACAGGAGCATGCCGCCCGAAAGTCGGCTGAACTCGCCACGACGCCAGCATAAGAAGCGAACAGAGGTCCGGGTATGCGACGCGAATCGCCCTATCCGATGGTTCCGATCGACGAGGCGCAGCGCATTATCACTGCGCATGTCGCACCGCTCGGCGTCGAGGAGATGGACGTTCTCCGCAACACCACCGATGGTCGCGTGCTGGCTGAGGATATCTATGCAACCGATCCGTTGCCCGATGTGCCGAAAGCGGCAGTCGACGGGTATGCGCTGCGCAGCGCCGACGGCGTTGCCCCGCGTCGTGTGATTGCCGAAGTGACTGCCGGTGCGGCGCCGGGGCTGCGCGTTGAACCGGGGACTGCGGTTCGGGTTATGACCGGTGCGCCGGTGCCGGAAGGCGCTGACGCAGTGGTGATGGTAGAGCACACGGAAGAGCAGGACGGGATGCTAACGGTGCGCCGCGCGCTCAGTGCCGGTGACAACATTCATACGGTCGGGCAGGATATTGCCGCCGGTCAATGTGTGTTGATGCGCGGCACAACGCTTGGCGCTGCCGAGATCGGGCTACTGGCGACGGTCGGGCGTGTCCGGGTGCAGGTCTACCGTCGTCCGATTGTTGCGGTACTGGCAACCGGCGATGAGGTGTATGAACCCGATGGCGAGGTGTTTCCCGGCGGTGTGCGCGATAGCAATCGCTATGCGCTGATGGCGGCGGCGCGCGAAGCCGGGTGTGTGGCGGTATCGCTCGGCATTGCGCGCGATGACCTGTCGGTGCAGCGCGCTGCGATCCTCGATGCGGTTGATCGCGCCGATGTGTTGTTGACCAGCGGCGGCGTTTCGATGGGAACGCGCGACCTGATCAAGCCGTTGCTGGCAGAACTGGGCACGGTGCATTTTGGACGCGTTGCTTTCAAGCCAGGCAAGCCGACAACGTTTGCAACCATCGACCGTCCGGGACGCGCCTCTCCGCTCCTCGTCTTTGGGTTGCCCGGATTTCCGGTCTCGTCGCTGGTTTCGTTTGAGGTATTCGTGCGTCCGGCGCTCCGTCGGCTTCAGGGGGACGCGCGCCCCGAACGTCCGCGTGTGCGGGTGACGCTGCGCGATCCCATCTACCCCTCTGCTGATCGCCCGGAGTATCAGCGCGCCATTGTCGGTTGGGCGGAAGGTCGCCTGGTGGCGCGCAGTACGGGTCGCCAGGGAAGCAGTCGCCTGCTGTCAATGCTGGGCGCGAATGCGATGCTCATCGTTCCGCCAGGAACTCAGCCATTCCCGGCTGGCGCCGAACTCGAAGCGCTGCTCACCGGTCCACTGGCGCCGTTCGACGAATAGCCCGGCGTACCTCCGCCAGCGACATTCGCAACCAGGAATGCACCAGACCGGTCGAAGAACTGCCGTCTTTGCGCGTCTCCACGTCGAGCGTCTGGCAGAGTCGCTCACCGGTGCCACTGCCGTTCAGGGCGCCGGTCTGCTCCGCAACCGATACACATTCGCATATGCTTCGTCGATCACCAGATCGACCGGGATTCCGGCGACGCTGTCTGGTTGCCCGACAAAGTAGACCGGACGATCCGGATACCGTCGTTGCGCCCGGTCGAACCAGGGATCATCGCCTGGCTCGACAACATCGATCCACACATCAGGACGAACGCCTTCCACCAAGCGCAGGTAGAGCAGCGTTGTTCCCTGTTCCCAATGAGTTATGACAACCGCATCCGGCGGCAGCACGGAGAACGTCGCCGTGGCGAACTCGCGGTAGAGCCAGAGATGCTGCTTTGCCGACACTCGATAGCGCGTTGCGCCCCACCCCAGTGTCAATGCAACCAGGATGGCAATCAGCGCCACGGATCGCCAGGGCGCACGCGGTGACTGCGCCCGGCGGGTGAGCGCATCCGCGCCGACGCCGATCCACAGCGCCCACGGCAGCAGCATCGGCAGGGTAAAAACCGGTGCATCACCAACCGCAGGACCAAGCAGCAAAAGGTACGTCAGCGTCGCAAAGAACACCCAGGCGGATGCGCGCCAGACCCAGACGGAAGATCGCGCCAGCACAACGCACCCAGCGACGCCAGACGCCACGCCGACCGGTCCGAACTCGAACCAGAGCCGCCTTCCGACCATCTGAATGGTGGACAGCGCCGATGCAGCGTCGGGGAACTGGAAGATGCCGCGCCGAACCTCGCCGCCCGTCAGCAGATCCACCACATCCCACCACGACTGTGGCGCTCCCCAGAAATAGTGCCCCGGCAACCCGTAATCCAGCCCGTCGAACGGACCAAAACGGGCGAACTGCACCAATGGATAGATCAAGGGGGTCGTGCCGATGAGAAACCAGAGCGCGACGGAGACGAGCGTGATCGCCGAAGCGCGCAACGACGGATACGCGCCATCACGACGCATGGCTGCACCACATCCAGCCACGAAGAGCGGAAGCGCAGTCACAACGAACAAGCCGTGGTGCGTACACCCCAACCCGGCGATCAGCGCCGCAGGAGCGAGATATGCCAGCACACGGCGCGCCGGGTTTTCGAGCGCGCGATGCAATGCCAGCGCCAGCGCAACGATCAGGAGCGCCAGCAGCGCGTAGATTTCGGCGAGTGTAGCGGCATTCCACAAACCCGGCGCAAACCCCAGCGCCAGCGCTCCGACGCACGCAGGCAACCATTTCCCGATAACACGCCGTGCCAGCAGCGCAAACAGCGCTACCGCCAGCGCAGCGCACAGCGCCGAAACCATGGTGACCCGCCAGGCAGGCGTACCGAACGGAAGGAGACGGGTCGCCAGATGACCCATGATCGTTGCCAGCGGATAGGTCGTCGGATGCGGAACGCCAGACAGCGTGGCGGCAAACTGGAACTCCGCCGAGTCGCCGGAGAGGACGTCGGGTGCTGCGGTGGCGCCATACACGAGAAGAAAAACCACGAACAGGAAGACGGAGAGCGTCGCCGAAAGAACGTGTTCCCGTGGTATCCGAGGGCGTAGACAGGATGGCGCCATCATGTACTGACAGTTGTGGTGGCGCAGGCGTAGAGCACCTCGATCAAATGCTGCCCGTGACGCACCAGGTCGGGGAGGGGGATACATTCGTTCGCGCCGAAGATTGCGCTCGACGGGCGCGCAACGCTAATCGAGGCGACAGGAATACCGAACGCCTCGGCGAAGTAGAACAGGGGCATGGTAAACGGACCGCGTGGCAGGATGGTGAGCGGTTGACCGTGGATATATCTGCCGACATCGCTCACCAGGCGCACGAAGGGATCATCGATAGGCGACTGGGCAGGCGGGTATCCGCCCGGCAGACGCTCGACCAGGATGTCGGACAGCCCTTTGGCGGCAAGGTGCGCCTGAAGCGCATCGACGACTGCCTGCGGGCGCTGGCGCGGCACCAGTTGAAAGTCCAACCGCGCAACCGCACTGCGCGGGATCACAGGCGGGTCGCTGACCGGCTCGGTGTGCAGCATATTGATGTTGCACGTTGGCAGAGTCACTTCCGAACGCACCAGCGGTGCGCCTGTCAAGCCGAAGAGAAACTGATCCACCTGCCAGGCGCTGCGACGTCCCGCCTCGTCCGCCAGCACAGTGCGCAGGACGCGATTCTCCTCAGTGGTCGGACCTTCGATGGTATCGTAGAACCCGCCGATCAGAATCTCCTCCTGATCGGTCTTGATCTGATTGAGCGCCCAGATCAGGCGCCAGAGCGGATTGGGCACACTGGCTGCCATACCGGCGGGCAACGCCGTTTGCGCCTCCTGCGACCGCAGCATGATCTGCACCAACCCTTTCACGCCACTGTAGCAGAGCGGCAGTCCGCTGGCATCGCGATCCCCCCCGCTCGCCAGGCAGGCATCAGCCCTGAAGAGTGCACGACGGTCGGCAAGCAACGGACCAAGGTAAGGACTCCCGGTCAGATAGTCGCCTTCAGCCACCACAACGACGCCGCATGGCAACTCGCCTTCCGCATCGATCAATGCAGCAATCGCGTTGAGATGCGCCGCCAGCGGTCCTTTTCCATCCGCCACGCCGCGCCCGTAAACCATCCCGTCCCGTTCGGCAAGCTGGAACGGGTCGTGCAACCAGGCGCGCCATGGACCCGGAGAAGGAGTGTCGTAATGATGGTAGAGCAAAAGGGTGAATGGTTGACGTCCGCCGCGCCAGCCGATCACGATCGGTGCGCCTGGCGTTGGGCGCACGTCGACTTTCAAGCCGCGATTGCGCATCATTGCTGCAATGCGCGCAGCGACCATGCGCAACTCATCGGTTTGACCGGTGCTGCCTGCCATGCCAATGAGTTGATCCAGGTCACAGATAAGTTGATCGGTTGAGATAACGGCTGGTTCTGTCACAGAAGCGCTCCGTCGATGACGAAACTGTAACCGATTATAGCATGGCGCACAACCTTATTGGTATGCCAGCATTGGACAAATTGGCGCGACCCTGGTACACTCCCAGGGCGTATGATCCAACAACGACTCAGAAGCGCAGCGCGGTTGATCGCACTGCTTGCCTTCGCAGGCATCGCACTGGCAGGTTGCACAATTGAAGGCGGTGTTCCGACTCCGACCGTCGTTCCAACACCAGCGCCGATCGGTCCGATCCCCACCGGCGCGGTCATCGCTGAACGCATGGCGGCGCGTAGCGACACATGGATGATCGGGATGGTCGATCTTCCGCCGGACATCTACCCGTATCCCCAATCGGCAGCGACCCAGCGCGCAACGGCGCCGATTACCGAACTGCTGTTTCCGGCGCCGATCCTGACCTACAACTACGGGTACACCGTGACCGGTGTCCTCGAGCGTATTCCGACCCTCGACAATGGTGATGCCGAACTGCGCAAGGTCGATGTGTATCTGGATGCGACCGGCGCGATAACCACGACAGCGACCGATGTTGTTACCCAGGTTGATCAACTGGTCATCACCTTTCGCTGGAACCCGCAATTACGCTGGTCTGACGGCACACCCGTCACCGCTGATGATTCGGTGTTCGCCTACGAACTGGCGAAAGCGGCGCCGCCGGGCGATGCCGCCGCCGAGTTGCTGGCGCGGACAGTTGCATACGAGAAGGTCGATGACCATACGACGCGCGCCGTTCTGCGCCCGGATTACGTTGGTCCAGCGTATTTCATGAGTTACTGGACTCCTCTGCCGCGCCATCTGCTTCGGGGCGTTGATCCAGTGCGGGTGCGCGAGAGTGAGTTCGCGCAACGTCCAGTCGGATACGGTCCCTATGCACTTGTCGAGCGAACTTCCACCGAACTGCGCTTCGAGCGCAATCCGTACTATTTCGGTCCGGCGCCTTCCGCGTCACGCCTGGTGATCCGCGCTTTTGCCGATTTTGAACTGTTGCGCGCCAATCTGCTCAACGGTAATCTTGACCTGGGATTTGCCGATCGTATTCCGCCAGCAATGCTGGATCGTTTCGACAGCGATGCCAGCGAACGAACATTGCAGGTAATGACCGTTCCCAACCCTATCTGGGAGCATATTGTGTTCAACCTGGATGTTCCCATCCTCCAGGATATTCGCGTGCGGCGCGCCATTGCCTACGGCACGAACCGGCAGGCAATCGTCGATGCGCTGTTCGGCGGGCGGACGCCGGTGCTGGACAGTTGGGTGCTGCCGGGCGATCAACTCGCCGCTCCGTCCGACCAGTTGACCCGCTACCCCTACGATCCGGATCAGGCGCGCCAGTTACTTGAAGAGGCAGGGTATACCGATCCTGACGGCGATGGCATCCGCGCCGCCGCCGATGGGATCACACTGACGCTGCAATTGCTGACCACCCAGGGGAGCGCGGTGCGCAGCGAGATTGCCCGACGATTCCAGCAGGATATGCGCACCCTCGGCATTGAGATTGAGATCAACGAAACTCCCTCCGAAGAGATGTTTAATGCCGACGGTCCTCTCTACCTGCGACAGTTCGATCTGGCGCTCTTTGGATGGATTGCCGGTGCGGAGCCGGGTGGATTGCAACTCTGGAGTTGCGCTGCGGTTCCCTCTGAGAGCAACGGGTATCGCGGCGAAAACTTCGCCGGTTGGTGCTTCCGCGATGCTGATCGCGCCGTGCGAACCGCCGATACAACCCTTGATCCGGTCGAGCGCGCAGAAGCATATCTGCGTCAGCAGCAACTCTGGACACAGGAACTGCCAGCGCTGCCCCTCTTTCAGCGGTTGAGCATTGTCGTGGCAAACCCCAGCGTCCAGGGGCTTTCGCCCGACGCCCTTGCCCCCGTGACGTGGAATGTAGCGGCGTGGAAGCGGAAGTAAACGTTTCCACGCTCAACCCCCGGCGCTTATCCGTTGCAACGCCTCCTGTGGGCTGCGAACGGTTGCAACATCGCTGATCGCAATGCCCTGCTGCGTCAGAGTGAGCGCCACTTTCGACGAAATACCGCTCAACGTCACGTCGCATCCGAGCAGTTTCAGCGCCTGCGCTGTATCGACGATCGCTTTCGCAACCATCGAATCGACGGTTGTCACCCCCGAAATATCGATGATGATGTGGTGTACACGCTCGCTGTGCGCCGCTTCGAGCAGGCGTTGCATCAGCGCCGACGCGCGCCGACTGTCCACATGCCCGACGATCGGCGCGAACAGGACGCCATCGGCAAGCGCAATTGCTGGTGTTTCGAGCGTGGCGACCAGTGCGAGCAGGCGACGCTGTTCTTCAAGTTGCGTCTGCTGCGCAGCATTGGCTTCCGCCAGCGACTCCACCAGCGACTCTGCCCGCATCCGGGCTTCTTCCGCCTGCTGCCGCGCCACTTCCGCCTGTCGCGCGATTGTGCTCAGAATGGCGCGCGCCAGCAGCATCAGACCGACCACAACCGCGTAGACGAGAAGATTGAGCACGTCGAGATATGGTCCGCTCCATCCCGTGCGCACCCCCATCAGAAGAACGCTGGTGATAGCAGTTCCGATCACCCAGGGCGGGGAGAGCAGCACCAGCGCCAGCGCTGGCGGAACAAGGAGATTGGGTCGGTACACCGTTTCAACATCGACCGAGCCAACAACGATGAGCAAAACGAACACAATCACCAGCGCGTGCCGCGCCTGCTCCCAACCGCGCAGGTACGCCGCCAGCAGGAGCGCCGTGATCAGCAAACTGATCAGACTGACGATAACCCGCGTCCACTCGCCGGCAAACGCCGATAGTGCGCCATAGATCAGCGCGCTCGCGCCGATCAGGGCGCAGATGGCAATGAAACTCTGTCGCTGGGTGATAGTGATAGACATACCACGCTTCCTTTCGGTTGAGGAGGGACGCGGGGCGGATCGCACCATTTTGTTAAGTATCGCAAAAAAGCAACTGTTTCGCAATCATGAAACCACCTCTCTGCGTCCATGGCATCCTGATACTATCCACAATAATCTCTTACACATCCACAGGTTATCCACTTCACCGATCTCGCATGGGTGTGCTATACTTGCACTGTTGACGCCGACAATACCGGCTGTGCATTCGTTGTTATGTTGAGCCGCCGCATTCTGATGCGTTCTGACTGACACCTGCCCGAAAAGGGATCGGCATATGCTGCTTTGCAGGGTATTGTTTGATTGAATTGTCAATTCCAGGTGTAAAGCATTTCAATCTGTATATCGCCAGGCTTTGCGGAGCACTCCTATGAACGATTTTGTCCATCTGCATGTTCACTCCGAATACAGTCTGCTCGATGGCTACGCTGCCACAAGCGCCATCGCTGCGCGCGCCGTCGAATTGGGGATGGACAGCATCGCCCTGACCGACCATGGCGTGATGTATGGCGTCATGGAGTTCTATGCCAGCGCAAAAAAAGCGGGCATCAAGCCGATCATCGGGCTGGAAGCGTACATGGCGCCCGGATCGCGCCGCGATGCAACGAGCCGCAGCGCAAAGAACTACTACCATCTGCTCCTGCTGGCGAAGGACGAGGTCGGTTACCGCAACCTGGTGCGCCTGACGACGCGCGCCCATCTCGATGGCATGGGGAAGGGGGTCTTCGCCCGTCCGCGCATTGACCGGGAACTGCTGGAGCAGTATCACGACGGCTTGATCGTTACATCCGCTTGCATCGCTGGCGAAGTCATCCAGCGACTGACCGAAAAGCAAAAGGATCAGGCGCGCGAAATCGCTGCCTGGTACCGCGACCTGCTCGGACCCGACAACTATTTCCTCGAACTGCAACTGCACGAGAATACGCCGGAGCTTGAAGAGATCAACGATGAACTGGTGCGGATCGGGAAGGAACTGGGGATTCCGCTGGTGGTCACCAATGATACGCACTTTGTCCGCCCGGAAGACCTCGAAGCCCACAAGATGATCCTGGCGCTCGGCTACAACATGACCCTCAAGGAGTTGTGCGCGAAAAACTATCAGATGGACGCCACCTACCACATCATGTCGGGTGAAGAGATGTGGCGCCGGTTTAAGCGCTACGGCACGGCGCCGCTCGAAAATACGCGCCGCATCGCCGAGCGCTGCAACCTGACGCTGGAATTCGGGCGCGTCCAGCTGCCGACGATTGATATCCCCGAAGGGCATGATGCCGCCTCCTACCTCCGCCTGGTGTGCGAAGAAGGATTGATGCGCCGCTTCAACGGGAATCCGCCGGAAGAGTACGTCAAACGGTTGGCGTATGAGCTCGATGTGATTAATCAAACCGGCTTCCCCGATTACATGCTGATTGTCTGGGACTACGTCAAGTTTGCGCGGGCGCGCGGCATTCCCTGCCTGCCGCGCGGGTCGGCAGGCGCATCGCTCATCCTCTACTGTCTGGGCATTACCGATGTCGATCCGGTGAAGAACAAACTGCTCTTTGAGCGCTTCCTCAGCCCGGAACGCCTGGAGATGCCCGATATCGACATCGATTTCGCCGATAGCCGCCGCCACGAGGTGCTGGAGTACATCGCGGCGAAGTATGGGCGCGAGAACACAGCGCAGATCATCACCTACGGTACGCTCGGCGCCAAAGCCGCCCTGCGCGACATCGGGCGCGTTCTGGAGATTCCGTTGAACGAGGTGGATCGCGTTGCCAGACTCATTCCGGCGCTGCCGGTCGGAACCACGATTGCGCAGGCGCTTGAACGGGTGCCGGAGTTGAAACAGATCTACACGACGAACCCGGACCTGGCGCGGCTGATCGATTGGGCGCAGAAAGTCGAAGGGCGCATGAAAAGCGTCGGCACGCACGCCTGCGGCGTGGTCGTCAGTCGCACGCCGCTCGAAGACATTGTGCCGCTGCAACGCACCACCAAGGACGAGAACGCGCTCATGGCGGCGTTCGAGGGTCCGACGTTGCAGAAGATGGGTCTGTTGAAGATGGACGTGCTCGGACTGACCAACCTCTCGGTCGTCGCCGAGGCGCTGGAGTACATCGCGCAGACGACCGGCAGAAAAATGGAACTCGCCGATATTCCGCTCGATGACCCGAAGGTGTTCGAGGCGCTCAGTCGCGGTGAAACCACGAACGTGTCCCAGCTCGAAAGTCCGGGTATGACGCGCTATCTGATGCAACTCAAGCCCACCCGCGTCGAAGACCTGTACGCGATGGTCGCCCTCTATCGCCCTGGTCCGCTTGAGCAGATCCCGGTCTATATTCATAACAAGAATAACCCGCAGGATATTAAGTATCTCCACCCAATCCTGAAACCGATCCTCGAAGACACCTATGGCGTGATCGTCTACCAGGAACAGATCATGCGCCTGCTCCAGGACGTCGCCGACTATACCCTCGGTCAGGCGTACATCGTCATCAAAGCCATCAGCAAAAAAGACAAAAAGTTGATGGCGGAGAACGAGGTGAAGTTCAAACAGGGGTGTCTGCGCAAAGGATTGACCCAGGAGCAGGCGGATCAGTTGTGGGAACTGATCCTGCCGTTCGCCGGGTACTCGTTCAATCGACCGCACTCGACTCTCTACGGTCTGCTCAGTTATCAGACCGCCTGGCTCAAGGTGAACTATCCGGTCGAGTACATGGCGGCGGTGTTGAAGGGCGCCGGCGGCGTGACGGAAGATATTGCCAAGGCCGTCAATGAATGCCGTCAGCGCGGCGTTCCGGTGCTCGGTCCCGACATTAATGCCAGCGCACTCGATTTCACCATCCGCGAATTTCGCGATCCGTCCGATGGTCAGATCCGGCGCGGCATCCTGTTCGGGCTGGCAGCGATCAAGAATGTGGGCGCCGGACCGATCGAGGCGATCCTGCGCGAGCGCGACGCGAACGGTCCGTTCCGCTCGCTGGACGATCTGTGCGAACGGGTGGACCGTCACGCCTTGAACAAACGGGTGCTCGAAAGCCTGATCAAAGCCGGTGCGCTCGACCCGCTCCCCGGCACGCGCCGGCAGAAGCTGGCGATCCTCGACACGGCGCTGGAGGCAGGCGCACGCGCTCAGAAGAACCGTGAAACTGGACAGATCGACATGTTCGGCAATATCGTCGCCGATACGGACGCCTCGATCAGTGCGATCCCGCTGCCGACGATCAACGAGACCCCTGATGATCGGAAAGAGCAACTGGCATGGGAAAAAGAATTGCTCGGCGTCGTCTTTTCAAGCGACCCGCGTAAAGTGGCGCTGGCGGATGCCGCCATCGACAATCGCGTGCCGCTTGCCGCGCTCCGCGACCCGGAAGGGTTGCAGGAATATATGGGCAAGGTGCATACCTTTGCCGGCATGCTGACGCGCGTTCGCGCAATTTCGACAAAAAAGGGGGACTCAATGCTGGTTGCGGCGCTCGAAGATGAACATGAAGATGTTGTCGAACTCGTCGCCTTTCCCAAAGCCTGCGAAAAATACCGCGATCTGCTCCGTCAGGACGCGCTGCTCGTTGTGCAGGCAAAAGTCGATGAGCGCAATGGCGTCGTGCAACTGGTGCTCGAACAGGCGGCGCTCCTCGACCTGTCAGCAGCTGCGCCGCCGCCAGATGCGCCTGAAATGGATCTCGAAGGACTGGCGGAGGAGGACGACGGCGTTGTTCCCCCGGAGATCGTATATGCGACAGCGCCAGATGAAACGGCGCGCCCTGCCGCGCCATCCGTTCCTGCAACCGCAGCGGCGACACTGCCAGAGTCTCCCCCTGCAGAGGTGGGGTCTACATCCCCATCGCCAACTCCGGCTGCGCCGCCGGTAACCACCCCCATTTCGATCATCAAACCGCATGCTACATCCCGCCCACGACCATCTGCAGCACCGAACGGGAACGGGCACGACCATCATCCGCCACCGACCAACGGCGGATCTGTACAGGGACGCACCATGCGCCTGCGTTTTCGTCGCACCGGCGATCCCGATTCGGACATCCGCCTGATGCAGCACGTCTACGATCTGCTGCGTGGACGCGATGGCTCGGATCAGGTTGTGATACAACTGGACACTGCCGATCGTCGGGTGCTGCTGCGCATGCGTCGGACGATCACGTGCGATGAGGGATTGATCGGCGCGCTGCGCGATACGCTCGGACCGGAGTGCGTTTCGGTGGAATAGATTGCATCCGGTGTCGCAGGGGGCGCAGCCGCGCTGCGCCCATACAGGCGAAGCGAGCGCGCCCGGCATCGTTGCCCAGATCTGCCCGAAACCTGTGCGGGCACAGTACAAAACTGTGCAACCAAAATACAACCTCCTCAGGTTGGAAGGTTGTTTTATGGCTTTCTTATGCTATAGAACCCTGTCTCGGGAAAAGATGAAAGGAGGATGAGAAATCTTTTCAAAATCTGTTCAAAACATTGACAAAGGGTTGTGAACGATATATAATCATCGTGAAACAAGGGCGAGGTAAACAGCCTCACGGGAAGAGAAAAGAGGTTCTTCCATGGTCAACCAATCCTCTGATGAGTACATTCGCACAACAGCCGCCATCCCCCGCACCGACACTCCAGACGACCATGTTCTGATCGCGGCAATCGCACAGGGAGACAGCAGCGCGCTCGAGACGCTTTACGACCGCTATTCGTCTGTGGTCTACCGCATGGCGCTGCGTATGTTGAAAAACCGCGAACTCGCAGAAGAGGTTGTCCAGGAAGTTTTCTGGCGCGTCTGGCGCCGTAGCGCAAGTTTTGACATCGAGCGCGGGCGTGTGGCGCAGTGGTTGTTCGGCATTGCGCATAACCTGTGCATCGATGAGTTGCGCCGCATGCGCGCCCGCCCGACTCAGGTCTATGAGGATGTCGATCACCCCGTGATCCAGCAACTCGCCGATGATCAGATCGATGTGCCGGAAGCAGCGTGGGCGTTTGAACAGCGGCGCGTTATCCGTGACGCACTCGATCACCTTCCCGATACGCAGCGCGAGGCAGTTGAACTGGCATACTTCGGCGGGTTGTCGCACCAGGAAATCGCCACGAAACTGAATCGACCGCTTGGAACGATCAAGACACGTGTGCGCCTGGGGCTGCAGAAACTCGGTGCACTGCTGACTGCGCGTGGTCTCCAACCAGGAGATGCGTCGTAAGTGCAACCGGTTCTCTCTCTGACCTGCACCATATATGACTTCACTAGCAAAGACGCACCGCTGAGACGCCGAGCGTACAGAGAATCTAAAAAACGAAATGTATGCGTGGCGAAGCATACGTTTGAGCGACTCGCCATAGCATCTTCCTCTGCGAATGCTGCGTCTCTGCGGTGAAATAGCCTTTTTGCAGTGGACTCATACATGCATAGTCTGGTGTCCTGCACGAGACCAGCCTGGCGGCTAAAATATGAGCCGGTGTTCGCGGTAGCCCGGCAGATCATTGAAGGTATGCGACTCTGTCTGCGAAGCTGACGGGCTTTGAAGAAAGGTTCCGCTCTTGTAGCCTCCGTTCGCATCGTGCCTTTCTCGGGAGGGTGTAACGCCTGTTCGCCGCACCCTCCCGTTGCGTGTGGCAGAACGGCAGTCCCTCAAAGATGTGCGCGATCACGCGCCATCCCCCCGAACCCTCCGCTCGCGGGCGGAAAGGAAGGCTTTGACCTCAGCTGCGCCCATGTCAGCGGGGCGGCATGTATGGTGGAACAGGATTAAGCGTCGGATTCAGTCCACGTAAGCGTTCTCGAGGCGAATGGCGTTTGAGGTGCAGCGCATCCCGGACCTGGTCTGGCAGTTTCCTGAGTTTTTGGTTCTACCACATCTCCCTTGACATATAGCGATACTTGTGTTGTAACATGGCGTAGCACAGCGGTCGTCAGGGGTTACGATACAAGATGATCTTCGCACATGCAACCCCAGGAGTGGATTGTACGGAAGCTGTATAATGGTGCCTTGGAGGGGAGAAAAGCGGAGTCCGTGTAATCAATAGTTGGCACGCCCCTTCCAGGAATTTATTTCTGAAAGCTAATACTGGTTTTGAATATGCCTGCTAACTCGATAATTTCTCGTGCAGACTATGAAGACTACCTGATCTACTTGTATTTTGGTTCTAACGCGGATTTACTGACTGCCTGTATCAATCGCGCTTATCTCGATTTCAATCGCACCTTGCATGGTTTTCGCAAAAGCGAAGGTGATATTTACGAATCGGCAAAAAACTCATTATTAATTTCGCTTGAAATTCTGAGATCTACTGCCAGGAACGAAATTTCAGTAGATGTTTTCGATAACTGGCACGAAAAAACCTGCGAAAGCCTGATTTCTGTTTTTTCTAATAATGGCTATCGTCTCTTTGTTGGACAGGCTCAAAAATGGGTCAATATGACCATGAAATATATTTTTACAGCTGGCGAACAACGTATTCCAGGATTTGACTCAGTTTATTCTTATTGTCATGTTCCATTTGATAACATTTTGCTTGGAAAACTCGAAAAATATGGTTTTCCCAGTCTGAACTGTGCATGGAGCCGCCTTGATAAATACGATGAGTATTTTGAAAGGCAAAAATGGGTACGGCAAAGATTTTCTCTTGCTCCAATGGATGTAGAATTTTTACTCTGGTCAGGCAAAGAGATTTCTCCCGAATATATCAGGTAGGTTTTTTGGTTTGTCAAAAGCGCTTTCCAGGTCAAAGGCGCGCTAAAACCGGAGAGAAGTGAGGAAAGAGGGGGGAGGGAAGGGAAGCGAGAGACGGCAGATCGACCGGTACAGTTCTCCGCCGTTGACAGACCTGCACACGCGAAGTATCATGCCCCTTCGACGCCGGGTGTGTAGTGCCGCGGCATCGCTGCAAGCAACATTGCGCGCGGCTGACCCGCGCTTCTGGAGAGGCTCCCTTGGTGCGCAATTGGAAGTTGTGGCTGGGAATCGTCGTGAGCGCCGTTTGTCTCTGGATTGCGCTTCGCGGTCTCGATTTCCAGACGTTCTGGCAGGTTATGCGTCAGGCGAACTACTGGTGGCTTGCGCCTGGCGTCGGTGTGTATTTCCTCGCAGTCTGGGCGCGCACCTGGCGCTGGCACTACATGCTGCGTCACCTCGCGCCGATTCCTGTATCCCGCCTGTTCCCCATCGTCGTCATCGGGTACATGGGCAATAATGTGTATCCGGCGCGCGCAGGCGAGGTGTTGCGTTCGTATGTCCTGAAGCGTAAGGAGCGTGTGCCGATCAGTGCATCCCTGGCGACAGTGGTGCTCGAACGCCTCTTCGATGGTCTGGTGATGCTCCTGTTCGTTTTCGTGACATTGCCGTTCGCTCCTCTGCCCCCAGTGTACTCATCGCTGGTCACCATCCT
>AFSR01005346.1_pt1 | contig 18784 bp, 23 predicted proteins | sample 296848 | NCBI WGS metagenome assembly AFSR01 (sample SAMN02954305, study PRJNA68063) | hot springs metagenome | biome: terrestrial; feature: Mushroom and Octopus hot springs; material: microbial mat core samples; isolation source: Yellowstone National Park Mushroom and Octopus hot springs ...
TCCAAGACGGAGAACTGCTTTGCGGGTAGCCCAGTTCCTCTATCGTCCACCTCGACAACGATGGCTTCTCCTACTCGCAGCGCTGCAAGTTTTGCTTCTATCAAGGGAACGGCTCGAGCCAGAGTTGCCAGTCGGCTGTTAGGCGCACGAATCACGACAACCGACAGAGAGTATCGCGATAAGTCGTGCTGCTCAGGTAAGCGTTTATCCACAGTGGTGAGAACATCGAACGCCTGCGACGCAAGTTGCAACAGCTCGCTGTTGCGCACTCCTTGCCAGCCCATCTCGTGAACGGCGCGTACCTCGTATTCGGGGCTGAAGTATCGCTTCAGCCGCCAGTCCACGCACTCATCCAGCAAGAGACGGTTCATCCGTCAAGTCCGTGAAATACTGGGCAACCCACTGCAGTACGCCGACCGCCTGCTCGCGGCGCACGGTGGGGAACCCCTGCAGGAACTCCTCCAGCGCGTCGCCTGCGGCTAAGTATTCGAACAGCAGCGCCACAGGCACGCGCGTATCGCGAAAGCACAGCGCGCCGCTCACCCTATCAGGGTCAACCCAAGTCAGCTCGCGAAGGGACTGAGAGCGTGCTATTTTTGACATTGCGCCCTGATTCTACCCTGCACCAGCGGTTCGATGCCCCATAAGCTGCGAGACGGGTACACTCATAGTGCGGTTCGCGCTGGGAGAAACTATAGGTGCGTTGTGGGCAGCACCTGCGCAACCGATACACCCTACGGAGGCGGAGAGGCATGAGTCTACTGCAAACGGCGGATGTGGAGCGCATCCTCGCGGAACTGAGCGGCGAGCGACCTGTGTTCCATTCGGAAGCCGACTTTCAGTTCGCGCTCGCGCTCAAAATGCAACAACTGTATCCCCAAATTGCCATTCGGTTGGAGAGAACGGAAATCGTCGACAACAAAAGGCTTCGCATCGATGTGCTTGCCCACCAAGACGGGCAAACAACGCTAATCGAACTCAAGTACTTCACGCGCAGGCTGCGCGTCCAAGTGAACCTTGCTAAGGATGAGTACGAGACCTACAACATTCTGGATCAGGCAGCTCACGACTTGTGCCGATACGATTCCCTTAAAGACATTCAGCGGCTGGAACTGCTCGTGGAGCGACGCACGCTCAAGGGGCACAGTGCTGTGGGCTATGCAATCCTGCTGACCAACGATTCTCTGTTTTGGGAAAAGCCTGCCCGCGACGAGGTGAACGACTACGCTTTCAGACTCCACGAGGGCAGGACGATTGCTGGCGGCGAGGCGCTTCAGTGGGACGAGCGGGCGGGGGACGGCACGAAGAAAGGGCGGGAGGAGCCAATCACTCTGCGCGGGGACTACACCTTCCACTGGCGTCGGTATTCCAACTGCCTGACCCATCCGCGTGTGAAGCCCTTTGAGGACGAGCTGACCCGCTACGCCGAATTCCGCTACCTGCTGGTGCGCGTGCCGCCGAGGGAGTAGGATAGCGCACGCCCAAAAGCTGCTCTTTGAGGTACATTATGCCTGCGGAGGCGGAGAGGGATGGAACAACTACAGCAATTGGCGGAACTGATACGACAGCGGAATCGAATCGACGACGCGATTGCTGACCTCATCGGACGCCCTGCCGAGAAAGGGCACATCAGCGAATATATCGCAGCGATAATCTTCGACATCGAACTGTGCAGCTCCAAAACGAACCGCGGCGCGGACGGCTACTTCCGAAGCGGCGCTTTGGCGGGGCGGTCGGTGGAGATTAAGTATCTCGCGCTGGATGAGGGCGGGCTGTTTTACACCAGCACGCCTCCCAAATACCTCGCTGACTTCTATCTCGTGCTGACGGGACCCCGCGCGCCTGCGGCGTCGTCGAGAGGCAGAAAGCGTCCTTTCGTGATTGACTATGTGTACCTTTTTGACCAGTCCACAATCGTGCAATCACCTGACCCGCCCCGCGCGTCGTGGGACGCGGCGGAGATTTACCCTCAGCCGAGAAATTCGCTCCTACCCCTCACAGAGCGTCAACAGGAGATGCTCCGCTTGTTCAGTTCCCAACAATAGGCGCCCCCTTCTGCAGGAATACTCTCGATAAGGGTTGTCTGGAGCGCATTTTGCATGGTATAATATAGTCGCGGGTCTGCGCTGGGAGCCACTGTAGGTCGTCCGAACGGGCGGCAGCCGCGTAACGCGGTGGGATCCTACAGCCCGGGACCCGCGATGAGTGCTTTGAATCGCCGCGCCAGTCCCGCGTCGTTTATCTCCCCACTGAGTCGCCCGCAGGGCTGGGTTCGGCGTCCTTGCGCGGGGCAGGCTCGGCGGGCACGTCGGGGGGCGTTTGCCGTTCCCGTTCCTCCACAGGCTCGAAGGTGTAGTAGTAGATTGTGCGTCCGTCGGGTTTGGTCTCGACGCGCTTGTGCATGCGGTATTTCATCGGCGCGCCTCCACCGCTTGCCACGCGAGCGCGGCTCCGCCGAGAATGCCCGCGTCTTCAATCCGCTCGGCAGGCACGATCTGGCAGTCTTCCAGCAGGGTCGGCAGCGCGTAGTCGCGTACGGCGGCGTGAATCGCCTCAAAGAGCGGCGCGCCCGCTTTGGCAATCTGCCCACCGATGGCGACGATTTCGGGGTTGAACACGCTGATGAGGCTTGCCACGGCGATCCCTAAGTAGTAGCCCACCTCCCGCCAGATGGCGAGCGCGGTCGGGTCGCCCTGCGCGGCGGCTTCGCTGACCAGCGCGGGGGTGATTTTGGCGGGGTCGCCTTCCGTGAGGCGGTTCAGCAGGCTATCGGGGTTGCGCCGCGCCTGCTCGCGCGCGAGTTCGACAATCGCGTCGCGCTTGGCGTATGCCTCGATGCAGCCGCGTGCGCCGCACCCGCAGCGCGGTCCCGCGAAGTTGATGATGGTGTGTCCCAGTTCGCCCGCGCCGCCGCTTAAGCCCACCAGCAGCACGCCGCCCTCCCAGTGCGCGTTGCCCTGCACCTGATGGCGGGTCAGCACCACGCCGCCGCCGATGCCTGTGCCGAGCGTGAGCATCACCAGCCCGCGCGCCATCCCGCGCCCGACGCCGTAGTAGTATTCGCCCAGCGCAGCGAGGTTCGCGTCGTTGCCCATCACCACGGGCAGGTTCACGCGCGCCTGCACCGCGTCCCCCAGCGGCACATCGCGCCACACTTCGAACACCTCGCCGCGCATCTCGCCAAAGTTCGGCGCCCAGCGCACCATCCCGCGCGTCGCGTCGATGTGTCCAGGCACTGCCATGCCAATCGCTGCTGGGCTGACGCCCCCCGCCGCAATCGCCTCGCGGATGGCAAGCGTGATTTGTTCCAGCGTGAGTGCGAAGCCTTCCTGCGCGCGGGAGGGGTACTGCACAGGCGGGGCGAGCAGCGTCCCGTCGCGCCCGACCACCGCCGCACGCACATTCGTACCGCCCAAGTCCACGCCCACAACTGCCGTCGCCATCGGCGGGGAGTATACCTCACCGCATCAGCAGCAGCGTGCTGAGCGGCAACGCCACGATGCGCGGGTCGGGGATTTCCGCGCCGTCCTGAAGCGTTATCAGCACGCCAAACGGCGCGTTGTTGGCGGTCTTTTCAAGAAAGGCGCGCAGCCCCAGCGTGTCGCGGTGCGGGTCTATCCGCTGGCGGTACTTCACCTCGATGGGAATGCGGTAGTCGCCGACGGTCAGCACGAAGTCCACCTCTGGCTCCGCGCCGCGTTCGGGGTACCAGTTGAGGTTCAGGTTCGGGATACCGCTGAGGAAAAAGCCGACGATGCTCTCGGCAAGGTGTCCTGCAAGCGAAGCTTGGTCGGGCTGCTCGCGCAGCGCGTTGGGGGTGAGAGGCACGATTTCACGCAGCCAACTCGCGCGCAGGCTGTGGTCGCACAGGCACACCTTCGGCTGCGACTTGCGCCGCTTGAGCCGTATCTCCAACGGCTCAATCAGGCGAATCAGCAGGCTGTCGTTGAGAAAGCGCAGGTAGGCAAGCGCGCGCTGCCAGCCGATGTTCGCCTGCGTCGTCTCCTGAAGTTCGCGCAGGTAGTGCGTTGGACTGGGGGCTTGACCCGCGTAGCGACACGCCAGACGGAAGAGCATCTCCAGCAGCACGGGGTCGCGCCTGCGCCCGCGCTCGCCTACGCGCAAGTCGTGCTGCAGCACGCGCCGAATAATCGTCTCGTTCAGGTGTTCAGCGAGCATCTCCCAGTCGGGCAGCGGCTGGGCGTAAGCGAAGGGGTAGCCCCCGCGCTCGGCGTACATCGCGAACGCTTGATCGCGTGCGGGCGCATGCTGCTGACCCGCCTCGCGCAACTCCCGCCAAAACGCCTGTTGCCGCAGCGCATCCAGCCCGTTTTCAGGCGCAAGCGACGGAATCGCGCCTATCCCTGTCAACTCGGCAATCTCCCGCAGCAGCAGTGGTCCCAACTCTACTGTCGTGATGCGCCCTGCGAGGCTCTCGCGCCCATACTCAATCCGCAGGGCGGAACTGCCTGTCAGCAGCACGCGCACGGCATGATGATCCACCAACGCTTTCACCTGCGCCGACCAGTCGGGCAGGTTCTGCACCTCGTCCAGAAAGATGTAGACAGGCTCGCCGCGTTGCGCCCACTCGTTGAAACTGCCCTGCAGCACGCGCGACTGGAACCAGCGGCACAGCGTCAGAATCGGCTGTTGAAACCCCTTCAGCGTTGGGAGTTCGTCAAATTGCACCCGGAACAGCCGTTGCGGGGCGACGCCTTCGCCCAGCAACTGCTCGATAATCTGCAGCTGCAGCGTCGTTTTGCCGAACTGCCGCGCCCCGCGTAGCGCAACAACAGGCGCAAGGGGACTCTGCAACCGCTTCAGCACGGTGGGGAACAGCCAACGCCGATAGCGTGGCAGCGGGCGCATCGGCTGACCGCGCCACCACGGGTTGGCGTCCCACACAAACTGCTCCAACTCTGCGGGCAGCACAACGCCAAACAGCGTGTCTTCACCTGAAGTGTGGGATTTCACACATAAAAGAATACCCACCCACGACTGTGTGGGTGGGCGGTTCAGAGGTACGATGATGCGAACGGTTAACCCTTCACCTGCTCTGCCAAGCGTTGCGCCTCGTTCACATCGACCTGCACGCCAGGACCCATCGTGCTGGAGAGGGTGATTTTCTGCAGGTAGCGTCCTTTGGAGGTCGCGGGCTTCGCCTTCAGCAGGGCGTTCAGCGCAACCAGCATGTTCTCCAGCAGTTGTTCCTCGCTGAAGGAGGCGCGCCCGATGGGCATATGCACGATCCCTGCCTTGTCGACGCGGTACTCCACGCGCGAGGCTTGCTTGATCTCCTGCACCACTTTGGCGGGGTTGGGCGAGACTGTGCCCGATTTGGGGTTGGGCATGCGCGCCTTCAGCACGCCACCGATACGGCTGATGATGGGCATCATGTCTTGCCCCGCGACGATGAGGTCGAAGTTCTTCCAGCCCTTCCAGCCTTTCTGCACCTGTTCGACGATGTCCTCTGCGCCGACCATATCCGCGCCCGCTTCGCGCGCGGCGTCCGCCTGCTCGCCCTTGGCGAACACGAGCACTTTTTGCTTCTTGCCCGTGCCGTGCGGCAGGTTCACCACGCCGCGCACCATCTGGTCGCTCTTGCGCGGGTCGACGCCCAAGTTCACCGCCATATCGACCGCCTCATCGAACTTGGCGGTGGCGGTCTGCTTCACCTTGCGAATCGCCTCAATCGGCGAGTAGGTCTGCTGTCCGTTGCCAAGCGCCTGACCGCTTGCATGTAGCGGTTGCTGTGGCGCTGTTTCTTCTTGATTGTGCGTCCTCTCATAGTTGCCTCCTGTGGTCGTAGCGGAGCGGTTGCCCCTGCCACTGGGTTGTGTTAGTCGACGATTTCGACGCCCATCGAGCGCGCGGTGCCCGCGATGATGCGCATCGCCGCTTCGATATCGTTGGCGTTCAGGTCGGGCATCTTGCGCTCGGCGATTTCGCGCAGTTGCTGGCGCGTGATTCTGCCGACCTTGTTGCGCAAGGGGTTCGCCGAGCCTGACGGGATGCCCGCGGCTTGCTTAATCAAGTCCGACGCCAGCGGCTGCTTCACGATGAAGGTGAAGGTGCGGTCTTTGTAGACCGTGATCTCCACAGGCAGCGTGGAGCCTTTCATGCTGGCGGTGCGCTCGTTGAACGCCTTCACAAACTCCATAATGTTGACCCCTGCCTGACCGAGCGCGGGTCCCACAGGGGGCGCGGGCGTCGCCGCGCCTGCAGGCAGGTTCAACTTCACCACATTGATTACCTCTTTCGCCATAGATACGCCTCCTAACTGATTTTCTCCACCTGGTCGACTTCCAGTTCCACAGGCGTCTCGCGCCCGAAGATGTTAATCAGAATCTTGACCTTACTGCGTTCGGCGTCGACGCTTTCGACTTTGCCGTTGAAGTCGGCGAACGCGCCTTCGATCACGCGCACGGTGTCGCCGGGCGAGAAGGCGATGCGCGGGCGCTCCTTGCTCTCCAGAATGGAGCGCTTGATCTCCTCCACCTCTTCGGGCGAGAGGGGCACAGGTTTGCCGCCCGATTCGACGAACCCCGTGACGCCTGGCGTTGTGCGCATGAGCGTCCAAGTCTCGTCGTCTAAAGTCATCTCGACCAGCACATAGCCAGGAAACACCCGACGCGTGATGGTCTGCTTTTTGCCGCCTTTGGTGCGCACCTCCTGCTCGGTCGGAATCAGCACCTGAAAGATGCGGTCGCTTAGCCCCTTCGCCTCCGCGCGCTTTTCGATGGCGAACTTCACCTTATTTTCGTGTCCGACCAGCGTGCGCACCACATACCATGCTGTTCGCGCAGTTTCCATCATGGCAGTACCTCTCAGCGCCCCAGATTGTCGACCCGTTTTTCGATCTCCTGGGTCGCATAGGTCAGCACAGTGTCCCACACGGCGAACCAGATGGCGACCACCAGCACGAAGCCGATGACCACCAGCATCATCTGGGTGGTCTCTTCGGGCGTGGGCTTGGTAACGCGGCGCAACTCTGCCACGATGTCGTGGAACCAGTTGCGCAGCCGCGCGACCAGACCAGGGCGTTCCGTTTGCGTTTTCGTCGATGCCATCGGTTATTGCCTCTCCATCAGCGTCGGGAGGTTAAGTATACCCCACTACGCGCCGAATTTCTCCTGCACGCCCATCAGTTGCGTCAGGATGGGCACAAGGTCGCCCCCGCGCAGGCGTCCGAGTGCGCCGCGCGCGCAGGCGTACTCGTGGAAGCGCAGTACCTCGTCGCCGCGCAAATCGGGTCCGTGCAGCAGCACAGGCACAGGGTCGCCCGAATGGTCGCCCACCGAGCATGGCGTCGAGTGGTCGCCCGTGAAGACCAGATAAAACGGCTCGCGATAGCCCTCCAGCAGCCGCGCGACCAAGCCGTCAATTCGCTCAATCACCTGCGCTTTGAGGTGCGGGTTGCGGTCGTGCCCGCACAGGTCGGGCGCCTTCACATTGCACAGCACGAAGTCGTACTGCTGCAGGGCGCGGGCGAGCGTGTCGGCGATGCTGGCGTAGTCGGTGTCGACGCCGCCCGTTGCGCCTGGCGCGTCGAGCGTGTCCATCCCGACGAACCGCGCGATGCCGCGAATCAGCCCCGTCTCCACCACCGCGACGGCGGTCATGCCGTGCTTTTTGGGGGAACGGCTCCAAGTGGGGCGCAACGCCCGCCCCGCGCGGCAGGATGATGTTCGCGGGGGGCAGCCCCTGCTCCCGACGCGCGCGGTTCACGGGGTGGTCGTTCAGCCGCTCATAACTCAGGCGCACGAAGGCGTTCACCACCTGCGCCGTGCGCACAGCGGCGGGGTCGTTGGGGTCTATTGGGCGCGCCTCGTGAATCGGCTCGCCCTCCGCGTGCGGGTCAACATCGGTGATTCGGTGGCTCAGCCCCTCGCCGCGCAGCACCAGCGCGCCCCGATGCGCCACCGACTCCTTGAAAAAGCACTGCACGCCGTCGATTTCGACGCCGTTGACCGCCGCTGCCAGTTCGCGCGTGCCCTCCGTGATGCGCCCGGCGCGGCGATCCAGCACGCGCATCTCGGCGTCCACTGTGCTGAAGTTGCAGCGCAGCGCGACATCGCCCCCGCGCACCTCCATGCCAATCCCCAGCGCCTCGAACGGTCCGCGCCCCTGATACACGCGATACGGGTCGTAGCCCAGAATCGCCAAGTGCGCCGTGTCGGAGCCTGCGCGCACGCCCGGCGCAATCGGATCCATCAGCCCGCACTCGCCCTCGCGCGCCAGCCGATCCAAAGTCGGCGTCGCCGCGTACTCCAACGGCGTCTTGCTGCCCATCTCAGGCACAGGACGGTCGCCCAGCCCGTCTGCAATCAACAACAGCCCCTTATACAACGCACGCGCCATAACGCCTGCAAGTATACCTACAGCCCCAGCAGCAACCGCACCAGAAACTCACGCGCGGGCAACAGAATAAACCGCAACGGGTTCGGCAAGCCAATCAGCGGCAGAATCAGAATCGAGCCGAACAGAATTATCGGTCCGTACACCATCTGAAAGCCCCAGTAGCGGCGGTCGTAAATGTCGGGAAACACCCCCGACAGCACCTTTGAGCCGTCCAGCGGATGGAGCGGAATCATGTTGAAAATCGCCAGCCCGATGTTCGCCAGCACCATCGAGAGCGTGAAGTCAACAAACACACTGTCAGGCAGCCGTTCGCCCGACGCCAGCATCAGGCGCAGGGGAATAGCGAAAATCACTGCCAGGATGATGTTCGACAGCGGTCCCCAAAAAGCGCACATCACCCAGTCGCGGCGCGGGCTGCGAAAATAGCCCGGGTTGACGGGCACGGGCTTGCCCCAGCCGATGCCGTAGCCCGAGAACGCCATAAAGATAATCAGTATCGTGCCCAGCGGGTCTAAGTGCGCAATCGGGTTCAGCGTCACGCGCCCTTGACTGCGCGGCGTCGGGTCGCCCGCCCAGTCGGCGTATTTGGCGTGCGCGTACTCGTGTACCGCCAAACTGAGCAGAATCGCCAGTATCCAGATGACCGCACTGATGAGCGTTTCCAAGTCGAACATCGGGCGGGAGTATACCCTGCGAGGTATACTTACCGCGCCTATGACCTTTCAGGAGTTGCTGTTTCGGCTGGAGCAGTTTTGGGCGGACTACGGGTGCTTGATTGTGCAGCCGTATGATGTGGAGGTAGGCGCGGGCACGATGGCGCCTGCCACGACGCTGCGCGCGCTGGGACCTGAGCCGTGGTATGTGGCGTATGTGCAGCCCAGCCGCCGCCCCGCCGACGGACGCTACGCCCGCAACCCGATGCGCCTGCAGCACTACTACCAGTATCAGGTCATCCTCAAGCCGTCGCCCGACGATGTGGTCGATGTCTACTTGGAGAGCCTGCGCGCGATAGGGATTGACCCCAGCGAACACGACATCCGCTTCGTGGAGGACGACTGGGAAGCGCCCACGCTCGGCGCGTCGGGCGTCGGCTGGGAAGTGTGGCTCAACGGCACGGAAATCACCCAGTTCACCTACTTCCAGCAGGTCGGCGGCATCGAGTGCGACCCCGTGTGCGCCGAAATCACCTACGGTCCCGAACGGCTCGCGATGCTGCTCAGCAAGAAAAACAGCGTCTGGGAACTGGAATGGAGCCGCGGCGTCTCCTACGCCGATGTGGACTACCAAGCCGAACTGGAGCATAACTACTACAACTTCGAGCATGCCGACACCGAGATGCTGTTCAAACTGTTCGAGATGTACGAGGCGGAGAGCGCACGGATTGCCGAACTGGGCTATGTGCATCCTGCGTTTGACCTCGCACTGAAGTGTTCGCATATCTTCAACCTGCTCGATGCGCGGGGCAGCATCTCGGTCACGGAGCGGGCGAGTTATATTCAGCGTATTCGCGCCCTCTCGCGGGCGTGCTGTCTCAAGCACCTCGAAAAACGCGAGGCGGAGGGCTTCCCGCTCTTGCAAAAAGAGTGGCGCGTCGGACTGAAGGGGAAGTAGGCATCCCCCGAAATCGATGTATAATATACTTACGAATGGAGAGACGCTCATGCGACGAATCGGATTTTGTCTGTGCAGCGCGCTGCTGACGCTCGCGCTCGCCCATACGCAGGGCTACTCGCTACGCTTCTACGGCAACGGCACTGGCGACATCGACCGCGTCAAGATTCGCATTGACGACCCGACGAACAACCTGCCTGGTCCGCCCGCCGACATCGGCGCAACCGACTTCACGATTGAGTTCTGGGTCAAGGGGACGCTTGCCGACAACCCGTCTAGACCCGTGACCTGCGGCGCGAATGAAGACTGGATTTACGGCAACATCGTGATTGACCGCGACCGCTTCAGCCAAGACCGCAAGTTCGGGATTTCGATTGCGGGCGGGCGAGTCGTCTTCGGCGTCACGGGCGACGGCACAGGCGCGTTCACGATTTGCGGGACTACGAATGTGCTGGACGGCGCGTGGCATCATATTGCTGTGCAGCGTCGCCGCTCGGACGGCTACATGTGGCTCTATGTGGACGGCAGGCTGGAGGCGCAGGGCGACGGTCCCGACGGCGACATCTCCTACCCCGACGACGGCGCGCCGTGCAGTTGGTGCTGCAACGGACGCCCTTGCGACTTCAGCGACCCGTTTTTGGTGTTCGGCGCGGAGAAGCACGACTACGACCGCAACGCTTACCCGTCGTTCAGTGGCTACTTGGACGAGGTGCGCCTTTCGACCGTGCTGCGCTACAGTGGCAACTTCACACCGCCCAGCCAGCCGTTCACGCCCGACGCGCACACCGCCGCGCTCTACCACTTCGACGAGGGCAGCGGGACGCAGATTCTGGACAGCTCAGGCGCGCGGGCGGTCCCAGCCACGGCGAGTTGCGCTACGGGGGCAATCCTGCGGGTCCTGTGTGGACACGCGACACGCCGTTCCGACGCCCTGGCGATGTGGACGGCGACGGCTGCATCGATGACGCCGACCTGCTGCAGGTGCTGTTCGCCTTTGGCGCGACGGGGAGCAATCCCGCCGATGTGAACGGCGACAGCATCGTGGACGACGCCGACCTGCTGATTGTGCTGTTCAACTTCGGCAGCGGGTGCTGAGCGTCCTCACGCTCCACGCCGCTGGAACAGGCGGGGTCGGAACTTCGAGGTTCAGACCCCCCATCGGCATCGAAATTGGGCTATAATAGAGTGGGTGAGCGCACGATGGAGCCGTATTGTGAGTATTTATCGGCAGACGAATTGGTGTTGCGGGCGCAGCAGGGGGACGAGCGTGCGGCGGAGCAGGTGCTGACGCTGTTTCGTCCGCTGGCGCAAAGCGTGGCGGGACGGTTCTTTGTGCCCAGTTATGAGCCTGAAGATATGTGCCAAATTGCGCTGATGGGGCTGTGGCGCGCGGTGCTGTGTTTTGACCCGCAGCGCAAGGCGGGCTTCGCGGCGTTCGCGCGGGTGTGCATTCGACGGCAGATTCTCTCCGAACTGAAGCGGGCGCAGCGGTGGGCAGTGCCTGTGGTTAGCCTATCGGACGAAGCGGATGGACAAGCGTGGCTGGAGCAGTTGCCCGACCCGCGCCAGAACCTGTACGAGCAGCTCAGCGAGCGCGAGACGACGCAACGGCAGCGGGAGTTCCTCACGACGCACCTCAGCCCGCTGGAGGCGCAGGTGGTCGCCTTGTACCAGCAGCAGCTGACCTATCGCGAGATTGCCGAGCGGCTGGGCTGCTCGCCGAAAGCGGTGGACAACGCGCTGGCGCGCATCAAGCGCAAGGCGCGTCGGCGCAGTCGCGAGAGCCGCTGAACCGAGCCTATCCCCGAACCGCCCACACGACGCGCGCGTCGCCTGCGTAGTCGCGCACGATATAGGGCGACGGAAAGCCCCACACAGGCAGCTGCTCGGCTAATAGCGGGGCAAGGCGCGGGCTGGTCTCAAACGCGAGCAAGCCGCCCAGGCGCAACGCCCAACGCGCGCCCTGTGCAATCCGACGATACGGGCGCAGCGGGTCGTCCGCAGGAACCAGCAGCGCGCCTTTTGGCTCGTAGCGCGTGATTTCGGGCTGAAGCGCGTCCCACTCGTCGGGCAGCACATACGGCGGGTTGCTCAACACGGCGTCCACCGCGCCTGTGCGCAGCCCGCGCAGCCAGTCGCCTTGCACCAACATCAGGCGCGACTGTAGCCCCAGCGCGCGGCGGTTCGCCTGCGCCAAGCGCAGCGCACGCCGACTGCGGTCAATCCCAACCCCAAGCCAGTGCGGGGCGTGCGTCAGGCACGCCAGCGCAACGGCGCCCGTGCCTGTGCCTGCATCTACGAGGATTGGTGAGCAAGAGACCCCCTCCTTCAGGTTCCCCCTGCGGGCAGGGGGAACCGAGTCGGGTCGGTTCCCCTCGCGAAGCGGGGGGAACCTTACGGAGGGGGGTAGGCTACCTGCCCACCCCAGAAACACCTCCACCAGCAGTTCCGTTTCGGGTCGGGGGATGAGCGCGCCGCGCCCGACGATAAGCTCCAGCCCGTAGAACCACGCGCGGCGCGTGAGGTACGCCAGCGGCTCGCGCGCGGCGCGACGGCGCGCCCAACACTCCAGTCGCTGCACCTGCCGCGCCGACAAACGCGCGTCGGGGTGGGCGATTAGCCGCGCACGCTCCCAGCCCAAGCACGCTGCAATCAACGCCTGCGCCTCCCGAAGCGGCTCGGATAGCCCCGCCGCCTGCAACCGCGCCCCTACCCGTGCAATCGCCTCGCGAACGGTCATCGGCGCGGTATAATACCTCCGCTTGGCAAACGAGTTCGCGGCGGCTGAATGCACGGGAAGTCGGTGCAAATCCGACGCTGACGCGCAGCGGTAACTGGGGACGAACGCGACGATATGCCACTGGCTTCGGCTGGGAAGGCGTCGCTAGTAGGACGATCCAGAAGCCCGAAGACCGATTCAGCCGTGTCTCGCTCGTTTCGCCTCGCGGGTTGGGCGAAAGAGCGCGCGTAAGCACTCGCCTGCGGCTGGACGCCTCCAGCGGCGGGCGCGGCTACGCAAGCCTTCGTCCCGACCATAGAGCGCAACGCTTATGTGGAGGGATGAACCGATGCGATACACACACCGAACGCGCCGCAACAGCGGCTTCACGCTGATTGAACTGCTGGTCGTGATTGCGATCATCGCCATTCTGGCGGCGATCTTGTTCCCCGTGTTTGCCCAGGCGCGCGAGAAAGCGCGTCAGACCTCGTGTCTCAACAACCTGCGCCAAATCGGAACCGCAGGCTTGATGTACGCCCAAGACTACGACGAGCGGCTGTTCCCCATCGCCTACGACGACTGGTCGCACTACTGGTGGGGCTATGTGGATCGCCAGAACCAGCGACTGGATACGCAGCGCAGTTTCCTGTATCCGTACATGCGCAACGCGGAGATTCAGGCGTGCCCATCGTTCCGCGAGAGTCGCGCCTACCAGTACGGGCTGCTGGGCTACGGCTACAACTATGTGTACCTCAGCCCGATGCAGCCGCCGACCTACACGCCGATTGCGGTCGCGCTGGCGCAAATCAATAGCCCTGCCGAGACCGCGTGGCTGGCAGATTCGGCGCAGTGGCGCACTTGGGGCGCAGGCGCGCCCGCCTTCGAGGGCACAGGCTTCCTCGAACCGCCCTCCTACAACAACCCCACTTTTCACGGGCGGCACAACAGCATGGGGAATGTGCTGTGGTGCGACGGGCACGCGAAGGCGTTCAAGCCCGTCCTGCGCACGGAGGCGACCTACGAACCGCACCGTCGCTATAATCTGGGCAACATCGACCGCGACGGCAACCCGCAGACCGACGAGCTGATGGACTTGGAGTAGAGCAGCGTCTACTTGTGGAGTGCGGACGCCAGCGCAACCGCCTGCTCGATGGGGGTCAGCGCGACCTGTCCCTTGTCGGGCGGGCGGCTGCCGTCGGTCAGCACCACGACCCCTGCGCGGCGGGCGTGCGCTTCGGGCAGCAGCGTCTGCAGCCGTTCCGCCTCGTCGGGCAGCAGGGCGACCTCGAAGGCGTCGTGGGTGCGCCAGAGCGCGAGAATCGCGAGCGGCTTGCCATACGCCGCCAGCCCAATCGCGCCGATTTGCCCCTCCTGACGCGCCAGTTCCAACGCCTCCAGCGCGCCGCTGAGTTGCGTCTCGTTTGGCGTCTCGTGCAGGCTGAGAAAGTAGTAGTCGATGTGTGTGCGTCCGACGGCGCAGAGCGTCTCGATGATGTGCGACTGCAGGAGGTTCGCCGCGATGCGGGCGTCGGGGGCGTGCAGCAGCAGGTTCGTCGGCGTCGCGACAGCGATTTGGAGCCGATTCGCCCGCTCGCGCAGGAACCGCCCCCACAGGGCGGGCGCAGGCGAGATGTCGAGCGTCTCAATCGGCGAGGCGAGCAGCGCGTCCATCAAGCGTTCGGCGCGCGCCTCCGCCGAGCCGTCGCCCGTGAGATGCCCCCGCGCCCACACGGGGAACACATACCGATTCGTGCGTCCCAACAACACTTGGCTCATGGTTGGATTCGCGCCAGTGCCTGAGTGTACCCTGCGTAGGCGAGCGGTTGTGCAGGGTCGTAGTCGCCGCCGAGTATCTGCAGCAGTTGCAGGGCGCGTTCCCGCCAGCGCGTATCGCCAGAGGCTTCGGCGTACTCGTACATCGCCAGCGCGAGCAGCGCGTTGTCGGCGGGCAGGTCGGCGTCGTCGCTGCCGACGCGCACAGGCACGACCTTGAAGTTGCCCCACTGCTTGCTCTGCGAGGCGTCGTAGAAGCCGCCTGTCGGGTCGGCGTAGTCGCGCCAGACGCGCTGCAGCAGTTGCTCGGCGAGTTGCAACGCGCGCGGGTTGGGTTGCAGGCGATGCACGCGGACGGCGGCGCGGGCGACCAGCGCGAGGTCAGGCATCCAGTCGCTGTTTGTGCGCGTCGCGCTGTGGTACAGGTCGCCGCGCAGGGTGCGCATCGCGCGCAGCGTCTCCAGCACGCGCGGGGCGGTCTGACGCGCCCAGTGCGCCTGCGGGTCGAGCGTCCCGAAGGTCTCAGCGTAGTCTGCCAGCGCGAGGATGGCATAGGCGTTCGCGTCCGCGAACAGCGTCGGGTCGGTTTGGGGCAGCCCTTTGCCCTGCGCGATGGCGATGCGCAGTTTCGGCGGGGCGAGCGCGGCAACAAAGCCCGCAGGTCGCTCGCGATAGAACTGCGTGCGCAGCCCGTCCGCCAGTTCGTGCGCAACGCTGCCAAGTTCGGGGTCAAGGCGCGCGGCGCGGCTATAGAGGCTTAGCAGGCGGGCATGCTCAATCAGACGCGCCCCGCCCGTCGGCTTGCCTTCAGGGTCAATCCCGTCGCGGAGCGCAGCGACGGTCTTGCGCTCGGCGTCCCAGTAGGGGCTGTCGCGCAGGGCGCGTAGCGGGCAAACAGCGTCTCCTGCGCTGTGATGTCGCCGCGCTCCGCCAGCGCCAGCAGCGTCTCCAAGTGGGCAAGGTGGAACTGTGGCGGCGTATCGGTCGGCTCGGTCGGCAGCGGGGGCAGCGCGGTCAGGAACGCCTCCGTCGCGCCCGAAACGGTCGCCGCGCGCGCCGAACGCGCCCAGCGGGCGTCCCATGCCGTACCGAGCTGCTCCGCCATCTGCTGCACCTGCGCAGGGCGCGTGCGGTACATCTGGCTCAGCTCCTCCAAGTGGCGCATCAGCTCGGCGCGGGTGTCGGGCGCAACGGCGCGAATCGGCTTGCCGTCCGGGGTGAACCATGCGACAATCGGGTAGCGGTCGGGCGCGCCCATCAGCTGCGCCAACTGCCGCAAGTATCGCGCCCGCTTCGGCATGGCGTCCGCGTCGATTTTGACCGCCACAAACTCGCGGTTAATCAAGTCCGCCACGCCCGAATCGGAGAACGCCTCGCTGCCCAGTCGCTGGCAGCGCCCCGACCAGTACGCGCCCAGCTCGATCAGCACCAAGCGGTCGCGTTTCTGGGCGCGTCGGAAGGCGTCCTCGCTGCACGGCAGCCAGTTGACCAGCTGGTACTGCCCACTGCGCAGGTAGGTTTCGGGGCAGTTTTGCAGGGCGTTCGGGTGCTGCGCGCGCTCCAGCCCACGCAGCATGATTCCCAGCCACGCCAGCAGCACCATCAGCAGGCATACCCCGCTTAGCGCGCCAAAGCGCGGCGCGTACCGCTCCGCCGTCGCGCGATACTCAGGCGTCAGCCAACTCACATCGGTAGTATACCGTCAGTGGTCGTGCCCGCAGCGAATGGTGACCGTCACGGGCGTCTCGTCGGATGGCGTCGGCGCGGCGCGCGTGCGCCCGATAAAGTAGTTGCAGTAGGCGGTCTTCAGCGTGTTCAGGTCGTTGGGCGTGATTTGCAGCGGCACATTCGAGACGAAGTTCGGATACATCATATCGTCGGGGTTCTGGCTGTGCCCGCCGATGCCAATCGCGTGCCCGAACTCGTGCGCAGCGACGCTGCGGATGTCAATCGGGTTGTTGCCCTGCACGCCGATTTCTATCGTCGCGCTAATCAACCGCCCACTGCTGGGGTAGTAGGTGTAGGTTGTCAGCCCGTTGCGCGTGTTGGGTTTGAACACGACCCGTATCTGCGCACCGTCGGGCGCGTTGACCTCGCGGTAGCGCACTACACCGCCCGTCGCCTCCACCCACTGGTCGAAGCCCTGCCGCGCGAGCGTGCGATAGTAGTCCGAGTAGTTCGCGTCGCGCTCGAAGTAGACCGTCACAGGGAACCGCTCCCAATACAGCAGTCGCTCCAGCAGCGGCACATAGTTCGGCACGAAGGTATCCGCCGAGCAGACGCGCTGCTCGCCCGAAGTTGCGCCGCCGCCCCCGCAGCCCGCGAGCAACGACACACCCAACGCAACGACCGCCCCAAGTATCAGCCTTCGATTCATAGTCACTCTCCCAACAGGATGACCCCCCTCCTGCAGTTCCCCAAGCGTGCAGGGGGGACCGAACCTGCGCTCCTTAAGGTTCCCCTCGCGAAGCGGGGGGACCTTAGGGAGGGGGGTAAACCTGCCCATCGGCTCGCGCCCCGCATGGTATAATTTACCTCGACTTTGGAGGCGATAACCGATGAAGACAGGGATTCACCCGAAATATATCGTCGCGACGGTGCGCTGCGCGTGCGGCAACAGCTTTGAGACGCTCTCCACCAAAGAGGAGATTCGCGTCGAGGTGTGCGCGGCGTGCCACCCCGTGTTCACGGGCGAGGGCAGCCGCCGTGTGGTCGACACCGAAGGGCGCGTGGAGCGCTTCAAGCGCAAGTACCAAAACTACGGCAACCGCTAATGGGCGCACAACGACCCGCGTACTGGCGTTATGGGGGGCAGGCGGTCATCGAAGGCGTGATGATGCGCAGCCCCCGCTACTTCGCTGTCGCCTGCCGCAAGCCCGACGGCGGGATGATTGTGCATGCCGAACCCATCGAGAAGACGATCCTCGGCAAACTGCAGTTTCTGAACCGCCCGCTGCTGCGCGGGATTTTCATGCTCATTGACTCGCTCGCGCTGGGCATCAAGTCGCTCCACTTCTCCAGTCAGGTACAGATTCAGCACGACCCCGACATCAAGCCGATGTCCAAGCCTGTGCAGGATATTGCGATTGGCGCGTCCGCGCTGGGCGGGTTCGCGATTGGGATGTTTCTGTTTTTCGTGCTGCCGACGCTGCTGACCGATTGGCTCGCGCGCGAGGGCTGGGGCGCCATCGCACGCAACATGGTCGACGGCGGGCTGCGAATCGCGATTTTCCTGCTCTATGTGGGGCTGATTGGGCTGATGCCCGACATTCGGCGCGTGTTCCAGTATCACGGCGCGGAGCATAAAGCCATCAACGCGCTGGAGGAGGAGGGCGTCGTGTCGGTGGAGGCGGCGCGCCGTCAAACGCGCCTGCACCCGCGCTGCGGCACCAGCTTCGTGCTGCTGGTGCTAATTCTGAGCATCTTCGTGTTCGCGTTTCTGGGGCGACCGCCTGCGTATATTCGGATTCCGATGCATCTCGCGCTGCTGCCCGTGATTGCCAGCGTCACCTACGAGATTATTCGGCTGGCGGGGATGTTCAAAAGCGGCTTTCTGGCGCGGGTATTGCTGGCGCCGGGGCTGTGGACGCAGTACCTGACCACGCGCGAGCCGACCGACGACCAAATCGAAGTCGCCGTCGCTGCCCTGCAGAAAGTGCGCGCGCTGGAAGAGGGTATACTAACGGCGGAGGAACCCGCCGATGAACCCACCGAAGCTGCGAGTGCTGGTTAGCTTTATTGGGAAGGGAAACCGAAACGGCGCGTCCAGTGGCTATCAGACAGCGCAGTACAGATTCCCCGACGAGTGGCAAAGCCCGCCAATCTCGGTCTTTGGGCTTGCGCTGCTGACCTACTACGAACAGCACCTGCGCCAGCCGGTTGACCGATGGCTGGTGCTGGGCAGCCCGCAGTCGAACTGGGACGCGCTGCTGGAAGCAGTTCCCGAAGACCAATGGGACAGCGCCCTGAATCAGGTTTACGAAAAAATTCGCGACGCCGTGAAAGCGGAGGAGCAATCACCCTGCGCCACGGGCATCGGGCAACTGACCCAGCCGCTGCTGGATGAGTGGGGCGACGCGCTCTCGGAGCGTTTGCGCCCGATGATGGTCAAGTGCCAGCTGGTGGGCTGGTGCGAAGCGCCGACCTCGCAGCTGCAGATGTGGCGCGTACTGAGCCAAGAGGTTCCCGAAGGCAGTGAGCTGGTGCTGGACACCACGCACGGCTTCCGCCACCAGCCGATGTTGCTCGCGCCGATGGTGGTGCTGCTGGGCATGCTGAAAAACCTCTCAGCGTCGAACTCTACTACGGCGCGTTGGACAT
>AFSR01000975.1_pt1 | contig 18711 bp, 13 predicted proteins | sample 296848 | NCBI WGS metagenome assembly AFSR01 (sample SAMN02954305, study PRJNA68063) | hot springs metagenome | biome: terrestrial; feature: Mushroom and Octopus hot springs; material: microbial mat core samples; isolation source: Yellowstone National Park Mushroom and Octopus hot springs ...
GGTTTTGTCAACATCCTGACGAAATCCGGCACCAATGACCTTCACGGCAGCCTTTACGGCTATGGCATCCACGATACACTCTGCGCCCGGCCCCTGCTGACCGGACCGCAGTGGGTGCTGCGCCAGTTCCAGTACGGCACCACACTTGGCGGGCCACTGCGCCGGGACCGCTGGTTTTTCCTAACAAGCTACGAGGGGCAGCGGCGGGCTGAATCGAACCGGTTTTCACAGGTCATCCTGTCAAATCTCGAAGCCATCAATGCCGTTCGGCGACACTACGGCCTGACACCGGAAACGGCCAACCAGGTACGAACCGGGGACTACGACGTGGGCTTTGGGCGCGTGGATTGGCGACCGAACGACCGCCATACACTGGCCGTGCGACTGAATGCGCTGGTTGGCACGACACGTGGCTTTCTGGGCGGCGGCGGCCGGGCTTCGCCGACCTCGACGACCGCCCGCGACAACTGGACGACCGATGTAACCACCAGCGCCACCTACACGGCGGTGCTGACGCCGACGCGCGTCGGCGAAGTACGCGGGCAGTGGGCGCGCCGCGACTTCATCTTTCGCCCGCGTTTTGCCGAACCGGCGCTGGAGCTGCCCAACTTGATCGTCATGGGCAAAAGCACGTCCGATGTGGATGAGTACCGCGAAGACCGGCTTCAACTCGCCGGGGTTCTGACACAGTTGAAGGGCGCGCACACCGTCAAGGTAGGTGGGGACTGGTCACGGCTGGACGACACGGCACGGTGGGATTTGTTCTTTCCGGCGCGCATCATCTTCGGCGGTCTGCTGCCGGCCTTTCTCAACCGCACGCCTGACGGGCAACCAAATCCGCAGCCAAGCACCTTCTGGTTTCCTTTTGTCACCGGGGCGACCACCGCGCCACCGATTCCCTTTCCCTTTACGCGCGCCGTGCCGGAAGTCCTGCAGCCGAATGTCACCACGCGGCTTGTCCACGCGCATTATGGCCTGTTTGGGCAGGATCAGTGGCAGGCCGCGCCTTCGCTAACCGTCACCTTTGGTCTCCGGTACGACGTGGAAACCTATCCCCGCCGGTTTTTTGACCGGCGTGACCGCAACAACTTCCAGCCGCGTGTGGGGGTAGCGTGGGCCGTAGGGCGCGGTGTCGTCCGAGCGGGCTACGGTGTGTTCACTGACCGGATAGCGTCCAGTGTCGGGCAGGTCATCTTCGGCGCAGAGTGGATTTCACGCGGCGACGTACCCACGGCGACCCAGGTGTTTGCCAATGTGGCGCGCTTTGCTGGACGTTTCCGCCAGGCGACGATCAGCGGCCCGCCCTCGGCTACTTCACCGATTGGGGCTGCACGTGCAACCGATATTTTCCTGCGTGGAACTGCCAGTGCGCCAGCCGGTTATGGCGTGCCGGTCGGACAGGCGCTGCCGCCGGGCACGTTGCCGCTGCCGACGGCGGAAAGCGGCGCAACGGCCAGTTTTGCCGACAACCTCAGCCGCCGGTTGCGCAACCCCTACGCCCAACACCTCACGCTGGGCGTCGAGTACCCGTGGTGGGGGGTGGTGTGGTCAGCGGCGTACTTGCGCGTTCTAGCGCTGAAACTGCCGGGCCACACCGGCAATCTCAATGCCTTTCAGACGGGCGTGCTGCCGACGGGTAAGCCCATTCTGGCCGGCCGCCGGTTTGCCGAACTGGGACACTTTTTCGTAACCGACAATCTTGGCGCAAGCAGCTACCACGGTGGTTTCTTTGTGGCTCGCCGCGCCTGGCGCCAGGGCTGGTCGTTGTCAGTGGCGCATACGTGGTCAAAAACGCTGACGACGGTGGATGCCGTCAACAATCTAGCCGACTACCCGGAGGGACTGACCATGGAGCGGTTTCTGTCGCGCCAGCATGCAGCCCACCGGCTGGCAGCAACCATTGCCGGAGAAACGCCACGTCCGACCGGATGGCTGGGCGGCTGGCAGGGAGCTGTCGTCATCGCGCTAGAAAGTGGGCGTCCGTTCAATGTTTTTGCCGGGGGAGACTTCAATGGCGACGGCAATCCCAACAGTGACCGTCCAGGGTTACTCCCACGCAACAGCTTTCGGGGACCGGGATTCGCCGCTGTGGATGTCCGCCTTGGCCGCCACTTTCAACTAGGTGAGCACAGCCGGTTAGAAGTGACACTCGATGCGTTCAACGTGGCGAACCGGGTCAACATCCGCGACCTGAACCTGGCTTATGGAGGAATCAATCTCGATCTGCCGCCGAACCCGCTGTTGCAGTTTGGCGCTCCGCGCGATGTGTTTGGCGCGCGGCAGCTTCAATTAGGCGTCAAACTACGGTTTTAACTTGCGGGAAACTTTGTCTGGCGTCCGGGTGTGTGGTCACTGGCTTGCAGACCGGGAAAAAATCAACAATCTTTGCGCCACCTGTGCCCCGTGCGCTCAGGGGATGGCTGGTTTCATGTGGTTTCTGGTCGTCCTGCCTGGCGTTGGGTTAGGGCATCAAAATCGGTCAGGTGGTTAATCACCGCTTGTGTAAGGAGAGAACCGGTTGTGCATTGGCGATGGGACTGGACAGGCAAGGGCTTCCTCTGGGTGTGGTTACTAGGTGTGGTTGGGTTTGTGCCCGTGGTGACGCCGGCGCAGCAGGATGGCGGCACGCGCCCGATGCGGGCGACATCGGTGCACACCCTTGTTGGGGGGCGAGTACGGATACAGTTCAGTGATGCTTTCCGTGGCCATTTGCGCCGGGCGCATGTGGCTTACGATACCGTTGGGGCCTCGGCCACCGATGGCGATGCCGTAACCTTACCGATGGCGGACGGCCTGCTTGATCTGGCTTCGGGGCGCGGCACGGCGGTGTGGCGTGGCGGTCTGGCACTGGAAACACCCAAAGCCGATGTCGAACTCCGGGGCTTTCGTCTGGATACCGTCGGCAAGCCGCCGTTGGTGTGGGCAACTTTGGTGGTCGAAGGTGAACTTGACCGGACGGTACCCCTGTTTACGGCAACGCTTCCCTCCGAACAGCTTCCCCTCCGGTTGATTGGTGGGCGGGTGACGATGCTCCGCAATATCGAGCTGCGTCTGACCGCCGAAGGCGCGCTGCTTCTCAACCAGCTTTCCGAGCGTGAAATCTTTTCTTCGGGCCAGATGGTCGGCCTTGTCAACCTTATTGCTATTGTCGAATAGCCTAAGGCTCGTTAGCGCGCGCCTATGAAGGTTTTTGTGACAGGCGGCACGGGGTTTGTCGGCGCCAACGTGCTACGCGAACTGCTCGCCGGTGGGGCCGAAGTCCGAGCGCTGGTACGGCCCACCAGCAACCGACGCAATCTCGAAGGTCTGAAGATCGAGATCATTGAAGGCGACCTTGACGACGTGGCGCTACTGACCCACGCCATGACCGGATGTGAGTGGGTCTTTCACGTGGCTGCCCATTACAGCTTGCTGCGGCGTGACCGGGAAGCTATCTACCGTACCAACGTCGAAGGGACGCGCCATGTCTTGCAGGCAGCACGCGCTGCCGGTATCAAGCGCTTTGTCCATACCAGTTCGGTGGCAGCCATCGGCGTGCCACCTGAGGGCGAAGTTGCCGACGAGTCATTTCAAACCACCGTCGAGGAACTCGTCAGCGATTACAAGAAATCCAAGTTTTTGGCCGAACAGCTTGCCCGTGAGGCTGCCCGTGAGGGGCTTCCCGTCATCATCGTCAATCCCAGCACGCCCATCGGGCCATACGATGTCAAACCCACGCCAACCGGCGACATCGTGTTGCGGTTTCTGCAACGGCGCATGCCGGCCTATGTGGACACGGGGATGAACCTCATTCACGTGCGGGATGTAGCCATCGGACATATCCGCGCTGCCGAGAAAGGGCGCGTTGGCGAGCGGTACATCCTCGGCCACCGGAACATGACGCTCAAGGAAATTCTGGACACCATGGCGGCCATCACTGGCCTGCCGGCGCCAACCCGCCGCCTGCCCCACTGGCTGCCCATCGTCGTTGGCGCTGTGGACGAATTCATCCTAAGTCGGCTAACCGGCAAGCCGCCAGCGGTAGCCTTCGACTCGGCCCGTATGGCGATGCACCCGATGTATTATGATGCAACACGCGCCGTGACCTACCTAGGGTTGCCCCAAACGCCCATCGAGACGGCGTTGCAGGAAGCGATAGCGTGGTTTCGGGATCATGGCTACGTCTGAATGAGCCGGTTGCATGAGCCTTCTGAAATCCACACCTGCTGTTGTCCCTTCGATTCGGGAGTGCGCCGAACCAGTGCTGCCGTTGCCGTCCGACTTGGCCGTGCGCGTTCGGGGATGGCTTGATGTGGCCGAGTGTGCACGGTTAGTCGAAGGCGTCTATGCTGCTCGTGAGCACTGGGTGGAAGCTTTCGGTGGATTGCAGTTTTCCCTAGGGCGCGCCTGGTACGCCGACCTCGAAATGGGACGCGAGACGGACTATTTTGCCGAGGCAGCCGAACGCAATGCCCTGGTTGAACGCTACGCCCCTGGCTTGCAGCGCCGGATGCGCTGCCTACTGCGGGCTGTGGTCGGGCAGCCAGTTATTCAGCGGGAAGGCTGGTGTGGTGCCGGGATTCATATTTTCCCGGCTGGCGGCTGGGTAGCCCACCAGGGCGGGGAAATCCACTTTGACACCGAGGGAATTTTGCCCGAACAGCTTGCCGTGCGCGCACCGGCGCTCACGGTGGTTGTCATGCTTCAGCCGCCACGGTCTGGCGGCGGGCTGCGGCTGTGGGCAGCCCGCTTCGAGGGCGAAGAGACCCCGTCGCCGGCGCAGTTGGCGCAGCCGAGCACGTCCGTTACCTACGGCGTCGGCGATGCCCTGATTTTCGACAGCTACCGCCTACACTGGATTGAGCCCTTTACCGGTGACCGCGACCGTATTTCTGTGACCGTGCATGCCGTCCAGGTAGGACGCATTTGGGAAAGCTGGTTTTGACTGTGCCCAGTGCCTCTTGCGGGTGCGGGGCCTCTGTTTGGGCAGGGTTACAGCGGCAAGTATTTGCCGATGATGGCTGCTAGCCGCCGGCGTGTTTCGGGAAACACCAGGTCCGGGCGCGTCATAATGGCGTTTTTGAGCGCAGAAGCGTAGGGCGAGGTGGGATTGGTTGCTGCTAGGCGGCGCAGTGCGCCCCGCACAATGCGTTGTGCTGTAGCGACATTGCGGTTGAGGTAATCAATCACCATTTCTACCGTTACCTCGGCGTGGCCGGGATGCCAGCAGTCATAGTCGGTGACCATTGCCAGTGTGGCGTAACTCATTTCTGCCTCACGCGCGAGCTTAGCTTCCTGGAGGTTGGTCATGCCGATAACGTCCATACCCCATTGCCGGTACACATTCGATTCGGCGCGGGTGGAAAAAGCCGGTCCCTCCATGCACAGGTAGGTGCCGCCTCGATGAATGGTAACGCCCTCAAGCTCGCGCCCGGCAGCTTCCAGCGCATCGCATAACACTGGGCACACCGGGTCGGCGAAGGTAATGTGGGCCACGATACCGTTGCCGAAAAAGGTAGATTCTTCAGTACGTCCGCGCGTCCGGTCGAAAAACTGATCGGGGATGACGACATCAAGGGGTTTGATTTCCTCGCGCAAAGAGCCGACGGCCGAGATGGAGATGATAAACTCAACCCCCAGCATCTTCAGGGCATAAATGTTGGCGCGGAAGGGCAATTCAGAAGGTAGCAGCAGGTGTCCACGACCGTGGCGCGGCAAAAAAGCTATGGGTACGCCATCCAGCCGTCCGGTGATGATGGCGTCGGAGGGTTTTCCAAACGGAGTGTCAAGAAAGAGCTCTTCTGTTTCTTCAAAAGCTTCCATGCGGTAAAAGCCACTCCCACCGATGACGGCATACTTGATGGGCAACGAAGGTAGTGTGGTCATACAGGCGTTGTACACTCCACAGTAAAATCATCAAAGCGAACCATACGATAGCATGACTACGACCGATGGTATTCAGCGCCACGCCTTGGGGGAGAGGGCGTCGGCTGTGTCGCCGGAAGCAACCAAACCGGAAACCAGCCCGGCATCCTGGCATGTCCTGGACCGGCGAATTGCTTACCTGGCGCGCACATGCGGGTTGCTTCGGGGGACGTTCGTCATGCCCGCGCCCGAAACAGCCAATCCGCCAGATGCTTCGCCGGATGGCCTCAACCACTGGCCGGCCAGATTTTTGACGGCTGTAGCGCAGGAAGACGACGCAGCCTTTGTAAGGCACTATGCCACCTTATTTGTCTCAGAGCCAAATGCCGAAGCCCCACATGTTGGCCTGTTTGACCGTCTCCTGAAAGTACCGTCGCTAGCTGCCTACGATGGCGTGCTAGGACGATGGCTTGACGCAGAAGATGTCATCCACATTGGGGATTTGATGGCCGTCCGCCGCCAGCAAGGGGGAAGCCCGCTGTTGCTGACCATGGCCGATGTGCATCCGGCGCTGGCCGTGTCGCGCTGGTGTCTGGTGACAGACGTGCAGCACCGGGAACGATTTGATCCGTGGCTGCGGCTGTTGCGTACGCTGGGAACGGAAGACTTTGATCCCCTGGCTATGCAGTGCCGGGTGCTGGAGCTACGCGAGCGCCTGCGGGAAGTCCAACTGGAGGCGGAACGGAACCTTCATGCGGAACTTCAGAAAAAAGACCGGGAGGTGGCCGCCGTCTGGCAGGCCAAAGACGAGGAAATTGCCCGCCTGGGGGCGCAGTTGCACAACGTCCAGATGCAGGCGCAGACTCAGGCGGCGCAGCTTGCGGCCCGTCTGGCTGAACTGGAAGCCGCAGTGCAGTCGAAGGAAGAGGAGCTTGTCCAGGCGCACCGGCAGCTTGCCGAAGCACAGGAAGAACTCCACCGCACCCAACAGCAGGCGGCGCAGCTTCAGCACCAACTCCAGGCCATTCTGGCATCGCGTTCGTGGCGGCTCACGGCTCCGCTGCGGCGGTGGTTCGGCCGCGGGACGCCGTGAATCCCTAAAACACACCCCAGGTCTGTCTGCTGCCCTTGGCTGACCCTCTGCTATGGCCTCGCGCAAAGTCGCCCCGGTGTGATATGTCATTGTAAATGTTCTCAAAGATACACACTGGCGAACACCTATGGACCTGACGGCACTGACTCGAACCTTTCCCCTTGGCAATGGTGGTACAGGACGGCTTGTCTCGCTCCCGGCGCTAGCGGCGGCCGGCTTTGGCGATATTGCCACGCTACCGGTCTCGCTGCGCATCGTGCTGGAATCCGTCGTGCGCAACTGTGACGGAAAGCGCATCACCGAAGATGATGTGCGCCGGCTGGCACAGTGGGAACCAACGGCCGAGCGGACGGCAGAGATTCCCTTTGTCGTCGCTCGGGTACTGCTTCAGGATTTCACCGGCGTGCCGCTGCTGTGCGACCTTGCTGCCATGCGTTCAGCGCTTGAACGCATGGGACGTGATCCAGCACTTATCGAGCCGCTCGTGCCCGTAGATCTAGTCATTGACCATTCTGTGCAGGTGGATTTCACCGGGCGTGAACGAAGCCTGCCAACTCTGGGCGGCAACGGCACGCCGGCCGATCCGCTGACGCTCAACATGCAGTTGGAGTTTGAGCGCAACCGGGAACGCTACGAGTTTCTGAAGTGGGGCATGCAGGCGTTCAAGACATTTCGGGTCATTCCGCCGGGGATTGGTATCTGCCATCAGGTCAATCTGGAATATCTGGCCCAAGGCGTACTTTCCCGCGATGACATGTACTTTCCGGACACCTTGGTTGGGACGGATTCCCACACGACCATGATCAACGGCCTGGGCATTGTCGGCTGGGGGGTGGGCGGCATTGAAGCCGAAGCTGCCATGCTGGGCCAGCCCGTGTCGTTTCTGACTCCTGATGTGGTTGGGGTCAACCTGAAGGGCCGCCTGCGCGAGGGTGTCACGGCCACCGACCTCGTACTGACCATTACAGAGATGCTGCGTAAGGCCGGTGTCGTCGGGAAGTTTGTTGAGTTTCACGGCGAAGGTGCAGCAGAGCTGAGTGTTCCCGACCGGGCCACCATCGCCAACATGGCGCCGGAATACGGCGCAACCATGGGCTTTTTCCCGGTGGATGAAAAAACCTGCGCCTATTTGCTAGCTACCGGACGCTCTCCCGAGCACGTTGCTACGGTACGCAACTACTTTGAAGCACAGGAGATGTTTGGTATCCCAGCCGCAGGAGCCTGCCGCTACTCGACAGTCCTGGAACTGGATTTAGCAACGGTAGAAGCTAGCGTGGCGGGGCCAAGGCGTCCCCAGGATCGAATTGCCGTTGGGCAGTTGGCTACAGCCTTTGGGGAGAGTCTCCGAAAGCCGGTCAAGGAAGGTGGTTTCGGGATTGCTCCGGAGTCCGTCGCTACACGTTATAGCGTCAGCGATCCTTACTTTGGCGATCTTGGACATGGAGACGTGGTCATTGCGGCCATTACTTCCTGCACGAACACCTCAAACCCCGGCGTGATGCTGGCCGCCGGCCTGCTTGCACGCAAAGCCGTGGCGCGTGGACTGCGTGTGCGTCCCACCGTTAAGACCTCGCTTGCTCCCGGCTCGCGGGTCGTTACGGCTTACCTGGAGAAGACCGGACTTCTGCACGACCTACAGCAGGTTGGCTTCAATGTCGTGGGCTATGGCTGTACAACATGTATTGGCAATTCGGGGCCGCTTGATCCAGCCATAGAAGAAACCATCACCACACACGGCTTGGTAGCCGCCAGTGTCCTTTCCGGCAACCGCAACTTTGAGGCCCGCGTCCATCCCAGTGTCAGAGCCAACTTTCTAATGAGTCCGCCGCTTGTTGTGGCTTTTGCCCTAGCCGGGCGGGTGACGCTTGACCTGACCCAAGAACCGTTGGGATATGACGAAGCTGGCCACCCGGTGTATCTGCGGGAAGTCTGGCCAACAACCGATGAGATAGCAGCCGTGATGGCTGCTGCCTTTGACCGTGAAACTTACCGGCGGCTTTATGCTGACTTTACCGCCGAGCATCCCCTATGGAATGCCATTCCTACTGTCACCGGGCAAGTCTATCGGTGGCAAGCAGATTCGACCTACATTCAAGAACCGCCGTTTTTTGCCAACTTTAGTCTAGAAACAGGAACGTTTGCCGACATTCGTGGTGGGCGGGCACTGGCTATCTTCGGCGATTCTGTCACGACCGATCACATCTCGCCGGCCGGCAGCATCAAGCCAACTTCCCCGGCCGGGCAGTATTTACAGGCGCGGCAGGTGGCCGTGGCGGATTTCAACAGTTACGGCGCACGCCGAGGCAATCACGAGGTCATGATGCGCGGCACGTTCGCCAATGTTCGCCTCAGGAACCTTATGGTGCCGGGAACAGAAGGCGGCATCACGGTGCACCAGCCGAGCGGTGAGCAAATGTCCATCTACGATGCCGCCATGCGCTATGCCGAGACCCGGACTCCCCTGTTTGTCTTTGCCGGAAAGGAATACGGCACAGGCAGTTCCCGCGATTGGGCAGCGAAGGGCACGGCGCTGCTGGGTGTACGAGTTGTTGTGGCGGAAAGTTTCGAGCGCATCCACCGCAGCAATCTGGCCGGGATGGGTGTTTTGCCCTGTCAGTTCGTCGGCGGTGTTACCGTGCAGTCGCTGGCCCTTGACGGCAGTGAGACCTACGCCCTGGAAGGGCTGTCCGGCGGCGTTTGTCCGCGCCAGATGGTGACGCTGGTGGTCGAGCGCACCAATGGCATTGTGGAGCGCGTGCCGGTCCAACTGCGCCTCGACACTCCGGTCGAAGTTGAATACTACCGCCATGGGGGAATTCTGCCCTATGTGCTGCGGCAAATGCTAAGCTAAAGCGAATGGGCACGGTGGTGAGCAACAACAAGGAAACGCCCCTTTCGCACGGTTCTCTGCACGGGCTGAAAGACTTATCGCGGATGCGATGGACGATCTTCCGCGATTACGGCTGGTTGCTGTACTCGCTTGTTCTACGGGACCTGCGCGGGCGGTACAAAGGATCGGTTCTTGGTTTTCTTTGGACCTTTCTCAATCCCCTGCTGCTGATGTTGACCTATAGCATCGTGTTTGGCTACTTCCTGCAGGTCAACGCCCCGGCTTATCCGGTTTTCATTCTCAGCGGCTTACTTCCGTGGATGTGGTTTTCGACATCCCTGCTGCAGGGCGCAACCTCGATTTTGGAAGGCGCAGCCTACGTTGGCAAAACGATTTTTCCTACGCCCGTGCTACCGCTTGTCCCTGTGCTGGCGGGGATGGTCAACTATCTACTCTCGCTTCCGTTGCTGTTGATTTTGCTGCTGGTGTTTCGGCTGCCGCTAGGGTGGGGGCTACTGTATTTTCCAGTGCTGGTGGTCATTCAAGCCCTGCTGTTATTCGGTTTGAGCATGGCGCTGTCGGCGCTTAGTGTGACATTTCGCGATACGCAGCACTTGCTTGGTCATCTTGTGAGTATCCTCTTTTTTATGATGCCAATCATGTACCCGCTGACAGCAATCCCGGAACGCGCGCGATGGATTATTGAACACAACCCACTGGTAGGGCTTTTTTACGGCTACCAGCAAATATTCTACTATGGTGAAGTCCCTGACCCGCGCCGGTTGCTGTGGCTGTTGGTGCTCGCCTTAGCAGTGTTCTACGGAGGGCAATTTACATTCAACCGGCAGTCGGAATCCTTTGCAGAGCTTATTTAGCAAGGGCAGGCAGTTGCTCTTGCGTTATCGGCGTGTTGTAAGTTCCGGGCACGTTTGCCGGCTGCGCATGTAGTTTCTCAAAAAAGGAGAGTGCTGACCCATGAGCGCCCCGACACCGCATGCTCGCCCTGTTGTCAATCCGATCCGCACCAAAGCCGATTGGCAGACCCAGCGGATGGCCTGTCAGCAAGACCCAGGTGCTTTCCATGGCGCCATTGCCCGACGTGAGCTGCACTGGTTTGAACCACGGCTTCGGGCATGGGTGACATATGACGAATCTGCCGCGCGCTGGACCGGGCTATGATGACGCTACAGGCACGCCGGTAGTGCTGACCTGCCGTCAGATTTCAGCCCGTGGACGCAGGCTTTTGATGACACCGAGGCTCCCTTCTATCGCTGGTTTGTCGGGGCCTGGACCAACGCTTGCTTCAATGAGGTAGACCGCCACGTACTTGCTGGGCACGGCGAAGAAATCGCCTTCTACTTTGAAGGCGACCGCTGGGATCAATCTCTAAACAACGGACGGGGTGGCCCGGTGGTTTCTTTTGCCGTCACCCGCAAGCAGCTTTTGCTTGAAACTGTCAAGGCCGCCATGGTGCTCCAGAATTTGGGACTCCGCGCCGGCGACCGCATCGCCATCAACCTACCCAACATCATGGAGCAAATCTATTTTACCGAGGCGGCCAAGCGGCTCGGGATTATTTACACGCCGGTGTTTGGCGGTTTTTCAGCTAAAACCCTCAGTGACCGCCTTCACGACTCAGGTGCCAGGGTCATCATCACCTCAGATGGTGGCTACCGAAATGCGCAGATTGTGCCCTACAAGGAAGCCTACACGGACAAGGCGTTGGATGATTACGTTCCGGTTTCTGATGTGCTCGACATTGTCCGCAACACGTTGGAGCTGCTCACAGAAAAATCTACTTTTGGGTGGCTGGGCGAGCACTTCCACGATGCTGTCATCGAGCACATTTGCCGTGCCGTGCAGGAGGCCATTGCCGGTAACATCACTGTAGAGCGTGCAGACGCCATGCGCGGCGTTGGCGTAGGGCTGAGCGAACTGCGCCTGCTGTCGGTCAAGGCAAAGTCCATGATCCGTACGGCTATTGCTAAGGCGCTTGTGACAACACCGGCTCGGGTTGAAGCCGTCATCGTCGTCAAACACACAGGACAAGACATCGTTTGGCGTCCTGAACGTGACCGCTGGGCCCATGAGCTACTGGGCGAGGCAAGCCGACAACTACTTGAAACAGCGCGGGCACGTGGGCTGGCCGTCGAAACAGAAGCCGACCTGTTGAAACTGCCAACGCCGGACTTCATCGCCGTGCTCTATACACATTCACGTCCGGTGCCGGTGGCAGCAGAGTTTCCGCTGTTTTTCATCTATACCTCCGGTAGTACCGGGAAACCTAAGGGGGTGGTTCACGTCCACGGCGGGTACGTAGCCGGCATTGCCCACACCATGCGGATTGCCTTCGATGCGCGGCCGGGTGACGTGATGTACGTCATCGCCGATCCAGGCTGGATTACCGGGCAAAGCTACCTTATTTCAGCGGCGCTAACGACGCGCGTCACCAGCGTGGTCGCCGAAGGCGCGCCCGTGTTTCCCAATGCCGGTCGCTTTGCCTCCATTATCGAACGTTACCGAGTCAACATCTTCAAAGCAGGCTCGACGTTTCTCAAGGGCATCATGAGTGATCCCCAGAATCGTGCGGATGTTGAGCGGTATGACGTTTCATCACTGCACGTTGCCACCTTCTGCGCCGAGCCGACCTCACCCGCCGTCCAGCAGTTCGGTATGGACCTACTCTGCCGGCAGTACATCAACTCCTACTGGGCTACCGAACACGGCGGCATCGTCTGGACGCACTTTTACGCCAATGAGGACTTTCCCTTGCGCCCCGACGCCCATACCTACCCGCTGCCATGGGTGATGGGAGATGTGTGGGTTGCCGAAGAAATAGACGATGATGGCGTAGCGCAGCGGCACCGTCCGGCTGCAGTGGAAGAAAAAGGGGAAATTGTCATCACGCAGCCTTACCCCTACCTGGCGCGAACCGTCTGGGGTGAGGTTGGGAAGTTTGCCGTAACGACAACGCCTATAGGGGACGGACGGGAGGCCGTAACCGTCGTTCCCACGTGGCGCGGGGACATTGAGCGCTACAAAAAGCTGTACTGGACAAAATGGGCTGGGACGCTGGCCTACACCCAAGGCGACTTCGCGCGCAAGTACGCCGATGGCAGCTTCAGCCTGCACGGCCGCTCCGATGATGTCATCAACGTGAGCGGCCACCGCCTGGGCACGGAAGAAATCGAAGGCGCCATCTTGCGCGATAAACAGATCAATCCCAACTCCGTTGTCGGCAATGTCATCGTCATTGGCGCGCCCCACCGTGAGAAGGGACAGACGCCGGTGGCCTTTATTCTGACGGCTGAAGGCCGCAAACTGACAACCGAAGATGAACGGCGGCTGTCCGAACTTGTCCGCCAGGAAAAAGGGCTGACAGCCGTTCCGTCGGACTACATCCCGGTCACGGCGTTTCCTGAAACGCGCAGCGGCAAGTACATGCGGCGTTTTCTCAAAAACCTGCTCTTTGGTGAGCCGTTAGGTGACACAACAACTCTGCGCAATCCCGAAGTCCTTGATGAGATTGCTGCTAAAATCAAGGCCTGGCGCGAGAAAACGCGCTTGCGCGAAGAAGGACGCATATTTGAAACCTATCGCTATGTACGGGTGCAGTACTTCGATGTTGTGCCGCCCAAAGGCGAACAACCCGCCCAACGGATTGCCCTGGCTACCATAACCAACCCACCGGTCAATGCCCTCAACGAACGTGCTCTCGACGAGCTCATCACCGTCATTGAGCACCTCGAACGCCGCGAGGATGTAAAAGTCATCATCTTTACCGGCGAAGGCACCCGCTCGTTTGTAGCCGGAGCCGATGTCAAGCAGTTGCTCGACTTCAAGACCATGGCCGAAGCTTTGCCCCTACCCAACAATGCCCATCTGGCCTTTGGCAAAATCGAGCAGATGAACAAGCCGGTTATTGCAGCGGTCAACGGTGTTGCGCTGGGCGGCGGCAACGAGTTTCAGATGGCCTGCCACTACACGGTGAGCGAACCGACGGCTATTTTCGGGCAGCCTGAAATCCGACTGCATCTCATCCCCGGCTACGGTGGTACGCAACGGCTGCCACGCCTGCTGGCGCTGCGGCGTGGGAACTGATACCGCCCATGCTGTCAGCGCCCACCCGCATCAAAATCTGTGGTGTCACATGCCTTCACGATGCCGAAGCGGCCGTGGCCGCCGGCGCCGACATGCTGGGACTGATTTTTACCCCTTCCAGCGTGCGTTGCGTGGAAGTCGAAACTGCACGTGCCATTGTGGCAGCCGTCCGGGGACGTGTTGAGACCGTCGCCGTGTTTCAGGATGCGCCTGCCGATACCATCAATGCCATCGTGACGCACATCGGGTGTGACTTTGTTCAGTTGCACGGACAGGAAACCCCGGCGTTGGCGGCCGCGGTCATCCGGCCGGTGATTCGCGCTGTGGTTGTTACAGCGGTAACATCAGAGAACACGGTCAGGCAGTGGGCGCAGGCAAGGAATGTCGCCTACCTGCTGTTCGACCGTCCTAAGGCACAACGGGAGCCTGATTGGGAAGCCCAGCTCGATCGCCTTTGGAAGGCTGCGGCCTTAGAACGGGAAAGCTTTGTCGCAGGTGGCCTGTCTGCTGAGAATGTGTTGGAGGTCATTCGGCGCTGGCATCCCTATGGCGTGGATGTGGCTTCCGGGGTCGAGTCCATACCTGGACGAAAGGACGCCGGGCGTATGCAGGCATTTTGTTGGGCCGTCCGGCGAGCAACCCAACTGGTCTGAATTCAGTGGCGTCGGCCATACCAAACAATCTGGCCCGGCTGCTGTAAAGACAAACGCCGCCCAGGCTTGGTCGGCGTGTCTGGCTTGGCCTTGCCTTCGTCCTGCCCTAGAAGGCCTCGTCGAAGACCACCTCCCCGGTAACAGCAACCTGATAAGCCGCCACCCGTCGCTCGAAGAAGTTTGTCACTTCCTGTACGTCTTGTAAGTCCATGAAAGGAAAAGGGTTACGGGCGTAGTAGCGCTTTTCATAACCTAGTCGCGCCAGGCGCTGGTCGGCAACAAACTCCAGGTACTGCCGCATGTCGGTCAGCGACAGTCCGGCAATGCCGCCCGAAAGCAGGTCTTCTGCAAACTGCATTTCGCAGTCCACAGCTTCTTCAAGCATCTGCACGAAGGCCTCCTCCAGCTCGTCATCGAACAGCTCTGGTTCTTCCTGACGCACTTGGTCGGCAACGGCAAAAGCAAAGTTCATGTGCATGCTTTCATCCCGGAAAACCCAGTTCGTCCCCGAAGCCAGCCCGTGTAACAGCCCCTTGGAACGCAGGAAATAGATGTAGGCAAAAGCAGCAAAGAAGAACAAACCCTCAATACAACTGGCAAAGCACAACAGGTTAAGCAAAAACTTCCGGCGGTCTTCGCGCGTACGCAGTTCATCAAGCAGGAAAATCGAATCAATCCACTGCTGACAGAACCGTGCCTTGCGCGCAATGGAAGGAATGTTGTGAACGGCGGCAAAGGCACGTTCCCGCTCGGCTAGATCGGGGGATGTAGGTATCGAGCAGCGTCAAGTAGAACTGGACATGGAGAGCTTCTTCAAAAAGCTGCCGCGAAAGATACATCCGTGCCTCAGGTGCGTTGATGTGCTTGTAAAGGTTGAGCACCAAGTTATTGCCCACGATGGAATCACCGGTAGCAAAAAAGGCGACCAAGCGGTGAATGAGATGACGTCGGCTGATTAGCCGCTGTGTAATCCACCACATCGGTCGAAAATCCACTCCTCGACCGTCCAAGTGTTTTGATCGCGTGCGGTACATTCGTAAAACAGTGGGTACTTCATCGGCCGCAACGTGAGGTTGAAGCCAGGATCGAGCAACATAAGGCCTCCTTTCTCAGGTGCGCAGTGGGAAAACCCCTGCGCCACCTGGAGTCAATGCTGTATGAAGGACAAAGATTACTGGCAGGCGTCACAGCTTTCCGGGTTGTCTAAGGCACAGCCCAGGGCTGTATCGTCCATTGTTGGGAAGGCTTGCCGAGTAGCCGGGTTGTGCCCAGTCGGCGTAGCAGTTGGGGCGACGGTCGCTTTGGCAATCGTTGTTGCCGGGCGCGAGCGCAGGTAATAGGTCGTCTTGAGACCCTTCTTCCAGGCGTACATATACATCGAGGACAGCTTGCCGATGCTGGGCGATTCCATAAACAGGTTGAGCGACTGAGATTGGTCCACATAAGCCCCGCGTGCTGCGGCCAAATCAATGAGAGCCCGCATGGGCAGCTCCCAGGCCGTGCGGTACAGACGGCGGAGGTCTTCGGGAATGGCCGTAATGTTTTGGATCGAGCCGTCGGCTAACTTGATCTGGGTACGAATGTCTTCATTCCATAGCCCCAGTTGCTTGAGGTCCTCCACCAGGTAGCGGTTGATTTGCAGAAAGTCCCCTGACAGGGTCTCGCGCTTGAAGAGATTGGAGACCTGTGGCTCGATGGCTTCGTAGCAGCCGCAGATCGAGGCAATGGTGGCTGTTGGCGCAATGGCGATGAGCAGGCTGTTGCGAAGGCCTTTGGCTTTGATGCGTTCGCGCAGAGCGTTCCAGCGTTCGGGATCAGGTGGGGTAATTCCCCACAGATCAAATTGCAAGATACCCTGCGCCGTGCGGGTTTCGGGGAAGGCAGGATGCGGGCCGTAAATTTCGGCTAACTCGCACGAGGTCAGCAGCGCATGGTAGTACATTTCTTCCTGGATACGGGTGGAGAGCTCCAGGGCTTCGGGCGAATCAAACGGCAGCCGAAGCTGAAAAAACACGTCTTGTAGCCCCATAAGGCCTAATCCGATGGGCCGCCACCGACGATTCGATTCAGCCGCCGACGGAATTGGGTAGAAGTTGATGTCAATCACACGGTCGAGCTGGCGAACCGCGATGCGGACGTTGCGCGCCAACTTCTCGAAGTCAAACCGCCCATCGGTAACGTGCCGGGCGAGGTTGATCGAACCAAGATTGCACACGGCAGTTTCCGTCGGAGAGGTAACTTCAATGATTTCCGTGCAGAGGTTGGAGAGATGAACAACTCGGCCGGGCCGCCCCGTCTGATTGCACTTACGGTTAGCCGCATCTTTGAAGGTCATCCAGCCGTTGCCAGTCTGTGCCAGCGTCCGCATCATCCGCTGGTAGAGCTCACGGGCACGCACCTGGCGGGTGTAAAGCCCTTCGCTTTCGGCCTTGAGATATGCTGCCTCAAATTCTTCGCCGTAGAGGTCAGGTAGGTGCGGCACAACCTTAGGGTCAAACAGCGACCACATGCCATCTTCCTCAACGCGCTTCATAAAAAGGTCGGGAATCCAGTTGGCCAGATTGAGGTTATAGGTGCGGCGCGCTTCATCGCCCGTGTTGTCCCGCAGCTCGAGAAAGTCTTCGATGTCAGCATGCCAGGGTTCGAGATAAACGCAGCAGGCACCTTTGCGCTTGCCACCCTGATTGACAGCGGCAACCGAGGAATCAAGCGTTTTAAGCCATGGAACAATGCCGTTGGAATGGCCGTTCGTACCCCGAATCAGTGAACCTTTCGAGCGAACACGGTGGTAGGCCAGCCCAATACCGCCGGCAAACTTCGACAACAGCGCTACATCCATGTACTTCTGGTAGATCGCTGCGAGGTCATCTTCCGGCGAATCGAGCAGGAAGCATGAAGAAAGCTGCTCGTGGCGCGTGCCGGCGTTGAACAGCGTCGGGGTGCTGGTCATGTACTCCAACGAAGACAGCAACTGGTACAGCTCTAAGGCGTCAGCAACCGTCTGTGCCAACCCACATGCCACGCGCAGGAAGAAGTACTGAGGGGTTTCAATGACGGTGCGCGCTGTCGGGTGTTTGAGAAGGTAGCGGTCATAGATAGTGCGCAGTCCGAAGTACTCAAACTCGTGGTCGCGTTCGTCACAGATGGCCTCGTCGAGCTTGCGCCGGTGCTCGCTGACAAAGTGACGGACGCGGTCGTTGATAAGTCCCAACTCGTGACCGGCCGCAATGGACTGCGAAAACGAATAGATGTTTTGATTTCGAACTTCTTTGTAGATGTATGTTGCCAGCAGCCGGGCAGCCAGGCGGGAATACTCTGGCTCTTCGACAATGAGCGAAGCGGCTGTGTTGATAGAAAGCCGATCAAGCTCAGCCGTTGTTGCGCCATCGTACAGTCCGCCGATGGTCTTGGTCGCCACCCGGTAGGCGTCTACGTGCTTGAGTCCTTTACAACACCGTCCAACGGCGCGGATGATCTTGTTTACATCCACCGGTTCATAGCTGCCGTTACGTTTCCTAACGCGCATGCTAGAGGGGATGGTTTCAGGCTGGTGGGCAGCAGCGGATTCATTCATAGCTGTTTACTTTTGCTTCCAGAGACAAGAGGGGCAGCGAGTGCGTCAACGGTTGTGGGCGGAAAACACCACAGATACGTCGTCGAACCCAGTGCGCCGTCTTGTTCCCAGAAAGGATTGCTAAAGTGCCGGGTGACTTACCCGGTAAACGAGCGCGATTGTGGGCCGGCACTCTTGAATTTGTCAAGGCTTCCCGCACAAGATGTTGTGGTATGTGCAGTAAGCCTACCATTGGTCGTAAGTCAAGCCACTCTAAAGCGGAAGCTCCAGGCCGGCCCTAGACCGGGTGGCTGCTGCCGGGTGAGTCCCAGCTTCAGTCAGTGAGCAAGAGCGCGGCTGCGAAGAACAGCATGCAGAGCAATGACCTGCTGGCGGGTTGACTCAAATCCTTCCGAGGTATCGATCTCAAAGTCGGCGTAGCGCCGTTTTTCTTCGGATGACATTTGAGCGGCGATACGCTGGGCGGCTTCTTCACGGCTGAGGCCATTGCGCGCCATCAGGCGGGCAAGTTGGATTTCGGGGCGACACCAAACAACCACGACCACATCAAAGCGCCGGTAGCCGCCAGACTCAATGAGCAGGGCTGCATCTACGACGGCAATGCCATGGGGGTCGC
>AFSR01001444.1_pt1 | contig 18689 bp, 16 predicted proteins | sample 296848 | NCBI WGS metagenome assembly AFSR01 (sample SAMN02954305, study PRJNA68063) | hot springs metagenome | biome: terrestrial; feature: Mushroom and Octopus hot springs; material: microbial mat core samples; isolation source: Yellowstone National Park Mushroom and Octopus hot springs ...
GCCTTGATCGCCGAGTTAGAGCCGCTGCCGCTGCAGGTGAGCCTGGTGCCCGATGTGCTGGACTTAGCTTGGTTCATGACGCGGGTGGAGGACCTGAACGGCATTCCGATCTTGCGCCTGCGCGAATCGCCGCTGGATGGGCCGGCGCGCGCCGTCAAGCGCGTGATGGATCTCGTGGTCAGCGCAGGGTTGCTCATCACCTGTGGCCCGCTCATGTTGCTGATTGCCATCCTTATAAAGTTGGATTCGCCTGGGCCGGCCATCATCCGCCAACAGCGGGTGGGAGAGAATGGCCGCTTATTTGAGATGCTGAAGTTCCGCACCATGCGCGCCGGCGAGGAGCAGCGCGTCCCGAAGCTCACAGACGGCTTGCATAAGCGGCCGCGCGATCCGCGCGTGACGCGCCTGGGGCGATTTTTGCGCCGCTATAGCCTGGATGAACTGCCGCAGTTGATCAACGTATTAAAGGGCGAGATGAGCTTGGTCGGCCCGCGGCCGGAGTTGCCCTGGCTGGTGGAGCGCTACGAGAGTTGGCAGCGCCGGCGGTTTGCCGTGCCGCCGGGGATGACCGGCTGGTGGCAGGTGAACGGGCGCAGCGAGCGGCCCATGCACCTGCATGTAGAGGACGACCTTTATTACATCCGCAATTACTCTCTGTGGATGGACTTAGTCATCTTGTTGCGGACGGTGCCGGCGGTGCTGAGCGGGCGGGGGGCGTTTTAGTGGATGCCTTCGGGGTCACCCTCTGCTCGGCGTGACAGCCCCCGCACGCGGGGAATTAGGCAGGGCGCTTGGTGGCTTCGCAGGGCTTTGGTCAGTCAGGATTTCAGATGCTTCGCTGCGCTTAGCATGACACCCCTTTCTTTCCCCCGCATCCTGGGAAACAGCGACTGCGCCATCGCGCCGCTGCTTGCCCCAGGCTAAATGATGGCCCTGCTATCATCGGGTGTTGAGGGGCAATGGGAAGAAATAGCCAAGACGCATCCTCCGCTTGTGCAAAAACGGAAGGTCATCTACAATCTCCTCGTTGCCCAGCGCACTTCTCGCTACTTCTCTATTCCGCTGGCCAACCGCACTGCCTAAACCATGATCGACATCGCGCAAGCCCTTCAGCACCCCACCGAAGATCAGGACTGGATTAAGAAGTTCGCGCTCGGCGTGCTCATCAGCTTCGTGCCGATTCTGAGCTTCGCGGTCACCGGCTTCATCATCGAGCATCTCCAAAACAGCGCCAGGGGCGCTTCATCCCCGCTGCCCAACTGGGACAATTTAGGGAAGAAATTGGTGACCGGGCTTAAACTTTTGGCTGTGCAGCTCATCTTCGCCCTGCCGATCCTTGTGCCGAGCTGTGCCCTGTTGGGCTTCGTCATCCAGCAAACTGCTTCACGCCCAGGCGAGAATCTGCCGGAGAACGCCGTCCTCATCGTGGGCATTGGCGGTATTGCGTTGTCATGCGTCGCGTTGCTATATGGGCTTTTCTTGCTCTACCTCTCGGCGGCGATCCTCATCCAATTCGCCAGGACCGAGCAAATCGGCGCATGTTTGCGCGTTGGCGAGCTGATCCAAATCGCCAGGACGAACACGGGCGATTACTTGACAATCGTCGCGATAGTCGCGGCCATTTCTTTTGCTGTGGGATTGGTCTCAGGCATCCTGAGCCTCATCCCCTGCCTCGGCACCGTCATCTTGATCGTGATCGCGCTGCTGTCGTCGCTGTATATCGGGCTGGTGGCGGCCAACATGGCCGGCCAGTATGTGCACAGCAATAATATCGTTTGGACGCCTATCTGGGCTTAACATCGCTCAGGTAGGATTCGCTTACTTTCAACTAAGGAGATTTTTCAATGAACAGGCTCATCGGCATCATCACGTTCAGAGCACCCGTCTATCGCGAAGTCGCGCACGACCCAGCAGCGCTGACGCCAGCGGCGATTGTCGTCATCGTCGTCACAGTTGTCACCGCACTGCTCAGCGGACTGCTCGGGACTAACCCGCTGGGCTTGGCGGCCATCGTCGCCACGTCCCTCACTACCGTCCTGGTAAGTTGGCTGCTGGCGAGCGCGCTAACAGCTTTCATCGCCAATCGGCTCTTCCGCGGCCAAAGCAGCACGGCAGAGCTGCTGCGCATCTTCGGCTTCACCTATGCGTTTCAGCTATTGATAATCGTGCCCTTCGCGGGCGCGATCGCCGCTGCCATCCTCTCGATCATCGCCACCGTGCTGGCGATCCGCGAATCCGCCGGCTTTGACACGCAGAAGGCTATCTTCACTGCGATCATCTCAGGCGTGATCCTCCTCGTGCTCAACCTCGTCATTGCCTCGGCGATTGGCGGCATATTTGGCGCTGCGTTGCTCGGCAGTTGACTCACTGATTCGGGCAGGCGCCTTCTGGCATAACGAAGAAATGAATTGCCCCTGACGAGCATGTGCTCGCCAGGGGCTTGTTTGCGCGTGCGGCCGGCTGGCCACACTAGATGAACTGATGGCTATCGGGCTGGAGCACCAGTTCGTTGAGCACGCTGCCCGCCGGCGCCTGGAGCGCGGACACGATCGCCTGCGCGGCGTCCTCGACGCTCAACATCTTGTCGCGCTGCACCTTCATCTCGATGGCATCCCAAAAGGGCGAGTTGACGCCGCCGAGGTAGAGCAGCGAGATGCCGATGCCGCTGCGCTGCCATTCGGTGGCCATCGCCTTAAGCGCGCCCACCGCCCCCCACTTGCTGGCGCTGTAGGCGACGCTGCCGCGCATGACATAGCGGCCCATCGTGCCGACCGGCGTGACGATGCGCCCGCCGCCGGTCTTGAGCATCGCCGCGCCGACGGCCTGGGAGACCAGGATCACCCCCTTGGTGTTCACCGCGTAGGTGCGGTCAATGTCCTCTTCGGTCAATTGCTCGATCGGGCGGATCACGCCCACGCCGGCGCAGTTGACCAAGCCGTCAATGCGCCCGAAGGTCGCGAGCACCTCGCTGACCAGGTCGGCCACTTGGTCTTTTTGCGTGACGTCGGTAGGCACGGCGATCGCCTGCGCCCCCAATTGCCTGGCCTGGTCGGCCACAGCCGAGAGCGCGGCGTAGTTGCGCGCCGCAAGGCCCAACTTGGCGCCCAACTTCGCGAGAGCCAGCGCCGTCGCGCGGCCAATCCCGCTGCTGGCGCCGGTGATGATGATCACTTTGTCCTTTAACATCTCGGATTCCTTTTTCAGCTACATTGCCTCTAGCCAACGCCGGGTGGCTTTGGCGCGCGCGGCGAACATCGCCCTTAGGACGATGCGGCCGAAGAGCGCGTCAAGCAACTCGCCGAGCGGGCCGAACGGCAACGCATAGTCCAACCGGTCTATCACGCGGGTATGCTGATCGTCCACTGCCTCGAAGGCGTGAGTGTGCCGCCAGCGCTTGAAGGGGCCTTCGTCGCCGATCTGCTCATCCGTGAAGTAATGCGGCGGCACGCGCTCGATGAGCTGGACGTTCCACGGCCGGCGCAGGAGGCCGACCTGCATGGTCATTAGGATGCGGCTGCCTGGGTTGAGCGGACGGTCCACGTGATGCACGCGCATCCGCACCGGCCCGGTCATCACCTTCGGCAGCGCCAGCGGATCGTCGTGAAAGTCCCACACCCGCTCCAGGGGCGCGCGGACGACGAAAGCATATTCAAAGCGGCCCATCAGCGGTATTCCAGCCGGCCCAGCGTGCGCGCCACGAACTTGCCGAACGTCATCTCGCGCACATAGGCGATGCCCTCGCGCAGCTTGATCGGCTGGATGCCGAACACCGAGGTGATCGCGTTGTCGGTCGCCACGTTGTCCACGCCCAACTGCGCCAGCAGGCTGGGCGTGACCGGCGGCTTGGGCAAGGTGGCGTCCATGATGGCAACCGCCGGCCTGAGCAAGGCGACTGGCATGTAGAGCTTGACGCGCTTGACCTGAAGCTCATCGAGGATCGCGTCAATGATGCCCTCCAGGGCGATCACCTCGCTGCCGCAGATCTGCAAACGGCGGTTGAGGACCTCTGGACGATACAGTGAGTCCACGACGCAAGCGGCCACGTCCTGCACGGCGATTGGTTGAAACCTGGTCTTGCCGTCGCCGGGGACGATCATGAAGGGCGGCAATTTGGCCAGGCCGGCCAGCGTGTTGAGGAACTCATCGCCGGGGCCGAAGATCACCGATGCCTCGAGGATCGTGTAGGGGATGCCGCTGGCCATGATGGCCTCCACGCCCCGCCCCTGGGTGTAAGCCAGCGGGAAGGGACGCTTTGGGTCGGCGCCCAGCCCGACCACGGTGATGATGTGCTCGACGCCGGCGCGCTTGGCCGCCTCGACGACGTTGACCGTCCCTTGTGCGTTCACCCGCTCCATGGTGACCTGCCCGCGATCTCGGTTGACCGCGGCAAGGTGGATCACCTTTTTGACGCCTTCCATGGCTTTCGCCAGAGAGGCGGGATCGGTGACGTCGCCGATGGCGACCTCCGCGCTAAAGGCGCGCAACTTATCCGCGCGTTGCGGGTTGCGCACCAGGGCGCGAATCGGCCAAGGCAGGCGATCGGGGGACTGCGCCTTCAGCGCGCTCAATCGCTGAAGCGTGTGTTGTGCGACGTAGCCACTTGCACCGGTGATGAGGATCATGTGTGTTTCTCCAATGGTCGTAATGCTCAACGCGCTGGCGTTAACCCTGCGCTGGTAAGCGAGTTCGCAGCGCGCCTAAGCATAGCGATCTATATGAGATAGCGGTGAGTTACTGCGCGGCGCTCAGCCGGGGATTTAAGACTCGGTAGGTGCAGAGCACGCGCGGCGCAAAGCACGCAGGTACGGCACGAGCGCGGCGTATTGCACCGGCGGCAGCCCCACTTCAGCAGCCTGGTCCAGGGCTGCAACTACTTGCTCTAGCGCTTCCACTGCGATGCCATCAGGCGGGAGCGCATCCCAGGCCCAGTTGTCCAGCTCGGCCAGTGCATCGGGCAGGTCGAAGCGCAAGGCGGCTTCGACACAGCGAGATACATACTCACAAGCCTCGACCAGGCGAGCATGGGTCAACGATCGGTCCGCATAGTCCTGCAGCAAGCGCGCCGCGCCGGCGATCACCTGGGGCATCTGGCTACGCAAGTCGGCGAGCCAGGCATGACCATTTGCGGTCGGCGCCGCTTGCAACGCCTCATCAGGCGCGAGCAGGCGCGGCTCGGCGAGCAAGCGCGCGATCTGCTCAGCGGCGGACTGCGCGTCTTCGCCGACGTAGGTGGCGGGCACGCGCTGCCGCAGCGCCGGCAGGCGATTGAAGACGCGCCCGCCGAAGACGACGCGCACGCCATGCTGAGCGACATAGGGCTGGATGGACTCGACGAGGTCGAGCAGGTTGGCCGCAGCGATCAGTTGGCTGGCCGAGAGCAACACCAGATCAGGGTGTGCCTTCTCCAACATCCCGCGCAGGCGGGCCAGGCCGATGTTCTGGCCCAAGTAGATAACCTCGTAGCCGCGCCGGCGCAGGAACAGCGAGACGATCAAGAGGCCGAGTTCGTGATATTCCCCAGGCGCGCACGCGCTGACGATGCGCCCGGCTCGGCTGGCCGGCGGCACAACGGTCATCAACGTCGAGAGCCGGCGGCGCAGCAGGCTGGTTGCGAAGTGCTCGACGCTGATGGTGATCTCGCCCATGTGCCATCGCTTGCCCAGCGCCACCATCACCGGCTGGATTAGGTTCAAGCAAACATCCTCGATGGAGAAGAGCGCGAACGCCTCGTTCAGGACGCGATCCGCGCGCGCCTCGTCAAACTCAACCGCCGCAGCGATGAAGTCCTCGCGCAGGCGGTCATACGAAGCAGGCGCTGGCGGCTCCGCCGGCGGTTTGTCCGCCGTCTGGGACAGCAGCGAGTGCAATAGACGTGCTGCCTGGCCAATGCTCATCCCGGCTTCGATCTTCGCCTTCAACCAGCGGATGATGGCTACGTCGCGTTCGGAATACAGCCGATAGCCGCTCTCCGTGCGCGGCGGCGAGGGCACGCCGTAGCGGCGCTCCCAGGCGCGCAACGCATCTGCCGAGACGCCCGTTTGGCGCGCCACGGCTTTGACGTTGTACACCGGCTCGTCGCTGTAGTGGTCGAACATCCTCGTCGGGTTAATCTAACCCTTTGTCCAACGTTTGTCAATGATAGCGGCAGCGGGTCAGCGAACTTTCAGCCAAGGGGAGGAGCGCGTTCAGGCCATCGGCGAGATCACGCCGGCGCAGACCCGCAGGAACATCGCCTGGGTGAGCAAGGCCTGATCCAGGCGCTGCAGGTCGGTCGTGGTGATGATGACCTGATTCGCGCGCTCGATGAAGCGCAAAAGGCAGCGCCGGCGGTAGGCGTCCAGCTCGGCCATCACCTCATCTAGAAGCAGCACGGGGTCTTCACCGGTGTGTTCGCGCATCCACTGCGCTTGGGCCAGTTTGAGGGCCAGCACGGCCGTGCGCTGCTGACCGCGAGAGCCATACTCACCTAGGTCCAGGCCGTTGGCAAGGAAGCGCAGCTCGTCGCGGTGCGGGCCGACGAGGGTCATGCCACGGGCGATCTCCTCGCGGCGGCGCTCGGCCAGCGTGCGGCGGAAGGCCGCGAGCAGGTCATCATAGGCCACGCCGGCGGGCAGCGCCGCGTCGTCCAGGCCGATCTGATAGGAGGTGTTCAGCGCTGCCGGGCGGAGCGGGTCAAAATTGGGCTGATAGACGATCTCAAGATATTCTCGACCGTTAGATAGCTCACGGTGAATGGGCGCTGCCAGCCGCGCAAGCGCTGAGACCGCGCGACGGCGGCGCAGGGCGACCTCCACCCCCGCCGGCACCAACTGATCATCCCAGAGCGCCAGCTCGTCCGGGTCGAGCGGGTGTTCCTGCGCCTGCTTGAGCAGCGCGTTGCGGTTGGCCAGGGCGCGGGCGTAGCGCTCCAGGGCACGAACGTAGTCGGCATCGAGTTGCGAGAGGGCTGCGTCGAGGAAGGCGCGGCGCAACGCGGGCGGGCCGGCCACCAACTCCACGTCGGCTGGAAAGAAGAGGACCACGTTGAGCTGACCAACCAGGTCTATCGCCCGCTTGGGCAGGCCGTCCACGCGGATCTCCTTGCGCAGCCGGCCCGACGCCATGGATTGCATCCCGATCTCGATCAGGCGCAGGCCCGCATTGCTCTGGATCAGCGCCTTGAGCACGGCAAATGGATAGAGGCCTTCCTCCTCCGCGCCCCAACGAATCACCTGCCGGTCCACGGGCGTATGTAGCGCGTGCGAGGTGGCGAGGAAGTAGATCGCCTCCAGCAGCGAGGTCTTGCCCTGGGCATTGTCGCCCTGGATGACCACCAGCCCGCGCGACAGGTCAAGCTCCAAACGAGCATACAGCCGAAAGTTGGTCAGCGAGAGGTGGCGGATGAACATCTAGACAAACTCCACCGGCACTTGCCCGCTGCGGTGATCGATTGGTCGCTCAAGCAGGAGGTCATGCGGGCGGTCGGCGGCCAGGGTCACCGAGCCGTCACGGTCGGCGATTCGCGCGGGATAAGTACCCGGCGCCGGCAGCCATTGGCGCTCGTCCGCGCGCAACACCTGCGCACTGTGCGGATAAGCCGCGACGCGAAACGGCCGGCCCAGGCACTGGTTGGCGTCGCGCAGGTCGCCGCGCGCCAGCGCCTTGCGGATGCGCGTGCTGGAGATGACGCCATCACCCAGGCTGAGCTTGTCCATCACGTTGACGGCGAAGCCCAGCTCCCTGCCCTGTGCAGTGAGATAGGCCACATTGCCCTGCCGGCGATGTCCCAGGGCAAAATCCGGGCCCACCCATAGGCTGAGCGGGCGCAGGCTCGCCACCATCTGGTGCACAAACGCCGAGGCCGTCATCTGCATCATCTGCGCAGTGAAAGCGAGGGTGATCAGGATATCCACGCCCAGCGCAGCGATCTGAGCAGCTTTCTCCTCAGGCAGCGTGAGATAGCGCGCCGGCGCTTTGCCCAACACCACCCGTGGGTGGGGAAAGAAAGTGATGACGGCGGCGCGCGCTTGGCGTGCACGCGCCTCGGCAACGACGGCGCGGATCAGGCGCTGGTGGCCTAGATGGACACCATCGAACGCGCCGATGGTGCAGACAGTTGGGACGGGGTCACGAACTTCATCAAACGACTGAAAGCGTTGCATCGAGGATTTTGATCGGCTTGAGCATCACCCCATCCCAACTGGCGATGGCGAAGAAGTTGCCCTGCGCATCATACACGCGCACCGTCGCTGCTGGCTGGTCGAGCAAGCTGGGCGAAGGCAACGCGCTGCCCTTGCTTCAGCCGTCTGGCCGTTGATTCGTCGAGCGTTGCTGCCGGCCAATCAGCCAGGGCGCGATCCATCGGCAACAGCAAGCGCGCAGCCTGGCCGTTGCGCCCGGCCTCTTCAAGCGCTGGCAGCGTCACAGCGTCGGCTAGGCTGAACGCGCCGGCCTGTGTGCGGCGCAGGCTGGCCACGTGCGCGCCACAGCCCAGCGCCTCACCGATATCGCGGGCCAGCGCACGGATGTATGTGCCGGCGCTACAGCGGACGGAGAACGCAAGCCAGGCGCCAGGCGGCGCGCCTTCGGCAAACGCCAGTCGCAGCACGTCAATCCGCACCCGTCGGGGTTCGAGCGCCACAGGCTGGCCGCGGCGGGCCAGGGCATAAGCCCGCTGGCCGTCCTTCTGGATGGCGCTGAACTGCGGTGGCACCTGCGCGATCTCGCCCGTGAAGCGCGCCTCGAGCGCGCGCAGGTCCTGGGGCGTCAGCGCCGGCACAGGCCGGACGTCAATTACTTGGCCCTCAGCGTCGTCGGTGTCGGTGCGCTCGCCGAGCTTGATCAAGCCTTCGTAGGCTTTGTCTTCCCCAAGCAGGTATTCGCTCAGTCGGGTGGCGTGACCAACGCATAAGACCAGCACGCCAGTGGCCAGAGGGTCGAGCGTGCCGGCGTGGCCGATGTGCTTCTCGCGCAGCGCGCGGCGAGCGCGCGCCACCACGTCGTGCGAGGACATGCCGCTCGGCTTATCCAGAACCAGCAGACCGTTCATCTTGGCTCGCTCAGCGGCGGCGGCGCGGGCCGGCCTTCTTGGGCTGCTTGATCACATACGTCGTCGCCGTCGGCTCTGGTTCGTCAGCCCCTTGAGCGCGCAGACGACGGATCTTCTCCCACTCCGGCGTCTGAGCGTCTATGTCGTTGAGCAACTGGCGCAGCTCTAGAATCTGGTCGCGCAGCATGGCGGCTTTCTCGAACTCCAATTCCTTAGCCGCCTGGTACATCTGCTGTTCCAGCTCGGCCAACAGGCGCTTTTGTTCGGTCTTTGGCAAGTCGGCCAGCCGCAGTGATGTGGCCTTCTTCTCGCCGTCGCGCGCCTTGGCATAACCGGCCTTCTCCTCAGCCACGCGCACGCGGTCGGTGAGGTCGCGCACGGCTTTGTAGATGGACTGTGGCTGAATGCCGTGGGCCTGGTTATAGGCGATCTGCTTGGCGCGCCGGCGCTCGGTCTCCTCAATCGCCGCGCGCATTGATTCGGTGATCGTATCGGCATACATGATCACCTTGCCATTGACGTGGCGCGCGGCGCGCCCGATCATCTGAATGAGCGAGGTCGTGCTGCGCAAGAAACCTTCCTTGTCCGCATCCAGGATGGCCACCAGCGATACCTCTGGCAGGTCCAGCCCCTCGCGGAGCAGGTTGATGCCGACGACGACGTCGTATTCGCCCAAACGCAGGTCGCGCAGGATCTCCACGCGCTCCACGGTCTCGACCTCGCTATGTAGGTATTGGACTTTGATGCCGATCTCCTGAAGGTAACGGGTAAGGTCCTCCGCCATGCGCTTGGTGAGGGTGGTGACCAGGGTGCGCTCGCCGCGCGCGATGCGTTGGCGAATCTCACCGATCAAATCATCCACCTGGCCTTTGACCGGTCGCACCTCAATTTCCGGATCCACAATTCCGGTGGGACGGATCACCAAATCAACCACGACTGCGCTGTGCTGCAGCTCGAAGGGGCCGGGCGTGGCGCTGACAAAGATCACTTGGCGATAGCGCTGCTCGAACTCCTCGAACTTGAGCGGGCGGTTATCCAGAGCGCTCGGCAGGCGAAAGCCATAGTCCACCAGCACCTGTTTGCGCTCGCGGTCGCCGTTGTACATCCCCCGAATCTGGGGAATGGTGATGTGGCTCTCATCTATGACGAGCAAAAAGTCGTCTGGGAAGTAATCCAGGAGGGTGAAGGGCGGTGTGCCGGGTGGCCGGCCATCCAGGAGACGAGAGTAGTTCTCGATGCCGGCGGTGAAACCCACCTCGCGCAGCATCTCGATGTCATAGCGTGTGCGCTGTTCAATGCGCTGCGCTTCTAGATACTTTCCCTGCGACTTGAAGAAGGCGATCCGCTCCTCTAACTCCTGCTCGATCTCGCGGATAGCGCGCTGGAGCTTCTCCTGCGGGGTAATGTAGTGCTTGGCCGGATAGATCTCGACCTCGTCTATCTCGGCCAGGATCTCGCCGGTAAGCGTGTCAATCTCGGTGATGCGCTCCACCTCGTCGCCGAAGAACTCGATGCGATAGGCGGTCTCGGCGTAGGCCGGCTGGACTTCGAGCGTATCGCCGCGCACGCGAAAGCGCCCGCGCAGCAAGCTGGCGTCGTTGCGCTCGTATTGAATCGCCACCAGCATGCGCAGCACCACGTCCCGCCGGCGCACCTCGCCCTTAGCCAACTTGACCACGAAGCGCCCATAGTCTTCGGGGTTGCCCACGCCGTAGATGCAGGAGACTGAGGCGACGATGATCACATCGCGCCGGCTGAGCAGCGAGCTGGTCGCGGCCAGGCGCAGGCGGTCAATCTCATCGTTGATCGAGGCGTCTTTCTCTATGTAGAGGTCGTAGCGCGGGACATACGCCTCCGGCTGGTAATAGTCATAGTAGCTGACGAAGTACTCGACGGCGTTGTCTGGAAAGAACTCCTTGAACTCGGCGTAGAGCTGGGCAGCGAGCGTCTTGTTGTGAGCGATCACCAACGTCGGGCGCTGGACGCGCTCGATAACCTTGGCGATCACGAAAGTCTTGCCAGTGCCGGTTGCGCCCAGCAGCGTGGTGTAGCGATTGCCGGCGTTGAGGCTCGCAACCAGCGCCTCGATGGCCTGCGGCTGGTCGCCGGTCGGCTGGAACGGGGAACGCACACTTAGCTCTGGCAAGGGATTTTCGCAAAACCTATGCGGTGAGGATGATTGTCGAGACGAACTCAGTATGTTCGCGGCACGAAGCCGGGCGAGTTCAGCACCTCCATCAGGTCCTCGCCCGTGCCCAGCACTATCAGGCCACGCCGCTCGGCAAACGTCACCACGCTGGGGTCTACGTACAAGCCGGCAACCACGCCCACGAAGCGATAGCCGCGCTCGGCAAACTCAGGCAAGAATTCCTTGGCCTCTGGCAGCCGCTCCGCAAATTCGCCGACTGCATCAGTGTCAAGCTGGGTCTTGCTCTCCACGATGAGCACGTAGCCGCAGCCGGCGGCGATGGTGTCAAACTCGCGGTTGTATCCGCGCCGGCTGGGATGCTTGCGCTTGAGCCGGACGAGCAGGGATTCAACCTCTTCATCAGGGCAGCCGAAGACCTCGCGCAGCACGCGCGGGACGCTCGGCGCGACGATGTTCTCAACCAGCATCCCCAGGCTGGCGGACAAATCGCCCCAGCGCTTGTTCATCTCCTTCCGCGAGGCGCGCGTCTCCTCCTTAAAGGCGCGCATCTCCTCTTTGAAGGCGCTCATCTCGTCCTTGAAGGCACTCATCTCCCGCGCGAGGCGGTCAACCTGCAGGCTGGTGGCACGCACGATGCGCAGCGTGTCCGCCATCAGCTCCTCCAGCGTCTCCACGCGCGCCTCAAGTTCAGCGCTCACAGGGGAGATTATATGTATAGGCCAGCGCTGGCCGGATTCGGAGCACAACAGGAGAGACGCTCCAGGCTATTAGGAGAAAACCGCCCCCACAACGTGCTGCTGCGCTAGGCTGATACGACTCATCCGCGACCGTCAACGTTGCGCGCGGCATCTCGCAAACCTACATAGCTTGCGTAACCCTCTCGGCGTTGCATACTAGCACTCGCTATGGCGCAACCGGAATATATGCTCATCGCTCACGGCACACTCATCACCATGTCCGATCCCAACTTAGTGATTGACGACGGCGGGCTGCTCATCCGAAATGGCCAAATCGCTGATCTCGGGACGATGGACGAGCTCAACCGCCGTTGTCGTGAGCTGCCGAACCTGCGCACCTTGGACGCTGCGGGTAAGTTGATCCTGCCGGCCAACATCTGCGCGCATACGCACTTCTACGGCGCATTCGCGCGCGGCATGGCCATCCCCGGCGAACCGCCGCGCAACTTCATCGAGGTGTTGCAAAGGCTCTGGTGGCGGCTCGACCGCGCCCTGGACCTGGAGGGGGTGAGATACTCGGCGCTGGTCTGCCTGGTGGACGCGATCAAGCACGGCACGACCACGTTGATAGATCACCACGCCAGCCCAGAAGCGATTGAGGGAGCGCTGGACGCGATCGCAGAAGCGGTGACGCAAGCTGGGCTGCGTGCGGCGCTGTGCTACGAAGTGACCGACCGCAACGGACTGGACGGCGCCAAGCGGGGCATTCAGGAGAACGTGCGCTTCGCGCGGTCGCTGGCAACCCAGCCCTCAGCTCATCTGCTGGCTGCCGCGATGGGCATCCACGCCTCGTTTACCGTGAGCGACGAGACGCTGGACGCTTGCGTTGAGGCAGCGGGCCAACTGAACCTCCCTATCCATCTGCACGTAGCCGAAGACCCGGCTGATGAAGAGGACAGCCGCCGCCGCTATGGTATGTCAGTGGTGGAGCGCCTGGATGCGCACGGTGCCTTAAAGGAAGATACGCTTTGCGCGCATTGCATTCACATTAGTGATTGCGAGATGGACTTGCTGGCCGAGCGGCGCGCCAAAGTGACTCATCAACCGCGCAGCAACATGAACAATGGCGTGGGGGTTGCCCGCATCGGTGATATGTTGGCCCGCGGCATCTGTGTCGGGCTGGGCAACGATGGTTTCTCGAACGACGCATTTGCCGAGATGAAGGTCTGCGACCTGCTGCACAAGGTGCACGCCGGCGATCCGCGCGCGATAGGGGCTGATGTGGTGGCGCGCCTGGTTTATCAGACAACGCAGCATCGCGCGGTGCTTCTGGCCGACGTTGAGCGGCAGCCTGACAGTCGGCTCGCCGGCGGACGTGATCTTGGTTGACTATCGGCCGTTCACGCCTTTGCATGCCGAGAACGCCCCCTGGCACTTGCTGTTCGGCGTTCACGGCGGCATGGTGACCCACACGCTGTGCAATGGCCGGCTGCTGATGGCCGACCGCGTTCTGCTGACGCTGGATGAGAAGGAGATCGCGGCCAAGGCGCGCGAAGCGGCGAAACGCGCCTGGCAGCGCGTGGCGAACCTGTGACTGTTTACACGTATCAGCGCCCCTGCGCGATCTTCAGCAGCCCTTCTGCGATCGCGTCAAAATCATATTCTGGATTCGCTGCCCGAAGTGCCTTGCGCAGCGCAGTAGGAATGGCTTCGATGCCTCTCCACGCGCCGCAGATGGCACAGGCCATCGCGCCGATCGTGTCGGCGTCGCCGGAAAGCGCGAAGGCGATCTCTGCCGCACGCATCGGGTCGCCGTCGGCCAGCGCGACGACGCCAAACGCAGCCGGAACCGCTTCGCTGGCGGCCAGCCCCGTGCCGACCAGGTCGTGGATGGCCTGAATTCTGCTCTCGTCGTCCCCCGTCTCATCGCGGGCCAGGCTGATCGCCAGGTCAATGCGCCGGGCGACCGATGCGCCGAGCGCTGGCGCGCCGAGCTGAGCGCCGATATCGGCGGCCTCGATGCCCGCGCTCAATACGTCGCGCAACGTCGCTTGTGGGTCGAGCGCGCGCGCCACGGCGCCGGCGACGGCGGCAGCCGCTGCGCAGGCCACGCTGGTGTTGTGGGTGGGGATCGCGGTCGTTGTGGCGTCGCGCGCTGCGCTCAACACGTCGCCGGGATGGATCAGGCCGACCACCGAGGCGCGCATCGCTGCGCCGTTGGTATCGCCGCCCAGCCCGCTGCGCCGCGGGTCCATGCCGGCGCGGATGTTGGCCACGCCGCGCCGCGTGCTAGGCCCGACAAAAGGACAGGTGTCACCGCTGACGGCGTCATACCATGCCACAATGGCCTGCGCAGCGCCGTCTAGTGAGACGCCGCCCTCGCGGATGATCTGCCGCGCCAGCCAGAGCGCTTGTTCGGTGTCATCGGTGATCCGACCCGCCGGCAAGCCGGCATGAACCGGGTGATCATCGGGCGCGGCCAGAAAGCCGGTGACCCGCCCGAAGCGCGCGCGCGTCTGGGCCGGCGTGAGCAGCGCCGGCATGCCGAACGCATCGCCGAGCGCCTGTCCATAAACGCCGCCGTATATCTTGGAACGCAGCCAGGCCACCTCCATAAGTTAATGAGCGGTTTGTGTGGCCTGGCGGAACTTGCGCTGGCGGGCGATGGCGCGTTGTCGTTGGGCCACGGCGTAGATCACCAACGCAGCCAGGGTAGCCAAGTAAGGGATCGTCTGCACCAACTGGTTGGGGATGCGCAGGTTGCCGAGCTGGACGGCGAGCGCCTCAGCGGCGCCGAAGACCAAGGCAGCGATCATCGTGCCGAGCGGCGTCCTGCCGCCCAAGAAGATCGCGGCCAGCGCGATGAAGCCCCGGCCGGCGGTCATGTCGCGGGCGAAGAACTTAACGTAACCCATGCTGAGGTAGATGCCGCCCAAGGCCGCCAACAGGCCGCTCAGCAACAGCGCCAGATACTGCTGTTTGCGCACGTCAATGCCCACCGAGCGAGCAGCTTCGGCGTTCTCCCCCACGGCCCGCAGGTGGATGCCCGTGCGCGTCCGATAGAGGAAGATCGAGACGGCAACGACGGCGAGGAACGCGACGTACGTCAGCAGATTCTGGCCGCTCAGGATAGGCCCGACGATGGGGATGTCCTTGATGAGCGGGATTTCGACGAACGGCATCTGTTTGCTCACCAGGGCGCTGGTGCTGCCCTTATCGCCGGTGAGGAGGAAGACGACAAAGATCGTCCCGCCCGACGCCAAGATGTTGATCGCGATCGCGGCCAGGATCAAATCAGCCTTCAAGTTGAGATGGAAGAAAGCGAGGATGAGCGCCAATGCTGCGCCGGCAGCCAGGCCCGCCAGCAGCCCCAGCCATTCGCTCTGCGTGGCGATGCTGACCAAGACGCCGGCGCATGCCGCCGTCAGCATGATCCCCTCTAGGGCGATGTTCACCACGCCGCCCAGCTCAGAGATCAGCCCGCCCAGCGCCGGCAGCATGATCGGTGTGGAGACCCGCAACACCGCTGCGATGAACGTCGCGCTGAAGATGACTTGTAGGATTTGGTCCATGGTTGTGTAGGATAAGTTGTATTACGTGTTTTACGATTCGTATTACGTATTTCGTATTATGTGTTGTATTTTGTGTATCGAATGTAATATTACATATCTTTTATTTAATATTTAATTTTTTATATCTAAACCTCTCGCTTTATAGCTAACTCACAACACGCAATACGCAATACGTAATACGCAATACGCAATACGCAAAATCCCCTTCACCCCATCTGCCGGCTGCGCGCCTTGACAAGCTCGACGAGGACTTGTGCGGTGAGCAGCAGGATGATCACAGCTTGGATCACCTGGACGATCTCGGCGCCGACTGCGGCTTCTTGCTCCATGATGTCGCCCCCGACGCGCAGGTAGGAGTAGAACAGGCCCGTGATCGGGATGAGCAGCGGGTTATTGCGCGCCAGTAGGGCAACCACGATCCCCTCGAAGCCCAGTCCGGTGGCGATGCCTGGGATCAGCCGATGATGCACGCCGAGCACGAGATGCACGCCGGCGACCGCAGCGACTGCGCCGCCGATGGCGAACGAGAGCGCGATCACCCAGCGCGTGTTGATGCCCCCGTAGCGGGCGAACTTCTCATTGGCGCCGATGGTGCGTATCTCGTAGCCCAGCGGGGTGCGGTTGAGCAGCATCCAGACCGCGATGACTAGGATCGCCGCAAACACCACGGCCAAGTTTGCGCGGCCTAGGTTCACACCCAGCAGGGTTGTGAAGCGGGCGAGCATGCTGTTCACCTGGATCGCCTCTGAGCGCAGCGTTTGCGATCCCGGCGGTGTGAAGACGTTGGTCAGGAAGAAGTCATATAGCAACACGACGACCGCGTTGAGCATCAGCGTGGAGACGATCTCATTGGCGTTCAGGTAGGCCTTCATCAGGCCCGGCAGCAGCCCCACCAGGAAGCCGGCGATCATCGCTGCGAGCAAGGGCAATAACACGGCTATCACGGGCGGCAGAGGGACGTAGATCGCGATCACCGCAGCGACCATCGCGGCCATGAACATCTGCCCCTGCGCGCCGAGGCTGAACTGCCGCGCCCGAAACGGTATCGCCACCGAGAGGCCCAAGATGATCAGCGTGGTTGCGTCCTCGATCCAGCGCCCGGTGCGGTGCGTGCGGCTCAGCGGGCCGCTCAGCAGCGACGAATAGGCCAGGAGCGGATCCTTGCCGATGATCAACATGACGATGAAACCGACCATCAGCGCCAGCAGGATGGTGATCAGCGTGACCGAGACATCAATGAAAGCGGTGCGCCGTCGCTCGCGCTGGACGCGCGCCCGCTCGGCCGCGCGGTCAAAAGAAGGTGTCGTCGGGAGGGTCACTTGCATGGCTTACCAATTGCGTTCAAGCTCTTCCTGGGTCATGGTCTTTGTCCCGAGCATGTACAGGCCGACTTCCTCTTCTGATAGCCCCTCGGTGGTCGGGAAGATGGCAACGATGCGCCCGTCGTGCATCACAGCCAGTCGGTCGGAGAGCGACATGACCTCGCTCAAGTCAGCCGAGACGAGCAGAATGGCCACGCCGGCATTGCGCGCCTTCACCAGTTGCTCGTGCATGAACTCGGTCGCGCCGATGTCCACGCCACGGGTGGGCTGGGCGGCGATGAGCAGCTTCGGTTGGGCGGATAGCTCGCGCGCCACCACCACCTTTTGCATGTTGCCGCCGGAGAGCGACTTCACCGGCAGCGTGCTGTCCGGCGCGCGAATCGCGTATTGCTCGATCAGCGCTTCGCCGTTGCGCGCGATCTCCGCTGTGCGAAGCAAGAAACCTTGCGCGAACGGTGAGCGGTCGTAGCGGTCCACGATCAGGTTCTCCTGAATGCTCATCTCCAGAGCGACCCCGTTCGACAGGCGGTCTTCGGGGATGTGCGCAACGCCGGCCTGGCGCACCTCGCGGGGGGAGAGGCCGGCGATTGGTCTGCCGTCCAGTTCAATTGTCCCACCCAAGGGAGCGCGCAGACCGGTGAGCACCTCGACCAGCTCAGTTTGGCCGTTGCCCTCCACGCCAGCGATCCCGAAGATCTCCCCGCTATATACGTTGAACGAGACGCGCTTGAGCATCTCCACGCCAGCCTCGGTCGCATATTCCAGGTCGCGCACCTTCAGGATGGCCGGTCCGCGCCGGATTGGTGGCTTCTCGATATTTAGGAAGACCTCGCGACCGACCATCATCCTGGCCAGCAGTCGTTCATTGGCGTCAGCCTTGTCAACTGTGCCGACCATGCGCGCGTCGCGCATCACGCTGATGCGATCGCTAATTTCCATCACCTCGCGCAGCTTGTGCGAGATGAAGATCACCGTCTTGCCGGCTTGGACAAGCTGGCGGATGGCGATGAACAGTTCGTGCGTCTCCTGCGGCGTGAGCACGGCAGTCGGCTCGTCCAGGATCAGCACGTTCGCCCCTCGGTAGAGCGCCTTGAGGATCTCCACCCGCTGGCGCATGCCCACCGGTATCACCTCTACTACTGCGTTGGGGTCTACCTGCAGACCATACTGCTGAGAGAGTTCCTGCGCCGCTTTAATGGCAGCCCGTTTATCCACGAAAGCCCCGCGCCGTGGCTCGATCCCCAACACGATGTTCTCGGCGACGGTGAACGAGGGCACCAGCATGAAGTTCTGATGCACCATGCCGATGCCCAGCGCGATCGCCTCGTGCGGGTTGTGAATCTGCACCGGCCGACCGCGCAGGTAAATCTGGCCGGAGGTGGGACGCTCCATGCCATAGAGGATTTTCATCAGCGTGGACTTGCCAGCGCCGTTCTCGCCGACCAGGGCATGAATCTCGCCGGCGCGCACGGAGAATGAAACATCGTTGTCCGCCAGCACGCCGTTGGGATATATCTTGGTGATGTGGCGCATCTCCACCAACGGCGTGTCTGTTTCGTTTACAGGTGTGGCGTTGTCAACTTGCATCGCTGCTAAAGCAAAAGGCGCGCGACGAGATTTAACGCGCCGCGCGCCCAATTGTCAAGTTGCCGCCAGACAGGTCACTTGAACGCTGATGCCACGACCACCTCGCCCTTGGCGACGCGCTCGTAGGCTGCCTTCACCTTCTCCTGAATCTCCTTGGATACGAACTTCTGGTAGTTCTCGTTGTCGGCTACGCCGACGGCATCAGCCGCCACGCCCACGCTCTCCGGCGCGCCATACCCCAGCTTGCCCTCGGCGTCCAGCTTGGCCGCACGCAGCAGGCCCTTGTCCACGTTCTTGAGCATCGAGGTGATGATCGTCGCCTTCTGGGCTGGATCGGCGATGGTCTGGTACTGG
>AFSR01007046.1_pt1 | contig 18681 bp, 18 predicted proteins | sample 296848 | NCBI WGS metagenome assembly AFSR01 (sample SAMN02954305, study PRJNA68063) | hot springs metagenome | biome: terrestrial; feature: Mushroom and Octopus hot springs; material: microbial mat core samples; isolation source: Yellowstone National Park Mushroom and Octopus hot springs ...
TCTTCCTAACAAAGACTGCCTACTTGCTACAAGTTGTCAAGGGCGTGCCGTTCGGATACAGCTTTCGGCTTTATTTGTATGGTCCGTACTCAGCGGAAGTTGTGAACGACATCGGAACAGCGACTTGCTGGAAGGTGCTTCACGAACGGTACTATAGCTACGGTCAGGGCGGCGGCTACGAAATCACCCCAGGCGAGGCAGTAGACACTTTTTTGCAGATGGAACCCGTGCGAGCCATCGTAGAGGAGTACCACGACGCGATCGATTGGGCAGTAGAATCTCTCGAAAACTACTCTGCCGCAGAAATGGAAGCGATAGCAACCCTTGTGTGGGTGGACAGGGAAATGAATAGCAGGGGGATAACACTTTCGACGGAGGAACTTCTTGACATGGCACAGAAAATCAAGCCCCGCTTCCCGCGCGAGCGGTTTCGGCAGCTGGCAGAGATACTTATCGACGAGGGCGTCTTGAGCCATGTTCAACCGCTTCACTCCGTATGAGCAGGACTTTGAAGCGTGGCGGCGGGAGGGGTATCCTGGCGTGCGGGAGGCGACCTACCGCTACTTGGAGTACCTGACCGACCCGCAGGACGAGCTGTCGCCGCGCGCGGGCACGCTGTGGCGCCACCAGTGGGAGGCGTTCCTGCGCGTCGTCTACTGCCACGAGGTGCTGGGCAAATCTGCGATTGGCAAGCAGGGGCTGCTGCTGAACATCGTGACGGGCGGGGGCAAAACCGCGCTGATGGCGGCGATTATCGCCTGGCTGCGCATCGCGCACGGCGTCCAGAAGTTCGTCGTGCTGTGCCCGAACCTCATCGTGCGCGATCGGCTGGAGAGCGACTTCGTCGGGGGCAAAATCTTCCGCGACCGCGCCCTCATCCCCGACTGGTCAGAGTGCCACCCGCAGGATTTTATCTTGACCACGCTGGGCGGCGGCAAAGGCGGCGGCTGGGCGAACCTGTTCAGCTCGAACATCATTCTGGGCAACATCCACCAGTTTTACACCAGCAACACGAGCGGGCAGAGCAATCTGTCTGCGCTGCTGAACGGACCCGACTTCGTGCTGTTCAACGACGAGGCGCACAACTCGCCCGCGCCCGAATGGGACGCCACCCTGCAACGCCTCGCGCCCAAGACGCTGTTGCGGATTGACCTCACGGCGACGCCCGAACGCGCCGACGGGCAGACCCCCGACAGCGACTTGGTCTATGAGTACTCCATCCAAGACGCGCTTGCCGACGGGCTGGTCAAGACGCCCGTGGTGTACCAGCCGAGCATCCAGACCGTCGAGCTGACCTACACGGACGCCCGCACAGGCGAACGGCGCAAAGTGGAAGAGATCGACTGGGACGAAGTTGACCGTCTGGGGCTGACCGCTACCCAGTGGGTGACGGACGATGAGCCGATGCGCCAGCAGATGGCAATCGCCCTCAAGCGTTTGGAGGAGCAGGAGCGGCGCGCCAACGGACGCTATCAGCCCATCCTGTTCGTGGTGGCGGTGTGCAAGGCGGACGCCGAAAAAGCTGCGCAGACGCTGAACCACTACTTCAAAGTCAAAACGCTGCTGGTCACCGAAGACAGCGACGAGGAAGACCGTCGCAAGGCGCAGGAGCTGGGCAAGGCGTTGCAGGCGGGCAAGCCCTACAAGGCGGTCGTGAGCGTGCTGATGCTGCGCGAGGGCTGGGATGTGCCCGAAGTGGGCGTAATCCTGCTGCTGCGCAAGTTCAGCAGCAGGGTCTACGGGCAGCAGGTGATTGGGCGCGGGCTGCGCCGCGTGCGCACGCACGGCGTCGACCCCGACGAACCCCAAATCTGCGCCATCGTCGACCACCCGAAACTGGAGCATCAGTGGCTGTGGGACATCTTCAACGCCAAAAAGCGCGAGAATGTCTCCATCGATGACCTGTTCGACGAGACGGAAGACCTGCCCCCGCCGCCGCCGAAGCAGACGCTGGCGAAACCGCACTTGGTGATCCGCATCCCCGACGAGCTGCCCGACTATCAGGACGACGGCGAGTTCACGGTGGAGATTACCGTGCGCACCGCCGAGCCGCGCCGCGACTGGAAAGCGCTGCTGGACGCGATCGAGTACGAACCCGTCGCCGTCGAAATCACGCGCGTGGACATCGACAGCGTCGTCGGGCGCGAGCTGGGCAGCGAGCCGTGGCGCACTATCCAGTCGCCCCCAGAGATCCGCGAAAAGGGCGAGCCGTACACACCCCGCTGGAGCGACGAGGAGTTGCGCGACGCCATCAAAACGCGCCTGCTCGAAATCGCCGAAGAGCTGCTCGACGAGGCGGGCTACGCTGTGCTGGACAACAAGGGCAAGGTCTACAGCGCGCTGCTACACCATATCCGCGCCAAGTTCCTCAACGGCAAATCGCTGGGCATGAGCGCACGCCAAGACTTGGAGTATGTCTGGAAGATGCTGCCGCAAATCAAAGAGCGCGTGCGTGCGATTCCAGGGCTGATCGGGGGGATTGTGAAGTATGGCGATTAGCAAGCGCGGGATTTACGAGAACCCAACGAAAAGCCCATGGAACTTCGAGCGCTACGAGAGCGACTTGGAGCGGCGGATGATGGAGCGTCTGGAGCGCGACCCGACCGTCGCCAAGTGGATGAAACGGCACGATGTGACCATCCACTGGGTCGACAATCAGGGGCGCATGCGACGCTACAAGCCCGACTTTCTGGTGGAGTATACCGACGGGCGCATCGCGGTGATTGAGGTGAAAGACCCCAGCCGCGTCGATTCGGACGATGTGCAGCGCAAGCGCAGCGCGGCGGAACTCTGGTGCAAAAAGCGCGGCATCGAGTACCAGATTGCCACGCTGGGCTGAACGACTTCGCGCACTTGGCCGTTAGCCCTCGCGCAGGTAGTCCAGCACCTGCTGGGCGAGCTTGCGCGTCATGGTGGGCACGGACGCCAACTCGTCCACGCTCGCCGCGCGGATGCGGTCGATGGAGCCGAACAGGCGCAGCAGCATCTTTTTGCGGCGCGGTCCGACGCCGGGGATCTCGTCCAGCGGCGATTTGACGGCGCGCTGGTCGCGCAGCTTGCGGTGGTAGCTGAGCGCGAAGCGGTGCGCCTCGTCGCGGATGCGCTGCAGCAGTTGCAGCCCCTTGCTGTGGCGGGGCAGCTCCAGCGGCTCGTCGGCGTCGGGCAGGATAATCAGCTCGTGTCGCTTGGCAAGCCCGACCGCGGGGATTTGCAGCCCCAGCGCGCGCATCGCCTCCAGCGCGGCGTTCAGCTGACCCTTGCCCCCGTCGATGAGCATCAGGTCGGGCAGCGTGCGCCACTTCTCGTCGCCTGCGAGCGCCTCGCGCAGACGGCGCGTAATCACCTCGCGCATCATCGCGAAGTCGTCGGGGCTTTCGGGATGCCAACGGATGCGGAACCGCCGATAGTCCGACTTTTTGGGCTGCCCGTTCTCCATGACCACCATGCTGCCGACGGGCGCCGTGCCCTGAATGTTGGAGATGTCGTATGCCTCGATGCGCAGGGGCGGGTTCGGCAGCCCCAGCGCGTCTTGCAGCTCCTGCAGCGCGCCTTCCAGCCACTCGGTCTGGTGCGCCAGCTCCTCGCGCAGGCTCTGCAGGGCGAGTTCGGCGTTGTGCGCCGCGAGTTCGAGCAGTTGCGCGTCCTCGCCGCGATGGGGCACGCGAATCTCCACCCCGCGCCCGCGCTTCTGGCGCAGCCACTGCGCGATAATCTGCGCCTCCGTCACCTCATAGGGCAACAGGATTCGGTCAGGCACTTCGGGCGCGTCTTGATAATACTGCTTCAGGAACTCGTTCATAATCGCGTTGGGGTTCTCTTCCGCGCCTTCGGAGAGGAAGTAGGCGCGTTGCCCCAGCAGTTTGCCGTTGCGGATGAAAAACATCTGCACGCACGCGCCGCGCTCGTCCTTCACGAGGGCAATCACATCTTCGTTCACGCCGTCGGGCTGCACGACTTTTTGGCGTTGCAGCACTTCCTGCAGGGCGCGGATTTGGTCGCGCAGGGCAGCGGCGCGCTCGAACTCTAGGTTCTCCGCCGCCTGCTCCATCTGCGCCGTGAGTTGGCGCAGTAAGTCGTCGCCTTTGCCCTCCAGAAACAGCGCGACTTGCTGCACAATCTGGCGGTACTGCTCGGCGTCCGCCAGCCCCGCGCAGGGCGCAAGGCAACGCCCCATGTGATGATACAGGCACGGGCGTTGCTTGGGCGTGCCGTCCCACACCTTGCCGCACGGGATGAGCGGGAAGGTGCGGTGCAGCAGGCGGTGCGTCTCCCACACCGCGCCTGAGTTCGCGAACGGACCGAAGTAGCGGTTGCCGTCTTGGCGCACGCGGCGCGTCACCAGCAGGCGCGGGAACCGCTCGCGTACCGTCAGGCACAGATACGGGTACGACTTGTCGTCGCGCATCAGCACATTGTACGGGGGGCGGTGCTTTTTGATGAGATTGCACTCCAGAATCAGCGCCTCCAGCTCGCTGTCGGTGACAATCCACTCCAGGTCGGCGATTTTGCGCACCATGCGGGCGGTTTTGGGGGTGTGCTGCGCCGACTTTTGGAAGTAGGAGCGCACGCGCTGGCGCAGGTTGACCGCCTTGCCGACATACAGCACCGCGCCCTGCGCGTCCTTGAAGATATAGCACCCCGACTGCTTCGGCAGCGTCTTGAGTTTCGCCTGCAGGCTCTCGGACATCGCATGAATTGTACCTTTGGGCTGGTACAATAGTAGCGGCGAGGTGAGGCGATGGGACAGGTCAAGTGCGGTTGGGTGCGTCGGCGCAAGTGGCGGTACTTAGACGGCACGCTGCCCGCGCCGCAGAAGCGTCAGGTCGAGGCGCACCTGCAGGTGTGTATCCCATGCCGTGTGGAGTTTACGCAGGCGCAGGACGCCTTGAACGCGCTGGCGGCGGGCAAGCCGCTGACCCCAGAGCAGCAGCGCGCGCTGCAACGCCCGAAGCCCGCGCTGACGCCCAGCCGTGCGGCGGCGGTCGCAATCCTTGCGCTGCTGCTGGGCGTGGGGGTGTATCTCTGGCGCGTGCAAGGCGAGGCGTTGCTGGAGCGGCTGACGGCGCGGGGCGTAGCGGAGCCTGCCGCTGCCGCCGTCGCCGAGAGCGCAATCGCCGCGCCAACCCCTGCACCGATGGAATCACAGCCTGCCGTGCGCCCAGAACCCGCGCCTCTCGCAACACCGCCCGCTGAGCCGAAGCCCGTCGAGGTCGCGCCCAAGCCTGCCGAGACGCCCCCGCGCGCCGCGCCCCCTGCGCCCACACGCCGCGCCACGCCCACGCGACCTGCCCCGCCACGACGCGCCAGCCAGCCCCCCAAACAACCCGCCCCGCCCGCCACCACGCCCCCCGAAGGTACGGTGGAGGTCTACGACGCCGAAGGCAACCTGATTCAGCGCAAACGCCTACAGGAGAAGCGATGATGTTCCGACGGCAAGAGACGCTGATTACGCTGGAATCGCGCGGGAAGGACGCCCGCGAGGTGTTCGCGGAGCTGTTTGCGCAGGCGAAGGTGGACTTCGTGCTGCAGGTGGACATCGCGCGCCCCGTGTATCTGACGCTGCGCGAGACGCCGTTTCTGCGTGCGCTGCAACTGCTGTGCGAGGCGACCAACACGCGCTACAGCATACGCGACGGGGTCTACTACATCGCGCCGCTTGCCGCTGCCCCGCCGCCCCCGCCCGTGCAGGCGACGGAGCGACCGCGCACGGTGCGACTGGTCGGCAGCGGGCTGACCCTGCGCGGGATTGCCGCCGAAATTAGCAAGCAGGCGGGCGTGAAGGTGACCGTTAGCCCCGACGCGCCCGACCTGCGCTTCAACTTGAACCTGCCGAGCGTGTCGGTGGAAGCCGCGCTGGACGCCCTGTGCGACGGCACGGGACTGCGCTGGCAGAAGCAGGGCGACGGGTATGTGATTGCGCCCAGTGGCACGCCCCAAGCGCGCCCTGCGCCTGCGCCGACCGCGCAGACGCCCCCCGCGCGTTCCGCGCCCGCCAACCCGCGCACTGCGCCCAGCCGACCCGTCGCGCCCGACCAGCCCCTGCGCTGCCCCAAGTGCCGCTACGCCCTGCAGCTCGACTGGCGCTACTGCCCGATCTGCGGCGCGTATGTCAAGCACCTGACCGACCGCGCCAAGCGCGAACAGGAGGCGCAACAACCGCGATGACCTGCTACCTGCACCCGCACACGCCCGCCGTTGCGGAATGCACCGAGTGCCAGCGTCCTGTGTGTGAAGTGTGCCTCGTGCGGGTGAACGCGCAGCCGTACTGCGAACACTGCGCCGTGAACCGCCACACCCAAAGCCCCTTCTGGGCGGGCGTGTTCAGCCTGTTCGTGCCTGGGCTGGGGCAGTTCTACAACGGCGACTGGCTCAAGGGCGTGCTGATTCTGCTGACGGGCTGGCTGATTCTGCCGTGGGTGTACGGGGTGATTGATGCCGCGCTGACGGCGCAGGCGATTGCGCAGGGCGAGCGCACGGCGACCACCGTACCGCAGGGCTACATCATCCTCGCGCTGAAAATCGGCGTGCTGGGGCTGAGCTGCCTCTACATCGGGCTGGCGTGGAGCCTGATTAGTTTCGGGCTGGCGCTGGCGGGAATAAACGAGCTTGGGAATCCGTAGTGGTGAGCCGGGTGGGGATCGAACCCACGACCCACGGATTAAAAGTCCGTTGCTCTACCGCTGAGCTACCGGCTCACGGCAGAGAGTATACCCAACGCGAAGGTGGGATTGCAAGGGGAAGTAGGGCTGATGGCGTCATATATAGACGGTGACGGTGTTCGGACTGACGCCGCAGACCTGTCGGCGTCGTCGACGAGGGCGTCGCCGTTGAGGTCGGCGGCAAGGTCTGCGCCCTGCTGCCCAAACGCGAACAGTACCTGCAGCAGGTCAGCGTCATCGACGCAGCCATTGCCGTCAAGGTCGCCATTCGGCGCGTACCGAACCGCCACGATGCGGCGGTAGTAGGGTGTGGGGAAGCCCTGCCCCTCAAAGACCAGCGACCCAGCCGTCAGTAGGCTGCCGTCAGGCTCGGCGAACAGCGCGTCATACTCGACGTCGCTCGGCAGCCGCCACAGGAACCGCCCACTCGCGTCCACCCGCGCCAGCAGCGAGACGCCCTGCGGTGCGTCGGGATGCACTGCGCCCGACACCGCCACATACCGCTGCCCCGTCTCGTTCACGCGCACCAAGCCCGACAGGTACGGACGCCCATCCTCCACCAGCTCCGCGTCGGACAGCAGCCTGCCGTTCTCGGAGAAGCGCGCCAGACGCAGGGTGCGCCGCTCATACGGCTCGCCTTGCCACAGCACCGACTTCACCAACAGCGAGGCGTTGCCCTGCGCGTCTACCGCGAGGTCTTCGGCGTAGTCGTCGTGCCACTGATTCGTGTAGCGGTAGCCCCATACGGCACTCACCCACGCGGAATGCCGAATCAGCACCACATCCTCGCCTGTGCGGCTATCCTCAGACTGGATCCCCACATAGTAGCCATCGGCGCCCGACATGTTCGGCACGACACTCGCCACGACGGGAATATCCACTCCCCGCGAGGCACTGGAGTACCGATAGGGAAACGAGTCCACTGTGCGGAAGATAGCATCGACGGAGTTGGCAGCGGAGGCTACCGTACCGTACACGATACCGCGTTGAATGTAGTCCACGCCTCCTGGGATTACGCCCCACGGACGCAGATTCGCGAGGAGCAGGAGCGAATAGCCCATCCACTGCGTCTCATACAGCGCCAGCTGACTTGTGTTGCCGTTGGTAGCGTCAGCGGCGATGTAGAGTTCGCCTTCGTAGTAAAGGAACCGCAGCGGGCGCAGATGCGTGTTCGGCGTGCGGCTAAGCGTGAACACCCCAACGGGCTGCCCAGCGGGGGTGAGGCGATGCACCTGCGCGGCGAGGTAGCCGTCGGCGTCGGTGAACTGCCCCAGCAGGCGCAGCTCGTCCGCGCTTTCTATAGCATCGACGAAGGCGTCGTCGAAGCCCGCGCCGTCTACTTGGTAGACCCACGCTTCCGCGCCGCTCGGTAGCAAGCGAATCGCAAGCGCGTCGCGCCCGTTCAGCGGCGTCTCCACCCAGCCCAGCAGCATTAGCCCGCCGTCCGACAGGCGCACGGCGCGCTCCAGATGCGCGGCGAGGTCATCCTGCGGCGGAGTGTAGACATAGCGCCACACCTCGCGCACCTGCGCCGACGCCAGCGTCAGCAAACTTGCCAGAAGACCTGATACAATCGTCGCTCGCATGGCAATCCCTCCTTATCGCGGGGCAAACAGCGGCAGGATTCCGCAGGCGTCGGTGCGGGCGACGCTGGGAATGCCCTGCGCGTTGTAGCCGTCAAACGGGTCGATGGCGGGGTTCGTGCTGTTCGGGGCAATTCGCGCGCCCAGCCGTCGGGTCTGCAGCGACAAGTCCAGCGTGATGAAGTGAACCCCGCTCTTGTGAATCCACATGGACTGCTGGGGCAGGCGCACCTCGCCCAGCGGGTAGGTCGTGTTCGGGTCTTGGCACGGGGTGAATTGGCACGGCTTATCGGGACGGTCGCAGCGCAGAATCGGGTTCACAGGCGCGAAGCCCACCCAGTGTTCGCGTCCCAGCCCCTCCCAGAAGGTCGGCAGCAGGCTGGGGTCGCCCACAAGCGCTTGCGGGTAGGCGTGCAGGTAGCCGTTGTAGGCATAGCTGACGGGGGCAGGCGACCGCACGCGCTGGCTGTAGTCGACGCCTGGTAGCTTATGCGGCAGGGTCGCAGGGCAGCTCAGTTGACTGATGGGTTGCCCATACCAACGCAGGTACGGCAGCAGCGAGTTCGCCCAAGTCTCGCCACCGTGCGGGCTGCCCGTCTGCCAGTTGCGCGGCACGGCAACGGGCTGATTCCATCCCCACGGCTGCGTGTTCGAGAAGCGTTCGTAAGCCATCGGAAACACTTCGTCCCAGTCTGCCAGATACATACGCAGCGCCAGCCCCAGTCGGTACATGTTCTGGGCGCAGCGCTTCTCGGCAGGGTCGAAGTTGTCGGCAATCGCGCGCATTAGGGAGACGCTCCCCAGCGCGCTCAGCAGTATTAGCCCTAAAGAGACGAGTCTCCTTTGCATGGCGCGCCTCCGACAGGATTATACACCATTTGGGCGCGCCCTGCAAGTTTTACAGCCCCAGCTCGTCCCAAATCGCGTCGATCTTGGCTTTCACCTCGGGCGACATCCGAATCACATCGGGCCATTCGCGCGTGAAGCCCTCTTCCTTCCACTTGGTGGTCGCATCGAAGCCGATTTTGCTGCCGTAGCCAACATACGGGCTGGCGTGATCCAGCACATCGACGGGACCCTTGACAATCAGCGTGTCGCGTTCGGGGTCAACATTCGCGCCCAGCCGCCAGATGACCTCGCCGAGGTCGTGGACATTCACATCCTCGTCGAAGACCACGATGAACTTGCTGAACATCAGTTGCCCCAGCCCCCAGATGGCGTTCATCACCTTGAAGGCGTGCCCAGGGTAGCGTTTGCGGATGCTCACGAAGCAGAAGTTGTGGAACACGCCCTCGACGGGCAGGTTCATGTCCACGATTTCGGGCACGGTCAGGCGCACCAGGGGCAGGAAGATGCGCTCCACCGCCTTGCCCATCCAGCCGTCCTCCATCGGCGGGATGCCCACAATCGTGGCGGGATAGACGGGCTTGGCGCGGTGCGTGATTGCCGTCACATGGAACACGGGGTAGTAGTCGGCGAGACTGTAGTAGCCCGTGTGGTCGCCGAAGGGTCCTTCCAAGCACCGCTCGCCGGGGTTGATGTAGCCCTCAATCACGATTTCGGCGTTGGCGGGCACTTTGATGTCTACCGTCTTGGCGGGCACGAGTTCGACGGGCTTTTTGCGCAGGAAGCCTGCGAACATCAGCTCGTCGATGGCGGGCGGCAGGGGGGCGATTGCGCTGAAGGTCAGCGCGGGGTCGTCGCCCAGCACGACGGCGACCTGTATCGGCTCGCCCTGCTTCTCCGCGTGCTGATAATGCTCCGCGCCCACTTTGTGGATCTGCCAGTGCATGCCTGTGGTGCGCTTGTCCAGCACCTGAATGCGGTACATGCCGACATTGCGCTTGCCCGTGTTGGGGTCGTGCGTGAACACCAGCGGCAGGGTGATGTACCGTCCGCCGTCTTGCGGCCAGCAGTGTAGGATGGGGAACTCGAACAGGTCAACTTGGTCGCCTGTTTTGACCACCTCTTGCGAGACGCCCTCCTTGACGGTGGTGGGCGGGACGCTGCGGGCGACCTGTAGCAGCCTACCGAGTTGGGGCATCACTTCGGGCAGGGCGCGCAGTTTGCCCAGCAGCCCGCCGCCCATCTGCGGCAGTTCGGGCTTGGTCAGCGCGTCGATCTCCTGCGCAATCGCCTCGTAGTCCTCCACGCCCAACGCGAGGCTCATCCGCCGCTTGGAACCCATCGTATTGATGGCGACGGCGATGTCGTAGCCTTTGGGACGCTCAATCAGCAGCCCCGGACCGCCCGACTTCATCACGCGGTCGGCGACTTCGGTAATCTCCAAGTAGGGGTCTAACGGGTAGCGGATACGCTTCAGCTCGCCCTCTTGCTCCAGGCGCAGCAAAAACTCCTGAAAGTCGCGGTATGCCATAGCGTTGCCTCCATAGTTCGGTAAAACCTGCGTTAAGATACGGTGAAAGTATACCCGTTCGGGCGAAACTCGCGCAATTGGCAGGTAGGAATCGGGCGAAGGAAGCGTATTTAAGGATGGGTTTGCCCTCGCCTTCAGTCCTTCTCCCGCAAGCGGGCGAGGGGTATGGAAGCGGAGCTTCCGCCTTTTGCTGAAGCTGACGCTTCAGCACTCCAAAGCGTTTGGGTAGGTGACATTTGGTGCGACTAACGCTGCTGCTGATAGGTCTTCTGGGGTCGCTGCTGTATCAGGGATGTTGGCGCGAGTCGACGCTGTTGTCGGCGCATGCCTCTGCGCCGCCGAAGCGGGTTTCGGGCGACTCGGTGCAGCTGCTGTACCGCAAGGTGAACGGTATCCCCGTGCGCTATGTGGTCGCCGATTTGAACAACCCCTATGTGCGGGTGGGGGTCGTGACGGCGCGGCGGCTCGGTCGCGACGAATCGATCTGGGACTTGCTGGCGCGTTCGCAGCCGACCGCCGCCGTCACGGGCACTTACTTCAGCACGACCAGCAAGCTGCCCGTGGGCGACATCGTGATTGAGGGCGAGCGGGTGCATTTCGGCGGGGTCGGTACCGCGCTGTGCATCACCTACGACAATCAGGTGCGCTTCATCCGCCAGAAACTGCACCGCCAGCGCGACTGGAGCGACTATCGGCTGGTGCTGGGCGCGGGACCGCGCCTGCTGCAGAGGGGCAAGGTCGCGCTGTATCCGCCTGGGGAGGGCTTCCGCGACAAGCGCGTCTACGCGCGGGGCAAGCGCGTGGCGGTCGGCGTCACCAAGCACAACAAGCTGCTGCTGGTCGTGGTGGAACGCCCGATCACGCTGCGTCAGCTGGCGTGGGTGATGCGCGCGCTGGGCGCAACGGACGCAATCGCGCTCGACGGCGGCGGCTCGTCGTGCCTGTACTACCGCCGCGAGGTGAAGGTGCTGCCCAAACGCAAACTCACGAACCTACTGGTGGTCTACGAAGACTCGTCGGTGTACGACGCCCGCGTCGCGCGCCTCAAGCCCCAGAATCGTCTGGCGTCGCGGTAGCGTTCGCCTCCAGCCGTGCGCGTATCTGCTGCAGTAGGTCGGTCATCATCTCGGGCGTCAGCAGTTTCGTGTAGGTGTTGCGTGCGCTGGGGTGGTAGCTTGCCGCGAGGAACCGCCCGCCTGCAAGAGGGTAGATTGCGCCGTGCTGAAACTGGGGGCGCGCGCCCTCGGGTAGCAAGCCCTCTTCACGCGCCAAGCGCACGCAGGCGTTGAACGCTATCTGCCCCAGCGCGAGCAGCCCGCGCAGGTTCGGCATCAGCCGATAGGTCGCCTGCAGGTAGGGGAAGCACGCTCGCTGCTCGTCGGGGGTCGGCTTGTTGTCGGGCGGGGCGCAGTGGACGGCGGCGGTAATCGCCGCGTCGTACAGCTGCAGCCCGTCGTCGCGATGCACAGAGGTCGGCTGGTTGCAGAAGCCCGTCTGGTGCAGCGCGGCGAACAGAAAATCGCCTGAAGCATCGCCGGTGAAGATGCGCCCTGTGCGGTTGCCCCCGTGCGCCGCAGGCGCCAGCCCGACAATCAGCAGCCGCGCGGTCGGCTCGCCAAAGTTCGGCACAGGCTTGCCCCAGTAGGCCCAGTCGCGATACTGCGCCCGTTTCTGCTGGGCGACCCGCTCGCGGTAGGCGACCAGGCGGGGACACCGCGTGCAGGCAACAATCTGCGCGTTCAGCGCGTCCCAGTTGGACACCCCATATTATACCAATCGCCGAGCCAGAGTTCACAAATTCCTGCGCGTGCAGAATCCCCCACTCCCTGCCCTCTCCCCCCCTTGTCAAGGGGAGAGAGGGTCGGGGTGAGGGGGGATTCGGGTCTTGCGCATTCACGAACTTTGGCAGCGCAGTTGGTAAGGGTCTTTGCAGTGAGATTCAAACATTACCCCCACCCCAACCTTCCCCAAGTGCGGGGAAGGTTAGGAGGGGGCAGCATAGGTACACCCAGAGAGGTCAACTTCCAGCTTTGACCTATTCACGAGGACGCGCTTGCCGTCAGGGTGAGAGACCGAATCACCACTGTTCTGGGAAGCCCTCCAGCGACTGTTTCAACTGTCGCCAGCCTTTCTCCTTCAGAAGCTCTTCCAGCTTGCTTCCTCGTTCCACGCCGCCAAGGATGTCGCCCCACAAGGGGTCGCGCCAGAATTCACCCGTCTCCCAGACCCGCTTATGCACACGGAAGATTTCGCTCGTCTCTGGGTCTTTGACATAGGTCTGGTCGCTGAGGGCGTTCGTCCACGCTTTTACCATTCGGGTGTTGAACTCTCGCTGCTCATTTAGAATCTGCCGCACCAGGCGGTTGAGTTCCTGGTTATCTCGAGTGAAACGCTCTAAAGCGGAAAGAGCGGCTTCTGGAGAGAGATGGAGGCTGTTCATAATGCCTGCAAAGATGCCATTCGCTTCCTCGGCACGCTCTTTAGGAAACTGATAGACACTCACTATGATGATAAGGGTACAATCTTGGGAGGCGGCGATAGGGTCTGGTCGTTGGCTAATGAGCAGGGTGCCGCTAACGAGGGCGTTGCGTACCAACTGTCCGCTTTGTGCGCTAATCGCTAGCTTCAGCCCCTCGCTTTTGATAGCACGCTGAAAGACTTGCGCTGCTTGAGCTCCCTGCTGCAGATCCTGTTGCTCCATCCGCTTTTCCATCTCTGTTTTGGGCAGATGGGTGCGCTCCTTGAGTTCCCACTCCTTGCCCGTTTCCTCCCGCCAGAGACCCAGGATGAGCTGAACCACCTCTTCGGCTGATTGGATGAAGGTTGCCTCAGAGAGCGTAGCGCTTTGACCGTTGATGGTTATCACTGTGGTGGCGTTGCCGCCAAATGCCGTTTGAAGAATCATACTGTTGATGTCAATCAGATCTTGGCGGAACATGAAATCGCCTTTTCGAAGGGAGAGCCGTGGGATGCGCCTCGTACCTTGTTGGATGATGGCGCCCTGATACTCAAACCCTTCGGGCACATGAATCCAGCCCGCCTCCTTCCCGATTTCGGGGTCTCGGATGGGCTCGCGTCGCCAGCGAATCATCTGGGACGGTGGAAGGAATCGGAAGCTGCGAACGATATTCACCATCGTATCCCACTTCGCCTTCTCAGTATCCGCTGGAAACAGGAAACTCACCACTAGCGCCGTCTTTTTGCCTGGCAAGATAGCGGTGACCTCGCGATAGTCGCGCGGTGGTGCTTGACCGAACAGTCCGAAATTGACTGCCATCATCGGGTACAAGGCGAAGGGATAGCTCAAGCCCTCCCCCACAATCAGAATGCCTTGTGAGAACTTTTTGAAGACGAAGCGCGGCTGTCCGCTCATCATCGCCTCATGTTCCGATAACCAGGCTTGAGCCACACGATGTAGGCTGCCATCATAACGAGCCACGCGCAAAACGACAAAACAGAGGGCATCCTGATCACTAATCCGAATGAAATTGTTGTACACCTTGACCTCCCAATCTTGAGGGACACGGACGGAAAAGCCGTGCAGACGATCAGTGAATTCACCAGTGAACGACTGTTGCAACGAGGGAACCTTCTCGGATTGAGAGTGTCCTGTCGTTATCAACGCCCCTATCGCTATCATCAGCCACACAGTGGCAAGCGCCTGTTTCTTGCATCGCATCGATCATCACCTCCTATAGCAATACCGCTCATGGGGTGAAACCATGTCGCTAATGCATATTATACCGCGTTGCTCTATTGCGATAGTACCAATCGCAGGGTCAAAATTTATTATCTGCCCTCTCCTGCAGGTTCCCCCCGCTTCGCGAGGGGAACCGCGCACGGGTTCGGTTCTCCCTGCTCGCAAGGAGAACCTTAAGGAGGAGGTCTTCCATCGCGCTTGTTTTTGTAAACCGTGTCCACGCGATTGGTATCATCCATTCGTGTTTTTGTGAACTTTGGCTGGGCGACTGGTTGTCGCCTACAGGCTCACGCTCTCTCCTGGACGCAGCGCGAGGATTTCCAGCCCTTCAATGTCGCGCGTCGCCTCGCGCAACTGATCGGGCGTGCCCGTTAGCAGCGGGAAAGTGCCCCAGTGCATCGGGATCACGCGCTTGACGCCCAACAGCCGAATCGCATACGCTGCCTCGCGCGGTCCCATCGTGAACACATCGCCTATCGGCAGCATCGCCACATCGGGCTGATACAACTCGCCGATGATGCGCATATCCCCAAACACGCAGGTGTCGCCCGCGTGATAGAGCGTCAGCCCGTTCTCCAAGCGCACCACATAGCCCGCAGGCTCGCCCGCGTAGACCACCTGCCCGCCCTCCTCCAGACCGCTGCTGTGGAAGGCGTCACCATCGTGACGGTGATACGTCTATCGCCACGCTGCCGCCCTTGTTCATCGGCTGCACGTTTGCACCCCGTGCCGCGTGAGGTAGAGGTACATCTCGTAGATGCACGCCACCGTCGACTGATAGGTCTTCGCAATCGGCACGGCGTCTGCGCAGTGGTCGGCGTGCCCGTGCGTAATCAGCATAATGTCCACGCCAGGTAGTTGCTTGGCGTCTTCTGGGCAGGCAGGGTTGCCCTGCACCCACGGGTCAATCAGAATGCGCTTGCCGCTTGGTGAAGTAATCAGAAAGGTCGAGTGTCCCAGCCACTGAATCTGCGTTTGCATATGCGCCAACCTCCGCCGATAGGATACCCGCTTTCGCATTGCATGCCAACGCCAACCGTTTCTGTGGGTATCGGCACTCAACCCAATAGACTTTCTGCTGTCCATGCGTTACCGTAATGAGTTGCTTATTCAAAAGTCGCCATTCCTTGCTAAACAGCCACAAGCGAAAAGTTGACAGATCGCAGGCATTCATCCTTGTAATGCTCGCTTCATCGAGCATTACCAACAAACTTACCCGTTTATCAGAAACGCGATCCTGTAAGATGCCTACCTCCACTGCTGGGGTGACTTTGATCGCTTTCACGGGGCGGGGATGACTGTTGGAAATCACAGGCAGCGCGGGGGGAGGCTTGTCCACAATGTACGCTACCGATTGTCTTTGAGAACGACCCCCTCTGTGAAGAAGAAGGTATAGTGCTTGTACTGAGAGCAGTACGAGCACTGCCATTACAAGCACCCACGGCATCCGTTTTCGCAGTCGCATACTTTACACCAGCTTAGTCCCGTGCGATTGGGGCAGTCTCAGCGAATGGTCGCTGGCGTGTTATTATGGCACATGACGGACGGAATTCCCTTCGCACTGTTGACCTACTTCTGTTCCTCGCGTTGGCTTGCGCTGCCCGACTCGCGCTGGATTTGACGCCAAATGTCGCGCAGCAGCTCTGCGCTCCACTGCGTTTCGATCTTGCGGCTTTCGTCCAGCACGCCGCCCCACACCGCGCGCCCCAACAGACGCCAATCGTGAACAGGCGCGCCCTCGGGGATGTCAATTCGTATGGGAGCTGAGGACGTCGTTATACCAATCGCGCGTCCAAAGTTCATCAATTGCCCCCCTCCTTTAGGTTCCCCCCGCTTCGCGAGGGGAACCAAGCCGCGCGCCCGTTCGGTTCCCCCTGCGGGCAGGGGGAACCTTAAGGAGGGGGTCATCAACTGCCGTCTTTTGTAAAGTCTGGTGCGGCGATTGGCTTATACCTTGCGCCACGCGCGGACGCAAACTGGAGTATCCTATAGCGGTCTATGAAAACGCGCGTGCAGGGTTCTGTTCTGTTTTGGCTTTGGCTGCCGTTGTCGCTGAGTTTCACCCTGATGATGTTGGAATCGCCCGTGACGAACGCGGCGCTGGCGCGTTTTGCGGAGCCGTCGGTGCAGATTGCGGGCTTCGGCGTGGCGCTGGGGCTGTCGTTGCTGATTGAAAGCCCCGTGATTATGCTGTTGGCGACGGCGATTGCGCTGGTACAGGGGCGCGAGTCGTTTTTCGCGGTGCTGCGCTTCGTGCTGACGCTGATGGTGAGCCTCACGCTGCTGACCGCGCTGATTGCCTTCACGCCGTTGTATGACTGGATTGCGTTGCGCCTGCTGGGGCTGCCTGTGCGCGTGGCGGAGGCGGGGCGCGGCGCGATGCAGGCGATGCTGCTCTGGACGGCGGCGATTGGCTGGCGGCGGTTCCTGCAGGGCGTACTGGTGCGCTACGGCAAGGCGCAATTGGTCACTTGGGGCACGGCAATCCGCTTGGCGACGATTACGGCGGTGGCAGTTGCGCTTCTGGGGTGGAACGGGCTGCCTGGCGCGGTAGCGGGCGCATGGATTGTGATGGCGGGCGTGCTGGTGGAGGCGGCGGTCGCGACGGTGTTTGCGCTGCCCGTGTTGCGCGAGCGCGTGCTGCCCCACCGCGAGGCGACGCCCCCGCTGACCCAACGCGCGATTTGGCGGTTCCACCTGCCGCTGGCGGGCACGACGCTGTTGACGCTGCTGGTGCATCCGCTGACCGCCGCCGCGCTGGCGCGATTGCCGCAGCCCGAGTTGGCAATCGCGGCGTGGCATGTGGTGTTCGGCTCGCTGCTGGCGGTGCGCAGTTGGGGCTTCGCGTTGCAGAAGCCAGCGTCGCCGCGCGGCAGCAGGGCATCGCGGAGCGTGCGTTGTACGCCTTCACAGGCAAGGTTGCGCTGGGCACGACGCTCGCGCTCGCATTGCTGGCGTTCACCCCGCTGGCGGGGCTGTTCACGGAGCGGCTACTCGCGCTCAAGGCAGAGTTGGCGTCGCCTGTGGTGTTCGGGCTGCAGATGTGCCTGCTGCTGCCCGCGCTGACGGCGTATGGCTCCACGCTGCGCGGGCTGCGCATCGCCGCGAAGCAGACCACCGTCGTCTACTGGGGGATGGCGGTGAACCTGCTGGTGAACGCGCTGGGGCTGGCGGGGGGCGTGGCGCTGGCGCGGGCGTTGGGCGCGCAGTCGGTGCAGGCGTCGCTGCTGGTGGGCGTCGCCGCGTTCCAACTCGCCGCGCTCGCCGAGATTGTCTACCTGCGGCGTGGGCGTGCGCCTACTGCGTCGTAAACGAGGTGAAGTAGACCTCCAGCACGCTCTCCTTCTCGTGCGTTTTGTGTTCCAGCACCTCGTTCACGCGCTCGCGAATCTCCTCTTTGACCTTGTGCTTGCCTTCCAGCGTGTTCAGTTGCGAGCGCGTCTTGCCTGCGAATGCCATCAGTGCGGCGTCACGCAGCGGCGCGGTCTCCTCCTCCAGTTTCTTGGGGTCGATGCCCTCCTTGAGACCGAGCGCGACGCCCGCCTTGAGGTAGTTCTCGTCGCCCAAGTTGACGATGAACTCGCCCAAGTCCAGCGTTTTGCCGACGGTAGGCGGTTTTGGTGGGGGTGGCGCTTTCGGCGCGAGGAAAGCTTTTGCCCGCGAACACTCCCCCCGCCAGCCCCGCCAATCCACACCACGATCATCATCAGCATGGGGCTTTTGCCCTTGCCGCCGCCCCCGCCGCCGTCGCCTTCCGATTTCTTCGCCTTGCCAGCCATAGGTATCCCCGAAGGGGTTATTCCATATCTCAACCCAAGTATCTCAAGCACCCCAACGCCAGTGCAAACATCACCCCCGTAATCCCCAGCAGCGCAGTCGGTCGGTAGCGTTCAGGAACCAGTCGCTCCCAGCCGAGCGCCCAGAAGACGCTAATCGGCAGCAACGCGGGGTAGAAGTAGCGTCCCTGAGTCTGGAAAAACACGCGCACAAACAGCACGAAACTGACCAGCGTCAGCACTAAGCATAACCCCGCGAGCAGCAGCCACACCCGCGCCCACAGCGGCAACGGCTCGCGCAGGCGCAGCGCGAAACCTACAGCCGCGCTCAGCGTTAGCGCGCCAAGCCCAAGATACACACTGCTTGGCAGGAAGTTCGGCAAGCCCGTGCGCGCCGTGTCGGGCGCGCCATACGCAAACCAGAAACTGCGGAAAGTCCAGTCCGCCACTAACTGCGCGTACTGCCCCCAAGTCATGCCCTGATTGAGAAAGTCCCGCGCCTTCGCCGTGCCCGCGAACACATCCAGAAAGGTGCGCTGCAGTAGCGGGTCGCCGTAGAGAATATAGTTGCGCACGAGCCACCAGC
>AFSR01004194.1_pt1 | contig 18665 bp, 18 predicted proteins | sample 296848 | NCBI WGS metagenome assembly AFSR01 (sample SAMN02954305, study PRJNA68063) | hot springs metagenome | biome: terrestrial; feature: Mushroom and Octopus hot springs; material: microbial mat core samples; isolation source: Yellowstone National Park Mushroom and Octopus hot springs ...
GGTGCTCCTGGCCGCCCAACAGGCTAAGTCCGAGCTGGGGCTGTGAGCACAAGCTGCCCGCACCGCTCGGAACATGCCAAAGCGACACAGCCCTGTGCCGAAAGCCAGCCGCATCAGCAAAAAGGTGGGTACCTCCCGCAAGGACTTCACCAAGCCGACCAAGCCAAACCTGAGAAAGCCCTCAGGGCGGACAACACCCTGCCAGATGGAATCCAGCCAAGAGGGAAGGGTCTCCTGAGTCCAGTCGGCGGTTTCTACCCGTCCCGCCACCAGGCCAGTAGCCTCCAACTGCTCGGCAAAGCCTTCGATGCTGGAGAAGGAAGGGTGTGACCATTGATCCAACAGTTGCCGCATCACCAGCCGCTCCCAAAAGTTCAGGGGCTTTTGCCGGTCGTCCCGCTGGTTCCAGTCCGCCACCACCAGGATTCCCCCTGGCTTCAACACCCGCAGCATCTCTTGGGCATAGCGGGCCTTGTCCGGCATGTGAGGCCCTGCCTCAATCGACCACACCACATCGAAGCTGGCATCGGGGAAGGGCAGGTCGAGGGCATCTGCCACCTGAAACTGGACAGGCAGATCAGGGGGGGTGAGCTCCTGGGCCCGCTTCACCTGCTGAGGACTGATGGTGATACCGGTTACGACAAAGCCGTAGTCACGGGCCAAGATGCGGCAGCTCCCACCAATGCCGCAGCCCACATCCAACACGGTCGTCCCTGCAGGCAGCCGATCCAACCCGCCCCAGCGCACCATCTCGTGGACAAAGTCGTGCTTGGCCTGCAGAAAATTTTTTCGTTGGGGAGGAGAGCCGTAGTGGCCTAGGTGAATGTGTTCGCCCCAGTAAAACTCTAGGATCCCATCCCGAGTCCACTCGTCGTAAGACTTGGCCACAGAGGCGGGAGACTTGTATTTGCGAGCAGTCAACAGATAGGCTGCCAAGCCCACAGCCAGCAGCACAGCTATGCCCAAAGCCCAAAAGATTGGATTCATCGGATCAACCATGAATTTTCTATGAAGTCCCTCTGCGTGGTGGCAATCATTGTCGGTTGGATAGCGCAGCCCCAGGCGGAGTGCTTTCCGGTATGGGGCCAGCCAAGCAAAGGCGCAATCCCATCTTGCCCCATCTGCTGGCTCAAGAAGGAGTCTGGGATCCCGGCAAAGGGCAGCTGGGCGAGATTTTCCAGCACCCATTGGGGTCGCTGCGATCGCCTGCTGGATGGGGCCGGGGTGGCAACCTCAACAGCAGCGGCTGCTCCTTACAAAAGGTTGGCGGCGTAGCGAGCAGCTCCCCTCAGCCCCACCTGCGCGTTCACCACCACCTGCACCGACAGTTGCTCCAGAAGAGGACGCATCCGACCCTTATCCAAAAACGAGGACAAAAACTCCCCTTGATGCAGTAGGCGCAAGAGCTTGGGCGCGATCCCCCCAGCGATGAACAGGCCCCCGCGCGGCAATAGGTGTAGGGCAAAGTTCCCGACTGCAGCCCCGTACAGGCTGATGAAAAGCCGCAGACACTCCACCGCCAGAGGATCCCGTGCTTCCATGGCAGCATTGGCAATTTGGGCTGCCGGGTCAATATGCTTAGCTCCCTTTTCCCAAGCCTCAATTTGGGCCAGCAGCTGTTCTTCTCCTGAGCCCCACTGGCTATCCCGCAAAAATTGATAAATGGCAACGATCCCCTGCCCCGAGACCACCCGCTCGGTGGAGACACGTCCGTGCCGTTTTTGCAAATACCTCAAGAGCTCCCACTCCAGAGGGGTGCGCGGGGAAAAGTCCACGTGACCGCCCTCGCTGGCATGAACTTGGTAACCCCCTTCTCCCCAGGTAAGGTAAGCCTGCCCCAAACCCGTGCCTGCTCCCATCACGCCAATCGGAGCCCGCGGTTGACGCTCACCCACTTGCAAGGTGTCCAGATCCTGGTCGCCGAGGGCAAGCACGCCATACCCCACAGCGCTGAAGTCGTTGATCAAGGCTACGCGCGGGATCCCCAGCTCTGCGGCCAATTGGCTCGACTGCAGATCCCAGGGCAAGTTGGTCACTTTGGCAGTCTGTCCCTCAGACCCTGAGCCCCTTGTTTCCATGACGGGGCCGGCCACTGCAAAACAGGCGGCAGCAGGCTGTGGATCTCGCCCCAGCTCCCGCCGAGCCTGGGCCAGAAACTCTCCCACCATTGGGGCGAGGTTGGCGTAATCTTGGCTGGCATAGCGGCAGTGGTAAAGGCTGTGCTCGGGATCCTCGGCATTGACAAGGCTGAGGCTGGTTTTGGTGCCCCCGATGTCTCCTGCCAACAACAAGTCCATACAGTTTCCTCCGGCCAGCACCTCCTTCCCACCCTGACATCTCTGGAGAGAGAATGCCAGGCCCCCAAGGCTTCCCCGCTCCTGCTGGGGAGAAGAGGGAAGGGCAAAGAAGGTGCTATGTTAACTGATGTAAAGGTTTTTAATATTGCATTTTGTCTTCTACACCTTTTTTACCCCCTCTCCAAGATGAGCCTCTGCTGTCCTCTGAGCGTTTGGCCGGGCTGGATCCCCGCCCTCTCTCGGCTCAAAGGCGTTTTCGATCCCACCATGCCATTGGGGGGAGTGGCAGCTCTGCTCGTGAGTCTGCCCGTTTTTGTGCAAGCGCCCCTGGTGCGGTATGCCCCTTGGGTCAGCTTTGGTGATGTCTTTGGGGCTGGCTGGGCCTTAGCTTGCATCTCTACTCCCAGCCCCGTACCCGCCTGTGGGGGAGATTTGCTGTACGGCTTTACCCTGACTTGGCTGGCAGGATCCCTGTATTGGGGATGGCTGCGCTTTGAGCCTCTTTGGCACATGCCCATGGAAGCCTTGGGGATCCCGATTGTCTGGTGGGGGACACGGCGACGGTTTGCCCGCATCGGTACCTGGTTTTATCTCGGCTCCCTGTGGGGTACGGCGGTTACAGATCTCTACATTCACTCGGTGGGGCTGCTGCCTGAGTGGCGGCAGGCGATGCAGTTTGACCGGTTGGAGCAGGCGGTTGTCCCTTTTAGGGCGGCCCTCGACAAAATGGCTACCCCCTGGGGCCTGGGTTGGGGCATCGGCTTGGGCCTTCTGTTGCTGGGTGTTGGATTGTGGAGAGTCCAGGGATCCCGCCGCTTGCACCATTGGGCATTTGCGGGAGCAGTGCTGAATACCCTGTTGGTGGATGGGCTATTTGGCTGGGGGGCAGCTCTGCTGCGGTGAGCTGGGACATCCCCATAACTCTGCTTCAGGTGGGAGTAGAAGTATTGGTAGGGCTGGGAGCTCCATCGGACTCCGTCCTGCCAACGTCGGCGGCAGCAGGTGCAGTTGCCGGCAGTGTAGGTTCTGGCCCGGCAGGAGGCAACTCCGGTGCCGGTGCGGGCTGAGGCAGAAAGTCGATGACCTCCCAAGTCTTGGAATCCGGTGAGCTGTAGGCCAGCAGCCACCGTTCGGGCACGGTTTTGACGCGGTCGGGCGAGCGTTGTGTAGCAACAGTTTGTGCCTTTTGGTGGGCCAGGGTGAGCTGGAAGGGATCCCCTTTGCGGCGATAGGGGCGGCGGGATCCCGGCGGCTGCACGCTCAGGGTGTAGGTGCCGCTGAGGTGATGGCCTTCCAGGGTTTCTCCTGAGGCCAACAGCAAGGGTTCACGGCGATCCTGGCGGATTTTCACATCCTGCAATTGCAGGCGGGCTGCTAGCTGGTCACTGCCCACCAAGGATCCCACCGGCCCGGACAAATGAGCGATCTGATAGGCGAGGGCCTGCTGCACAATCGGCTTTGGCGGTCTAGGGCCGCAGCCGGCCAGCAGCCCCACCAGCACAATAGCCACAAGGCTAATCGTGCCCCGCAGAACCGATCCCCTACAACTCCACCCCAGTTTTGGCATCGCTTCCCCTGAGGCCATCAGACGGTAACTAAGGTGGGGTGTTGCTTCAGGTATTCCGTATTCACGCCGGACTCGCGGGTGAGAGCCACCAGGCCGGTACGGGCGATCTCACGGATGCCAAAGCTGGTCAACATCTTGATGATGGCCACCATTTTGCCGGGATCCCCGGTTACCTCGAGAGTCAAAGACTCCTCCGCCACATCCACAATCCGGGCGCGAAACATTTGGGCCACATCCATAATGGCGGAGCGGGTATCGGGGCTGGCATTGACCTTGACCAGCATCAGCTCCCGTTCCACGCAGGGAACATGGGTGATATCGGTAACTTTCAGCACGTCGATGAGCTTGTAGAGCTGCTTCGTCATCTGCTCCACATCGTGTTCATCTCCCTGCACCACCATGGTGATGCGAGAGATCCCCGGTCGTTCGGTGGGGCCAACGGTGAGGCTGTCGATGTTAAAGCCGCGACGGGCAAACATCCCCGCAATGCGGGTTAAAACGCCAGGCTGATCCTGCACGAGGGCGCTGAGGGTGTGTTTCACGGCAACCAGAGGATAGAGAAAAAGCTGAGAAGAGGTTGGGGAAGCACCTGGGAATAACAATACCCTGAGGAAATTTTACGCCAACTTTGCCGGAATGTTTTTCGCATTGCTCCGGTCGGAGCACAGCTGCAGAGCCGGCGCCCTAGAGAAAGACAGCGCAGCCGTTAACTCTCCAAAGACCCGCGCGTAACCCCCAATTGGCTGTGTAGCTTCAGCTCCTGCCACAGTTGGGATCCGCTGAGTTGACCTTGTAGGAGTTGCTGATAGCGGTGCAGGGTTTGTTGGATCTCGGCGGGGGATTCATGCAAAAATTCGATGCGCAGATAGCGCAGGCCCAAGGCCAATAATTTCGGCACATATTCTGCCCCCGTTTGGGCCTTGCCGTTGTAGAGGGTATTCCGACAGCCGGCATCGGCCTTCAAAATGTGCTCGACATTGGCCCTGTCCCTCAGCTTCACCTCGTGTTTTTCACATGGGCGACCACAATTGGTGTAATCCGTTCCGCTGGATAAAAAGGCGCAAAAGACGCAGTGCTCCATGTGGAACAGGGGCATATGTTGATGAAGGGTAACCTCATACCTATGGGCGGGGCCGGCTTGCAGCAGGGATCCCAGTTGCTCGTGGTTGAGGTCATAGGAAGCCGTCAGGCGCTCCAGGTTGTAACGGGTTTTGAGATAGTGGGCCGTGATGGGATTGGCCACATTCAAGGAAAAATCCCCAATGCAGCGCTGCCCGGCAAAAAAACGGAGATGGTCGTAATTTCTCACCAAGTAGCCATCGGCCCCAGCGGCCAACACTTGCTTTAGGATCCAGGTTTCTCCCGGCTTGGTGATGCGGGGCGGAGCGACCCACAGTTCCACCTCGGGATGGGCGGCTTTGGTTGTGCGGATCACCTCCCGATAGCGGCGGGGATCCTCAAACTCCAGATAGATCTGCCTAATACCGCTGGCTATCGCCGCCGGCAGTTGCGCCGGATCCCGCACCAACACCACCAACTGCGGGGATCCCCTTGCGGGCTCCTCCTGAGAAGGCACCAGATCTTGCCAGTGAGCTTCGGGATTGAGTTGCCAGCGCGGGGGCTGAGCTCGCAGAGCTTGTAGGCGTTCCACCGCTTGTCGGCGCATCTGGTTGAGCAGGCTCACCGGCAGCATTACCTCCCCCTGCAAGGCATTGTGCAGGGATCCCAACTTGAAGGGAGTGGAGCCCAAACGGCCCAGTTGCTGTCGCAGTTTTTCGGTGGTGAGGGGTTGGCGGTGGGCAGCTTCCAGGGGCAGCGGCGAATCCACCTGCACCGTATGGCCTTGCTCATCCCGCAGGATCAGCGTCAGCGGGGATCCCACTTGGCCGTGAACCTCCATGTGGACAGGCCGCTGAAAGCGGGGGTGATCCCCGGCGTAGCTCTGGCGCAGGCGCTTTTCCAGTTCCGGGTCGCTGGTCTTCCAGAGGCGATCCCCCACCCGCAGACGTTTGAGATCAATGGCCCCCTCTCCGAAGCTGAGCCAGGCCAGCCCCTGCTTCTCTTGCACCCGGTAAACTCGCCCCCCCTGCTCCGGCAACTCCGGCTGCCCCTGGTCAAACACCACGCCGTCCCCAGCTTTGAGGGGTGCCTCCAGCCGGATCCCCACCTGATCCTGTTGGATCCCCACCACTTGCCCCAGGTAAACCCCCCGTTTCTTGCCAAACCGCGCGTGCACCAGCTCCTGGTTGTTGATGCCCCGCAGCCAGCCTGTGTAGAGCCCACGAGAAAAGCTCATCTCCAGCTCGTAGCGTTCCTGTTGCGAGGGCTGCCACGGCTGTCCCACCCCCAGCGCATCCAAGGCCTGCCGATACACCCGCGTTACATTGGCTACATATTCTGGGGATTTCAGCCGGCCCTCAATTTTCAGACAGCGGATCCCCAGCTTCACCAGCTCCGGTAGCACCTCCAGCCCGGCCAAATCTTGAGGGCTGAGCAGATACCGCTTCTCCCCCAAGTCGCGGCGGATCCCGTCTACCACCAGCTCATAGGGCATGCGGCAGGCTTGGGCACATTCCCCCCGATTGGCCGAACGCCCCCCCAGCGCCTCGCTGGTCAGACATTGCCCCGAGTAGGCCACGCACAACGCCCCATGCACAAAGACCTCCAGAGATAGGGAGGATCCCTTCTCTTGCAGATAGGCCTGGATCTGGGCGATTTCCTGGAGGGAACATTCCCGCGCCAGCACCACCACCTCACAGCCCAGCTCAGCGGCAAACTCCGCTCCCACTCCACTGGTGATGGTCATTTGCGTGGAAGCATGGATGGGGAAATCGGGGGAAAGATGCCGGATCAGGCGGGCGATGCCAATATCCTGCACAATCACCGCATCCACCCCCGCCGCAATCATCGAGCGGATGTATCCCTCGGCTTCCGTCAGCTCCCTTGGAAAAACCAGAGTATTCAAAGTAACATAGCCCCGTACCCCCCGCCGGTGCAGCCAGGCCATCAGTTCCGGCAAATCCGCTTCCGTAAAGTTGCGGGCGCGCATCCGGGCGTTGAAGCGCTCCAGCCCAAAGTAAATGGCATCGGCTCCGTTTTCCACTGCCGCCTTGGCACACTCCCAATCCCCCGCCGGGGCCAGCAGCAGGGGCAACTTGGTGGTCAGAGGCGGCGCCTCAAAGTGATCCGTTTCCGCGAAATCTATCCCAGCAGCTTTCATCGGAAGACAGCCCCACAAAGAGAACAAGGGATCCTTTCCCATTCAAAATCAAAAAACCTGAGAGCAGGATCCCCTTGTCTCAGGTCAAGCTGCCTCTGCCGGCGGCCTCTTAACAAAAAACTCGTTCCGTCCGCAAAGGGTCTAGCTAAGAAGCCACCAGCACATTCAGGATCCCGGTGAGGACGGCGCTGAACAAAGCCAACGTTAGGTAGCGGCCAACAGCCGGGTTGTCACCCAGCAGCCGATCGGAAGCGCTGATGGTGAAAAACAAAGACCAGGCCTGAGTAGCGTTGATGGTCTCAAATTGGTTGAATTCAGCGGTGAAGATCTTAGCCATGACTCAATGCTCCCTACAGCTGTGGGTTCGCACCCCTACCTTAACAAAAGTTAACAGCAGCTGCCACGTTTGCGCGGCTACATCAGGACACCGCCGAACAAGGCTGGAATAGGCAGCGTTTTATGGGAGAGCTGGGTACACAACCCTCGGAGGGATCTGCATCTAGCGTGGATCAGTTGTATGCGACTCCGTATATAGTATTGGGTGATGCGGGATCCCCACCCAAAATAGGGGCTTTGCCCCTCGACAGAGGTCGAGCAGATGTTCTAACCTTGGCTTCTAGGGTGGCCCAAGAGCGCTCTTCAAGATAGGTGTGCCGGGGTGTTGTCAGCGATGGCCAACCGGGATCCTAAGGCTAAGAGTGTGCCGCATCGCTAGCCTAAGCCCTGTTGAGCGGGTTTAATCTGGGCAGCTTTTGATTTGCCCCAGGCTGTTGGTTAGTACTTAAGGAAGCTGACCCCATAGCAACCAGAACAAGGCGCGATGCCGGGAGTTGAGATGAGAATGATGCGTTGTAATGTAGTATCGCCTGTGCGCTCCCTCTGCCGCTGTGCAGCTCAGGTGGGCGGCGTAGCCGGGATCCTGATCGGAACAGCTTGGGGGGGTTTGGCTGTGACTCCTGTTTGGGCTCAGGAGAATGCCCTACTGGCTCAGGCTGCGGCAGGCCCCATGAGCCGGCAAGAGGTGGCGGAACGGCTAAATCTGGTGCCCGTTTTTGCCATTGTGTCTCAGAACGGCACCCCTGTTGTCGCCAATGTGGAGCGGGATGGCCGCACCATCCAAGTGGTTTCCTTCTGGCTGGATCAAGCCCAAGCCCAGCAAGTGTTGGAGCAGGTGAAAGCCAGCAACCCCGAGATAGCCAGTCAAGCCCGGGTGGTGCCTCTCTCGCTGGGGTATGCCTACGAAAAATCGGAAGAGGAGCGCGCCAAGAACAGCGATCTGTATTTTGAGGTGGTGCCTCGGGCTTCTGATGTGGAGGCAGCCAAGCAGGTGCTGAAGGAAACCGGTCAAGATGTGCCTGCAGAAGCGATTGGTGTGCCTCTGTTCTATGGCCGCTCCGGCGAGGGGCTGCTGACCATCGAGCAGGATGGCCATGAGGTGGTACCCTTCTTCTTCGACCGCAACGATTTGCGGAGGGCCTTGGATCGGGCGGCGGCGCAGAACCCGGATGTGGTTGGGAAAACCCAGATTGAAGTGACCTCGCTGGCCATTGTGGTGGAGCGTATGCTGGCCCCCGACGCGCAGGCCGATGTGCAGAAAATTGCCTTTATCCCCTCTCGCTCGGCGCTGGAGTACATCCAATCCCTGGCCCGGCCTGCCAATCCTTCTGCAAGTCCCCAGCCTCAGCGTTAACCTAAGCCCCTGATGGGATCCCCGTCTGCTCTGGTGAAGCGGTTAACAGAGTGGCGTGCCCAAGCCCTGAGGGCGGCAAAAGCGGCTGGGATCCCTGCCGAGGAAGTGGACATTTTGCTCAGGGAACGGCTGGGGTGGGGGCCATTGGAGCGGTTGATGGGTCGCGCTCCGGCTGGGGAGGGGGATCCCCTGGAGGAGGTGCAGGCCCTTTGGCGGCAAAGGGTGGAAGAGCGCATCCCCCTACAGTACCTGTTGGGCAAAGTTGAGTGGGCGGGCTTGAGCTTGCGGGTGACGCCGGCGGTGCTGATCCCGCGCCCGGAGACCGAGCTGCTGGTGGAGCAGGCTTCCCTTTGGCTACAGGCCAATCCTCTGCCGCCGGGATCCTGTTTTGCCGACCTGGGTACAGGCAGCGGGGCGATTGCCATTGCGTTGGCCCATCAGCACCCCCAGTTGCGGCTTCTGGCCGTGGATTCTAGCCCAGAGGCCTTGGCTATTGCAGCAGACAATGTGGCAGCCCACCATCTGCAGGAGCGGGTGAAGTTGCTGCTGGGATCCTGGTTTGTGCCCTTGGATCCCTGGCGGGGGCAGCTGCGCGGCCTGGTTTCCAACCCTCCCTACATTCCCTCTGCTGAGCTGGCCTCGCTCATGCCAGAGGTGCGACTGCACGAGCCGCGACAAGCTCTGGATGGGGGAGAAGACGGCCTAGCCCACTTGCGACTGTTGATTCAAGCAGCACCGGATTACTTGGCCCCGAACTCCTTTTGGGCGGTGGAAGTGATGCGAGGCCAAGCCCCTTGGGTGGCGGAGCAGTTGCAAGCTAGAGGCTGCTATCGGCAGATCCAAGTTCACCGAGATCTGGCCGGGATTGAACGGGTGGTCAGCGCCCACTTCGTCGGATAGAAAAGGGTAGGATCCCATAAGACAGGGTATTGCCGCAGCCCGATTGCCTCAGCGGGACGTAGTCCTCGCTGTCCAAAACTCAAAGCTCCGAGCCCAAGGATCTGAGCACGGATGGGATCCCCTGTCCTTCTTCGGAGCACTTCTTGAGGGAGCCTTCGCCTACAGCCAAACCCGACCCACCCTTACAGCAGGCCGCCCCTGCCGACGGGCAAGGGGCCGTGGATTGGCAGTTTGCTTTTGAACGCTCTGAGGTGATGCGAGCCTTTCAACAAGAGTTGCTCGTCAGCATCGGCCATGAGCTGCGCAATCCCCTCAGCAGCCAGATGGGATCCCTGCAGTTGGTGTTGTCGGATCTATGTGACTCTCCCGAAGAGGAGCGGGAATACCTTCAAAGTGCCAAAGAGGCGGTAGAGCGCCTGATCAAGCTGCTTGAGGAATACACCCGCCTGGCTCGCCATGACCTGCCCATCCAACCTCTGCGACCGGAACCGACCCGACTACGCCCCCTCCTGCAGGATGTGTACAGCCTAACTCGCCTACAGGCCCAGGATCAGGGCATTCGCTACGAATGGCCGGCCCTACAACCCACCTCGGCCTTTGAGGTGCCCCTTCTCCCCGACAGCCTCACCGTTTGGGCGGATCCCCACGGCTTGGTGCAGGCGCTGCTGGGAGTGTGTCGCTGGGGCATCCGCACCCTACGCTATGGTTCGATGGCTCTGCACCCCTATCCCACCGCAGAAGAAGAGGGGCGACTGTGCCTGGGGTGGAACCTTGAGGGGCGATGCCATGTGCCCATTCAAACAGAGGGCTGTGCCGTCTGGCGGGTAAGCGAGCGGCTCCTGAGAGAAATGGGAGGCCAGCTGGAACTCTGCGAAAGCGGCCCCTACCGAGTTGGCATCAAGGTGACCCTGCGCCTCGCCCATTGAACCCCAGGCCAGAGGGACTTGGGCCTATCGGCTTCTCAAAGCTGGCCAGTTGGCATCTGCCCTCTTGATCAAGCCGGGGATGTCGCGCTCCCAGTTACGCTGTACCCGCTGGTTGGCGTTCAGGTACAGCTTGTCATCGACGATTTTCCAGGCAAAGGGATCCACCGGGTAAAGGTAGTTGTGGGCCACGGCCCAGGCACAAAACCCGCCGTACTGGGGGGCAAAGCGCTCTGGGTCGTTGCGAAACCGCTCCCGATTCTCGGCGCTGGCAAACCTCCAGGTCACCCCTCCCCACTCCCATTCATACTCTGGGGATCCCTTGACCGGCTTGCCGTCGATGAAATAGGCCACCGGGTCATAGCCCCGCAGGGCCAGGCCATCCGTTGCAAAAAAGGGGCCCGGGGATCCCTCCTCGACAGCCCCAACGACCTGTCCTTGGGCTGGGCGAGACAGGAGCCAAGCCGGATGAGAAGCAACAGCTCCAACCATCAGCAGCAGCGAGAGCAAAACCCAACGATTTTTGACCATCACGACCTCCCCAAGTCCTCAATCGAAAATCGAAATCAGCTAGAAAGCCTGAGCTCTTCCCCTTCAGGTCCAAAAGACATCTGACAAAAGACATCTGAGAAGATGCTGGCTTCTGGGGACTGGGAACAGTCTGGCCACAGCGAGGAGATTTGCCTGTGATTTGGATCGGGGAGATCCAATCTAAAAAAAGCTCAACCTTCTCGGCGCAAGGCCAATTCCGCCCGATCCAGTTGCATCAGCACCCGCTCCACCTTTTCGGGGTTGAGAGGTCGACTGGAAGTGCGGTACTGGGAGGCCAGCGTGTTAAACACCGTGCGCAAAGTGGTAAAAGACTGCAGCTTATCGTAGCGATGGCCGTGGTAGCGCCCAGAAAACTCCTGGATGGCTTGCATGGCTTCCGCTCGCGCCTCTTCCGGGTTCATCAGGGGATCCCCTTCTGAAAGGACGGTGCGCAGGGTTTGGATCAAGGTCATGCTGTCTTCGTAATACTTGCCGGTGAGACGGGCAGCCTGAGCAACTGAACTCCCTGATCCCAGCAAAAGGGCTACAGACAGGAGCAGGCTGACAAGACGCCGAAAAAAAGTTTTGAGCATGGGGAACCTAATGTAACTTATTTTTAAGCATAAGCCACAGCAACACCAGAGGAGTCACCCAAAAGATGCTGTTCACCCCCTTCAGCGACTTTCTGCAGAAGCTGGGCCAGTACGGATCCCATTGGACAATGTTGGCCCTAATCTTGGGATTTGCCTGTGCTCACAGCGGATTGGCCTACTTGCGACCCTGGGGGGAAAGCTGGCTGGGATCCCGTCTGTACCGCATCTTCTTTGCTCTGGTGAGCCTCAGTTTGGCACCACTGTTGCTGATCTATTTTTTCAACCACCGCTACGACGGGGTGATTCTCTGGGATCTCCAAGCCGTCCCGGGCATCCGCACCACCGTTGCTCTTTTGTCTGCCCTCTCTTTTTTCTTCTTGTATCCGGCCACCTTCAACTTGCTGGAGATCGCCGCCATTCGCAAGCCGGAGATCCACCTGTTTGAGACCGGGATCATCCGCATCACCCGTCATCCGCAAATGGTGGGCCAGGTGATCTGGTGTGTAGCCCATTCCCTGTGGATTGGCTCCAGCTTTATGGTGGTGACCTCGCTTGGGCTCATTGCCTACCACCTGTTTGCCGTTTGGCATGGGGATCACCGCCTGGAGCGGAAATACGGGCAGGCCTTCCGCGATCTCAAGGCGCGCACCTCCGTGATCCCCGGCTTGGCCATTCTGCAGAAGCGACAGCAACTGCGCCCGCGAGAGTTTCTGCGCTGGGCCTATCTGGGGGTGTTCAGCTTTGTAGTGATTCTTTACGCCTTCCATCCACAAATGGTTTCTGCAGCCAGCCGAGTTGCCTGGTAGCATGATCCCAAAGAACTTCTTTAGTTTGGGAGTGATGGCCTTGCAAGTTGCTTTAGATGCTTTTAATCAAGAACTTTTGACAAGTGATGGGTTGGTTTTGGTGGATTTCGGCGCCCCTTGGTGTGGCCTGTGTCGCTTCATTCAGCCGATTACCGACCGTCTCGTAGCCGAGTGGGGAGGGGCGGTCAAAGTACTGCGGGTGAATGTAGACGACAATTTTTGGCTGCCGCGCCGCTATCGGGTGCGCTCTTTGCCAACCCTAATTTTGTTTGAGAAAGGTCAAGAAGTGCAAAGGCTGGAGCACTTCGCCAGCCGCGATGAGGTGCTTCGCCGCTGCGAGCAGTTGTTTCTTGACCACCTGCGCTACCTGGGTTCGAGAGCCTGCTCATCCTCGTTTGAGCCCCAAGCCCCGCCGCCCGGCGTGTAGAGGGTGATCACGTCGCCGGCTTTTAGGGAGCGGCTGATTTTGCCAGGCAAGGGATCCCCGTTGAGGAGGTTGATCCCCACTTGGCCTGGCCCGCCTCCCTGTTCTCCTTGGGGGGCATAGTGGCGCCGCTCGGTGAGCAGGGAGAGGGTGCAATCCTGCAAAGTCTGGATGGAGCGGATTAGCCCCCACCCGCCCCGCTGTTGGCCATGGCCGCCGGAATCCTGGCGGAGCTCGTAGCGCAGCACCCGCAGGGGATACTCCAGCTCCAGAGCCTCGATGGGGGTGTTGAGGGTATTGCTCATGCCCACATGCACTCCGTCCAAACCCGGTCGTTGCCGGCTGGCCCCCTGACCACCTCCCAGGGTTTCGTAGTAGGTGAAGCGGCGGTTGCCCAGCACACAGTTGTTCATGGTGCCCTGTCCCTGGGCGATGCTCCGCAATCCGGCCACGGGAGCCAGAGCTTTGAACACCACATCGGCAATTCGCTGCGAGGTTTCCACATTGCCCGCCACCACTGCTGCCGGAAACTGGGCATTCACCAAGCAGCCGGGCGGCGCCACGATCTCGATGGGATCCTCCAGGCCGACATTGCTGGGGGCCGTGGGATCCAACAGACAGCGCAGGGCAAACAACACCGCCGAGCGGGTGACGGCCAGGGGCGCGTTCAGGTTTCCCGCCATGGCCGGAGCGGTACCGGTGAAGTCCACCCGCAGCTTCTCGCCCCTGACCTCCACCTGCACCCGGATCTCGATGGGTCGGGCGGATCCCCGTAGCCCTCCAACCAATCCTCAGCCGTGTAGATCCCATCGGGCAGAGCCTGAATTTGCGCCCGCATCCGCCGGCGGCTGTACTCGATGACCCCTGCGATCAACTGCCAAGCTTCCTCTTCTCCAAAGCGGGCCAGCAACTCCCGAAACCGGCTCATCCCCACTGCGCTGGCCCCCACCTGGGCCTGCAGATCCCCCCGCCGCTGCTCGGCATTGCGCACATTGGCCAGGATTAGGCGCAGCAGATCCTCCTGCCAGTACAACTCTCCTTCTAGAGAGAGCCCAGCCAGCCGTACCGGCGGGATCACCAGCCCCTCTTGCCAAAGTTCTGTGGAGTCGGCGGGCATGGAGCCAGGGCGCATCCCTCCAATATCAGCGTGATGAGCACGGTTCACAGCATAGGCGCAAATCCGGTCGGGATCCCTCCAGCCGGGAATGGCCGCGACCACCGTAACGTCCGGCAGATGGGATCCCCCCTGGTAGGGATCGTTGAGGAGAAACACATCTCCGGGTCGCGGGTTGGCTGCCACCACCGCTCGCACCGCCTCCGAGAGGGCTCCCAGATGTACCGGGATGTGGGCCGCCTGGGCAATACAGGCCCCTTGCGCGTCAAACAGAGCTGTGGAGCAATCCCGCCGCTCCTTGATGTTGGCCGAGTATGAACCGCGGATGAGGCGGGCTCCCATCTCTTCGGCAATCCCCGCCAGAGCGTTGGCCATGACCTGCAACCGGATGGGATTGGAGACAGGATAGTTGCTATCCATATCCCTCAAAGCCTACGCCCCAGCCAAACGGCCACCCTGCGGATCCCTTGCCAGAACTGCAAACGACGTTGCCAGCGGGCAAGGGTATGGCGATTCTCGCGCAGACGATCCCGCAGACGCAGCAACTCAGCGGGAGTGGGAGCCAAGGCCTGTTGAGCTGCTTCTCGCCAATCGGCCATGGCCCGCTCCGTAACCCCAAGAGCCGAGCGCAGGCTCAAAATGATGGGGATAAGGGCGATCAGAGCCAGAAACAGCAGCCCGTTAAGAGCACAAACTGCCCAGACGGCCCATCCTGAAACTCCCATCGGCATTTACGGAGGTCTCCGGGTAGGGATCCCGACAAGGCTCACTGCTGCTGCAGCATCAAGGGGCGCAACACCCGGCCATCCCCCACCACAACCACCGTTGACAGCACCTGCCCGCCGCGGCGGAAGGTAATCGGCACCGATTGGCCTACCGGGGTATTTTGGATGATCTGCTGCACATGTGCACGGAGGTGACCCGCTGCCCATCCACTCCAATCAAAATATCGCCCTGGGCCAGACCGGCTCGTTGAGCAGGACCATCCTGGAGCAAGCCGACCACCTGCACCCCCTGAACTCGAAGTGCGGGGCCGAACAGACGACGGCTGATGGCGCTCTGGGCTTGCTCGCCGTTCACCGTTTCAATGGCAACTCCAATGAAGCCGTTGCCGACAGCATAGGAGGCAGGCGACCACTGAACCCCGAAGCTGTTGGCGTCGCTGCTGACCTGAACCGTGGAGCCGTGGTGGTTGTAAGCTTCACCCCCAACCGAGTCGCAGGGGTAGGCCACAACTGCATCTGCCAGCAAGAAGGAGATGGGCAGGGCTAGGGCAAGCTTGAACAGATGGGTTGGTTTCTGCATGGTTCGACCCTGGAAACGGTGAAGTAGAAATGAGCTTGAATCCGCGAAGCACTTGGGTGGATGCACCAGCCAGGTGTGGGCAGCTTGCACCGCCCCTCCCTCAGTGATAAACCCAAAATCGCCAACTGTCGATAGGCTTGGCCGTGCTTCTGGGCTGGATCCCAAGGTTTTGCCGGCCTTCCTGTAGCAATTCTTCAAGGTCTTGGGATCCCTGGCAGCACTGGGTTGGCTCGGCGGGGCTCACAAACCGGCAAAGCGATCGGTGGCTTCCAGGAGGGCGGTGCGGATTCCGGGCTCGGTGATGGAATGGCCAGCATCGGGGATCATCCGAAACTCTGCTTCTGGCCAAGCCTGATGCAGCTCCCAAGCAGAGATGGGCGGGCACACCACGTCGTAGCGCCCCTGGACGATCACCGCCGGCAGATGCCGCAGCCGTCCCACCCCCCTGAGGAGCTGATCCTCCGGATCCAAAAAACCGCCGTGGACAAAGTAATGGCACTCAATGCGGGCAAAGGCCTCGGCAAACTCTCCTCGACCAAAGCGCTCGATGAGCTCTGGGCTGGGGATCAACTTGCTGGTGCTGGCCTCCCAGACGGACCAGGCGCGAGCTGCCCTCAGCCGTACCTGGGGATCTGGGTCGTTTAGGCGGCGGTGGTAGGCTGCCAGCAGGTCATCCCGCTCTTCGGGAGGGATCGGCTCCAGGTAATGTTCCCAAGCGTCGGGGAAAAAGTAGCCGGCCCCCGACTGGTAAAACCAGCGGAGCTCAAAAGGGCGCAAGAGAAAAATGCCCCGCAAGACAAACCCTAGGCAGGATTGGGGGTGGGTTTGCCCATAGGCCAGGGCAAGGGCACTGCCCCAGCTGCCCCCGAACACAAACCAGCGATCAATGCCCAGATGCTGGCGCAACTTCTCGATATCCGCCACCAGATCCCAGGTGGTGTTCTCCCGCAGCTCGGCATAGGGGCGACTTTTCCCGCAACCCCGCTGATCGAACAGCACCACCCGCCAGCGGCTGGGATCGAAATACTGCCGGTAGATGGGATCGATCCCGCCTCCAGGCCCCCCGTGCAAAAACACCACCGGCTTGCCTGCCGGGTTGCCGCACTGCTCGTAGTACAGGGTGTGGAGGGAGGAAACCGCCAGAAAGCCTTGATCGTAGGGCTCGATGGGGGGATAGAGATCGCGCAACATAACCGGAAGCTCTGCTGGTCATCACTCTCAGGGTCTGCGCAGGGCAATGGTGGCCTTGGGCGGGATCCCTTCCTGAAAGGTCTCGCCATCCGCGGCCAGGATGACAAATTGCAGCTCCTGACCCGGCTGGGCGCCCAAATTGCTCCAGGGGATGGCCACCTCCAAACAGGCATCCACCACCGCCTTCACTTGATGGCCGATGGCGTGCCAGGTGTGGTACTCCCCTGCTTGCAAGAGCTGAGCTTGCACCTCTGCCGGATGCTGGCCGGTGCCAGGCGGCGGCAGTGACAACCGCAACAGGTGGCGGTAGTGGTAGTTGAGAGGGGCTTCTGCCGGCAACCCCTGCAGGGGAATGGGGCTGTTGACGGTGACACGGTTGGGATAGAACCACAGCACCAGCAATTGCTTGGGCCGCTGCACCACCGAGTTAAAATCCAGCCGCAGGTAGAGGTTGAAGTGATCAAACCCGTACCAGAGGCGGCGAACGGCGCTGTTGCGGTGCATGGTGCCTCGGGCCGCTCCAATCTCCACCCGCCCCGCTTGGCTCCACTCCCGTTCTGCCGGACGACCGTTGATGGCCGGGTGGATAAACCCCTGCGGCAGGCGATCCCCTAGGCCGTCATGATCCTCTAGGGGAAATCGCAGCACGGTCGGCACTGCCTCTCCCAAAGCAGTGTAGAGCGCCTGCAGGTGCTCCCGAAACAACTGGTCGAAAACGGCATCATGGGCGGAGGAGTGGCCTGCCCCAAACCACCAGAACCAATCGGATCCCTCGGCGGCCCAGAGGGCTTCCCAGGCTTGGGGATTGGCGCGGGGATGATCCTGAATCACCTGGCGGGCCTGAGCCAAGAGCTCCCAAGCGCGGTTTTTGACGGGATCCCCAATCCAGGTGGTGAAATCTGCCTCGATCCAGGAGCCGCTGTGAAGTTGCTCTGCCGGCAAAAACTCGGTGGGCGGAAACTGATCCAGAAACTCCGAAACGGTCACCAGCCGCAGGGAGGAGTGCTGGCTGAGGCGGGTGTAAAGGTTTTCCAAGAAGGGCCGGCCATCCTGGGGGTAGTACTCCCAGCAGTTTTCCCCATCCAGAGCGATGGTCACCAGCCAGGGCTGCTCCTGGGGCAGGCGGTTGCGGATGCTCTCCAGATGGCCAATGAGATCTTTGGCGGCAGCATCGGCGGGCATGGCGCTGTAGCTGAAGCCAATCAAATCCGAAAGGCGGTGATCCCGAAAGACGATGGCCAGATCCCCCCGCTCGGTTTCCAGGCGGTAGGGGCGGTAGAGCTTCTCCGGCTCCAGAATGTGGCCCTGCCCATCGCGATGAAAAGGTTGACCCAGGCTCCACCCCAAAACCCCTTCGTCGGAGATGATCCACTCAAAGCCCTGTTTTTGCACAATCGGCACAATGGCAGGGCTTACGGATTGCTCGGAAGGCCACAGGCCCCGCGGATCCCGGCCAAAGCGCTCCCGATAGATCTGCTTAGCCCGCTCCAGTTGGCTGTGGACATCCTGCTCCCAGTGAAAGGGGTAGCGAGGCAAAGGCAACCCTGGCCGAGCCACCCGCGCCGAGCGCTCGCTCACCAACAGGGGCAAGATGGGGTGGGTATAGGGGCTGGTGGTCAGTTCCAGTTGGCCGCTGCTCTGCAGTTTGGCGTGCTGGGGCAAGATGGCGCCGAGGATCTGTTGCTGCTTGGCATAGATCCGCTGCCGATCCGCCAGGGTAAAGCCGGATCCCATCTTGATCCAGCCCTCGATCTCGGGATCCTCGTGGAAGAGGGGATCGAACCAGGAGAGGTTGTGCCAGGCCAGCAGGTCGCTGAAGTCTTGCGGTGTCCAGTACTGTAGGCACCAGTTGATCCCCTGCGATTCCCGCTGTTCGTAGAGCTGGCGGTAGCGGGGGTAGGGCTCAATCATGGTGGGGTAATGGCTGTCGAAGAAACGCTCGACAATGAAGCGCCGCTGCTCCGGGGTCAGCTTTTCGACAGGAGATAAAGTCAGCTCCAAATATGGATCGAAGGCGGAGCCGGCCACGTAGTCTTCGATTTGCACAATCAGAGAGGGCACCAGGTTGACCGTTTGGTGCAGCGAGGATAGCGCTCCAGCAGCA
>AFSR01003163.1_pt1 | contig 18503 bp, 18 predicted proteins | sample 296848 | NCBI WGS metagenome assembly AFSR01 (sample SAMN02954305, study PRJNA68063) | hot springs metagenome | biome: terrestrial; feature: Mushroom and Octopus hot springs; material: microbial mat core samples; isolation source: Yellowstone National Park Mushroom and Octopus hot springs ...
ACCATAGTAGGGATAGGGATACCCGATGGGCGTTTTGTTATTCAAGGGGTAGGGGTGTGGGGATGTTAAAATGGCAGACTTCAGGGTTCCCCTCGCGAAGCGGGGGGAACCTCACGGAGGGGGGCAATCATAAACTCTGACCGAGCGATTAGTGTGAGCGCGTCTGTCCCCGTGCGAACCTTCAGCGCAGGAGCCACGCAACGACGCCTGCCGCGGCAGCAAGCATCGTGCTAACGCCGTTGACCGCGTTGTTGTCCAGCCCGCGCACCCCGCGCAGATGTTGCGTCGGCGCGTTGCAGCAGCGCGCCTGCTCGGTTCGCGAATTGCACAGAGCGCACCAGTAGCGCGCCTGCAGCGTCGCGCCCAGCAGGCTGTCCAGCGCCATGCCCGCGACGCCCAGCCCTGCCGCGAGCGCGAGCAACTGCCCCTCGCGCACCAGCGGCGCGCCGAGGCAGGCAATCGCGCACGCGCCCGCTATCCCGCCCAGCGTGCCCTGCCAACTGACCCCGCCCGATTCGCCCGCAGCGATACGCCGCCCCGTCGTGAGCAGCCACACGGGGCTGCCGAAGCGCACGCCGAACTCGGTCGCCCAAGTATCTGCAGTTGCCGTCGCCAGCGCCGCCATGTAGCCCAGCCAGAACGCCTCCGCATAGGCAGGCGTCAGCGTCGCGCACCAACCGCACAGCGCAGGCGCGAGACCGTTCGCCAGCACCTGCGCTGCGGTGCGCCGCTCGGTCTTGTGCGGGCGTCCCAGCAGGCGCGGCAGCAGGCTACTGGAGAAAAAGAAGCCGACCATCGGCGCGCTTGCCCATAGCCCACCTGCCCCGAACACACTCGCGCCGACCCCCACCGCCGCCCACGCGCCCCCAACCGTCAGCAAGCGCAGGCGATACGCCACACCCGCAATCAGCCCCGCAAGGCACAGCCCGACCAGCCAGTTCACCTGCGCATCGTCCCCGCGCCATTATACCGACTCAGCGAAACTCAGGTACAATACACACACTATGAAACTGTTCCGTTTGCAAACCGAGCAGGTCATCCCTGCGCCGTTGGAAACCGTGTGGGACTTCTTCTCCAGTCCCGTGAACCTGAAGACGATTACGCCGCCCTACATGGGCTTCGACATCCTGACGCCCGTGCCCGACAAGATGGAGGCGGGGCTGATTATCGCCTACACCGTGCGCCCGCTGTTCAACATCCCCATGCACTGGGTCACCGAAATCACGCATGTTGAGCCGATGCGCTTTTTCGTGGACGAGCAGCGGTTCGGACCCTACCGCTTCTGGCACCATCGGCACACTTTTACGCCTGTAGAGGGCGGCGTGCTGATGGAGGACTTGGTCTACTACGCGCTTAAGCAGCCGCTGATTGACGGCGTCGTGCACCGCCTGCTGGTGCGCCCGCGCTTGGAGGAGATTTTCGAGTACCGCCGTCGCAAAGTAGAGGAGATTTTCGGCGCGCCGCGCGCGCCTCACGCAGGCGAACTGACGGCTGTGAGGTAGGCGCAAGCAGTGAGCGAGGGGCTGGGGGTGAGGGCGAAAAACCAGTTGCATTACTGGTATAATCGTGCAGGAGGTTGCCCATGAGTCTGTTCGCGCTGCACCAGCGGGTGATTGAAGAGTACGCGCAGTTCGTGCATGCCTATGTGCAGATTGCCGATCCGCGGGTGCGGGCGTATACGGAGCAGGTGCTTCGGGACGAGCGCGCCCTGTGGCCCGCGCCGATGCTGCAGCTTAGCCCTGCCTACCAGTACGGCGTGACGCTCGACGCGCTGGTGCGGCAGGACGTGCTGCATCCCGAGACGGGACGGATTTTCCGCACGCGCACGGGCGAGCCGCTGCGCCTGTACGCCCATCAGGAACGCGCATTGCGCCTGGCGCATCAGGGGCAAAGTTATGTGGTCACCAGCGGCACAGGCTCAGGCAAAAGCTACACCTACCTGATTCCCATCATCGACTACCTGCTGCGCCATCCCGAGGCGCGCGGGCATGTGGTCGCGCTGATCCTCTACCCGATGAACGCGCTGGTCAACTCGCAGCTGCGCGCGCTGGAGAGCCTGCGGGCGCAGTACGAGCAGCGCTACGGGCAGCGGTTCCCCATCACCTTCGCCAAATACACGGGCGAGACCCTGCGCGAGCAGCGGGAGCAGATGCGCCAGCAGCCGCCGCAGATTCTGCTGACGAACTACATGATGGGCGAGCTGCTGATGGTGCGGCGCGAGGATCAGCCGCTGTTTGGGCAACGCGCGCTGCGCTTTCTGGTGTTCGACGAGCTGCACACCTATCGGGGGCGTCAGGGGGCGGATGTGGCGATGTTGGTGCGCCGCCTAAAAGAGCGCTACGGCGCGCCCGATTTGCGGCACATCGGCACCTCGGCGACGATGGTCGCCAGCGAGGACGCCACGCACGCGGAGCGTCGGCAGGCAGTGGCGCAGTTCGCCGCGAGCTTTTTTGGGCATCCGTTCGACGCCGATTCGGTGGTTGATGAGGCGCTTGCGCCTGCGACGGAAGGGGGCGCGCCGACCGACGCGGAGCTGCGCGCAGTGTGGGGGCAGCCGTTCCCCGACACGCTCGACGACCTGCGCCGCCACCCGCTGGCGCGCTGGATCGAGTGGACTTTCGGGCTGGAGCGCGATGCGGCAGGCAACCTGCGTCGGCGCACCCCGCGCACACTGCGCGAGGCGTGCGAACCGCTGGCGCAACAGCTGGAGCTGACCCCCGACGCCTGCGAACAGTGGGTGCAGAGGTTTCTGGATCACCTGGAGTGCGTGCGTCGGGCGGACGGCGCGCCCCTGTTCGCGTTCAAGCTGCACCAGTTCATCAGCCAGTCGCGCCCGTTGCACGCCACGCTGGAGCCGCCCAACCGCCGCAAGTTCAGCCTCGTCGCGCTCTCCGCCGACGAATCGGGCGCGCTCTACATCCCGCTCTACTTCTGCCGCCACTGCGGGCAGGACTACTACCGCGTCATGCGCGACGACAGTTCACTCGTGGGAATCAGCATGGACGAAAGCCCCAACGACGAGGAGGCAACGCTGGGCTACCTGACCTTCGCCGATTGGTCTACTGAACAGATACCCGACGAGTGGTACGATGCGTCGGGTCGGTTGAAGCGCGATTGGCGCGAGCGTGTGCCGCAGCGGGTTTGGGTCAGCGCGGACGGCGTTTGGAGCGCGCACGAGCGCGAGGGCGCGTGTGCGATGTGGTGGCAGCCTGCGCCGTTCGCGCTCTGCTTGCGCTGCGGCGAGTGGTACGACCGTCGCGTGAGCGAGCGCACGAAGCTGGTCGGGCTATCGTCGGAGGGGCGCAGCAGCGCGACGACCGTGCTGGCGCTGGCACAGTTGCGCCATGCCGAGCCGACAGGCGGCGCACGCCCCAAGCTGCTCACCTTCACCGACAACCGCCAAGACGCCTCGCTGCAGGCAGGGCACTTCAACGACTTCGTGCGGATTGCGCTGCTACGCGCCGCGCTGGTCGCCGCGCTGGAGCAGCACGAACGCTTGCGCTACCACGAGGTCGCCGCGCGGGTCGTCGATCACAGCGGGCTCACCTTGCGCGACATCGCCAGTCAGCCCGACCTCGCGCCCAACACGCCCGCCGCCAACCGTGTGTGGGCAACCTTTCGCGACCTCACCGAGTACCGCCTCTACGAAGACCTGCGCCGCGAGTGGCGCTACACGCAGCCGAACCTCGAAACGCTGGGACTGCTGCGCATCGAGTACGAAGGGCTACGCGCGCTGTGCGACGACGAATCGGCGTGGGCGTGCTTGGAGCCTTTCGCACGCCTCACCCCCGACGCACGCGAGGGCATCCTGCGCGCCGTGCTGGATCTGTTCCGCTACAAGTTCGCCCTGAACGCCGATTCGCTCAAAGCGGACAAACTCCGCGAGCTGAGTAAACGCTGTACGCAGGAGCTGAACGAACACTGGGGCATCGACCCCGACGCGGACGACCTAATTGAGGCGCGTGTGCTGGTGTTAGCGCGGGTGGATGAGCGGTTGCCTGCGCCTGTGGGCGCGCTGCTGAGCGCACGCAGCAAAATCGGGCGCTACCTGTGCCAGCGGTTGGGCATCCGCGCAGACGAGTACGACGCCCTGATTCCCCAGCTGTTGCAGCAGCTCACGGCGTATGGGCTGCTGGCGCGTGTGCCAGGCGCCGTGCCGATGTATCAGCTGAATGTGGCGTCGCTGGTGTGGTGCAGGGGCGACGGGACACCGCAGGTTAGCACGCTCACCGCGCGAGGTACAGCCGCCCCGCAGGTCAACCCGTTTTTCGTCGAGTTGTACCGTGCGCAGCCGTCGCAGCTGGCGCGGCTGGAGGCGCGCGAGCATACTGCGCAGGTGGTGGAGCGCGGCGAACGCGAGCGACGCGAGCGACGCTTCAGCGGCGTTTCGGAGGAGCGACCGCTGCCCTACCTCGTCTGCTCGCCCACGATGGAGCTGGGCATCGACATCGCCGACTTAGACCTTGTGCATCTGCGCAATGTGCCCCCGACGCCTGCCAACTACGCCCAGCGCAGCGGACGCGCAGGGCGACAGGGGCAACCGGGGCTGATTGTGACCTACTGCGGCGCGCAGCATGCGCACGACCAGTACTTTTTCGCGCGCCCTGCCGAGATGGTGGCGGGCATGGTGCGCGCCCCGCGCCTCGACTTGGGCAGCGAGAGCCTGCTGCGCGCCCACCTGCACGCCCTCTGGCTCAACGAAATCGGGCTGCCGCTGGGCAAAAGCATCGAGCAGGTCATCGACATCGAACAGTACCCCAACCTGCCGTTGCGGGCGGAGGTGTGCGAGCAGATCCACCGCCTGACCGACGCTGCGAAGGAGCGGCTACGCACGCGATACCAGCAGGTTATCGCCACGCTCCCTGAGCGACCCCGCTGGCTCACTGATGAATGGCTGCAGCGAGCGATTGCCGAGATTCCCGAACGGTTCGACCGCGCGTTCGACCGCTGGCGCGAGCTGTACCGCGCGGTAGAGGAGCAGATGAGCCGCGCGGAGCGTCTGCGTCGCTCGGCGCGCGATCGGGACACGCAGGACTCTGCCCGCCGCGCCTACGAAGAGGCGGAACGCCAGCGCAACCTGCTGCTGCAAATCGGCGTGGAGTACGAAGAGAGCGACTTCTACCCCTACCGCTATCTGGCGAGTGAGGGGTTCCTGCCGGGCTACAACTTCCCGACGCTCCCGTTGCGGGCGTGGGCGCCGCGCAAGGAGGGCGAATTCATCGCGCGCCCGCGATCGCTCGCCCTGCGCGAGTTCGCCCCCCAGAGCGTCATCTATCACGAGGGCAACAAGTGGGAGGTCTGGACGCTCATGACCCCGCTGGGCGGGATCCAGCAGCGCGTCAGCCTGAAGAAACTGTGCGCCCACTGCGACGCCTACGCCGAGAACGACCACGATGTGTGCCCCGTCTGCCAACAGCCGCTCGATGCAAGCAACAGCCAGTGGGTGCAGGTGTTCGAGATGTGCAATGTCAAGCTGCGCCGACGCGAGCGTATCCATTCGGGCGAAGAGGAGCGGCTACGCAAGGGCTATCACATGACCCTGCACTACCAGCCGCTGCCTGCGGGCGAGCCGCCCCTCGAAGCGGATGTATGGATAGGCGACCAGAAGGTCTTCCGCCTCACGGCGCAGATGGTGAGCCTGATGCACCTCAATCACGGCTGGCGCAGTCGCGGCGCGGAAGGGTTCCTGATCGACGGCGACACGGGCGAGTTCGTGAGCGAGAGCGCGTCGGAGCGCGAGTCCCGCGCCGCAGCGCAGCGCACGCACCACCCGATGCGCGTCCGCCTGATGACGCATGGGGTGTACCCCGTGCTGTTCCTGCGCCCGTATGACCGCGCGCTGACCGACGACCCCGAATGGCGCGCGTCGTTCCAGTACGCGCTGCTGCGCGGCATCGAGCAGAGCTTCCAGCTGGAGCCAGGCGAGCTGCAGGCGCACTGGATGGGCGTGGGCGAGCAGACGCGGCTGATGCTGGTCGAAAGCGTGGAAGCCAGCACGGGCATCCTGCAGCGACTGCTGGACGAGCCAGACGCCTTCGAGCGCGCGGCGCGCAGTGCGCTCCAAATCTGCCACTTTGACCTTCAGGGCAACGACCTCTATCCCGAATGCACGCGCGCGTGCTATCGATGCCTGCTCTCCTACGACGCCCAGCCCGACGCGCGCGCGTTGAATCGCCACCGCATCAAGGCGACCTTGCAGGATCTCACCCGCTCGCGCGTGCTGCCCCGCTACGGCGAGCGCGACTGGCGCGAGCATCTGGAATGGCTTATGCAGCACACCGACCCGCGCTCCCCGCTGGAGCGTAGCGTCTTGGAGACGCTTGGGCGGCATCACCTGCGGCTGCCCGATTTCGCGCAGTACCGCATCGAGTCGCCCGCGTGCGTGGCGGACTTCTTCTACAGCCCGCGCACCTGCGTGTTCTGCGACGGCGCGGTGCATCAGCAGCCCGCAACCCAGCAGCGCGACGACGCCCTGCGTACCGCGCTCCGCGAGGCGGGCTACCGCGTGGTGGTCATCGACACCCAGCGCCCCATCGAAGCGCAGCTTCAGCAGCACTGCGAGATTTTCGGCGACCTTCGATAGCGGGAAGCTCCCCCTGCGCTACGCCCGAAACGCCCACACAACGCCAGCCTCGTCGATGTTGTCGGGCAGGGGTTTGGCTTCCACCACCAGTGCCGAGACCACCTGCGGACGGGGCGCGAGCGTCTCGGCGATGCGCTGCAGGGTCGGCGCGGGCGCGTGCTGGGCGTAGTAGCGCTCCTAAGTTGCGTTGGGCGGCTCTTTGGGCAGCGGCGACACCCGCTCGCGCACTGCCCGCACTACGCGCACTACGATCTCCTGCGCCGACATCGCCCGCAACCGCCGCCACTTCCAACCGAGCGAACTCATGGGCAGGAGAAGTGTACCTTGCTTTGTTGCACAGAGGGGTGGCGATGTGGAATGACCCCAGCGGAGGAATACACCGATGCGAGAGAGCCGATTTGTCCATGCATATAGATTTCGGGCGCGATAACACTTTCGCCATAAACTCAGTATACCCCCTTCAGCGTGCGTTTACTGCACATCGCGCCGCCAGAAGATGACCAGCCCCACCGCTGCCGCCGCGAGGATATACAGCGCGACATACGCCAAGTCCAGCGGCTGCACGGGCGGGTTCAGGAACTCCAGCACATCGGGGCGTCCGAAGGGCGGGCGCTCGCCAAAGCCCTGGCGGCAAGATGGTATCCACCTGAATCTGCACCAGTCGCTTCAGCGTCGCCATCGGCAGCGCCCACTCCGAGAGCCAAATCATCTGCTGTAGCAGGCGCACATCAAAAAACGCGGCTATCGGGCGCAGGAAATGGTCGGAGAAGTAGGCGAACGCGCCCAGCGCGACGGTGAACATCGAGGCAATCGACGCGCCCAAAAAACTGGAGAGCGCAAGCGCGAGCGTGCCGTACAGGATTGGGTACAGTAGCACATAGGGCAGCGCGCGCCACATCTCCACGCGCGGCTCGCCCTGCAACGCGACCGACACCCACAACATCGCTGTCCAGAGCGTCGCGTTCGCCGCCGTAAAGAGCATCACGCCCAGCCACTTGCCCAAGTAGAGTTCCCAGCGATAAAGCGGGCGGGGCAGAATCGCCGCCAGATACCCGCGCTCAATCTCGGCGGTGATTGCGCCCGCGCTGAGCAGAATCGCCAGCACCGCCGAGAAGAACTTGATGGCGTCGATGCCGAACAGCACGGCGATGTTCACGCCCAACTCGAACTGTCGTTCGTCGCCGCCGAACGCTTCTTTGAACGCGCGCGGCAAAAAACTCAGCCCGTACAGCGTCACTAAGATGATGAGCGTGCCCAGAAACGCGCGTCGGCGCATCGCCTCTTTGAGCGTGAGCGCGATGATGACTCCCATGCTACTTGCCCTCGCCCTCCACAGTCTGAATAAACAGGTCTTCCAGCGTTTCGCGGTGCGCCTGCAAGCCAATCAGTGCGCCGCCTGCGTCCAGAACCGCGCGTGCGAGTTCGGGAATGTCGTCCTCGCTGGCGACCTCAGCGGTGAAGCACCGCTCGTCGACGGGGTGGATTTTCTGGGCGACCTTCGCGGCGGCTTCCAGCACGCGCGGCTCGACGCGCCTGAGTTCCACGCGCACCACCGAGCGGTTCACCAGCAACTCGTCCAGCGCACCCTGCACCACCACGCGCCCTTTGTTGATAATCGCCACTTGGTCGCAGCTGCGCTCGACTTCCGAGAGCAGGTGCGAGTTCAAAAACACCGTCTTGCCGCGCTCCTTGAGGTACTGCACGACCTCGCGCACGCGCCTGCGCCCCAGCGGGTCTAACGCGGAGGTCGGCTCGTCCAGAATCACCAGGTCGGGGTCGTGCAGGATTGCCTGCGCCAGCCCAATGCGCTGCTGCATGCCTTTGGAGAACTCGCGGATTTTGCTTGTGCGTCGCTCGGCAAGCCCGACCAGTTCCAGCACCTCGTCGATGCGACGCTGCAGGGTTGTTCGATCCATCTTGGCGAGGCGTCCGTGCATGCGCAGGAACTCCTCGGCGGTCAGAAAGTCGTGGAACTGGAACTTTTCGGGCAGGAATCCGAGTTTGCGTTTCGCAGCCAGCGCGCCCGCGCGATACCCCAGCACGAACGCCTCGCCCGCCGTCGGATACACATTCCCAATCAGGATTTGGATGGTGGTCGTCTTGCCTGCGCCGTTGGGTCCCAGAAAGCCGAACACTGTGCCTGCGGGCACTTGCAGGTTGAGGTTGTCGACCGCTGTGATGGGGTTGCCCCCAAACAGCGGTCGGTACACTTTGCGCAGGTTGCGCGTTTCGATAGCCCACATCGGGCATATTGTACCTATCGCAGGCGGAAGGCGTAGAACGCGCCGCGGTTGGCTTCGCTGCCCGCGCCCCACGAGACCCACTGAATCGCGAGGTCTTGGTCGGTGTTGCCTGTGAACAGCCAGTGGCTACCGATGGGTGTGTTCACAAGCGTTGTGGGATTCACGAAGCGGTTCAGCGGGTTGGTCGCCGTGATGAACAGCGTGCGCACGGTACCGTCCGCCAGCTCCGCCTGTAGGTAGAGGTAGGGCACTTCTCGGTCGGCGCGGGTGAGGCAACTGAGCGCAGCGCGGGCGACCCATGTTTCGAACATGCGTCGGGGGTACAGGGGTAGTGTCTCCCCGCGGGCGAGGGCGAACCCGTAGAGCCAGCCGCCTTCGGTGAGCGCGTAGCACGCGCCCTTGCTGCGCGTATCCAGCACAGGGGGCGCAACTATCGCGCTGTCCAGCGTGCGCACCCAGAGCCACTTAGCGGTTTGGGTATCGTAGATAGCGAGCGTGCTACCCACTGCTAAAATGAGCAGGTCGTGATGCAGCCCAACAAACCGCACCGGTTGACTGCCCGCTCCGGGCACACGGAACCCGAACACCAAGGGCATTGCGCCGCGGTAGATGTCCACCTGCCCATCGGCGCGCCCTACAGCCATCAGGGTGCTGTCCAAAGCTGTGAGGCAGGTGATGGGCTGGCTGGAGAAGGCGGGCAGTGCTGTAAAGAGTCCCGTCGCGCTATCGTACACCCAGATACGGTTTTGCCTATCCACGAAGCAGAGGTTGCCTGCGCAGTTGACCAGTGGAAGGTTCGAGTCGGGCGTGACTCCACTCGGCAGGTTGATGAACTGCGCCGAGAGCGTGGTCGCGCCCTGCGCCTGCGAGAGCAAGAAGAACACGATTTGCCCTGTGCGCGTGAGTAGGTACCAGCGGTCGCCAATCAGCACGGTCTGATGGGTTGGTTCAGGCATGTGGACACGCGCCTCTAAGCTGGTATTGTTCGAGAAGGTGGTGCTGACGCTGAGCGGGCTCGGTGTGCGATAGAGGCGGAGTAGGTATCCGTCCCAAGTCAGCCAGTGGAGCCGCCCCTGAATCAGCACGGGCGCGCCGACAATACGATGGCTCGACGGGGTAGTTGTACTCGTGTGCGTTCCGCGCGACGCCTCAACGCCGCAGGCAAAGTCACGCGAAAAACTTAGGGTCGGAGCGCGTTGCGAGAAGCCCGTCCAGTTAATCCAAGCACCGTCGGTGTTGCGGTCACCAGGCGGACGGGCGCGCAGAAAGAGCCGACGCGACTCGCCAGGCATTAGCGGCGAAGTGGACTCCGCCAGTAGCAACCCGTTGCTAAAGCCTGAGCCGTCCTCCTGCTGCTCGAACAACGCGATGCTCCACGGGCTGGCGTCCACGCTCTCGTCGGTCTTGAGGCGCAGGCTGAGCGCGTCGACCGTGTTGCTGCGGTTTTGGATCAGCAGCGTGAACCAGCCTTCCGCGCCTGGAACGGTGAGCGCAGGTTCGCCTTCGACCGCCACACGCCAGCGAATCACTTCGCCGACGGTCACCGTCGCCGCGTTCGAGACGCTTAGCGGGTGTCCCTCTCGTGTCGTTGCCACTGCTCTCAATGAAAAGGTGGAGCCTGCCCACAGCATGCCGTCAGGCGTGCGTAAAGGTTGAGCAGCTCCTGTCCAGCATATCCCTGCCAGAAGCCCACAAAGCCAAAATGCACGCATAGCCGTACCCTGCCACAAGTGATGGAACACACTCATACAAGAGCATCGAGGCGAGAAACGCCCAACCTTCCTTTACCACAAGCCAGAGGGCGAAGAGCTTGCGTGTATTATACACCATCTTGACGCGCAGTCCTGCCGTTTTTCGGGGAAATTCATCCTAATCCGCGGCTTTGGGCGCGGGCGCCGACACAGGTATACTATCGGGCGCATGGAAGCGGTAGTCACGCCTGAGATTGAATGGAGCGCGCTCGCGCCGATTGGCGTTGTGGTTGCGACTGCGCTGCTGACGCTTGTGCTGGAACTCTTTTTGCCCCCGACGCGCCGTACCCCGCTGATTGCGGTCGGGCTGCTGGGGCTGGCACTTGCCGCCTATTTCCAGCTGGCTGTCTGGCAGGGCTTTGTGGTGACTTTCGGCGCGATGGTGGTCGCCGACTCGCTGGGCTCGGTGTTGGGGTTGGCAGTGCTGGGGGCGACCGCGCTGACGCTGCTGGTCTCGGAAGACTACCTGCAGGCGCGCGGGCTGCGCTACGGCGAGTTTTACCCGCTGGTGCTGTTTGCCAGCGCGGGCGCGCTGGCGATGCTGACCACCACGAACCTGATGGTGATGTTCATCGGGCTGGAGATGCTCTCGCTCGCGCTGTATGTGTTGTCGGGGCTATCGCGGATGGAGGCGCGTTCGGAGGAGTCCGCGCTGAAGTACTTTCTGCTGGGCGCGTTCGCGTCGGCGTTCCTGCTGTACGGAATTGCGCTGCTGTACGGCGCGCAGGGCACAGTGGACATTCGGACAATCGCGCTCTCCACAGAGGAGGCATCGACAGGCGCGCTGCTGATGGCAAGCGCGATTCTGATTCTGATTGGTTTGGCGTTCAAGGCGTCGCTGGTTCCGTTCCACTTGTGGACGCCCGATGTGTATCAGGGCGCGCCGACGGTGGCCACGGCGTATATGTCGGCGGTGGCGAAGGTGGCGGCATTCGGCGTGCTGATTCGCTTGACGCTCAGCGTTGCGCCCGCGCTGGAACTGTGGGGCGCGCTGCTGTGGTGGCTGAGCATGCTTTCGATGCTTGTGGGCAACGCGGCGGCGTTGGTGCAACGCGACGCGAAGCGGATGCTGGCATACTCCAGTATTGCGCATGCGGGCTATCTGACGGTGGGGTTGGCAAGCGCGAATGCAACGGGCGTGGCGGGGATGATTTACTATCTGGTCGCCTACAGCCTGATGACGGTGGGCGCGTTTGCCGTGCTGAGCCTGATGGCGCGCGCGGGCGACGCCACGACGGTAGACGCGCTGCAGGGGCTGTATCGGCGCAGTCCGTTCGCCGCGCACGCGATGGCGATTCTGCTGCTCTCGCTGGCGGGCATCCCGCCGACGGCAGGCTTTTGGGGTAAGTGGTACCTGTTTTTCGCGGCGGTGGAGGCGAACCAGTGGCTGCTGGCAGGCGTGTTGGCGCTGACCAGTGTGGTGGGCGCAGCGTACTACCTGCGGCTGGTGTTCAGCCTGTACGCCGAGCCGCGCACGCCGACGGTTGCGTGGCGTGTGCCCGCGCCTGTGTCCGCCGCGCTGTTGGCGTGCGTGCTGGGGCTGATTGGGCTGGGGGTGCTGCCCGCGAGCCTGACCGACGCCGCGCGCCATGCCGCACGGCAGGTGATGGTGGAACTGCCTGCCGATGCCCCTGCTCGACGCTCAGGCGCGGAAGTGATCCCAGCCCCCAATCGCGAACGACTCGCGCCTGCCATCTGCGCGCTGGAGCCACACCTCCTGCGCGGCGATGACTTCGCCGATGTGCGCGAGTGGGACGCCTGCTTCGGCGGGGACGCATTCCAGCAGCCGCTGGGCGACGGGGGGCGGCGCAGCGATGAGCAACTCGTAGTCTTCCCCGCCTGCAATCGCGAAGGCGACGGGGTCAAGCGCGTGCGCCTGCGCCCAGTGCGCGGCAGCAGGATGCACGGGAACCTGCGCTGCGTAGACGACCGCCCCGACGCCCGATGCCCGCAACAGTTTCGGCAAGTCCGCTGCCAGCCCGTCGCTGAGATCCATCATCGCCGTTGCGCCCAGTTCTCGCGCGAGTGCGCCGACCTGCAGGCGCGGAATCGGTCGGAAGTGCGGCGTGAGGTCTATCGCGGACGCTTCGCCCGCCATCAGCGCATATAGCCCTGCGCGTGAGCCGCCCAGCGCGCCCGTCGCCAGCAGCCAGTCGCCTACCTGTGCGCCGCTGCGCGGCACAGGTTGCCCCGCCACGATGCCCAGCACCGACACATCGATGACCACCTGCTCGGCGCGGTTGGTGTCGCCGCCCAGCAGCGCGACGCCATAGGCGCGGGCGCACGCTGCCAGCCCGTCCACAAAGGCGTCCAGCCACGCGCCCGTGCGTTCGGCGGGCAGCGCGAGGCTCAGCAGCGCGCCCACAGGCGTTCCGCCCATCGCCGCGATGTCGCTCAGGTTCACCGCCAGCGACTTCCAGCCCAGCGAGGCGGGGTCGATCCAGTCCAAGCGGAAGTGGACGCCCTCCAGCAGCATGTCCGCCGTCCACAGCAGCGTCTGCTCGCCGATTTGTAGCGCCGCCGTGTCGTCGCCGATGCCCAGCACAAGCCGAAAAGCGTCCGACAGAGACGCCTGCCCGACCCGCCGCGCGATGCGTTCAATCAGCGCGCCCTCGCCCTCTGCTGGCGCGTCTAACCGCATGGCAGGAGTGTACCTGCTTAGGTAGAATTAGGGCGAGGGATGACGATGCGCATACGACACATCGGTTGGCTAACGGGATTGGCGGTGGGGTTGGCAAGCGCGGGGTTCGCGGATGCGACCCTGTACGCGGGGCAGCCCACAGAGAACGCAGGCATTACCCTGCGCAGTTGGGGCGCAGGCTCGATTGAAGACAGCACGGAGACGACCTTCGTGGGCAGCCGCTCGATCAAGGTGCTGACGCGCGGGACGCTCTCTGGCGGCTGGGTGGTGTTCAACACGCCTGTTGACCTCCGCGCGGATGTGAACGCGCCCGACAAGGCGATGCGGTTCACCCTGCGCTTTGCGGGCACAAGCGGCGGCGCGATGGGTGGCGGCGCAGGCGGTCCGCAAGCGCCAGGCGGCTTGGGCGGTCCTGGCGGCGCGCCGCGTGGGGGTCCGGGCTTCGGCGGCGGGGCGGCTTGCTTGGCGAAGGCGGCGGTCCGCAAGCGCCAGGCGGATTCGGCGGACCAGGCGCGCCTGCAGGCGGCGGGCAAACCATCACGCCCACCCTGCGCGAACTGCGCCTGATTATCGAAACCAGCGACGGCAAACGCACGGAGACCGTCGTGCCCCTGCAAAACCTGCGCACCGACGAATCGGGCTGGCAGTCGCTGAGCGTGCCGCTGCGCGCCATCGCGGGCTTGCGCGAGACCAACGGGCAAATCGCCAAAATCGGCTTCTTCGGCGACACAACGGGCGTGTTCTATATCGGCGAGATTCGCACCCTCTCGGAATCGGGACCCATTCAAGGTTACATGGCAATCCAGAACACCTTCGGCTCAGTGTTCACCTCGCGCAGTCAGGAGCGGCTGAGCATCGCGTCGGGCGACGAACTTATCTTCTTTGGCGTGGCGGAAAATGTCAGCACGCCTGTGGAGTACCGCTGGAGTTTCGGCGACGACCCCTCGCAGGTGGACGGCACGGGGCAGGTCGTGCGCCGTCGCTTCCCCAAGCGCGGCAACTACACGGTACACCTGACCATCGCCGACCCGCTGGGCGTGCGACCGCCAGCAACCGCCAAAATTCAGATACAGGTGAACTGACGATGGAGTGGCTCGACGCGCTCAAGTTCGACGCGAACGGGCTGATCCCCGCTGTGATTCAGGACGCCGACACAGGGCAGGTGCTGATGGTCGGCTACATGAACCGCGAGTCGCTGCAGCGCACGGTGGAGACGGGGCTGTGTACCTACTGGAGCCGCTCGCGCCAGAAATACTGGGTCAAGGGCGAGACCAGCGGGCACTTGCAGCATGTGCGGCGCATCTTGGTGGACTGCGACGCCGACGCGGTGCTGATTCAGGTAGAACAGGTCGGCGTCGCGTGCCACACGGGGCATCGGAGTTGCTTCTACCGCGCGGCGGAAGGCGAATCGCTGGTGGAAGTTGAACCCGTGCTGGTTGACCCCGAAAAGGTGTACGGGTAGGCTTAGCGCGCCGTGCCGCGCATCACCCGCGCGAGTTGCTTCTCGTGCTGGGGCGGGGTCAGCGCGACGACCGTGTCGCCAGGCTGCAGAATCAGGTTCGCCAGCCCCAGCGTGAGTTGCCCGTTTCGCACCACTGCCGCCAGCAGCGTCTTCGGGGGCAGTTCGATTTCGCCGATGCTCTTGCCCGCGACGGGCGATTCGGGCGTGACTTCCGCTTCAATCACCTCGATTTCGCCGCGCATAATCGCGCCGATGGGCAGCACCTCGCCATACTCCACTTCCTGCTCCAGGATGTTGAAGATGAACCGGGTGCTGCAGATGGTCTCGTGGACGCCCAGTCGGAAAAACAGCGGTTCGTGGCGCGGGTCGCGCACGACCGCCAGCACGCGCTTGACCTTGAAAAAGTTCTGCGCCAGTTGGCTGATGATGAGGTTGTCTTCGTCGTCGCCTGTGGCGGCGACCACCACATCGGCGCGGCGCGCGCCTGCTTCGTTCAGCACGCGCACTTCGCAGGCGTCGCCGTACATCACGCGCTCGCCTAAGTCGTCCGCTAGGTCCATCGCGCGCTTGCGATTCTTCTCGATCAGCAGCACCTCGTAGCCGTGCTGGTGTAGCGCTTTCGTCAGATGGTAGCCAATATCGCCGCCGCCTGCGATAATCACATACATAGCGCGTCTATTATACCGCCTGCCCGCCTTCTAACTCGTCCAGCACGGCGAACACTTCAGCGGGCTTCAACTCCAGACCCGCCAACACCTGCGACGCCACCGCCTGCTCCCCAGCAAACCACCCCAGCGACCGATAGCCCCCCGCCTCGCGCACCTGCACCTCAATCGCCCGCTTGTCCACATCCACCAGCCATACCTCTGGCACGCCCAACGCGAAGTAGTCCTGCAGTTTCTCGCTCCAGTAGGTGTAGGTGTCTGACGGCGAGAGGATTCTATCACCAAGTCGGGCGCGAACTCAAGACGGGGCTGCTCTTGCAACTGTGCCCAGTCCTGCAAACGGTCGCGCGAGAGGAAAAACAAATCAGGCTGGCGCGTGCGCACAGGCGCACGACGAATCACAAAGTCAAACGGGGCTGTTAGTAGCTCGCCCAGTCGCTTGGGCTGCACGAATCGGTCTATTTGCTGCAAAAGTCGCTTCACAAATCTGATGCCTGAAAGTGTGGGCTTGCCAAGGGGATCACCTCGCCGTCGATGATTTCGTAGTGTGTCAGGTCGTCGGGCAGGTTCAGGTAGCCCTCCCAGTCCACTACAAGCCGTCCCGTCGTCGGTTGCGCAGTCGTGATCGCCATTACGCTTCACCCCCTTCTAACTCGTCCAGCACGGCGAACACTTCCGCAGGCTTGAGTTCCAGACCCGCCAACACCTGCGACGCCACCGCCTGCTCCCCAGCAAACCACCCCAGCGACCGATAGCCGCCCGCCTCGCGCACCTGCACCTCAATCGCCCGCTTGTCCACATCCACCAGCCACACTTCAGGCACGCCCAGCGTGAAGTAGTCCTGCAGTTTCTCGCTCCAGTAGGTGTAGGTGTCCGACGGCGAGAGGATTTCAATCACCAAGTCGGGGGCGAACTCCAGTCGGGGTTGCTCTTGCAGGTGTGCCCAGTCCTGCAGGCGTTCGCGCGAGAGGAAAAACAAATCAGGCTGGCGCGTGCGCACAGGCGCACGACGAATCACAAAGTCAAACGGGGCTGTTAATACTCGCCCAGTCGTTTCGGCTGCAACGAATGGGTCGATTTGCTGCAAAAGTCGCTTCACAATTACCTGATGTTTCAGTCGTGGGCTTGCCAAGGGGATCACCTCGCCGTCGATGATTTCGTAGTGTGTCAGGTCGTCGGGTAGGTTCAGGTAGCCCTCCCAGTCCACTACAAGCCGTCCCGTCGTCGGTTGCGCAGTCGTGATTGCCATTACGCTTCACCCCCTTCTAACTCGTCCAGCACGGCGAACACTTCCGCAGGCTTCAACTCCAGACCCGCCAACACCTGCGACGCCACCGCCTGCTCCCCAGCAAACCACCCCAGCGACCGATAGCCGCCCGCCTCGCGCACCTGCACCTCAATCGCCCGCTTGTCCACATCCACCAGCCACACTTCAGGCACGCCCAGCACAAAGTAGTCCTGCAGTTTCTCGCTCCAGTAGGTGTAGGTGTCCGACGGCGAGAGGATTTCAATCACCAAGTCGGGGGCGAACTCCAGGCGGGGTTGCTCTTGCAGGTGTGCCCAGTCGTGCAGGCGTTCGCGCGAGAGGAAAAACAAATCAGGCTGGCGCGTGCGCACAGGCGCACGACGAATCACAAAGTCAAACGGGGCATAGAACACATCCCCAGACCGTTAGACGCTACGAATATGTCGCAAGCGCTTGAACAGTTCCTGTGAAACCGCTTGGTGCTTCAGTGTTGGGCTTGCCAAGGGGATCACCTCGCCGTCGATGATTTCGTAGTGCGTCAGGTCGTCGGGCAGGTTCAGGTAGCCCTCCCAGTCCACTACAAGCCGTCCCGTCGTCGGTTGGGTTGCTGTGATTGCCATAAGACACCCCCGTATTTAGAGTGCGGCTTCGCCGCGTTCGCCTGTGCGGATGCGCACGGCATCGGCGACCTCCACGATGAAGATTTTACCGTCGCCGATTTCGCCTGTTTGGGCAGCCTCGATAATCACGCTGACGACCTCTTCGACGCGCTCGTCGGGCACGACGATTTCGAGTTTGATTTTGGGCAGCAGGTTCAGCGTGTAGGTGCTGCCGCGGTACTTCTCGGTGTGCCCCTGCTGGCGTCCGAACCCGCGCACATCGGTAATCGTCATGCCGTAGACGCCGATGTCGTTCAGTGCCTCTTTGACCGCCTCGAATCGGATTGGGCGGATGATTGCCTCGATTCGTTTCATCGCTGCGCCGTGTTCAGTTTACCCCACATGAAGTTGCGCAGCGCTGTCAAGGGGATTCCGCGTCGCGGTCTGGGGGCGCATCGTCGGCGTTCTCGGCGTCGTCGGGCGGTTTAGGCGGCGGGGCGGCGGGCGCGGCGCGCAGGATATGCACGCGCACTTTGCGCCTGCCGAACTGTATCGCCTGCTGGCGCGTCGCGTAGCAGAGATCGATCTTGTGCCCGCGAATGGCGCGTCCCGTGTCGGCGGCGATTGCCATCCCGTAGCCTTCGATGTATAGCACTGTGCCCAGCGGGATCACGCGCGGGTCTACCGCGACCAGCCCGTAGCCTGCGGGCAGCCCTGTGGCGGTGCGTCCACTGCCTGTGCCGCCGCCGCTACGGTGCGGGGTGTACGCGCTGGCGTGCATGGTAAGCACCTTCGTCGTGCGGAACGCGCCGCTCCTGTCGACTGCGCCGCGCGAGGCGATATGCCCGTGCACGCCGATTTCGTAGATGCGCGGCTGCGGCGGCTCCAGCACCTCCTCGCGCACCTTGACGCGCCGTACCTCTTTGCCGTTGCGGTAATACACGCGCCAGATGACGAGGCTCTCGCCGGGTTTGCCTTCCGCTTTCAGCACCCGGTGGCGCGGGGGCAGGCGACGGTTCACTTCGAACAGGGTGGGCGGCGGCGTCTGCACGCGCGCCTCCACGATTTTGGTTGTCGTCGCGCCTTTCGTATCTTGGCGTGGCTCTTTGGCGTAGCCCAGCGCACACAGCATCGCCACGCCTATCACCGCCAACAGCCCGCGCCCAAGTCCAACCCGAATAGCGTTGCTTCGCTGATGCATTTTGCCTCCTTTGGCGTTTCACCGCGCCCACATCCGATGCAGGCGCAAACGCGCACAGTCGGCGACAGTTGCACTCGCGAGTTCGCTCTCGGTCGCGTACCCTGTGCGTATC
>AFSR01001464.1_pt1 | contig 18483 bp, 19 predicted proteins | sample 296848 | NCBI WGS metagenome assembly AFSR01 (sample SAMN02954305, study PRJNA68063) | hot springs metagenome | biome: terrestrial; feature: Mushroom and Octopus hot springs; material: microbial mat core samples; isolation source: Yellowstone National Park Mushroom and Octopus hot springs ...
ACCCATTCGAAGGGTGCATTCGAGAATGCCGCTCAGCATGACAATGAGGCAGGGTATTTGGGTAGCCATAAGAAGTCAACATTCAAACCGAAAGCGCCGGACGCCGATCCCAAAGCAGAGGCCGGCCTGTACGCTGAAGCTCACCCCGTTGACTGCGGTGCGCTGGCCGTATCGCTTGACCAGCCCTTGGACGGTGATCATGCTATCCTGCCTGCTGGCTACACAAGCAGCAAGATAATATGCCCCTCTACATGTCCCAGCGACCGCTCTTCTACGACCAAGCGACGATCACCGTCCAGGCCGGCCGCGGCGGCAACGGCGCGCTGAGCTTTCGGCGCGAGGCGCACGTGCCGCGCGGCGGACCCGACGGCGGCAACGGCGGGCGCGGCGGCGACGTGATCCTAGTGGTCAATCCGCACCTGAACACGCTGCTGCCCTTCCAGTACCAGCGCCACTTCAAGGCCGAGGATGGCCGCCACGGCAGCGGCCAGAACAAGACCGGCCGCAGCGGCCGGCCTAAATACGTCGAAGTCCCACCCGGCACCCTCGTCCGCGATGCCGAGAGCGGTCGCGTGCTCGGCGACCTCACCCGCGCCGGCCAGCAGCTCATCGTCGCCCGCGGCGGGCGCGGCGGGCGCGGCAACGCTGCCTTCGCCACCCCCACCAACCAAGTCCCGTTGATCGCCGAGAACGGCGAGCCGGGCGAGCGCCGCACCCTGCACCTGGAGCTGAAGCTGATCGCCGACGTCGGCATCATCGGCCTGCCCAACGCCGGCAAGAGCACGCTGCTGGCTGCGCTGACCGCCGCCCGCCCCAAGATCGCAGATTACCCCTTTACCACGCTGCGGCCCAACCTCGGCGTGGCCGCCCTGGGCGAAGACCGCGCCATCGTCCTGGCCGACATCCCCGGCCTGATCGAAGGAGCCAGCCAGGGTGCGGGCCTAGGGCTGGAGTTCCTGCGCCACATCGAGCGCACCCGCCTGCTTATCCACCTGCTCGACGGCCTGAGCGACGACCCGCTCAGGGACTACGAGATAGTGAACTGCGAGATGGCCGCCTTCGGCCACGGCCTGAGCGAGAAGCCGCAGCTCGTCGCCATGACCAAGATGGACCTGCCCGATGCGCAGGCGGCCTTTGAACTATTCGTGAGCGAGGGGCGGATCGCGGACGGGCGAAACGTCCCGCTGGACGCGCTGCCCCTGCACCCGCCGGCCCCGGGCCAGCCGCCGCTGACCTTGCCGATCTCGGCGGCCAGCGGGTTGAACACCCGCGAGCTGCTGCACCGGGCGGCCTATCTGCTGGACGTCCTGCCCGCGCCGGCGGCGACCGAACCAGAGCCAACGCCAATCTACGAGCCTGATGCCCCATTTGAGTTTGAGATCGTGCGCGAGCGCGGCGGCTTCCGGGTGATCTCGCCGGCGCTGGAGCGCACAGTGCAAATGACGCGCTGGGACCTGGACGATTCGGTGATCCTATTCCAGCGTTTGCTCTACGAAAGCGGGGTAGGGCAGGCCCTAGAGCAGCGGGGCATTCGGCCAGGCGACCTCGTATATATCGGCGACTATGAGCTAGAGTGGGGCGAGGGCTAAACAATGAACATCGAGACGCTTGCCGTGCACGCCGGCCGCGCGGTTGACCCGACCACGCACGCGATTGTGCCGCCGCTGGTCCTCTCCACCACCTTTGAGCGCGCGACGGATGGCGGCTTCCCCGGCGGCTATATCTACACCCGCAACGGCAACCCCAACCGCCAGGCCCTGGAGCACGCGCTGGCCGCGCTGGAGGGCGGTGCAGTTGCAGTCGCGTTCCCTTCGGGCAACGCCGCAACCTCGGCGGTGCTCCAAGCGCTCGACCCAGGCGACCACGTGATCGCTGCGGCCGAGGCCTACTACGGCACACGCGCAGTGCTCACCGGCGCGCTGCGCCGTTGGGGGCTACAGGTGGACTTCGTGGACTTGAGCGACCTGGACGCCCTGGCCGCTGCGCTGCGGCCCAACACCCGCCTCGTCTGGGCCGAGACGCCGTCCAACCCGCGCCTGCAAATCGTGGACATCGCGGCGGTTGCGCGCGTTGCACACGCAGCCGGCGCGCGCGTGGTCTGCGATAACACGTTCGCCACGCCGATCCTTCAGCAGCCGTTGGCGTTGGGCGCTGACTTGGTCGTGCACTCCACCACCAAGTACATCGGCGGGCACAGCGACGTGCTGGGCGGTTGCGTGGTTGCGCGGGCCGACGATGAGTTCATCCAGCGCATCCGCAGCTATCAGGTGTTCGGCGGCGCGGCCCCCTCGCCGTTCGACTGTTGGCTGCTGTTGCGCAGCCTGCCGACCTTGCCCTGCCGAGTGCGGGCGCAGTCGGAGGGCGCGCTGCGCGTCGCGCGCTTTTTGGCCGATCACCCGGCAGTCGCTCAGGTGGATTATCCCGGCCTGCCCACTCATCCCGGCCACGAGATCGCACGCCGGCAGATGCGCGGGGGCTTCGGCGGCATGGTCTCCTTCCAGGTGCGCGGCGCTGAACAGGATGCGCTGAACGTCGCCGCGCGCGTCCGCCTATTCACCCGCGCCACCAGCCTGGGCGGCGTGGAGAGCCTGATCGAACACCGTGCATCCGTTGAAGGGCCAAACACGACCACGCCGCGCACCCTGCTCCGGCTCTCCATCGGCCTAGAGCATCCCGATGACCTGATCGCCGACCTTGCCAACGCGCTGGATTTACTTCGCTCTTAGCTCTTTCGTTTAGCCTCAGCTTAATGGAATCTTCTCAACTCCCAACGACCAATGTGGAAGTGCGCAGCGGCGAGGAGCGCGATGCGCTGATGGTGTTGCGCGCGCGGGTGGCCGAGGTGATGATGATCGAGCAGACTGCCGAGCTGGTCGCCGGCCAAGTTATCACCTTCACCGGCAAGCTGCGCGTGAGCGCCCAAGAGGCCTTCGAGCGGTTGAAGCAGCGCTTCGCCGAGCTTGGCTACATGCCGGTCATGCGCGAGCACGACTCCGGCCAGGGCGAGGAGGTGATGGCCGTGAAAGGCAGCCTCCAGGTCAACCCCGTCCAGCGCCCGTGGCTGAACGGGCTGCTCCTGTTGGCCACGATCGTCACCACCACGGTCTTCGGGGGGATGTATGCGGCGCTGCTCTCGGGCGCTGAGCCGACGCTGCCGGCGATCTTCTCGTATGGTGTGCCGTTCGCCCTCACCTTGCTCTCCATCCTGGCCGTGCACGAGTTGGGGCACTACGTTCAAGCCCGCCGGCACGGCGTGCCGGTGACGCTGCCTTACTTCATCCCTGTGCCCCTGCCCGGCACGCTGGGCACGTTCGGCGCGTTCATCCAGATGCGCGGGGCGGTGGAGAACAAACGGGCCTTGTTCGACGTAGGGGTGGGCGGGCCGCTCGCCGGCTTGCTGGTGGCCGTGCCGTTGTTCGTGATCGGCCTGTTCGACGCGACGCTCTCCGCCGACCCCCCACCACCCACGCGCTCTTACCTTGTTACCCTGCTCATCGCGCTCTTTCGTCCTGAGGCACTCGACTACGGCATCATCCTTAACCCAGTGCTGCTGGCAGCGCGCTTCGGCCTGGTGATCACCGCGCTCAACCTACTGCCGGTCGGCCAGCTTGATGGTGGGCACATCGCCTACGCCGCCCTAGGGCGCAAATGGGCGCGCCGCATCGGCCTGGGGACAATCGCTGTCCTGGCCGTCCTGGGCCTGGTTGCCTCGCCGATCTGGTGGGTCTGGATGGTGTTCGCGTCGCTGAGCGGCGTGAACCACGCCCAGCCCCTGAACGACATCACCCCACTGGACTTGCGCCGGAACGTCGTCTTCATCGGCACGTTTATCTTGTTCCTCTCGCTATTCACCATGCGCCCGTTCTAGAGGATGTCCACGGCTAGGGCAAAATACTGGGCACTCAGAGGCGCTTCAACGCAGCATGGTCGCTCATACGATTACCCGATATATCGCCTGTCTTCTGGCGCTTGCGATCTGTCATCTCAATCCGGCGAATGAGGCGGCAGCCCAGTCCTTTCCCAGCCCTCTGCCCTTCAAGTTAGACCGCGCGCGGACGGTCTTCGTGCGCACCTGGCAGTTCATCGCCGAAAACTACGTTGACCCGCACTTCAACGGCCTGGACTGGGAAGCGGTCGGACGAGCCTACGAGGCCAAGGCGCGCCGAGCGGAGACACATGCCGAGTTTTATCGCCTGATGGCCGAGATGGTCGGCCAGTTAGATGACGGCCATTCGGTCTTCCTGCCGCCGGCCCAGGCCAGCGCGCTCCAGAGCCACCGCATCGGCGGCAACAGGACTGCGATCACCGGCCTGGCAGCCAGCATCCGACCCATGCCCGACGGCAGCTTGTTGATCCTCCAAGTGGTGCCGAACACCCAGGCCGAAGCGCTCTTGCGGCCGGGCGACCGCATCCTGGCGGTTGACGGCATGTCCTTGAGCCAGGTGGAGCGCGCCGCTGACGCGCTCTTCGGCAGCGAAGGCGTGGTGACCGTGACGTTGCAATCTCCGGGCGACCGGCCACGCGACGTGGCGATCGCCCGCGAGACCTATTCGCTCAGCCAGCTCCCGCCGCCGGTGTTCGCGCGCCGGCTGGATCAGGAGATTGGCTACATCGCCATATACGACTTCCTCTCCTTTACTGCTGAAATGCGGGTGCGCGAGGCGCTGAAGGGGTTGCTGCGCGGCGGGCCCATGCGCGGTCTGATCATTGATGTGCGCGCCAATGACGGCGGGATCATCGGCCAGATGGTGAATGTATTAGGGCTGTTCATCAACGGCGGGCCGGCCGGCGAGTACGTCGGCCGTCGCACGGGCGACGTTGACGTTTACACCATCCCGGCGGGCCGAACGCTCCGCGAGCTGGCCGGCCTGCCGATCGCCGTGCTCACCGGCCCGGGCACCCACAGCGCCGGCGAGATCTTCGCGGCCGTCATGCAAAGCCACCGCCGCGCTCAGGTGGTCGGCTCGCCCACCGCGGGCAACGTTGAGATGCTCCACGCGCTGCGCCTGCCGGATGGCTCAATGGCCTGGATAGCGGTGAAACACTACCGCGCACCAGATGGCCGCCGGCTCGAGGGGCGCGGCGTGCGTCCGGATCATCTCGTGCCCGTCGAGTGGTGGCGCTATGCCCTCGACGACGACCCGCAAGTCCTGGCCGCGGTCGCCCTGCTGCGCGGCGTTGAGCGCTCACCAATCGCGCAGGATCAGCGCGTTCATCGCGGCCCGCTCGACCAGTGAATCTAAGATCACGTGCTCGTCGTCGGCGTGTAGGCCATCGCCCACGGCGCCCAGCCCGTCCATCGTTGGCGCGATCGGCGCGGTGAATGCAGCGTCGCTGCCCGCCCCGCTGGGGCCGTGCGCCAGGGTCAGGATGGGCGCGGCGATCAGCTTAAGCCGTTCAAAGATCGCCAATCGCTCGGCGTTGCACTCCATCGGCGGGCGCTCAAACCCACCGCTGATCTCCAGCCGGGCGCCGGGGAGGACGGGACGCAGTCCATAAATCTGAGCGCTTAGCCATTCGGCATCCGCTTGTGTGTTCGCCCGCGCGTCCACATGAACCTCGCAACGGTCGGGCACGACGTTGCTCGCAACCCCGCCTTTGATCAAGCTGACGGTGGTGGCGATGCCGCGCGCGTAGTCGGTGAGCGCTTGGATGGCCAGGACGTGATGCGCCATCTCCTGGATGGCATTGATGCCGCGCTCGTGCCCGCCGCCGGCGTGGGCAGCGCGCCCGTATGCGACGAGGGTGAAGTTGCCCACCCCGCGCCGCGACGATTTCAGCCGGCCATCCGCCAGCGCCGGCTCCATCACCATCACCAGCGCCGCGCCGCGCGCCTGTGCTTCGATCAACGGCCGCGAGGTGAGGCTGCCGATCTCCTCGTCGCTGGTGAACAACACCCGGATCTCGCGCTCGGGCATCTGTCCCAGCGCCTGAAGCGTCTGGATCGCGTAGAGCGCGATGACGTGGCTGGCCTTCATGTCAAAGGCGCCTGGCCCGTATAGCTTGCCGTCCTCAACCTTATAGCGCGCCGCAGCGCTGCCGGCTGGATGGACGGTGTCCATGTGCAACAGCATCAGGATGGGGCGGCCCGCGCCGCGATTCAGCACACCCAGGACGTGATCGCCGGTTTGGGTTTGCGGGAAGGTGCTCACTTCTGCCCCGCGCCGGCGCAGCTCGTCGGCGATCAAGCGCCCGACGGCGTCCACGCCGGCTTTGTCGGCGCTGAACGACTCGGCCATGACCAACTTGGTGAGCAGATCGGTCATGGTCGGCAGGTGCGCGCGCAGGTAGGCGATGTATGGATGGCTCATCTAGCGCGCGACGACCAGCCAACCTAGCCGAATGAAGAGGGCGATCAACGCGCCCCAGACTGCGTACCCGATCAGCACAGCGGGCAAGAGTTCAACGCCCCCGCGCAAGGCCAGCAAAACGACGACGATCCAAAGTGTGGTGGCGATGATCCCCGGCAGCAGCGATTGCACGAACAGCTCAGCATCGCGCCGCGTGGCGTCGCTGAGGCCGAAGATCACCCACAACGCCAGCGGGATATTGATCGGCATCGTCGCCAGGATCGCTGCCAGCGTCCTGGACCGTTCGCGCAGGAGCGCCACGCCGATGATGATCGCGATGGATGTAATCACGGGAAGGGACTTCTGTAGGCTCATCGGGTTGCTTAATGTTGCTTAACCTAGCTTACTATAATCATACATAAACAGACACACTTCTCAGCAAGGAGACGAGAAACCAGACAGCATCACTGGCTTCCAAACGACTGCGCCCTCGCTGCGGCGGGTGCTGGTGCTGAACGCCACCTACGAGCCGTTGAGCGTCGTGACGGTGCCGCGCGCGCTTCACCTCGTGATGATTAACCGCGCGGAGGTGGTTGAAACGTCGGACGCCGTGCTCCACAGCGAGCGGTTGCAACTGCCGGTGCCCCAGGTCATCCGGCTGCTTTACTATGTACGCGTCCCGCACAACCTGCCGCTCCCGCTTTCTCGGCGCGCGCTGCTCCTGCGAGACGACTTTACCTGCCAGTATTGCGGCGCCCAGCCTGGCCGCGAGCACCTCACGATTGATCACGTGATCCCGCGCTCGCGCGGTGGGCGCACCGAATGGGAGAACGTCGTCATCGCCTGCAGCGCATGCAACCGCAAGAAGGGCAACCGCACGCCGGAAGAGGCCGGCATGAAGCTGCTGCGCAAGCCCTATCGGCCGCGCTTCTGGGCCATGGCCCTGCTGACCATGACCTCCAACGACGTGTGGCGAAAATACATCAACATCAACGGCCACGAGTGATCGCCGCATGGGACGTGAGCGCACGCTTTACATGTTGTGGCGCGCGCGATGGCTTGTCCTCGGCGTTGCCATCGCCGGCTTCTTGATTTGGCTGACGCTGCCGGCCAGCAATCAGCTCCTCTTCTACGTCACGGGCGAAGAAGCGCGCCTGGCCCAGCTTCGCGCGCTGTGGAACCTGGCGCTGGAGCAGACCCGCCCACCCCTTCAGCTCGCGCCCGATGCGGCCATCCAGCATATTCCTGCTAACCCGCTGGGCGTGAACACATTTCTGGAGCAGGAGGTTGAGGAAGCGAAGCGCGAACGCAGCGTGCAGATGATCCGCGCCGCCGGCTTTGCCTGGATTCGCCAGCCATTTACCTGGTCGGACATTGAGATCCACGCCAAAGGGGATTTTGAGGACCGGCGCAACTGGCCTCATCGCAGCGCCTGGGACAAATACGACAACATTGTGGCGCTGGCCGAGCGCTACGGGCTGAAGATCATCGCCCGGCTGGGCGCGCCGCCGGCTTGGGCACACGCGGGCTACGCCGACCTGGGCGAGTTTGGTCCGCCGGCGCGCTTCGAGGACTTCGCTGACTTCGTCGAAGTCCTCGCTCGGCGCTACAAGGGCCGCATTCGGCATTGGCAGATTTGGAACGAGCCGAACATCTACCCGGAGTGGGGCAACCAGCGGTCGAATCCAGAGGACTATGCGCGCTTGCTGTGCCTTGCGCACGAAAGGCTGAAGCGCGTGGACCCTGAGAACGTCGTGATTGCCGCGGCGTTGGCGCCGACGATCGCGCAAGACGGCGGGGGACATCCGGGCGGGGGGCTTGATGACCTGGTCTTCTTCCAGCGCATGTATCAGGCCGGCGCGGGCAGGTGCTTCGACGTGGCGGCCGCTCAGGGCTACGGCTTGTTCAGCGGCCCGTATGACCGCCGGCTCAGCCCGCTGCAGACCAACGTCGCCCGCCACGTCTTGATGCGCGACATCATGGTGCGCCACGGCGATGCGCACAAGCCGATCTGGCTGAGCGAGGTGAACTGGAACGCCGTGCCGAATGACCCCCGCATCGCCGACCTGAGCCGCTTCGGCATGGTCACGCCTGAGCAGCAGGCGCGCTACGTGCCGCTGCTCTTCGAGCGTGCGCGGCGCGAATGGCCCTGGGTGGGTGTGATGAGCGTGTGGTTCTTCAAGCGGCCCGGCGATGCCGAGCGCAATCAGTCCTGGTATTACTTTCGTATGCTTGAGCCGGATTTCACGCCGACTCCGCTCTGGGAAGCGATGCAGCGCTACGGGCGGTCGCGCTGAGCAAAAGGCGCTCTAGCAGTCGCCGCCTTCGCCCTTGAGCCGCGACATCAGCGTGCGATAGAAGTACGACGGCGGTTGCACGCGGGCGAACTGGGCCACGTGCGCGCTGGCGCGCACGACCACCCGATCCCCGTGCTGAAGCATGGTCTCGTTCTGGCCGTCGGCGGTGAGGATTGCCTGGTGGTCGGTGTGCACGATGATCTCCACAGTTGAGCCTTGCGAGAGCACCACGGGGCGGTCCAGGCTCAGATGGGGCGCGATTGGGACGAGGACGAAGTTCTGCAAGGTGGGGGGCAGGATCGGCCCGCCGGCAGCCAGCGCATAGGCGGTGCTGCCGGTGGGCGTGGCGACGATCAGGCCATCGCAGGCGTAGGTCGTCAGTCGGCTGCCATCCACGAATACCTCGGTGCGCACCAGGCGCGCCAGCGTGCCGCGGCTGACCACGATGTCGTTGAGCGCTTCGTGCGCGCTGGCCGGCGGGCTGGCGTTGTGGTGCACCTCAGCGCGGATCATGATGCGCGGCTCTAGCCAGTAGTCGCCGGCGACCATGCGGGCCAGCGCCTCGCGCCAGGTGGCCGGCGTCATCTCGGAGAGGAACCCCAGCCGGCCCATGTTCACCGAGGTGACCGGCACGCCGTGCGGCGCAGCGACGCGCGCCGCGCGCAGCGTGCTGCCGTCGCCGCCCAGCACGACGATCAAGTTGACGTGGGGCATGATCGCCTCCAGGGCCGGCGTGTCCCAGGTCTTGGCGCGGTGGACGGTTACCCCCCACGCTCGCAGCGCTGCGCTGATCTCCTCGGCGACCGCGCTGGTGGCGGGAATTTTGGGATGGTCCAGGACGCCAACAGCTTGAATGCGCATGGCTTCAGCAGGCACGCTTCACCCAGGCGACAACTTGGTCACGCGGGATGGTCTGCTCAATCGCTGTTGCCAGGTCTTTGAGTTTCACTTGGCCGGCAGTGAACTCATCCTCGCCGGCGATCACCGCGAAGCGAAATCCTTTGCGGCTGGCATATCTCAATTGGTCACCTAGCCTGGCGCGCTCCAGGAAGACTTCCGTGGCGATGCCGCCCTCGCGCAGGGCAGCACCGATCTTGAGGTAGTCCTGCAGGCGCGCCTGATCTAGGGTCGTTACAAGAACAATCGCGGGCGTGGCAGGGCCGGGCTGAAGCACGCCAACGTCCAGCAGGCGCAACACCAGCCGGCTCAGGCCGATCGAGATGCCCACGCCGGGCAGCTTCTCGTTGGTGAAGAAGCTCGCCAAGTCATCATACCGTCCACCGGAGCAGATGCTGCCCAGGTCGGGATATGCTGTGAGGCGCGTTTCATATACCGTGCCGGTGTAGTAATCAAGCCCGCGCGCGATGCTCAGGTCAATTTCAAAGTAATCCTCCGGCACGCCCAGGCTGCGCATGCCCTCAACGACGGTTTGAAGCTCCTGGACGCCGCGCCCGAAGTCGTGCTGCTCGGCCTGCGACGTTGTGACCTGCCGGCGCAAGTCGTCCAGCACGGCGTCGGTTGGTTTGCCCTGGCTGCTGCTGAGGAAGGCCAAGATGCGCTCGGTGAGCGTTTCGTTGAGTCCAACCTTGTTGATTAACGCTTGCGCGACGGCAGCACGCCCGATCTTCTCCCAGGCGTCCACGGTGTGCAACACGTCACCGACGCGATCGGTCGGCACGCCCGCTAAATCCAAGAACCCTTGGAGCAGGCGACGGTTGTTGACGCGGATGACGAAGTGGCCGATGTCCATCTCGCGGAAGACGTGGTAGATCACGCTGGGCAGCTCAGCGTCGGCCAGCAAGCTCACCGAGCCACGCCCGATCACGTCAATGTCGCATTGGTATAGCTCGCGGTAGCGGCCAGCCTGCGGGCGCTCGCCGCGCCAGACTTTTTGGATTTGATAGCGCCGAAAGGGGAAGACCAGCTTGTCCTTGTGCTGGGCGACGTAGCGCGCCAGCGGCACGGTCAGGTCGAAGTGAAGGGCGTAATCGGTCTCGGCGTCTTCGCCCGGGCCGGCGGCCAGCCGGCTAAGCGCATAGATTTCCTTCTCGTTGCCGCCCTTGGCGGTGAGCACCTCCTTGCGCTCCACGGCTGGCGTCTCAATCGGCGCGAAGCCAAACCGTTCGAAGGTGCGCCGCACAATGTCAAGGCAGCGATTGAACACAAGCTGCTGCGCCGGCATCAACTCGGGAAACCCGCTCATCGGCTTAGGGGGGGTGATGGATGTCATAGCTGCCTAAGGAACTCGCTCAAATAATCCGCTCAACTCGGGTTTGTCCGAGACTTGGCGGTAGCGCGCGCGAAAGCGCGGGTCGTTTACTAGCAGACGGAGGCCAGTGTTCTCGACAAAGTATTCGCCATTCTCCCGTTGTTCAAGCGCGCCAATCTCAATAAAGCGCGGATTTTGATTAAGAATGTATTCTATATCCCATTTCCCGAAACCGTCACCGCGACCGAACAATCCTGAGGGGAATTGAGGCTTAAGATGGGCAATATGCCCATCAACTAAGCCAATCATATCTACGATGCGCGCCTCTAATGGCAACACGTATGCTATTGCGCCAGCGTCGGCAGCAGCAATAACATCTCCTCTTTTCCAATTATGGCTTATATATACTAGCCACGAATTGGAGGCTGTATCACTCTCTAGTGGAGTCTCCAGAGCCCCGGAATAAGCAAAACCAGTGATGTAAGCGTTCAAGGCACCGTAGTAAAGAAAGGCTATCTGTGCGGATACAAAGCTAGCCCGAACAAGCCAGGCATAACGGGGCGCAATCAGTGTCGCAAGCTTCATCAGCCCAGCATGGACGAGGACGACCAGCAGCGGCAGGATGTGCACCCAGAAGCGGTGCATGGGCATCCAGTCGCCACCACCGACTACGCTAAAGAGCAGATACGCTCCGCAGCATGCGCTAATAAAGCGGTATCGGAAGTCCTTGGCTTGGAAAGAGCAAGATGCCCACTGGCAGCAAAAGGAGCAGCGGCCCGCCGAGCGCGGTCAGCCCGTCAAACAGGTAATACACGCCCTCGATGAGCGCGCGCGGATGCAGCCCCATGGACTTGGCATACACCGTGTTGGGGAGCGGATACCCGTAGTAGCTCAAGCGCCAGAGGAAGTGTGGGACGAACAGCGCGATAAAGCCGGCTAGTCGTGCCCAGTCGCGCGATTCGATCTTCACCACCCGCCCTGTGCTGGACGAAAACAGTCGCCAGGCGCGAAATCCGATCGCCAGGGCGAAGAAGAGCACACCCTCTGGCCGCGCCAGAGCCAGCAATCCGAAGAGCACCCCAGATATGGCACCGCGCCCACGTTCCTCCTCGTAAATGAAGGCGGCGACGCTGGCAGTGACTAGAAAGGCAAACAGGCTCGTCTCCAGCCCGCCCATTGCCCAAGCACCGAACGGGCCGGCGGCTGCCAGCATGATCGGGGCGAGGATGGGGTAGGGCGCTGAACGCGCCAAGTGATAGGTCAGGAGCAGCGAGCCAATGCTCAGCGCCGTGCTCAGCACGCGCGCCGTGGTGATCAATTCCGCACCCAAGGCGTGCGGCAGCGCCAGGAGCATGACCCATAGAAAGTTCGAGTAGCCCTCGACCCGCTCGCCGATGTTGTACACCAGCCCGTTGCCGGCGACGAACTGCCGAACATAGCGGAACGTGATGAAGGCGTCGTCAATGAAGAACGTCCTGAAAAGCAATAGCTGGGAAGCGAATAACGTGAGCGCCAAAGCCCAGCCGAGAAGCGAGGTTATTCTGCTCGTGTTCATGATCACTTCGGCCAGATCAGACTGGGGGCAAACGAGAATCCGCGCAGCACCGACGAATGGTAGTAGCCCGCTGAATCCGTGGGCACCCGCACGTAGCGTCGGCGCGAGAGGGCGAAGAAGCTCGCCGAGCGGTTATCTGCGTCCAACAGCCAGTACTCGGGGATGCCGGCGCGTTGATAATCGTGGAACTTCTCCACACTATCCAGATAGCGACTGCGCGCGTCGGTCACCTCGACGACGATGCCCACGCCGTGGCTATTGACGTAGTGCTCCTGAACGGTCTCGATGAACTCGCTGGGCACGAACAGCAGATCCGGCTCGCGCCCCCTGCGCATCTCTTCCGGCATGCGGATGGCAAACGGGGCAGGGATCACCAAGCCGTGCCCGCTCGTCTCGGCGTATTCGCTGAGCAGCGCCAGCAGTTGATCGCGGATATGCCCTTGCGCAGGCGAGAGATCAGGCAGCAGCGCCAAATCACCGTCAATCCACTCCACCATGCGCGTGTCATCATGGCAGGCGTATGTTTCAAAAGGAATCATGGCTGATAGCCCAAGCTTCTGCGCAATCCTATCAAGTGTTTAGCTGACTGATAGGGGTCATTGCGCGCTGAGCAGAATGATACCCGTCCGCGGCCCCATCGTGATGGCCGACTCCGCCGGATTGCCCTGGAGGGTCTTGTAGGCTGCGTCTAAGGTGGTTCGCTTCTGTTCGTTGCTGGGGTTCACCAACACCAGGCCGCGGCTAAAGCGGCGCTGATAGATGCCGCTGCTGAGCTTGGTGTAAGGCTCGACCGGCGCGCCGATCGGCGCGCTCAGGATCGGGTCGCCGGCGTATGTCGGGTCGGCGCTGGCGAACTGAAAGTAGGTGTAGCTCCCATTTTTGCCCAGCAGATAAGAGGCCGTGGCGTAGTTGAGCCATTGGCGGGTCAGGTCCGCCGGCGCTTCTCCCAGCGGCGTGGTGAGTAATACGATCTTATCGTCCTGCGAGGCGACGCTCAGGTAGTCCACGTCGCGCTTCCACTCGGCCTCTGGTTTGAACTCGTTGGTCTTGCTCAGCGGGGTGCGCAGGAAGTGCTCGATATGGATGCCGTCGGCCAGCGTCGCCAGCGCTTGCGCTTCCTCTCGGCGCGCTGCGAAGGCTGCGCCATCGCGCCAGGCGTAGCCGCCGATGATGATCAACTTGTTAGGGATGCGGTCTCGGATTGCCCGCAGCAGCCCCTCGACGGCCTCACGGCGCTGCTGTTCGGTGAATGGCCTGGTGGCCGTGAAGACCGGCGCAGCGGTGGGCCGGATCAGGTCAACCCCCACTTCCTGGAGCAGGATGCCGTCGAACGCCCCCGCGTTGATCAAGCTGGCTGCCTCCTCGGCCAGCCGGCTGCGCACTTCCTCCTTGCGTATATCCAGCAGCGGCGCTTGACTATTCGCTGAGCTAAACGCGATCCGCCGATTTCGGTCGTAGAGCAGCCAATCTGGCCGGCTGGTCCGCAGCTCGCTGAGCTGCTCAGGCGCAGCAGCAGCAACCTGCTGTTGGGCCAGCGCGATCAAAAACTGATTGCGTGTGCGCTGATAGTCGCGCGCGGCATCGCCCACAGCCAGGTCGAGGAAGCCGGGGAAGGCCTCAGCCGATTGAAGCTGGCTGCTCCACAGCCCGATCGCGGCGGTGCTCTCTTGAGGTTTGCGCTTGGGCGCCGGCGTCGGCGGGATAGGCGTATCTGTGGGCAGGGGTTGTGGGGTAGGGGTGAGTGTGGCTTGTGGCGGCGGCGCTGCGGTGACAAAAGCGACCGGGGACGGAAGGACCTCAACCGCAGCCAGCGGTTCACCCAAGTTGCCACATCCGCTCAGCAGCGCGAGGAGCCCTGCGCTTGCGCCGGCTGCAAGACAGCGTCGGGCAAGCGAGGGGCGCTTAGACGCCGAACGCATCCCTGAGTTTGTCGAAGAAGCCCTTCTCCTGCTGCGGGACGACCTCTTTGCCCAGCGTCTTGGCCAGTTCCATGAATAAGCGCTTTTGCTCAGCAGTCAGCGACTGCGGCACTTGCACCGTCACGATGACGATTTGATCGCCGCGTGTGTTGCGGCGCAGGTGAGGCACGCCTTTGCCTTTGAGTCGGAAGACGCTCCCGCTCTGCGTGCCGGCGGGAATGACCAGCTTTTCCTTGCCGTCCACTGTTGGCACTTCGATTTCATCGCCCAGCGCAGCCTGTGCGATATTGATCGAGATTTCAACGATGATGTCCTCGTCCTTGCGCCGGAAGAAGGGGTGAGGGGCGACGTTGATGACGACGTAGAGGTTGCCGGGTTGTCCGCCGTTGATGCCCGGCTCGCCCTCACCATTTAGGCGAATCTGCGTGCCGGTGTCCACGCCGGGCGGAATGGTGACGACCAAGGTGCGAGTGACGCGCACCTGCTTGCGGCCGCCGCACTGCCGGCAGGGCGTCATGATCACCTCGCCGTGCCGTTGCACGTGGGGCAGGTGGCGACGCTGACAAACGAGCCGAGGATGCTCTGCTGGACGCGGCGCACCTCGCCGGTGCCATTGCACGTGCGACAGCGCACCGGCGTTGTGCCGGGTTCAGCGCCGCTCCCGCCGCACCTTGGGCAGGTCTCGTTGCGCACGACCTCGATTTCTTTCTCGGTGCCGAAGACGGCCTCCAGAAAATCAATCTTGAGGTCATAGCGCAGGTCGGCACCGCGCCGCGGGCTGCGCCGCGTCTGGGCGCTTGTGCGGGCAAAGCCGCTGAAGAACTCGTTGAAGATGTCGCTGATATCGCTGAATCCCTCTGCGCCGAAGCCGCCCTGCGCGCCGCCGTGGCCATAACGATCGTAGGCAGCGCGCTTCTGCTCGTCGCTGAGCACCTCGTAGGCCTCGTTGATCTCCTTGAAGCGGTTCTCGGCATCCGGCGAACGATTGACGTCTGGGTGATACTGACGCGCCAGCCGGCGGAAGGCCTTTTTAATCTCTTCCTGGCTGGCGTCGCGCGGGACGCCGAGCACTTCGTAATAATCACGCTTCGCCGGAGACATACTGTGTCAACTCGCAATGAAGTAAGATGTACCTACGCGAATATCGGAATACGGAATGCGTATTACGTATTACGTATTGCGTATGTATTCCTACCTCGTCTCTCTAAATTCACCTTCAACGACATCGCCGTCGGGGGGTGGTTGCTTGCCGTCAGAAGGGTTGGCGTCTTTCTCGCTTGACTGATTGCCGGTAGCGCTGGCCTGTTGATACATGGCTGCGCCGATCTGGCTGAAGACCTGTTTGAGATCTGCCGTGGCGTTGCGCATGGCGGCGACGTCGTCTCCCATGATCGCTTGACGGACGGCAGTGATCTTGGATTCGAGTTCAGCCTTCTTATCGGCGGGGATTTTGTCGCCGTTCTCCCGCAGGAACTTCTCGGCCTGGTAGGCGGCGTTGTCACCCTCGTTGTGTGCCTCCACCCGCTCACGACGTGCCTTGTCTTCGGCGGCGTAGGTTTGCGCTTCGCGCACCATGCGCTCGATCTCGTCTTTAGCCAGACCGGATGACGGCTGGATGGTGATGTGTGCGCTCTTGCCGGTGGCCTTGTCGGTCGCTGTGACGTTGAGGATGCCGTTCGCGTCAATGTCGAATGACACCTCGATCTGCGGCACGCCGCGCGGGGCGGGCGGGATGCCATCCAAGATGAACTTGCCAAGCGACTTGTTGTCGGCAGCCATGGGGCGCTCGCCCTGCACGATGTGAATCTCGACGCTGGTTTGGTTGTCGCTGGCCGTGCTGAAGATCTGGCTCTTGCGGGTGGGGATGGTGGTGTTGCGCTCGATCAACGGGGTTGCCACGCCGCCCAGCGTCTCGATGCTCAGCGTGAGCGGAGTCACGTCCAGCAACAGCACGTCGCGCACCTCGCCGCCCAGCACGCCGGCCTGCACCGCGGCGCCAATGGCGACGACTTCATCGGGGTTCACACTGCGGTTGGGTTCTTTGCCAAAAGCGCGGCGGACCGCCTCTTGAATGGCCGGCATGCGCGTCATGCCGCCCACCAACACGACTTCGTCAATGTTGTTCTTGGTGATGCCGGCGTCCTTGAGCGCAAGTTCACAAGGCCCCATGCTCCGCGCAATCAGGTCCTCGGTCAGTTGCTCCAACCGGGAACGGGTGAGCCTGGTCACCAGGTGCTTAGGCCCGCTGGCATCGGCGGTGAGATACGGCAGATTGATCTCGGTCTCCATCACCGACGAAAGCTCAATCTTGGCCTTCTCGGCGGCTTCCTTCAGCCGCTGCAGCGCCTGGCGGTCGTTGCGGATGTCTATGCCCGTCTCCTTCTTAAACAGGTCAATCACGTATTCCATGATGCGGTTGTCGAAGTCGTCCCCGCCGAGGAAGGTATCGCCGTTGGTCGCTTTGACCTCGAACACGCCGTCGCCGACCTCCAGCACGCTCACATCGAAGGTGCCGCCGCCCATGTCATACACGACGATGGTCTCATCTTCTTCTTATCCAGCCCATAGGCCAGCGAAGATGCTGTTGGCTCGTTGATAATGCGCAGCACCTCAAGGCCGGCGATCTTGCCGGCGTCCTTGGTGGCCTGGCGCTGGGCATCGTTAAAGTAAGCCGGCACGGTGATCACCGCCTGGGTCACCGGCTCGCCCAAGTAGGCTTCGGCATCGGCTTTGATCTTTTGAAGGATCATCGCGCTGATCTCCTGGGGCGAGTATTCCTTGCCACCCATGATCACGCGGCAATCGCCGTTGGGCGCAGGAACCACCTTGTAGGGGACGACCTTCAGGGCGCGTTGCACTTCGGGGTCGTTGAACTTGCGCCCCATGAAGCGCTTGATCGAGAAGATGGTGTTCTCCGGGTTAGTCACGGCCTGTCGCTTGGCCACCTGGCCGACCAAGCGCTCGTTGTTCTTCGGGTTCACGGCCACCACGGAAGGGATCAGCCGCGAGCCTTCCGCGCTGGGGATTACGGTTGGCTCGCCACCTTCCATGACGGCGACCACGCTGTTTGTCGTACCGAGGTCAATGCCGATTATCTTTCCCATGATGGAGTCTCTACTGTATCAGAAATCAATTTACCAAGAGAGTTTGTTCACTTTGCAACTCTTACCAACGTTGGGCGGATGACGCGCTCGCCGAGTTTGTAACCCTTCTGCACCTCTTCGATAATGTGGCCGCTGGCAATACCCTCGGCCTCGTCGTGGCTGATAGCCTCGTGCAACACAGGGTCAAATGGATCGTTTGCCTTGACCTCGATGGTCTTCACCCCCTCGCTTTCCAGGATCATCTGGAGCTTGCGATGGATGAGGAGCACGCCTTCGATCCAAGTCAGGTGGGCCATGCTCTCCGGCAGCGTTTTGATGGCGCGCTCGAAGTCATCCTGAATCGGCAGCAGTTTGCGGATTAGGTCCATCGTGGCAAACGTGCGCAGTTCAGCATTTTGCTGCTCCTGACGCTTCTTGTAATTGGCAAATTCGGCGCGTGCGCGCTGCCAGCCGTCCAAGTATTCGCTGGCTTTGGCTTTCGCCTCTTCGAGTTCCTTGTGCAAAGCCATCAGCGCATCGGCAGTGGATTCGCCGGCAGCTTCCTGGGCCGGCTGGCCGGCCTGCGTCTTGTCGGCTTCTTGCTGGCTGCTCAGGTCCTCGTTGAGGATGTGTTGTTGCACGTTGGTATCGCGTTCCATAGTTGGACTGTCCTCCTCGCTTGCCAGAATGGATACTATAGCGGGATAGCCTTAGCGACGGCTAATCATCAGCCAAGGGTGGATCGTCAACGTAAAGCTCGCTGACCAGATCGCTCATCAAGTTGGCCACGTAACGCACGGTGCCGATCGCGCGACCGTAAGGCATGCGGGTGGGGCCGAGCACGCCCAGCGCGCCGGTTGCGAACCCTTCCACGCCGTAGCGCGCCAGCACCATGCTACATGCGCTCAGCTCGCGCCAGTGCCCCTCGCCGCCGATGACCACTTGTATTGTGCCGACCGGCGCGTTAACCACTTTGTTTAGGAAGGCGGGCTGTTCAAACGCGCTGACAAGGGTATTTGCCTCATCTCGGCTGATGAACTCCGGCTCTTGCAAGACCTCGCTCAAGCCGTCGCGGTATATCTCGTTCAGCGGCAGGTCGTCCGCTTCGGCAGCGAGTTCGAGCAAGACGT
>AFSR01000461.1_pt1 | contig 18466 bp, 14 predicted proteins | sample 296848 | NCBI WGS metagenome assembly AFSR01 (sample SAMN02954305, study PRJNA68063) | hot springs metagenome | biome: terrestrial; feature: Mushroom and Octopus hot springs; material: microbial mat core samples; isolation source: Yellowstone National Park Mushroom and Octopus hot springs ...
GCCAGATCGCGCAGTGCCTGGGTGGGATGCGTGTTGCGTACAGCGATCACGTAGGTCACTGCATCGCCAGGGAAGGCGCTGCCCCAGTTGCTCGCCATACGGAAGAAGACAGCATCGATGGCGGCAATGACGGTTGGTGACGCTACTGGTGTTGCAGTGCGTGCGCCACCTGTAGGGCGGGTTGGTCGCAGTTGTTGCGCAACCGGCGTGGCAGGCGCGACTGGCGCGGGGGTTGGCGGAAGCACCAGATCAACCGGCAGTGGCGGTGGAGCGCCTTCTGGCAGCGCGCCTCCCTCATCACCAGGAGGCGCTGGCGGTTGTGGCAGTGGCGGTGGTTGCGGTGGTTGTGGCGACGTTGATGGTGGTGTTGGCGATTGAGGAACCGGCGTTACCGGCGGCGGAGTGGGTCGGTTGGGGTCTGGCAATGGGGTTGGAGGAACGACGCCGCCACCCGGAATACGCACAATCACCGGATCCGAGGCAGCGGTAAAACTGCGGGCGTCCTGGGCGGCTGCCTGATTGGTAATAATCACTTCCGACTGCACAGAAGGGCGCACACGAACATTGATGTTGATCGACACTGGTTGATTGACAACCGCAGTAACGTTACACACCACCGTATTGCCACTCACCTGGCACGAACCATTCGATGCGCTTGTTCCAACCACCTCAAGTTGCGCGTTGATTGGGTCGCGCACCTCGATCTGGATTGGAACCGATGAATTCGTGCCGACTGCCAGAGAATAGGTAAATTCCTGACCTGGTGAAGCAAACTGCACCGAAGCAGACTTCGAGAGAGTCAACGGCGGCACATCCAGAACTGGTGTCGGGCTGGGACCAGGCGTTGACGACGGGGTCGGCGTCCTGGTCGGTGAGAATGTCGGGATAAGCGTCGGAGTCGCGCCTCCATCGGTCGTCGGGGTAGGTGTATTGGTCGACGGCGGAGTCGCGTCCCCATCGCTTGTTGGGGTAGGTGTACTGGTCGGTGTTGGCGTGTTCACCGGCGTTGGGCTGCTCGTTGGGCTTGGTCCGGCCGTCGGGCTTGGTTCAGGCGTTTCTGTCACACGCTGCTGCGGTTCCGCAGGTGGCGTTTCATTCTGCTCATTTGCGGGCACACTGGTTGGCGCACTGGTTGGTACACTGGTTGGCGCGTCAGTGGCGCTTTCACCTGGAGCAGGCGTGGCACCCACGGTCGGCGCCTCCTGCGCACGCGGAGCAGCCGGAACGAAGGCAGGATACACCCAGCGATATACCTCCGCATATAGCGGGAAGACGATCAGCGCGATGCTCAGAGCAATCAACGCCAGTTCGTAGAATGTCCAGCGCGCCGGCGCGCGCCCGCGCCCGAAGCGGGGTGAACGATGACGACCAGAGAGGCGCTGCATGGGAACGTTCCTCCTTGCGATCCAGGCGCTGCGCTAATCGTCGGTCAGCGGCTGCGCCCCCACCAGATCGCCGATGACGATCAATCGCTGCGTATCCCAGTTGGTGCAGGTGATCAGGGTAAGTGTCGGCGTTGGCGTTGGATCGAGCACATTGACTTCTGTGGGCCAGACGTTTCGCGTATCACGAACCCGGTACTGATACCGCCACGAACCGGCATCGACAAATATATCCGCCCCTATACGCAGGCGCCCCAGGTCGCGGAACACTGCCCCGCGCAGACCGGCATGACCTGCCAGCGCCATATTGCCGGGATCGCCCGGCAACCCCGTGCCGTGCAGATACCCGGCGGCGTAGTCGGCGACCTGCCATGCGCCATCAACGACAAATACCTCGATAACCGGCGTATCGAGATCAATATCTGGAATGATCAGGCGATGGGGCAGCGATCCGCGCTGCCCGTCTTCCGGCGCGCTGATGATCGAACGCGGTGCAAGAAACCCTTCCGACGCCAGCGGTTGCTGCATGTCCGGCGTTGTGAATGGGAGTGGCACATTTACGGAGAACAACACGGTCAGGCGTGGTTGGCGCCGATACACGCACGACTGCTGTTGCGCGCGAAGAGGCCTGAACCGGTGCGGCATGCCGTACCGTCTGCTGCGCGTGCCACCAGTCGCGTATCGGTCCGTCCACCGCCCATGCAATAAAGATCAACAGCGCTGCAATGCTGAACAGGCGTTCTGCATGATGGAGCCAGTGATCGACCCATGTGCGCAGGCAATACCCTTTGAGCGCATAACGACGGTGCTCGTCGAGAGAACGCAACACAATCGGCTTTTGCCATGCTTTGGTTGGCGCAAGCGGCGTGCTGATCAGCGTTTCGAGCAGTGTTTCGTCTTCCTGGTGCGTTGAACCGGGCTGGTGAGACGGCTGTACAGACATGATTTCGGGTCATCACCCGCGATATTTGTGCTTGACACCTTGAATGATTATACGCGATGCATGGCACATGTGCAATAGGAATGTGCGAATCTGCTCTATGCTATCGCATTGCATATTTTTGAAGTGTAAAGCGATCCGTATACAACACAAAGCGCAGTATACTATCGCCAGACAAGACGGAGGACCTATGCAGGAACATCAGCCATCATCCAGCGATCCGGTCACCGAACGGGTCATTGCAGAGGTGCATGCCACGCTTGCCGCTCGCTCCCAGCAGATACGGATGCAGCGCGCCAAAGAGGATCATCGCTGGCGAACGTTCTTTCTCATCACCCTGATCGCGCTAATCACGGCGATCTTCTTCGTTCCCGCACCGACGCTGGAGCGCAAGTTGATCCTGATCCTCAGCGGCGTCTGCGCTCAGCAGCACAATCTGTTTGTTGGCGGAATCCAGCTGCCGCTCTGCGCGCGCGATACGGGGATGTATCTCAGCGTCCTGGCAACACTGGGGGTCATCCGGCTACGCGGGCGAACACGCGCTGGCGCGCTTCCGCCCTGGCATATCCTGGCGTCGCTGATCGGACTCGTGGCGCTCATGGCGGTCGATGGCATCAATTCGACGATCAATGAGATCGGGATGACGCCGTGGTACGAACCGCGCAACGATCTGCGCGCGGCAACCGGCATGGGCGCTGGTGTAGGGCTGGCAGTGGCGTTGACGCTTCTCTTCAACCGCTCACTGCGCCGTGATGTGGCGGTGAATCTGCCGGTGCTGGGGCAATGGCGCGAGCTGGGCATGATCGCCCTGATCACTACCGCGATCCTGACCGCCATTCTGCTCGATGTCGGATTGCTGGCGTGGCCCCTTGCGCTGCTCGACCTGGTCGGCGTTGGGGGGACGCTGTTTGTGACAGCGGTGACCGCACTCGCGGCGGTGATGAACTACGATGGAACGATCACGCGCGTGACGCAACTGGCGCGCCCGGCGACGTTCGCACTCCTGGTGACCGGCGCGTTCCTGGCGGGCATGGCGTTGCTCCGCGCGACGCTGATGCGTGGCTAGAACACTGGATCACGAATGGCCGGAGCGCAATATTCGGGCGCGCCAGCGTGCAAGTTCCGCCAGATGCCCAAACGACTCGTACAGTCCGGGATCATGGGTTAGACGCGCCTGGCGCGCGACGATCTCTTCCGCCAGATGATCAAGAGCGTCGGCATCGTTCACGGTATCCTTGTAGCGCGCCATATATGCGTAAAAGCCGCCGTGCGCCGGGTTACAGACGCGCAAATCATACCGCCGATTGATGGCCTGCTCGTGCAGATGCTGCAACTCTTGTTCCGATGGTGCGGTGACGTTTGATGCGCGCACCGCCGATGTCCTGCGCCAGAACATACTGTCCCCCTCCTGTTCCGCCCATATGATGCACGGCGCCGTTGTTCGGTTACAGAGCACACCGTAGTATGACGTTAGCATTCCACTAACACGCCGCTACCGTAGAACCAATGTCAACAGCGTATAGTTATGCCAGCGTCAGGTGCAAACAACGACAATGATCAGGAGAAGACGACAATGGCATTTGCAACACCTGTTCGTACAAGTGAGCAGAGCATCGACCGCGTGCTGCGCGCCGGTTTGCCGGTGGTATTGATATTCGACCGCCACGGTTGTCCGACCTGTCAGCAACTCGATGGGGTGATCGAGCGGCTGGCGAAACTCTTTGCGGGGCGCGTCCTGCTGGCGCGCGTGGATGCCGATGATAATCCGGCGCTGGTGCGGAAGTACGCCATCACTGCCCTTCCGGGTCTGGTCTTCGTCAAAAACGGCGCGCCGGTGGCGCAAACAACCGGCGCTGGAGCGGAAGAGTCCTTGCGGGCATGGTTGACGTATCTGGCGGAGGGAGGGACACAACCGCCATTGCCCACCGGTCCGAGCGTGCCACTGCGGCGACCGGTTGCCCATCCGACGTCCGATGTGCGCGCCACGCAACAGGAAGCGGGGGAACGCGGCGTCAGCACAACGCCGGTGACGCTCAGTGATGCCACGTTCGATCAGATCGTCGCACGCAGCGATCAACCGGTGCTTGTCGATTTCTGGGCGCCGTGGTGCGGTCCGTGTCGCGCCGTCGCGCCAGCAGTCGAGCGACTGGCGCAGGAATTTGCCGGGCGCGCGGTGGTGGCCAAATTGAATGTGGACGACAACCCGCGCACGGCGCAGCGCTTTGGCATCAGCAGCATCCCTGCGCTGTACATCTTCAAAGGGGGGCGTGTGGTCGAGCGACTGATCGGCGCACAACCATACCCGGTGCTGCGCCAGGCGCTGGCGCGACATGCTGGCACGGTTGCAGCATAATCGATCGGCAGTGTGGAACGCTCGACGCCGGTCTCTCCTGCGTCGAGCGTTCTGCAACAACTATGCGCTGGCGGTCGCTTCCATCTGACTCACACCGGTATCAACCTGGCGAAGTTCACGTTTGAGGATCTTTCCGGTTGCCGTCTTGGGCAGCGTATCGCGGATTTCGACGAAGCGCGGATACTTGTAGGCTGCCAGGCGCTCTTTGCAGTATTCGATGATCTCAGCCTCGGTGGCGGTTTGCCCCGGTTTGAACGCAACCACTGCCTTCACCTCTTCGCCAAGCGCCGGATCGGGCACGCCAATCACCGCCGCTTCGGCGATAGCAGGATGTCCGTAGAGCACTTCTTCGATCTCACGCGGATAGACATTGAAGCCGCCGCGGATGATCATATCTTTCACGCGGTCTTTGATAAAGAAGAACCCATCATCATCGCGGTACGCAATGTCGCCGCTGTAGAACCAGCCGTTGCGGATCGCGTCGGCGGTGGCGTCGGGGCGCTTGTAGTACCCTTTCATCACATTATGACCGCGAATGACGATCTCCCCCAACTCGCCGTTGGGAACCTCACGCCCTTCGCTGTCCACCACGCGCATCTCGATGCCCCAGATCGGAATGCCGATCGAACCAGGCTTCGGCTCCCGGTCGAGGTGGTTGAACGATGCAACCGGCGAGGTTTCGGAGAGACCATACCCTTCGAGAATGGTGACGTTGTATTTGCGGTTGAAGGCGTGCATCACCTCCACCGGCATCGCTGCGCCACCCGACACGCAGAACCTGAGCGCTGACAGATCGTACTGATCCGCATTCGGGAAATTGAGCAGGTAGAAGTACATCGTTGGCACACCGGCAAAATAGGTCACCCGGTCGCGCGCCATCACCTCCAGCGCCTTCTGCGGCTCGAAGCGCGGCAGCAACGTGATTGTTCCGCCGAGGTAGAGCAGCGTGTTCATCACACACGTCTGCCCGAAACTGTGGAACAACGGCAACACTGCCAGACCCACCGAATCGGATGAGATGTCGAGCAACTTATCGGCGCAGATCGTCGCATTGAGGAACATATTGGCGTGGGTCAGTTCGGCGCCTTTCGGGCGACCGGTGGTGCCGCTGGTGTACAGAATGACCGCCGTGTCGTCCGGCATCGTCTGGACGGTGTCGAAGACGTGTGGGTTTTCGGCAAGGATGCTGCCAAGCGGAATCGCGCCATCCGGGAGGGGTGCAGTTGAACCAGGCGCCTGCGCGACGATCAGATGGCGACAGGTTTCAGCCATGCGAAAACCATACGCCGCTTCATCGAGAAAACCTTCCCAGACAATCAACGCTACCGAATCGCTATCCTCCAGATGATACTCGACCTCGTGGCGCTTGAACAGCACATTCAGCGGCACGACGGTCGCTCCTGCCTTCAGGATGCCGTAGTAGCACATGACGAAGTGCGGCGTGTTGGGGAGCATGATCGCAACCTTGTCGCCAGGACGAACACCGAGTTTCGTCAGACCATTGGCGATCTTGTTGGCAGCGCCGTTCAGTTCGGCATAGTTCAGGCGGATGCTATCGAGGATGACGGCGGTCTTTCCAGGCGTGCGGCGAGCGCTCTCCTCCAGCAAGATGGCGAGATTCAGCATCGAGTCCCTCCTTTGGTGAACAACTATGTCCGATTTTTCAGAGCGCGAGCGGGGGATAGGAGAATTATACGTGGTATAAACCGATGCTGTCAATCAGTTGCTTGCCAGGACCGACGCTTACTGCTACAATACTTATAGCGTTATACGATAGCAGATGACATTCGAGGCAGTGATAGACTATGGCAAGCAAAAAAGGAAATCGGATCATCATCAAACTGCGCAGCACCGAAAGCGCACATACGTACACAACAACGAAGAACCGCAAGAACGATCCCAACCGGCTCGAACTGCGCCGCTACGATCCAACCCTGCGGCGGCACGTCATCTACCGCGAAACCAAGTAGCGCGTTGCTGCGCGTCGATGTGTTCCGAAGCCGCATGATGGCGCTCATCGTGCGGTTTCTTATTATTGAGTCCACTGCAAAAAGGTACGTCACCGCTGCGGCGCAGCGTTCGCAGCGGCGGATTCCATAGCGGTCACGCACACGTATGCTGCGCCATGCATCCATCCTGGTTCGTTTTCAGGGTTCTCTGTGCCCTCGGCGTCTCAGCGGTGCGTGTTTGCAGCGAAGTCAATATTCATTCATCATCAGGGGGGATACTGTCACCATGAGGGTTGGTCTGCTTCCGCTCGATGAGCGGCCGGTCAATACCCGGTATCCGGCGATGATTGCGGCAATCGCCGGGGTCGAACTGGCGCTGCCGCCGGATGATCTGCTCAGCCATCTGCGAGAACCGGCGCGCTGCGACGATCTTGCTGCCTGGTTGCGCGCGATTGCGCCAGCGCTGGACGCGCTGATCGTCGATGTTGAGATGCTGGCGTTCGGGGGACTGATCGCATCGCGCATCTCTGATGATCCACCCGGCGCTGTGGTGAGCCGTCTGGATGTCTTGCGGGCGATCAGGGCGGAACTGCCCGACCTGCCGATCCTGGCGTTCAATGTTATCACCCGTATCTCCAATGCCAATGCCTGCACCGAAGAGCCGCTCTACTGGGAAACCTACGGTACACGCCTCTACCGTCTGTCGCAGTTGCTCGACCGCGCTGCGCAGGGTGAGCCGCTGCTCGACGAGATTGCCGCACTCCGCGACGACATCCCCCCCGAAGTTCTGCGCGATATGCTGCGTCGCCGGTTGCGCAACCATATCGTTAACCTTGCATCACTCCATCTGCTCGACTCGGGCGCGATCAATCTGCTGGTCCTCAGTTCCGACGATACCAGTCCGTTCGGGCTTGGATCGCGCGAAAAACGATGGCTGGCGAGTTGGGCGGAACTGTTGACGCTCGGCAGGGATCACCCGCTGACGGATGGACAGGATCAGGCGTTGCAAACGCCAGGAACGCTCCTGATGTATCCCGGCGCCGATGAAGTGGGATGTGCGCTGCTGGCGCGGGTCATCAATCAGCATACCAGGCGCGTGCCGCGGATTGCGCCGCTGTACGCCATCCCTGGCGGCGAAGAGATTGTCGCGCCGTATGAAGATGGTCCTGTCCGTTTGACGGTCGAACGGCAGATCCAGGCTATCGGCGGGACACTCGCAACCGGCGATGGCGAACCTGATCTGTGGCTGGCGGTCAATACGCCGTCGCCGCGTCGCACCGAGTGGGACGAGTCGTTTGCCGCCGAAGAGCGCGATGAGCGCTACGATCATCTCGACGCGCTGGTGGATCGCGTCCATGAACTTCAGGAGCATGGTCAAAAGGTGATTGTGGCGGATGTGGCCTACCCGAATGGCGCCGATCCGGTATTGATGGAATTGCTGATCGAGAAGGTTGATCTCCTCAAACTGGCAGGGTTCGGCGCATGGAATACCGCCAGTAATACGATCGGCACAGCGCTGGCACAGGGATGCGCAGCGCTTTTGGCGACGACGCCAGTGCAGCAGATCGCCCATCTCCGCTTTCTGCTTCACCGTTTTGTTGAAGACTGGGGGTATCAGCATGTAGTGCGGCGCGCTGCGCGCGCCATGCTCGAACGGATGGTAGGAGTACATGAGCCGGATGATACGACAATCGGTGCGATCTGTCGTTGGATCGAAACCCATCTCAATGCGCGTATCGGCGCACTTCCCGGCTTTGCCGGTCGCTGGCGCGTGACACCCGGCAGCACCCGTTTACCCTGGAATCGTCTGTTCGAGGTCGATTTCGCTCTGGAGCTGGTGTGACTGACTATCGCGCGTTGGGGGAACGGTTGCTGGCGTGCTTTACCGCCCTCGACAAGCACTTCGGTCACGAACCGCACTGGTGGCCCGTTATCACCGATGATCCGCCGTTCGAGGTGCTGGTCGGCGCGGTGCTGGTGCAGCAAACGCGCTGGGAAACGGTCGAGACGGCGATCATTCGGTTGCGCGACGCCGGGTTGATGTCGCCAGAGCGGCTTGCGACGGTCACGACCGACTCGCTTGCTGCGCTGATCCGTCCCTGCGCCTTCCACGCCCAAAAAGCCACGGGGCTGCACGCCATCTGTCGTGAGATTGTGCAGGAGTACGACGGTGACACGACACGGTTGCTCACCGGCGACCGTATGACCGTGCGCAACCGTCTGCTGGCGCTGCCGCGCATCGGGCGCGAAACGGCGGACACGATCATGCTCTACGGCGGCGGATGGTCGCTATTTGTGGTCGATGCGTATGCGCGACGCCTGTTTGCGCGCCTCGATCTGGCGCCGGGGTTCGACTTCCTGCGTGCGCCGTATGATGCAGTCCAGCGCCTGGTCGAGCACGCGCTGATCCCGCTCCTGCCCGAGGTTTCGATCACCGTTCGAGAGAACTTCCATGTGCACCGGGCAATCGAGGCGAACGGCAGCAGCACCTTCTTCTTCGCCCAGTTCCACGCGCTGATCATCGAAGCCTGCGTTCACCATTGCCTGGCGCGTCACCCGCGCTGCAACCAGCCCGGCGCGCGACGCACGTTTGCCGATCCGCGCAAGTGCGCAACCCACTGCCTGACGTGCAGCGGGTGCCCGCTGCGAGAACGTTGCGCCTTCAACGGAACAGCGACAGCGCATCGTGCTGCTGCTGCGCCAGTGCGCGTTCCAGTTGATCGCGCGTAATCCACCGCCGCCGGATCAGAATCTCGCCAAGCGTCTCACGCCGACCAACCCGCCGGAGGTAGATCTGCTCGGTTAGCGCCTGTTCGAGACGCTCTGGCGGCAGCCCGCTGGCGATCAGGTATTCGCCAAGGGCGCGGGGCGCGGCATCATTCCCGATCCGCTGTTGAATCTGGGTTATCAGAGCGCGCGCTAGCGTTTCTGGGGTTACTTTGCCGCGCGCGATGGCGACATCACCAAACAGCATCTGTTCACCGCGGCGGCGGATTGCCGCCTGTTCTTCGAGCAACCATTCCAGTTCCTGTTGCGTGATTGCCCCCATCTGCACCAGGATTGACCCCAGCGTTGGCGAGGCGTCCATCTGCTTGAAGATGCGCGGCTTGTGCCTCATCAACGCCCGCCGTGCGCGTGCGGCGCGCAGCGCACCGGACGCTTCAGTATCACCCGGGTCAATGATCAGGCGCTGTTCCAGGTAGGTGATTTCCAGTTCGATATCGTCCGGCGCCAGGGCGCTGGCACGCGCCAGGCAATCGAGACGGTGCGCCGGAACGGTCACAAGGTTTGCCAGCGCCAGCCATGCATCGACACAGCGATACCCGGTGGCCAGGTGATCACGCAGGGCGTTGAAATCATTGCGCATGGCAGCAACTGCCGGGCATGGGCGGGGGCAGAGCGTGTCATTCATACACGTGTTCGATATGATGTCGAGCAGTGCATCATGCCAGAGGCTGCGATGCATTTCTTCCGAAGAACGTTACGAATACGCTGCATTCTCGGAAGATCCGGGCTATGGAAGCCTCATTGCTTTGTCCAGACGATTTTACTATCGTATGTCGTATTGTACGACAATACCAGAGGAGTGACAAGAATTGGAACTGAGGTGATAAAGGTTCCAGCGACGTGCAAAACAGGTGACCGCCGGAATTGCGCGCCTCATACGGTCATGCCACCGGCATGCACGCGGCTCACATGCGGGCGAGCCGCCCGCGCCCCCGGCACGCACGTGGCTCAATCATTTTGCATTTCGCTATAGGGGTGGGAGATCACCTTTCACCTTCAACGTGCAACCTTCCACCTTTCACCTTCAACGTGCAACTTTCAACGCGCAACCTTCCACCTGCAACCTTCAACTCTCCACTGCCATATCCGGGCGGAACGCGAGCGACCAGCGCCACCCCTGATCGGTGCGCACGCCATGCCAGATTCCGGCGGTCGGGGCGTGGTTGCCGTTATCGTACCGATGCCCGCTCAGATCGATACGGTCGCCGGTTGTGTAGTGCAGCGCAGCCAGGATGCAACCGCCATGGGTCACAAGCGCCACACGCTGCAACGGCGTGTCGTCGAGTTGATTGAGGAGATCGGCGATCCGGGCGCGCACCTCTGAATGCTGCTCACCCGGTGCAACTTCACGCAGCGCCTCGATAACGGTCGGCGTCAGCCCGATCAGTTGCCCGATCACCGTTGCCGTTGCAACCGTGCGGGTGAACGGCGACGAAAGCAGACGTTCGATACCACGATCTCGCAGCCAGTGCCCCGCCTGCACTGCCTCTTCCTCGCCGCGCAGCGTCAATGGCGGACCTGGCATCACCGTGTAGGGTAATCCGGTTGTGCGATCTGGTGCGGCATGTCGGATCAAAAACAGTTCATTCAACATACTGAGCATTGTACCAGATTGTGGTAGACTGCTTCGATGCACCCTGTCTCTGAACGTCGCACACTTGAACGAAGGGAAACTGGCATGAGCCATGACAGCACTCCGGTCTATACCGACGCCGATTTCACTAGGGATGATCTGCGTCGCTGCGATCTGGTGATGAAAGGTGGGATCACCAGCGGTGTAGTATACCCGCCTGCAATCATCGAGCTTGCCACGCGCTACCGTTTTGTTAATGTCGGCGGCACGTCGGCTGGCGCTATTGCTGCTGCTGCCGCCGCCGCCGCAGAGTATGGACGCGATGTGCCATACGCCGGGTATCGCAGCAGTTTTCTGCGGCTCGACCGGTTGCGCGTCTGGCTCGGCGAGCACGAGGATCACATTCCCGGACTATTTCAACCGCTGCCACGTATGAAACCCCTGTTCAACGTCCTGCTCGACCTGACCATCGCGTCCAGAACACGATCCCAGACTTCTCCGGGGCGTCCATCGACGCACATGCCTGGCGCAGGCGCACTCCGCATTCCTGCGATTGGAATGCGCTTTGCCTGGCGTGCCCTGACACTGTTCCTTCGCAGTGCACGGGTGTTGATACGCCGTCATCCGCAGGTGACGCTGGGAATCGGCATGATGGTTGTGTTAATCGTTCTTGCCTTCCAGATCCTGATTTCAATATCCAACGATGGTTTCGCTTCTCCAATACACGTCGTCGGATGGGTGGCGTCTGCCATCCTAATTGGCGCAATTGTCGGCATCCTGGCAGGTGCAGGGCATCTTGTCTGGCTGGCGGTCTACGAACTGCCGCGCAATCTGTTCGGTCTGTGCAGCGGTCACACGGCAGGCACGATGCCGCAGGGATGGCCGCCGACACTGGGAGACGATCAGGGACGTGGCAGACCTCCCGCGCTGACCGACTGGCTCCACGCGGTCATCAACGGGCTGGCGGGACGCGACGCGCGCCAGCCGCCGTTGACGTTCGGCGATCTGGAAAGGAAGGGCATTGCGCTGCGCACGATGACCAGCAACCTGAGTGAGCACATGCCGTATGTGCTGCCGAAAGACCTGGGGCGGTTTCTCTTCGATCCGAACGAGTGGGCGCGCCTGTTTCCCGATGTTGTTGTCGAACATCTGCGCGCACACAGCGCTGGCGCCGTATACCGCATCGCCGATGCGCGGGGCGCTTCGCAAACGTTGCTGCCGCTCCCTGCATGGCGTGATATACCGGTGGTTGTGGGAGCGCGTATGAGCCTGAGTTTCCCACTCCTGATCGCCGCCGTGCCGCTCTACACAATCAGTGTTGCCGGTCAGCGCGAATTGAGCGCCGGGCGAACACTCCACGCCGGGCATATCCAGCGTCACATGTTCAGCGATGGCGGCATTGCCAGCAACTTCCCGATCCATTTCTTCGACCGCTGGCTGCCGACCCATCCGACCTTTGGCATCAACCTGGTGCAACTCCCTGCCGATGAAGCCGACAATGAACAGTTTCTCCAGACCCTCCTTGCCGACGATGTTGCGGAAGCCGCAGCAGAACCGGTGCAACCCGGCGTTACTGTCAAACAGGCGCATCTTGGGCGCACCGACTTTCGTGCTGCCGCGCCCGCACCGCCGCCACAGATGCGCTCCGCCGCACCGTTCAGCGATCCGCGAGGTGAGGTGTATCTGCCGCCTGCTGGACCGGGCGATGATTACATCGAATGGCGCGCAATCGGCAGCCTTCCGGCGTTCTTCTGGTCGATCTTCGGCACAGCGCAGAACTACCGCGACACGGCGCAGGCGCGCCTGCCAGGGTACAACGAGCGGGTGGTGCGCGTGCGGCTGAAACCCGATGAAGGCGGACTCAACCTGCGCATGCCGCGCCAGACCATCGCGGCGATTATGCACAAGGGGCAACTTGCCGGGCGCGCGTTGCTGCCGCAGGAACCAGAGGCAGCCGGGAGAAGGCGCGGCGGGTTCATCTTCGACGATCATCGCTGGGTGCGCCTCGTGACGCTCCTTTCGGAGATCGATCAGCAACTCAACGATATGCGCTCCGCCTACGACGATGTTCAGGCGGACTATGCCACGTTTCTGCGCAACGCGCTGACGAATGACAATCTGCCGGTTTGCCCGCCCTACTACGCTGGCAGCCCGGAAGAACGCGCGCTCTTTGCGCGGCGCATCGAGGCATTGATTGCGCTCTGCACCCTGTGGAGCGATCTCGATGAAGAAACAACGGCGCGCCTCAATACGATCCTGTTGCGCATGAACAAACGGACGCTGCAGGACATGGCGCGTCTACTCGATCAACCCGATGACCAGGAGGCGTTGAGCGGTCTGCACCACTGGCTCGCTGCGATGCATGCGGAAAAAGTTCGCCTGGCAAAAGCGGCGGAACGCGAGTCATCGCCGGTTGAGGACATGATCGACCTGCGGGTCATGCCAACGATTTGATAGAGACGGGCGCCCCTACACCCACTACCACGGGCGACTGCCGTCGCGGACGATCCGTGAGGAGCCACGCTACACAGGCGAGGGGATGACTGTGGCGCAGCCGCTATCAGCGATCACGTCTATCGAAATCACAGCGTCGGAACCCGTACCCCTGATCCCTCCCCCTCTCAGGTGTAGAGTTCCTGGGAGAGATGCGCGGTTTGCCGCATTCCCGTGCGCTTTTGCCCCTCATCCCCCCAACCCCCTTCTCCCACACGGGGAGAAGGGGGAGTCTGGGCTTCCTGAAGCCCAGAATGAGAAAAGGAATGCAAGGGCTTCCCAAAAAACCTACCCCTGTAAGAATCCCTACCCCCCGGCATCCAACTCCTCAAGCGCTTCGACTGGCATCCCCCAGCGGATGACGGTCTCGCGCTCTTCTTCCGGTGAGGCGCACTTCTTCCAGCGCGCGCCGGAGACGCCGTGCACCCGCGCACGGCACTCTTCCCAGATCGCATGGCGCGCCAGCACGCCATGCACCAGGCTCAGGTATGACACGCGTCTGTGCCCCTTCCCCTGGGACTGACCTGGCGCACGTCCATCGGCATACGCCTGAGCCAGCGTGTTGGCGCGTTCGTTCCATGGATCGCCGCTGTGACCGCGCACGTACTGCCACGTGACACGCTGATCGGCGAGCGCATCCAGTTCCTCCCAGAGATCGCGATGTTCGACCGGCGTTTGTTCAGTCGTGAGCCAGTTGCGCTTTTTCCACAACGGAAGCCAGCGCGTCGCACCGTGCAGCAGGTACTCGCTATCGGTCGTCAGGCGCACCGGCGCATCGGGCGGAACCCGCCGCAACGCCTCGACTGCGGCGCACAGTTCCATGCGGTTATTTGTCGTCCGCTCCTCGGCGCCGCCGATTTCGATCACCTCGCCGTTCTGAACGATGACCGCCGCCCAGCCGCCGGGACCGGGATTGCCACGGCAGGCGCCATCGGTAAAAATCTCGATCATAGGTCTCCTGTGCGTCTGAGACGCGACGATTGAGTGAATGCAGATGTTTGAGAAAACAATTCAGCATTGCGTTATCTTCAGCAAACGCAACGCTCGACATCACTGTCGCTTTGCGGCTGATGCATAGCGCAAGACGACAAAAGCGATGTCTGAACAGGTATAATACCATCACACGCAGAGTATCCGGTTCAATCCGCCCGAATCGCAAACGCATCGTCATGATCGGTCCGCATCATCCACATCCATCGCTCGAACTCCGGGTTTTCGGCACGCCGCGCCTTTTGCTCGACCAGCGCGACGTACCGTTCCGCCGGCGACAACCGCTGGCAATTATGGCAGTGCTGGCACTCAGCGAACGTGCCGTTACTCGCGATGAACTAACGTACCTGTTGTGGCGTGACTCGCCGCAGACCGTTGGGCGTCAACGGTTGCGTCGGTCACTTTCACAACTACGCCAGTTGGTCGGTCCGCTGGCCGACCGGTTGTTGACTGGTGAAGCCGGGATCGGCAGCAGCGTTATTCGTTTTAATACCAGTATGTGCCGGGTCGATGCCCGTGAGTTCGTGCGCTTATCCGCTCAGGCGCGTACGTTGCCTGATCCGGACGGCTTACACGCCGCCGAGCAGGCGACGCGACTCTACGCTGGACCGCTGTTGAGCGGGCTGGAATCCGGCGAGTCGCCGGAGTTCGAACACTGGCTCCTCCAGCAGCGCGAACGCTTCGAGCGCATGATCCTCGATATCTGGCAGCGGCTGGTCGATGGGTACGCCAGCACGGGCGACATTGACCGCGCTATTGCTGCGGTTGAACATGCGCTCGTTCTCGATCCGCTCTCTGAAACGCTGCACCGCAAGGCGATGTGGCTCTACGCAAAAACCGGTCGTCGCAGTGACGCCATTCGGCAGTTTACCGTCTGTACTGCATTGCTGGAACGTGAACTGGCGCTTGAGCCGGACGCAGACACTGCGGCGCTCTATCGGGCTATTCTGAATAACCAGCTCGATGCTGCGCGGTCGCTGGCATTCCGGGATCAGTCGCTTCTATCCGCCATCCGCAGTTCCACTGGCCACGCGGAACACACCTCGCCACCGACACTCACGACGACGTTGACAGCAGATCTGGTCGCGGCCACGCGCACAGCGCTCACCGGATCGTCGCCGGTTGTCGTTGTGCAGGGACGGGCCGGCAGCGGGAAAACGCGCATGGTTCGCCAGGCGCTGGATCAGATTCGGCAGACAACGACCAGTCTTCTGGTCTGGCTATCCGGCGCACGGCGATCAGGTCAGCAACGCCCCTTTGGCGTCATGATCGACCTGCTCGATACGGCGCTGCGCGAGCGACTGAACCATCCTGACGCAGAGCGTGCTTTGCCGACCGACGTGCGGATGACTGAGGCCGTCCGCGTGCTGCCGGAGTTGCGCGCCGTTTTCCTCCGGTTGCAACCCATTCGCCAGCCCACAGAAGAATCACCATCGTCCCACCACCTCTTGCAGCGGCGGTTGTTGCAGGCGCTGCCACGCGCCGTCCATGCGCTGGCAGGCGGAGAGCCGGTTATCGTCGCGCTGGAAGACCTGGATCAGGCCGATCCACTCTCGATTGAAGCCGTCGCCTGGCTGGCGCGCTCGCTGCACGGAACGAATCTGGCGCTGGTGATCACCTGTCGCACCGCAGAGGGCGCCCTCAACGCGATGCTCTCCGATCTGCGCGCGCGCGGCATGCTGCAATCGTTGACGCTGACTGCATTCGATCACCCGACAGTCATCGGTCTGGCGCTGCATGCCGGTCTGCCGACGACAACGGCTGAACAGATCTGGCAGCAGACGGGCGGGGCGCCGCTGGCAACCCGCGAGATGGTGCGTGCGATGGTCGCTGCCGGAACAACCCTTTCCGCACTTCCTTCATCACTGCACGAAGCCATTCAGATTCAGTTGAAATCGCTTGCCCCGACCACCCGCCAGGTCATGGAAGCAGCAGCAGTGCTGCAAAGCGGTGATGCACTTGAGATTCAACAGATCAGCGGACGCACCGCCGACGAGGTGGAACACGCCTGTGAGGAACTTCAGGCACGCGACTGGCTCATGTTTGACGGTACGCGGTACATTGTCGCTCATCCGGAGGTGCAGGAAGCAGTGCTGGAGAGCCTGAGTCCGGCGCGTCGCCAGCGGCTGCATCGCCAGGCTGCCCTGGTGATGCGTCAGCACAACGCAGACCCCGCGCGCATTGCACATTACCTTACCGCCGCCGATCAACCAGACGAGGCGGCAGAGATGTGGCTTCAGGCGGCACGGCGCGCCCGGTCGCTCTATGCGCACGATGCTGCACTCATGGCACTTCAGAAGGGGTTGGGGCTGGTTCGCGATCGACAGGTGCTGTTCGAGTTGTTGAGTGAACGGGAATCAATGCTGCACGAACACGGGTTGCGCGATGAACAGCGTGCGACGCTGGAGACACTGGAGCGCTTAGTCGAACAGTCACCCGATCACCCCGACTGGCGCGCCGAAGTCTATCGCAAACGCGGGCGTCTTGCCCTTGCGTGCAACGAGTGGAATGCCGCTATCGATGCGCTGCGTCGAGCGGCAGCGTTCACCCTTCACAGCGACTGGGCAACGTTGTGTCTGCTGGCTCGCGCCCTCGGACACAACCGGCAGTGGCACGAAGCAGACGAGATACTCCAACATGCGCTGGCGCTGGCACAGCAGCAGCGTGATCGTGAGGCGCAGGCGCGCTGCTGGCTGACCCGCGCCGACATCGAGCAGGGACGGGAGCGCTTCGACGCTGCCGAAAGCGCTTTGAAGCACGCCGTACACCTGATGGAACCCTCATCACCCACATTGCCGCAACTGATGTTGAACCTTGGGAATATGGCTACCGTGCGCAACGATTTCGTCAGTGCGCTGACGTATGGACAGGAGGCGCAACGTCTGTTTGCGCAGCGGGGCGCGCCCGATAGCGAAGCCGCCGCCTGGGTGCTGGTCGCCCGGATGCACGCTCGGCTGGGGCAGTTTGAAGCGGCATTCGAAGCGTACCAGTCCGCCTATGCCGGGTATGCTGCGCTCGAACTGCGCCAGGGTATGGCAGCCGCTCGTATCAATGCGTGCACCCTGGCGTTGCGCATTGGCAATTTTGACAACGGGTTGCGCCTGGCAGAGGAAGCCTGGGAACTGTTCCAGGCGATCAACGACGCGCGTGGCATGTGTGTCACCGCCAGCAACAGGGGTGCGGCGCTGGTCTGGATGGGACGCGGCGCCGAAGCCGAATCCATGGCTGCGCGAGTCGTATGAGCGTGCGGTTGCGATTCCGCTGCCTGCGCAACAGGCGGCAGCGCTGGCGAACCTGGGCGCGGCGCTGCTCCAGCAGGGGCGGCTGGAAGAAGCCCGTCGGTTGATGGAACAGGGACTGGCGTTGCGCGTCGCGCAGGGGCATATCGATGTGAGTATCGACCGCGCCTTTCTGGCGATAGCCTGCCTGCGTCTTGGCGACATCGAGGCTGCCGACCGGTATAGCCTGGAGGCTGTGGAGTACCTGGCGCGAGCGCCACAGGTAGAAAACCCACAGCAGGTCTGGTTTGCACGAGCTCAGGTTCTCCGCGCTCAGGGTTTGATAACCGAAGCTAACAATGCTTTGCAGTCAGCCGTGGAATGTCTGTACCGCAGCGAGCAACAACTGCCGCCACCGTACCGCGAACGCTACCGCAGCGTGTTTTCGTTCAATCGTGCGATCCTGCAAGCCTGGGACAGTGGCGTCTGGCCTGAACCGCCGATGTTGGTGTGAGTGGCGCTCATTTCACCCTGTAAGTACTCGCCACGCCCCAACCGCTCGAATCTCGACATACCATTGAATGACGCCCTGCCGGGTTCTTTGCTGTAAACGTTGTGTAGACGCCTCTTCAGTAAGATGGGGATGTCTTCATAACAGCGGAGAGGAAAGAACGTTACCGTTTCTTCCGGGCAAATGCTGCGATAGGATAAACGTATATCACGGATGTGTGCAGATGAACGTGGAAACAGCTTCTACCTGATGCTGAGGGCAAGATGCCCG